>Ga0315292_10000560_pt1 | contig 17660 bp, 18 predicted proteins | sample YL17G13_0_MG_FD_204029 | JGI IMG/M metagenome (GOLD analysis project Ga0315292, IMG submission 204029) | Sediment microbial communities from Yellowstone Lake, YNP, Wyoming, USA - YL17G13_0 | ecosystem: Environmental > Aquatic > Freshwater > Lake > Sediment | place: USA: Wyoming | collected... | reverse complement strand
AGGAGCTGGAAAAGGAATACGTGCTCGACCTCAAGGCCAAGACCAAGACCGTGGCCTACGACCGGTTGAAAATGTGGGTGGACCGCGGAAAGATCGTGCCCACGCAGATCGAGTGTAAAACCGAGGCCGGCATGCTCATCAAGACCCTCTACTTCAAGGACATCCAGGATTTCGGCGGCGGCTTCGTGCGGCCGGCCGTCATCGAGACCGACAGCCCGCTCTACAAGGGCTACAAGTCGATCATGATCTTCGCGAAGCTCAAGGCGCGTGAACTCGCCGACGAGGTCTTCACCCTCACCTACATGCCCAACATCGAATCGTTGCGCTAATTGGTTTCACGCTGTGAAACCACCTTGTTAGCGTTGGGGCGCAAAGTTGAATTCTCCGACTGGAAAGGGTCAGAACGAAAGGCGATCATATCGGGCATTGCGCGCGATGGTGGTTCTGCTTTTTTTCGCCGCTATGATTATGACGCCGCTCTCCGGCGCCACGGACGACTACGCCTTCGACACCTCGGAAACCGATAAAAAACCTTATTCGTTCGGCGGCTACATGGAAGCAAAGCCAACCCTGTTCGCCCTGGACCGGGATGCCGCGCTTTACAAAACCCGATTCTACAACCGCGACGTGAGCAACCCCCTGGGAGAGTATGATTTCACTTTGCAACTCGACGGCGCGGTCGAGTGGAACATTTTCAAAGCGTTTGCGCGGATCAACAACAACCTGGACTACACCTATGACGGCTGGTCGAGCGACTCCAAGCCCTATGAGCTGTTTCTGGCCGCCAAGCCCTCTCCTTCCCTCACCGCTGCCGCCGGGAAAATGACAGCGAAATGGGGCAAGGGCTATGCCTGGAACCCGGTCGCTTTCGTCGACCGGCCCAAGAATTCCGACGATCCCACGCTCAACCTGGAAGGCTATTACATGGCCGGCTTCGATTACATCCGGAGCTTCGAGGGGCCGCTCAAGACCTTTTCCTTCTCTCCGCTCCTGCTTCCGGTGGATTACGGGCTGAACCAGGACTTCGGTGAATCTGGGCACGTCAATGCCGCCGCCAAAGCCTATTTCCTGCTGTGGGACACGGACATCGACCTTATGTTTCTGACCAAAGGCAGCCGCCCCGGCCGCTATGGATTTGATTTTTCCCGCAACATCAATACCAATCTGGAAATCCATGGGGAATCGGCCTGGATCGATGATTTCCGGCAAAAAAGAGTCGATGCCGTCGGCAGGGTTTCCGAAGCTGAAATAGATGCCTGGAGCGGGCTGGTGGGGCTGCGGTACCTAAGCAGCATTGATACCACTTATATCCTCGAGTACTACCACAATGGCGCTGGATACGGCGAATCGGAGGCCAAAAGCTTTTACACGTTTGTCGACCGGGCCTATGATATCTACATTGATACGGGCAACGCCGCCCCGATCCAAAAAGCCGCCGATCTCACCCAGGGCGGCTACGGCTCGTCCAATCCGATGCGGGATTATCTCTACCTCAGGGTCAGCCAGAAGGAGCCGTTCGACATTCTCTATTTCACCCCGGCGCTCACCACGATCCTAAACCTCGACGACCGCAGCTTCTCAATTTCGCCGGAGCTGCTCTACACCGGCATCACCAACCTCGAGGTGCGGCTCAGGGGCACCGCTCTGGTCGGCGACCGCTTCAGCGATTTTGGCGAAAAACCCAATGACGCCCGCCTGGAGCTGAGGGTGCGGTATTATTTTTAGGTCGTATGAAAATTATGATTCCAAATACGCAAAAAGCAGGAAGAAGAGAGGGTTTATGGTGTTGAACATCACCGAGGAGGAGTTCATGAGAATGCGGGCGGTCGTGTTGGATCACGACCGAGACGCCGCGGTGAATATGATCAGAGATTTCGTCAAACGCCTCGAGCAGGCAATGCACAGCGGCCTGAAATCCCACCTGGACGGCTGATCCAAAAACAGCCCTTTGAATTTTCGCCCATAGCGTGTTCGCTGAGATATGGTCTTGGCGCTTGTCATGCGCCGCCTGGGTTTTCCAGCGCATCAAATCCTCTCAAAAACGCTATTCCCACACCGGAAGTTTATCTTGACACGGGTGATTCACGTTGCTATATTTCGTCATATAACGAAATGGAGGTACCCCCATGGAATCGGTTTTGGCGATTACCCGGGCACTTGCGGATGAAAACCGCGTGCGCGCGCTGCTGGTACTGGACGGGCGAGAGCTGTGCGTCTGTCAGCTGATCGAGTTTCTGGAACTGGCGCCGTCGACGGTATCCAAGCATATGACCATTCTGCGCCAGGCCCGCCTCATCGACGGCCGGAAAAAAGGACGCTGGATGAACTATCGGCTCGCCGGCAAGCATGCTTCCCCGGCCGTGACGGAGGCGATCGCATGGCTACGGCGGTCCCTGTCCGACGACCCGGCAGCCCGCAGGGACGCCCGACGAATTGAGAAAATTTTAAAGACAGGCCGCGAGGTTCTCTGCACCCGCCAGAGTGCTCGTCGAAAGCCCTGCCCGATTGGCATCACCGCCGCCTGAACACCTTGAATCGACCGACGGCATCGGCAGGGGTCGCATCCCGACCTGAATCGGATCTGCCACCGCGAGGAGGAGACTATTCCATGACGGATTCAACAACCAAACGGCTTTCGTTTCTCGACCGCTTTCTGACCCTCTGGATCTTTCTGGCCATGTTCGTGGGCGTGATGTGGGGGTATTTTTTCCCCGGCATCCGTGAGTCGATCAACTATTTCCAGGTCGGCACCACCAACATCCCCATCGCCATCGGCCTGATCCTGATGATGTACCCGCCGCTCGCCAAGGTGAAATACGAGCAACTGCCCCAGGTGTTCCGCAACGTAAAAGTCCTGACGCTGTCGCTGATCCAGAACTGGGTGATCGGCCCGATATTGATGTTCCTTTTGGCTGTCCTTTTCCTGTCGGGTTATCACGAGTACATGGTGGGCCTCATTCTCATCGGACTCGCCCGCTGCATCGCCATGGTGATCGTCTGGAACGACCTGGCGGCCGGCGACCGGGAATACTGCGCCGGGTTGGTGGCTTTCAACTCGATCTTCCAGGTGCTGTTTTTCTCGGTTTATGCCTACATTTTCATTACCGTCCTGCCCCAATGGCTCGGCATGCAGGGGATGGTGGTGGACATCTCCATCGGGCAGATCGCCGAAAGTGTGTTCATCTACCTTGGCATCCCGTTCATCGCCGGGATGATCTCGCGCTTCGTCGGGCTCAAGACCAAGGGCAGGGATTGGTACGAGCAGAAGTTCATTCCCAAAATCAGCCCGATCACCCTGATTGCGCTGCTGTTCACTATCCTGGTCATGTTCTCGCTGAAGGGTGAATACATTGTCCAGCTGCCGTTCGACGTCGTGCGGATCGCCGTTCCGTTGTGCATTTACTTTGTGATCATGTTCTTCGTGTCCTTTTTCCTTTCCATGAAAGCCGGGGCGACCTACGAGCAATCCACGACCTTGAGCTTCACCGCAGCCTCCAATAACTTCGAGCTCGCCATTGCCGTTGCCGTGGCGGTGTTCGGCATCGACTCCGGCGAGGCCTTCGCGGCGGTCATCGGCCCCCTCGTCGAGGTGCCGGTGTTGATCGCCCTTGTCAATGTCGCTTTTTGGTTCAAACGGAAATATTTCCCCTACGCGGTTCAGGGACCGACCGGCGTCTGTCACGTGACGTGCAAGCCTTAGGAGGCTCGAAGCTGGATGCTGGAAGCTCGAAGCAATAAATCGAGCAAAATCGAGTTTTTTGCGACAAATGGATATTCCTGAAAACAAAAACGCTCCTGAGCGCATCGCCCGTAAAATCGTGATGGACTGCGCCGACTGCGACTGCTGCCGGCCCATCATGGACGAATCGTGCCTCTTTTTTCCGGAGTTGTATCGCCTTTACGACCAGGAGGTGGCGACCGGGCAGAAAATTACCGCCACAGAACTGCGTCAGCTCGTGGAAAAGTGCAACTTCTGTGCGCTGTGCCCCTGCCCCAACATCCGGGCGGACATTATCCGGGCCAAGACCCAGTTCATCGAAAGGGATGGGCTGAAGTTCGGCGTGCGCACCGTCGAGAACGTCGAGCGCATCGGCAAGCTGTGCGGAGCCTTGCCTGGTCTGGCCAACCGGCTGCTACGCAGCGATCTGGCCGGCGGGATGATCAAGGAGGCGCTCGGCATCCACCGGGACCGCAAGCTGCCGGAATTTCCCGGGGAGAGCTTTCCGGCGTGGGCCAGGAAGAAAGGTCTGCATGTTAAGCCGAACACGATGGCCGGCCGCAAGGTCGCCTACTTCGCCGGCTGCACGGCCCGGTATATCTTTCCTGAGGTAGCCAGGGCGACGGTGGAAGTGCTCCAGCACAACGGCATCGACGTCTACTGCCCGGAGCAAAAATGCTGCGGGATGCCAAGCTTCCTGGAAGGCGACCGAAAACTCACAATGGAATTCGCAGGGCACAACCTGAACCTTTTGGCGGATGCCGCGCAGGACGGCTGCGACATAGTTTGCTCGTGCCCCACCTGCAGTTTCATGCTGAGACATCTGCTGGCAGAAGGCGCTTACTACTCGCGCGAATACCAAGAGTCGGCCGGATCGGACCCCAAGTTCATCAAGGTGCCGGCCAAGCCGAAGCCCGGAGAGGCGCCGGAAAGAAAAATGGAGGCCTTCGACAAGACCATTTTCAAGAACATTATGAAAGACGAAGGCTATTTTTCCTCCCTTGATCCGATGAAGCGCGTGGCGGTGGCTGAAAAGATTTTTGACGTAGGGGAATTCCTTTTGCGCATGCACAAGGCCGGTGAGCTGAGAACAGACTTTGGCTCCGTTGAGGGGCAGGCTGTCTATTTCCCCCCCTGCCACCAACGGGAGCAGGAGTTCGGGCAGCCCCATATGGAACTGATAGCGTTAGTTCCCGGCCTGAAGCTGGACGCAATCCGGGGAAACCTTTATTGCTGCGGGCTGGCTGGAGTCATGGGGTTCAAGCGGGATTTCCACGAGGCTTCAATCGAGTTGGGCAGCCGCCTGATCCTGAAAATAAGAGGGATGAACCCGGAAATCATTGTGACCGACTGTCTCAGCTGTAGGCTGCAGTTCAACCAACTCCTGCCGCAAAAAGTGCTCCATCCGGTCGAAATACTCCGGGAGGCCTACAAGGTCGGAGCGCAGGGTGCACGGCTCGCGGCACACGGGTAGTTGATCAGCCACCGGATTACCGCCTATGCCCCGCAGGATGAAGCCAGGGCGGACATCTGTTTCACGTGGTTTAAACGCGAGATTATTTTTGAGGTGCTACAAATGGAATTGAAACCAATGGCCGAATTCAAAACCTGCTGCGCCGGGCCGAAAGCGACCTTTTCCTCAGAGACCGCCGCAGCCCCTAAGAAAATCAAACCGACGGAGATCGCGGTTTTTGTTGCGGCTTTGGCCGTGTGGTGGCTGGTCTATCAAAGCCTGCCGCATGTTGCACGCTACTTGACCTACGATCTCTTCGGGTTGAGCGAGGGCTCGCATCTGGCTGCGGCGGTGGAGTTTTTCATCTACGACACGCCCAAGGTCCTGATGCTGCTCACCATCGTGGTGTTCGGCGTAGGGATCATTAATTCTTTTTTCACGCCGGAGCGCACCAGACGCATTCTGGCGGGGAAAAAGGAGTCGGTGGGGAATGTGCTGGCGGCCTTGCTTGGGGTCGCGACCCCGTTCTGCTCATGCTCGGCCATCCCGCTCTTCATCGGTTTCGTGACAGCCGGTATTCCCCTGGGCGTCACCTTCTCGTTTCTGATCTCGGCACCGATGGTGAACGAGGTCGCGGTGGTGCTGCTCTACGGGCTTTTGGGCTGGAAGGTGGCCGCCATCTACATGGGCACCGGGCTTCTCATCGCCATGGTTTCCGGCTGGGTCATCGGCCGGCTGAAGATGGAACGGCACATCGAAGGCTGGGTCACCGAGATCCGGGCAGCCGAGGCCCATGTGGAATCCGGCGCCCAAACGCTGCGGGACCGCGTGCGCTGCGGGCTGGATGCCGTGAAAGACATCGTCAGCAAAGTGTGGAAATGGATCGTCATGGGGATTGCCGTGGGTGCGCTTATCCACGGCTACGTTCCCGAGGACTTTCTGGCATCCTTCATGGGCAAGGAGGCCTGGTGGTCGGTGCCGATCGCGGTTCTCATCGGCATCCCCATGTACTCCAACGCCGCCGGGATGATCCCGATCGTCCAGGCGCTGCTGGGCAAGGGCGCAGCCCTCGGGACGGTGCTCGCCTTCATGATGGCCGTCATCGGCTTGTCCCTGCCGGAAATACTCATACTGCGCAAAGTGCTCAAGATGCGCCTGATCGCAACCTTTGTCGGCGTGGTAGGTTTGGGGATCCTCATTGTGGGCTACCTCTTTAATATGATTATTTAGATGGGAGTGTTGCGAGGGGAGAATGGACAAGTTCAAAGTCTTTCCCGAGAAGGCCATCACCGAGTCCGGACCGGTATCAAAAGCGTTTCTAGACCTGGGCATTAAAAGTTTTCAGGAGGCCTGCCGATACGTCCACGGATTGCCTTATGGCTACAACTCGGACCGCGACGACCTGATGATCCTCTTCCAGGAGAAGATGGGCACCTGCACGACCAAGCACGCGGTGATCGCCACGCTTGCGGCAGAAATCGGCTTGCCTATAACCAGAGGGGTGGGGATCTACGCAATGACAGAAGCGATTGTGACCGGGACAGACAAAATTTTAACCGAATACCGCCTACCCTATGTGCCGATGATTCACTGTTTTCTGGAATATGGAAACTACCGAGTTGATCTCACCGAGGGGAACCACAATGGAAAAAACAGGCCTATAGATGGCTTTCTCTTCACGGACCGAGTGGCGGCGAGCATTTCTGCCAAGGACGAATACATGATATACCGCAAAGCCCTGAGCGAAATCATTCTGAAACACCCCGACCTCAAGGGGGTCGACATAAAGCGCATCCTGCACGCCCGGGAAGAAGGACTAAAGCTCTTAAAGGCGAACCTTCGCTGATCAGAAAGCTACTACGCGTGGGCCGCCTTGAGTGAAGTATGGTTTTTCTTGTGTGGGAGATAAACCTTAACTAAGCCCGCGCAGCCGGAGTTCCTTTTGAGGACATCACTACCCTGTATCTGCATTATTTTTTCGTGTGCGGGAAGGAGTTGGCTATTTATTCGCGGCGACCGTAATTCATAGTTGTGGCAAAGCAAATTGTTGTTACTTAACCTGAAGAATGGAGAATTGACCATTGAAAGATCTCAAAACAACAGAACTTGATGGGCGTATTCTGGGAGGGAGCTGCGGCTGTAACACCAATCAACTCGAAGGCGTTGGATGTTGCTCCTCTTCGATACAATCAAAGGAAGAGCAGAATACGAGGAAAATTATGAATGTCGATCTTTTAGTGATCGACTTGAGCACCTGTAAACGCTGTGTCCCAACGGGAGACCAGTTAAAAGTTGCGATTCATCTTCTTAACCCGGTGGCTGATGCGCTGGGAATTGAGTTGCGACATCATGAAATTGTGGTACAGACGCCAGAAGAGGCGAAGGAAAGTGCCCTAATCAGTTCACCGACGATACGGCTGAATGGCCGCGACATAGCTCAGGACATTCGTGAATCAGAATGCGAGTCCTGTGGGGACCTAACTAATAACAACATCAGCGTAGACTGCCGCGAATGGCATTATCACGGCAAGATTTATTCTGCAGCACCGTTACCATTGTTGCTCGAAGCGCTTATGGAAGCCATGCTGAAAATTAATGAAATGCCGCCGGTTGTTCCTGAGCCTCTTGAACAATTGCCCGAAAACCTGCAACAGTATTTCGATAACAAGAAACAAACCAAAAGCATTAGCTGCTGTTCGTGATCTGGCATGGTCAACATCAAACAGTGTAGACCGCAAAGGATCGAAGTGAATATCGATCTGCTCTTCCAGGTTGGATCATTCGTGCTCAATTGAATAGATCCATGCGCAGGATTGAAACCCTGTGGGATGAAACATAACTGAGGCTGTGAGCTCTTGCCCTGCCCCAGCTACCCTTCGTTTGGTGGTTTTGGTCAGAAAAGGCAAAAAAAATTAGAAACGGATTAGTTCACGTTCACAACCTCGGTCTTCTGAGGTTCAACTGTTTGGGCAAGCAATTCGGATAGAGATACTCCTCATCACATAGCAGTAATGGCAAATAATACCAGCGCAGCGATGAAGGCCGAACAGGGAATTGTGACGATCCATGCCAGGACGATGCGGGTGGTGATGTCCCACTTAGTGCTGGTCAACCTGCGTTCTTTCATTTTTTCAAGGAAAGAATAAAAGCATACGCAAACATCGAGAAGGTTTGCCGACCCAATAGCCTATTCTTTGGATGATTTCTTTTCGGAACATTCAACACAGCGGCCGTGTTCATCCACGCACTCGGTGCAATGCAGGCGGCCGCAAAGCCGGCATTCGGTCATGGTCTCGCCCGGATGGCTTTTGCAATCTTTATGACAGGCGGTACATTCGAATTGAACGTCTTCGGACATGGGATGCCTCCTTGAAAGCGCCGGTCACGCCGGCAGGTTGTAGTGAATGAGAGTTTCACACGTTGAAGGTGTAGCGAGCCACAGCGGCCCCGAGTCATGCCTCGACGCCTCGCAAGGGGGTGGGGAAGCGTTGACAGGGGGACGTGCAGGCCGGCCATTGAGCCGCGAAAGACAACTTCGGGGTGCCGACGCAGTAAGGAGATGCGGAAGGCCACACCCGGTGCGTCGATACCGCGAGACGCCCCGGGACCCCGCGCGGTCAGAGACCCCGTGCATGCACGCAAACAACCTGTACGGAACCCGGGAGATCCCTTGGCCGCCCGTTGGCGATGGAGCAGTGGGCCGCATCGGGAAGTCTGAGGACGCACGCCGATGATGCACGGACAAGGGAAGTCGGACGGTCCCATAGTACCGGGGAAGCCCTCGAACAAGCCCGCTTGTGCGGGTGCGGAGGGGGTGGAGGGAAGGGGAGCGGCCAAAGGAAACCCGCAAGAGCGCACCATGCTCCGGACCCAGGGCCGGGCGCGCATGCAACAGGCGCTTGAGCGGGTGCGTCAAGCAGCAAAGCAGGATAGGAAGATGCGGTTCACGGCGCTGCTGCACCACGTGTACCAGCCGGACACGCTGCGGGAGGCCTACTATGGCCTGAAGCGGGAAGCCGCCCCGGGGCTGGACGGAGTGACGTGGCAAGACTACGGCGGGAACCTGGAGGCGAACCTTCAGGACCTCTCCGGACGTCTGAAGCGTGGAGCGTACCGGGCAAGACCCACCCGTAGGGCGTACATCGACAAGGCCGACGGGCGCAAACGCCCGTTGGGGGTGATGGCGCTGGAGGACAAGATTGCCCAGCGCGCCACCGTGGAGGTGCTCAACGCCATCTACGAAGTGGACTTTCTCGGCTTCTCGTACGGGTTCCGGCCGGGGCGCAGCCCGCACAAGGCGCTGGATGCCTTGTATGTGGCCCAACTGACGAGAAAGGTGAACTGGGTGCTGGATGCCGACATTTGCGGGTTTTTCGATGCCATCGACCGCAATTGGCTGGTGAAGTTCATCGAGCACCGCATCGGGGACCGGCGCGTGGTAAGGCTGATCCAGAAATGGCTCAACGCCGGCGTGCTGGAAGAGGGTGAGCGGATACAAAGTGAGAAGGGCACGGTGCAGGGCGGCAGCATCAGCCCACTTCTGGCCAACGTGTACCTTTACTATGTATTCGATCTGTGGGTGCAGCAGTGGAGAAGCACGCAGGCCCGCGGGGAGGTAGTCGTCGTACGCTACGCGGACGACTTCATCGTGGGCTTCCAGCACCAAGAAGAGGCCGAGCGCTTCATCGAAGATCTGCGTGAGCGCTTTGCCAAATTCGGGTTGGAGCTGCACTCGGAGAAGACCCGGCTGATCGAGTTCGGCCCGTGGGCGGCGGAAAATCGCCGCCGCAAAGGCCAGGGCAAACCGCAGACCTTTGATTTTCTCGGCTTCACGCATATCTGCGGCAGAAAGCGCAGCAACGGCTACTTCACGGTGTATCGGCAGAGCATGCGCCAGCGGCTGCAGGCCAAGTTGGCCGAAGTCAAGGCCGAGCTGCGTCGCCGTATGTGCCGGCCGGTGCCGGAAGTCGGCCACTGGCTGGCCACGGTGCTCACGGGACATTACCGCTACTATGGGGTGCCCATGAACGCCGAGGCGCTGGGGCTGTTCCGCTACCGGCTGGCGTGGCTGTGGCGTCGCAGTCTGTCGCGGCGAAGCCAGAAAGGTCGCCTGCCTTGGCAACGCATGACCCGCTTGATCGACCGATACTTGCCCAAACCCCGAATCTATCATGACTATCCCCTGCGCCGCTTCGGCGCCATCACCTGAGGCAAGAGCCGGATGCGGTAATCCCGCACGTCCGGATCTGTGGAGGGGGTTATGGGCAACCATGATTCCTACTCCGACGATTCTCAAGCTGGTTTAAGCGTTGTGCGGGTTCGACGGTCAGGGCTGCGTCTTCAATGCCGCCAGTCCTTTCGTAAGTTCCATCAGAACCCCCAAGCCTTCCTGGATTTCCTTGTCGCCCATGGCTCCGAGCATCCCGAACAGACCCACCGGGCGTGCCCGCGAGACATCCACCCTGGCCGGCAGCTCGGCCGCCCGGTCCAGGAGATCGAGCGCCGCCGGTGCCGTCAATTTCTTCAAGATGCCGGTGAGATGCACCATACCGTCTCCGATCTGCCGCATATCTTCGACCGAATACGTTGACCCGATTTTCTTCAGCACCTCCGTAGCGACCGTCATCAGACGGAACACACCGTTTTGCTCCAGCTGGTCCAGGTAGGAAATCAGTTGCGGCACGCTGGATTTCAGCAGCGGCTCGGCGGTTAACGCAAAATCGACCAGGTTTTTGAACTGGTCCAGCGCGAAGTTCAGGTTTTTGAGGTTGCGCATCAGCTTCTTGACCAGGTAGACTATGTCTTCCACCCGGAAGTCCGCCTCGACATCGGCCAATTCGGTGATGAGCGCCTGCACGCCCTCGTTGACCCGCGGGGCCAGCTCTTCGCGCAGTTCGCCGGCGGCTTGGGCGAACGCGGCCACTGGTTGTATCTGGCGTTCCAGGTGATCCAGGCGCTGCAGGATCAAATCTTCGTTTGTCATGGCGATCACCTCCTTCAGGCAGACGGGCGGATTTTGCCGGCCAGGTTCATTTGCGGCTCCAAGGGCAAATCCAGCCCCTTCATCATCAGGTTCCAGTAGACCCAGCGGAACATCATTTTGCCCCAATGGTTGCTGAGACTCTCCTGCAGCAGGCTGAAGGGCCCCATTCCCGGGAAGGGAAAATGGCCCGGCAAGGGCTCGACCGCGTAGTTGAAGTCAAGCAGAATCGCCTTTTCGAAACCCGAGGCCAGAAAACAGGTGGCATGGCCGTCGAATTTGGGCAGCGGTGCGTGGCCGTCGATTTCGCGCACCAGGTTGTCGACGAGGGTATAGGCCTGATAATGGGCCACGGATCCGGCCTTAGACGTCGGGACGTTGGTCGTGTCCCCGATGACGTAGACCCGATCGAGCTTGCTGGCCTTCAAGGTGTGCTTGTCGGTCGGCACAAACCCTACCGGATCGCTGACCCCGGAGTCGATCAGGGCCTTGGCTCCCATGTTGGGCGGGATCGCCACCAGCAGATCGTAGCCGACTTTTTGCCCCTTGTGGGACTCGATGGTTTTCTCCCCGGCATTGACCTGCGCCAGATCGAAATAGGGGGTCACCTTGATGTTTTTCTTGGCTGCGACACTCGCGAGAGCTTTGGCCGCGACCGGCTTGGTGAACACATTGTCGAGTGGCGTGACAAATTCGATCTCGACCTTGTCCCGGACCCCGTTCACGGTGAAAAACCAGTCCGCCATGAACACGAACTCCAGCGGGGCGATGGGACATTTGTAGGGGAATTCGGCGATGTTGAGAACAATCTTGCCGGAGTTGAAATACTTCAATTGCTTGCGCAGAGCCAGGGCGCCCTCAAGCGTGTAAAAGTCGAAGATGTCCTTGCGCCAACCCTCCGTCATGCCGGGAATCTCCGAGGGCTGAATGTCGCAGCCGGTCGCAATCACCAGCCAATCGTACTCATACTGCCCCTTAAGAGTTTCAACCCGCCTCTGCCCCGGATCGATTTTCATCACCTTGTCGACCACAAACTCGACGCCTTGCGGGATGAATTCTTTTTTAGGTTTCAGCACATCCTGCTCACCGTAAACCCCGAATGGGATAAACAGGTACCCGGCCTGGTAGTGGTGGCGCTCATCCCGGTCGATGATGGTGATCTGCCATTCCGATTCCTTCAATTCTTTGCGGAGCATGTTGGCGACGATGGTGCCGCCGGCCCCGGCTCCCAAAATCAGAATTCGTTGCATCGGTTTTTCCTCCTTTGATGAATTCAGCGGCGGTCGGCGGAACTCTCGCCGGCGGCCTCTGCGAACAGCTGCTTCAGCCGCAGCATCTCGGCTTCCGCTTCAAGCACCATCTCATCCACGATCGCCCTGAGCGGCTTGATCTCGTTCACCAGGCCCACCGACTGCCCGGCCATGATGGACCCCTTGACCACGTCGCCCTCGATGACCGCCTTTCTCAGGGCCCCCACCCAGAAGCGCTCCACCTCGAACTGGGCCTCCTCGCGGGTGATGATGTTTTCGTCGAGCTTGTGCAGCAGGTCCATCTGGAGCTTCCCGAATTCGAGGGTCCCCTCGTTCTTGAGCGCCCGGACCGGGATGACCGGCAGGCGGCTATCGAACTGGGGGGTCGCCACGGCGTCCCGGGCCTTGGCCCGCTTGAACGCCTCCTTGAAGTTCGGGTGGGCGATGCACTCCTCCGACAGAACGAAGCGCGTCCCCATCTGGATCCCGGCCGCCCCCATCATCAGCAGGTGGGCCATCATGCGGCCGGTGGCGATCCCACCGGCGATGAATACCGGCACCTGGTCGACCTGGAAGAGGATCTGCTGGATCAGGACCGACAGCGCCACCGGACCGATGTGCCCACCGGCCTCGGAGCCCTCCAGCATCAGCGCGTCGGCACCGCGCTCGATCAGGCTCATGGCGAGCGGCTCGGTGGAGGCGAAGCAGATGGTCCGGGCGCCGCAGGCCCTGGCCTGCCGGATCTCGTTTTTCTTGGGGATGCCGCCGGCGAACACCACGAACTCGCAGCCGAGATCGCAGGCGAGCTTCAGGTGCGCCGGGTAGTTCGGCGCAAGCGTGATGACGTTCACACCGAAGGGGCAGGGTGTCAGCCGGCGGGTTTCGAGGATCTGCGCGTGCAGTACTTCCGGCGGGGCGTTGCCGCCCGCAAGCAGGCCGAAGCCGCCCGCTTCGCACACCGCACTCACGAGCTGCGGGTCGCTCACCCAGGTCATGGCGCCGCACAAAATCGGGTACCGGGATCCCAGGAATTCGCGGCCGCGTGCGAAAAACCGATCGATAAACACGCTATCCCCCTTGAGCAAAACCTGCCACGATCAGACACACTCGACGGCGGGCAGGCATGCCGGTGAACGGGTCCGGGAGCCGGCCGCGGCCGGAACACTTAGCAGACAATCGATTTCGTCGACCAGCTGCATGAAAATTGGCTGCTGAGCCTGCCGCAGGCGCAGGACAAAATCGTCGCTCACCCTGCCCTCTCGCACGGCGAGCTCCCTGAGCCGGGCGATCATCAGGCACCCGTCGACCTTCTGCGTGCAGGCTTCGGTGCAGCGGCCGCATTCCAGGCACAGCCAGATGGACGGAGACTGCAGGAGTTCGTCCTGAAGCCCGAGATTGACCATGCGGAAGATGAACCGGGGGTCGAAGGCGCTGCGCTCGCCGGAGACCGGGCAGGCGCTGCTGCACTCGCCGCAGGTGAAACAATCGGCAACCCCGGCCGCTCCGGCCGCCGTCCGGAAAGGTTTGCTGCCTTTGAAGAGATTTACAAAGGGTACGGGCGCGGTCGCATCCGGGATCGGGGTCCGCAGCCAGCGCTGCCAGTCGGCGTCGGTCGGGGGCGCGACATTCCCATGCAGGCAGCGGCTCGCCACATGCCAGCGGACCCTCTGAAAGCACCGGAAGAGATCGTAGTAGGCTGTTGCGGCGGCGAGGGATACCACGCCGCGGCGCACGGCTTCCGCCCGGGCGTATCGAATCAGCGTTTCCGGTTTGACGAGATTCGGGCACACCCGGTTGCAGCGCCGGCAGGTGAGGCAGTACCAGATTTCGGGCAGCGCGATCAGCTCGTTGATCAGCCCCAGGTTTGCAAACCGCACGATCCTCTGGGGACGGAGCCGGTTGGTGGCGATTTCGACCGGACACTCCGAGTCGCAGGAGCTGCAGGTCCAGCACATGGTGCTGTCCGCAAGGGTGGCCTTTTGGATCACCTGTCGCAGGTCGGAGTTTAATTTGGATAACATTTCCATAATAGTGGCGGATGCAGTCTATGTAGCGTCCATGCGAGCCGAATAGAGGCATACCTCCACCCTCAGAATTGCTGCTTCACGACCCTCTCCCGAACGCACAGTTCGGAAACACGCACTCCGGGCAGTCCTGGCACAGGCCGCCGTGCCCGAAAAAGGCGAGCTCTTTCTTGCCGATCCGCTCACCGGTAAGAATCCGCGGCAGCACCAGGTCCAGGACCGTGGTGCGGTGATACAACCCGCAGGCCGGCACTCCCAACAGCGGCACATCCCCGATCCAGGCTGAGAGGAACATGGCCCCGGGCAGGGCCGAGGCCCCATAGTGCATCTCGGTGGCCCCGGCCTGCCGGATCGCCTGGCGAGTAACGTCGTCCGGGTCGACGCTCATCCCCCCGCTCAGCAGGATCAGGTCGCAGCCGTTTTCCAGATGCGACACGATGGCCTGCCGGATGAGGTCGGCATCGTCCGGCGCGAAGGTGACACCGGCCACCTCCGAGCCCAGCGTGGTCACCTTTTCGGTCAGGATCGGCGCAAAGCGGTCCTGGATCAGGCCGTTGAAAACCTCACTGCCGGTCACCACGATGCCGGCCTTGGCCTTGCGCAGCGCCCGCACCGACAGGACCCCGCCGTTCTGACGGGCGATGGCAGCGGCACGCTCGACGGGCGCGCGCTTCATGACCAGCGGGATGGCCCGTGTCGCTCCCACCAGCTTGCCTTTCGTGACCAGGGTGTGGGTGTGGAGGGTCGCGCACATCACCTCCTCCACCATGTTGAAGGCCGCCAACGCCGCCGTGTTCACCTGCAGCAGCCCGTCGACGGCCGCCGTCATTCCGATCTTGCCTTCCTTCGGGTTGTTCTCCCAGGAAACACCCTCCCCGGCCAGCGCCCCGGCCAGGATGGCGGCTGCCTCGTTCTCGTGAATCTCGTCATCCGCAAGATCGATCACATACAAATGGTTCTTCCCCAGCTTTTGGAGATGGCAGATATCCTCGTTGCACACCGTGTGCCCTTTGCGGAATGCCGCCCCTTTGAACTCACCGGGCCGGATCTCCGTGATGTCGTGCGCCAGCTGGGTCCCCACCGCATCCTGCACGTTTATTTTTTTCAGCATGTCTATCGTACCTTTCTGATGTGCGTCCGATTAGCGCAGCACGATCACGGCCGCGCGTCTGTTGCCGGGTTTTTCGAAATGATGCCCGTGATCATGCGGGGCGGACAGCTCCGGCACCTCGCCGGGCGCCCAGTTCATGTCCGTCCAGGTGATCTCGCGGGCGTTTGAAAAATAAGCGCCCTCCGCGCACGGCCGGCAGACATATCCACCGTCGCGCACCACCTCGCGCCCGTCTCGGACGACCTGCCCGCACCGCAGGCACGTGACCTTGCGCTGGGTCGGGCCGGGCAGATCGACCGGCTTGATCGGCACCCGTACCTGCTGGACCCTGAAAAGAACGCTGTCCGGCATGCGGCAATAGGCCGTGAGCTGTTGCTGGGACTTACCGCTCACCTCCGGCGCGTACACCGCCGCCAGATCGCGCGCCTCCTCGGTGGAGACCACCCGGAAAGACTTGCCGGTCGCGAGGTTCAGGAAGGTGGCCGCCATGATGCCGTAGTCTGCAAACTTCAGGCTGCGGCGGCCCAGCTTGACCCCGGTCACGTGCGCCACCGCATCGGCCGTGCAGCGGTCCATCTCCACATAGACGATCAGCTTCTTGATCTGGTCGCGCCGCGTCGGCTCGTCGAGGCCGATCAGCCGGCAGCCCAGCATGGCCATGCGCACTCCCACCACCTGCCCCGGGCAAAGATGCCCGTGGGTGACGGCGGACGTCTCAAGCAGTTCATGGAAAGGTTTCATGGTCGGTTTCCTCGCGGATTCTTTAAGATTTATTAAGCGGATGCGCTGCCGCTGACCAAAACCGGCACGTCGCCCCGGCACTGGTCAAAGTCGCTCTCGATGAACATCCGCGTGGCCGCCGCCAGATCCTGGTAGAACCTTGTTTGCGCCTGCGCCTCGACACTGCGTGCGAAGTCCGGCGTCCAGGCGGCCAGGTGTCTCTCTAAAAACGTCTTTTGTTTCTGCCGGAAGTGCTGGGCGCGGTCCAAGTCTCCGCCGCCCAGCGCATCGAGTTCCTTGATGACAAGGAAATGCATGAACTCCAGCTCGGCCGCGATGTGATCCGGTGTCCCGTTGAAACCCGCGGCCACCTCCAGGCCGACTTCCCGGTAGCACTCGCCGACGGCCAGGGTCGAATCCCCCATCAGCCGGCGTTCCCCTTCGAGGTAGACCGAGCCGTAGGGCGGTGCCAGCAGGGCGAAGGGACCGACAAAGAGCCGGGCGTGGTCGATGGTTAGGTCTTCGATGCCTTCATGGGCCAGCAGGGCAGCCTCCATGCGCTCGGTAGCTTCAGCGGCCGGTGGGCAGACCACCTTAAGATCCCGTCCCAGTTGCCGCACGTGCTGAAGTGTCAGCTCCCCCGGGGAGTAATAGCATTCGGCCAGCGCCTTGTAAGTCCTCGCCCGGGCGAGTTCAGCCAGGTATGTATCGTTTGCCTTCATTACCTTCTCCTTGCGTTCGGTTGATGCCGGCCCGCGCGCGGGCCGGCATCGTTGGCTCACTTCACCTTGCAGGGGCCTCACTCAGCTTCAAATAGCGTTCTCCCAACGTGTAGAGCAGCAGCATCACGGCCAGCGCGAACACCAGCACCAGCAACTCCCAGACGCTCGGAACATACTGCACGTATTGCGGGAACTGCTCGGCCTTGGGCCCCACCGGATGGCTCTGGCCGGCCAGCAGGATTTCCATGTGCCGTGCCAGCGACCCCACGAAGATGAGAGCGGAGGCGAGGACCCTGCCGCCGACCGATCCACGCACGGCCGGTATCAGCAGTAGGACAAACGGCAGGAACAGCCCCAGGAGGACCTCGGTTCCGAAAACCCCGATGGCCCCGAAGAGATGCTCGAACCGGTGATACACCAGGAACGCGGGAATCGTGGTCGATGATTCGATGGCTATTTTCAGCAGAGTGAAGGCCACCACGATCCCGGCCGCGTAAGTCAGGATCAACGTGAAATCGTCGTACACCACCGCGGCATATTCGCCGGAGGACGCATTGGCGGTAACGCGGCCCACCACCATGCTGTAGAGGATGAACAACGCCGTCCCGCTGAGAACCGCCATCAGCAGGCAGTAAATGGACATCATCGGCCCGAAATAGGTGGCCCGCGACTCGGTCAGCCC
>Ga0315292_10000558_pt1 | contig 17677 bp, 13 predicted proteins | sample YL17G13_0_MG_FD_204029 | JGI IMG/M metagenome (GOLD analysis project Ga0315292, IMG submission 204029) | Sediment microbial communities from Yellowstone Lake, YNP, Wyoming, USA - YL17G13_0 | ecosystem: Environmental > Aquatic > Freshwater > Lake > Sediment | place: USA: Wyoming | collected... | reverse complement strand
TGGGCGCTGGCCAAGGTGGACACGGAGAAATTCCCCGAACTCGCCGGGCAGTACGGCGTCACGAGCATCCCCAGCGTCAAGTTGTTCGCCGGCGGCGAGGTGGTGGACGAGTTCGTGGGCGCCCTGCCAGAAGCCGACATCCGCCGCTGGATCGACGCCGCCCTGCCCTCGCCGCTGGCCGCCAGGGTCGCCGAGGCCCGCGGCCTCGTCGCCGGGCGCGCCTACCGCTCGGCGGCGGAGACGCTGCGCGAGGTGCTCGCCGCCGAGCCGCGCAACGTGCCGGCTCGCGTCCTGCTCGCGGAGGCGCTGCTGCACACCGACCCGGCCGCCGTGGCCGAGGCGATGGCCGGCCTCGAGCACGAGCCCGAGGTCGGCGACCGCGTCGAGGCCCTGCGCACGCTGGCCCGTGTGGCCGCACTCGTGGAGCGCCCGGCGGAGCTGCCGGAAGCTCCGGTGAAGGCCCGCTTCCTGGACGGGGCGCGCGCCGTGCGCGCGGGCGACTGGGGAGCCGCGATGCAGGCTTTCATCGAGGTGCTGCAGGGCCAGCGCGGCTACGCCGACGGCATCGCCAGGGAGGCCGGGCGGGCCATCTTCCTCCACCTCGGAATCCGCCACCCGGTCTGCGAGCAGTACTACCGCGCCTTCTCCAGCGCCCTGAACGTCTGAGCGCGACCGGGCCCGCGCCGCGCTCGTGGTGGCGCCGCTGCCCCGCCCAGGCTGCGGCTATCCCCCGTACTTCTTCTTCCCCGGCGGCGGCTCCTCGCCGCGCACCTTGGGTTCGTACTTCGCGTCCGGATCCAGCGGCCTGGCTCCCGGCGCCGTCCAGCTCGTCTCGAAGACGGCCCGCGCCGCCTCGGCCAGCGGCCGGTTGCGCAGGGTCACCGCCAGGTTGCGGGCGTTGTGGAAGTAGCTCCCCTCCCAGTTGCTCGTCCCCACCCAGGTCCACAGGGTGTCGGCCACCAGGTACTTGCAGTGCTCGACGCGCGCGAACGGGATGTAGCCGCCGCTCCACTCGGGCACCGTGGAGAGCTTCACCTCGAGGTTGGGCGCGCGCGCCAGGCTCTGGAGGTCCGCGAGCCCGGACGAGCCGGTCACCCAGTCGGAGACGATGAGCTTCACCTTCACCCCGCGCGCGGCGGCGCGGCGCAGGGCCGCGTCGAGCGTGTCGTCGCGCTCGCGCCGCCCGGCCACCGCGTAGCTCAGCACCTGCAGGACGATCTCGCGGCGCGCCCCGTCGAGCGTGCGGACGATGAGATCGCGGTCCCACAGGTTGGAGTCGGGGATGGCGCCGCGGGGGCTGTAGCTCGGCCACAGGGAGACGGTGTCGCCCGGCGCCTGGACGAGCCGAATCGGCAACTCGCCGGCGGCCCGCGTCACCTGGACGGGGCGCAACGCGAGCGTCGTGTCGGGCGGCTGCCCGGCCGGCGAGGCCGCTGCCCAGTCCATCTCGAAGACGCGCTGGAACTCGGCCGCCACGCGCCGGTCGCGCACCAGCACGCCCAGCTCGTGGATGTGCTTGAGGGCCCGCCAGTCGAAGTTCTGGCTGCCCAGGAAGACCGCGTCGCCGTCGACGAGGAAGAACTTCGAGTGCTGCACGCCGCCGGCCAGGCGCCCGAAGTCCACGAGCCGCACTTCGAAGCCGCCCACAGCCGCCAGCGAGTCGGCGGTGCGCGGGTAGGTGCGGTACATGCGCGCGTCCAGCAGCAGCCGCACGCGCACGCCGCGGCCCGCCGCCTGGCCGAGCGCGGCCAGCACGTCCTCGGTGGGCTCGCCGGGCCAGGTGGAAAGGTAGAACTCCTCGAAGTCGAGGCTGCGCCTGGCGCCGCGGATGAGCTCGAGCCAGGTGTCGAGGGCGGCCGGGAGCTTCGGATTGCCCAGCCCGGCCTCCACCGGGCGGGTCTCGACGAGCTGGACGGGCGGGGCGGCGTGGGCGCCGGCGCCGAGGGCGGCGGCGAACGCCGCCAGCAGGACGGCGCGGACGGCAAGGCGCAAGCCGGTCATCATTTCGAGCCTCGTGGCGGACGTTCCATGGCCAGGTAGCGCCGCCGCTCGGCGGGGCGCAGCCGCTCGATGGCGTAGCGCAGCGCGGTGCGCGGCAGGCGCGGCCCGTGCGCGTCGAGAAAACCGCGCAGCACGGCGGCGTCGCGCTTGCCCACCTCGCGCAGCATCCACCCCACCGCCTTGTGCATCAGGTCGTGCGGGTCGTCGCTCAACCGCCGCGCCAGGCGCAGGGTGTCGTCGAACTGCCCCTGCCGGATGAAGGCCAGCGTGGCCAGCACCGCGATCCGCCTCTCCCACAGGTTCCGCGAGCCGGCCAGCCGCGTCAACCCGCCGCGCGGGCGGTCGAGGAGCCAGGCGCCCAGGATGTGCGGCGCCGACAGGTCCACCAGGTCCCAGTTGTTGACGTGATCGGTGTGCCCCAGATAGAAGCGCACGATCTCCCGGCGCTCGCCTCGCCCGGCGCGCCGGAAGCGGTCGCCCTCGCCGTACTCGCCGGGACCCGTCTTGAAGGACCACGCCGCGACGCGCGCCGCCTCGGGGTCGGCGAGCGAGCGCAGATGCCGGCGGGCGGCGGCGGCGGTGGGAGCCGCAGCCAAGGTCCGGGCGACCACGGGCGCCGGGCGGCCTCGTCTCATTCGCCGCCTCTCAACAACAGCGGCCGAGCTGCACCGGCCCAGAGCCCGACAAGCGGGGACAACCGCACGGGAATGGGCAGATAGGCAGGTCTAGGTATGCGCGTGGACTGCATGGGGCCGCAGTGTACGACGGCCGCGGGGCCAAAGCGAGCGCGCGGCAGGTCGCCCCACCGCGCGCCGCCCGGTCGCTGAGTATCCGGCGGATGCCGGCGCCCAGGCGCCGCCTAGATGTCGTCGTCGCCCTCCGACGGGCCGCCGGGCCCGCCGTGGGGATCCGGCCCGCCGTGGGGATCCGGCCCGCCAGGGCCGCCCATGCCGTGGGGCCCGCCCGGGCCGCGCCCCATCCCCGGACGCATCGAACCGCGCATCTGGCGCAGCTTCTTCTGCTGCTCGGGCGTGAGCACCGAGCGCGCGTCCAGGAGCGCCGCCGCACGCGCCTTCTGGATCGCCGCGCGCAGGCCCGAGACCTTGTCGATCTGCGCCTCGATGGCGCGGGCATCCGGGGTCTCGGCGCGCATCAGCTTGTGCAGGTCCATCTGCGCGATGCGCAGATCGGCGCCCGTCTGGATGTTCTGCTTCATCGTCCGCTCGCGCAGGTCCGCCAGTTTCTCGCGCTGGGCCTCGCTGAGATCGAGCTTCCCCATCGCCTCGCGGCCCGGCTCGAACCCGAATCCCGGACCCGGCTCGAATCCGCCGCCGCCGCGCGGCCCCGCCCCGGGAGCCATCCCGGCCTGCGGACCGTGGCCGGCGCCGTGCCCGGCTCCGCACCCGGCGCCGTGCCCGGCTCCACGCCCGGCGCCACGCGCGGCGCCACACCCGGCGGCGCGCTCATGCCGGCACGCCTGACCGCAGTCGCGCCCGGCGTGCCCACCCATCCCGCAGCACTCGGGCGCCGCCATGGCGTGCCCGTGCGGTCCGCCGCCCCAGTGAGGCGCGGAGAGCCCGGCGGCGTCCGAAGAGGCGCCGGGCCGATCCTTTGGAGCATCGGCGGCCGCCCCGCCCGCCAGGGCGAGGACGCCCCCCACCAGTATCGCGATCCACAGGTTGCGCTGCATCGTACCTCCCTCGCGGGCGTCGCCCGCCGCGGGTGATTTGAGTCGCCTCTTCACGGTCGATCCTCGTCGGCGGGACCGCGCTCGCGTCCCTCGCGCCGGTCGTGCTGGTACAGATTCTCCATCTTTCGCCAATCGGCGAGCTGCTTCTCGGTGAGCACGCGCTCGATCGCCACGCGGGTGCTCTCGTGCATCGCCACGCGCTGCTCGTGCGCCTGCCTGAGGGTCTCGAGGACCGCCTGCCGCTGCTCGGGTGTGAGGTCCAGGGCCGCCTCGAGATGCGCCAGGAGACGTCCCGGCCCCATCCCGTCGAGCGGGCCGCCGGGCCCGCGCATCCCGGATCCCGGCGCTCCCGGCGACGCGTGCGGGAAGGCCGTCAGGTGCGGCCGCCCCGGCCACGCGAAGCGCATGAAGACGATGCCGCTCACCATGCCGAGCGAGAAGCCCACGAGCAGGGCCGCGACGATCGCGATGACCAGACCGCGCGTGCCGTTCATCGCGCGCCTCCGCTATCCGGGGTCGCCGCCGGTGGGGTCGCCGGCGTCGGCATCGCCGCCGCCGCGGAGCCGTTGAGATCCGCCACCAGCGCCTCGGTGAGACTCTCGTAGCTGCCGTCGGTCAGCGCCCGCGGCGCGGTCGTCACCAGCGCCGCCGAGACCGCCACCGCCCCGGCGAAGACCGCCAGCGAGGCGCCGAGCGCGGCCGGCCGCATGACCCACGCCCACCAGCCCCCGACGCCGGCGCGCGGCCGCGCCTCGATGCGGGCCCGCACCCGCGTCCACAGGGCCGGCTCCGCATCCGCCCGGACCGCGCCCAACAGCCGGCTGAGATCGTCGTCACGAATCATGTCGCGCTCACTCCCCGAACTGCTCGCGCAGCGCCTGCTTCAGCTTCTCGCGCGCCCGATGCAGCTTCGACTTCACCGCCGTCGGGCTGGCGCCCATCGCCTCCGCCACTTCCTCGTAGGACAGACCCAGCCGGTCGCGCAGCACCACCGCCTCGCGCTGTCCCGCCGGCAGCGCGCCGATCGCCCGCTCCAGCGCCGCGAGCAGCCGCGGCGCGTCCATCGCCTGGTCCCACTGCTCGACCGGGTCCACGCGCAACCCCGACTCGGCGATCGGATCCTGCATCTCCGGCGGCCCGGCCGAGAAGCGCCGGCGGCGCAGCGCGTCGCGGCAGCGGTTGGCGACGATGCGCAGCGCCCAGGTCTTGAGCCCGCGCTCGCCGCGGAACCGCGGGGCGCCGTCGTGGATCCGCAGGAGCGAGTCCTCGACCGCGTCGGCCGCCTCCTCCGGGTCGCGCAGCAGGCTGCGCGCCAGGGTGGTCATGGCGGCGCCGTGCAGGCGGTAGATCTCGCCCAGCGCTTCCAGGTCCCGGGTCCGCAGCCGGGCGATCAGCTCTTGTTCCGGTGTCGGTCCCAGGTCCGCCTCCGCGCCATCGCTCAATGGACGAACGGGGGGCTGTGAGGTTCCGCGGCGGCGCGCCGCCCCGGCCGGGCTTCACGGGGACTTGGCACGGGGCCCCGACACGGAGGCCGCGAGCCGGCTACCGCAAGAACAGCACGATCACGCCGGCCACCGCGACCAGCGTGCCGCCCAGCGCCCGCAGGGTGAGCTTCTCGCCGTGGAAGCGCGACGCGATGAGCAGCGTGAGCACCGGGTAGATGGCGGTGATCGAGGCGGCCACGCCGGCCTCGATGTACTGCAAAGCGAGCAACGAGAGGGTGACGCCGAGGAACGGCCCGAAGAACGCGCCACCCACCATGAACGCCGAAGCCCGCCGGTCGCGCAGCGCGGCGAGCGAGCGCGCCACCTGGCCGGTCAGCGCCGCGATCACCCACACCGCCACCGCCGCGGCGCTGACCCGCACCACGGTCGCCGACAGCGCGTCGAGCCCGCCGCGCAGGGCCAGCTTCGAGAGCACGTAGCCCGCCGCCTGCCCCACGGCGCCGAGCACGCCGGCGAGCACGCCGGCCGCCGCCGAGCCCTCGACGTGCGTGGGCCCGATCCGCTCCCGGTCGTAGAGCACCCAGAAGATGCCGCCCAGGGTCAACGCCATGCCGACGAGCGCCAGCGGCCCCGGCAGCTCGCGCAGCACCGGCCACGCCAGGACCGCGGTGAACAGCGGCGCCAGCGAGCCGATGAGCGCAGCGCGGCCCGGGCCGAGGATGACCAGGGCCTTGAAGTAGTTGGCGTCGCCCCAGACGAAGCCCAGCAGTCCGCTGACCGCGAGGATGCCGACCTGCGCGGGCGTGGCCCAGGTCGGCCAGGGCGAGCCGTGTGTGATCCACAGCGCCAGCCCGAGGAAGCCCACGGCCACCGTGATGCGCAGGCGGTTGAGGATGAGCGAGCCCATGCGGCGGCCGGCGGCGGCGAAGAGGTTGGACCCCGTCGCCCAGCAGGCCGCCGTGCCCAGAGCGGCGAATTCGCCCGTGAAGGCCACCTGTGCCCCCCCGCCCTACTTCACGACCAGCGTCTGCGGCTCGCCGGTGAGGGTGAGACTCAGCCGCAACCGGCGGCCGCTGCGGCGCGCGACGACCGGGCGCCCGTCGAGCCGCGCGCCCCTCGCCGCCGTGACCAGCTCCACCTCGGCGGCCGCTGCGCGCGCCCCGGTGACCGTGAGCGCCAGCCGGCCGGCCCGCCGCCCCACGTCGAGCACCTCCGCCGTCGTGTAGCGCAGCACCTCGCCGCCGGGCAGCGGCAGGTTGAGCGGCAGGATGTAGCCGCGGCGCCGCTCGAGCCGCAGGCGGCCGCGCGCCGGGAAGACAGTGGGGCGCGTCTCCCCCGGCAGCACCATGCGGATGCGCCCGGCGTTCGGCACGTCGTGGAAGTTGGACACGAAGAGGAACCCGAAGCGCTCGTTGGCCCGCAGACAGACCTGCAGGTCGCCGTCGGCCGCCACCGCGGGCTCGACGCCCAGCGCCCGCGCCAGATCGCGCACCAGGCCGACCTGGTAGTCGAACATGTGATTGAGCCCGAAGCCGAGCACCAGGGCGATGCCGCCCTCACGCGCCACCCGCAGCCCGCAGGGCACCCCGTCGAGGGTGCGCGCCACCACCTCCGCCCCGCCCGCTGCGAGCTCGGTGATCGACCCCTGCGCCAGATAGTCCTGCTTGCCGATCAGGTAACCCAGGCCGCGCGTGCGCCGCCCGGTGACACGCACGCCGAGCGCATCGGCCAGCCCCGTGCACGGCCCGCCGCCGAGGTCCTCCACCGGCAGGTCGGGGTTGAGCAGCAGCCGCCCGCCGCCGCGCACGTAGTCGCGCAGCTTGGCCTGCGTGCCGGCGTCCATGAACTCGAGCGCGAAGACGGCCAGCGCCGGCTGTCGCCGCAGCTCCTCGAGCGTGGCGCGCTCCAGATCGACGAGCGAGAAGTTGAGGCCGGCCAGCTGCAGCAGGCGCGCCAGGCCGTCGTAGAACAGGTGGTGCTTCTGCCACTCCCAGCGCTCGACCGCCGGCCCGCCGAGGTACTCGGTGGTCCAGTACGGCGCGTAGAAGCCGACCGCCAGGTCGCAGTGCTTGGCGGTCTCGGCGAGCTGCGGCCCGAAGGCGCGCACCTGGCGGCCGAAGTCGCGCAGGGCGGCGAAGTGCGGCCGCTTGGCGCCGTCGGCGGTCACCGGCGCCTGCCACTCGTGCCGGCTGCCGAACGCCCCCATGCCCGGGTCGTTGCGCCCGCCGGAGAACATGTAGGCGTTGACGCCGCCCAGCCCGTGCGCCACGGAAGTCTTGAGGTTGAGCTCGACGTCGGCCGGGTAGAGCCGCGGCCGGTCGCGCAGGATGCCGGTCTGCAGCTCGGCGCAGATCGACGGCGTGCCCGGCGCGGCGATCATCTTCACCACCTCGGTGGTGATGGCGATGTCGTGGAAGTTCTCGTAGTCGAGCCGGCGCATCTGGTAGGCGCCGCCCAGCACCACCTGCGGCACGCGCGCCGCGAAGTCGCGGAACATCATCGTGGTCATGGGGGCGAACACGCCGCGCCCGCGCACGTCGAAATCGTAGAACTGGGGGATGTTGGCGAGCACCGGCAGGGTCAGCCCGGCGCGCGCGTAGCGCTCGTGCAGCGTGGCGAAGTACTCGGCGTAGTAGGCCTGGTAGAAGGCCATCCAGTCCCACAGCCGGAGCCCCGGCCGCGCCGCCTCGCCGGAGGCCGGCTGCGCCAGCTCGGCGAAGTCGCGGTGCTCGGCGCCGTAGGCGCGGTTGACGGCGCCGAGGTTGCCGCGGTAGCGCGCGCGCACGAACTCGCGGTAGCGGCGCTCGGTGTCGGGGCTGTAGTCGGCGGCCTTCTGCAGCCACTGCACCATGCCGATCTCGTTGTCGAGCTGCACCAGGGCCACCGGCCCGCGGGGGGACTGGCGGGCGTGCACCAGCGGCAGCACCTGGTCGTACCAGCGCCCGGTGTACTTCTGGAAGGCGGGGTTCAGGTAGGCGAGCAGCGTGGTGTGCGGCAGGTTGGTGATCTCGCGGCCGCGCACGAAGATCTCCGGGTGGCCGTCGATGAGCCACTGCGGGATGCCCTCGTTCACCAGCTCGGCGTTGCTGACCGGCCCGACGCGCGCCAGGAACTTGAGCCCGTGCTTCTCGACCAGCGCCAGGAAGCGCACCAGATCGCGCCGCGGGTGGGTGCGGCCGGTGAAGTCGAAGCGGCCCGCCTCCGGCTCGTGCCACAGCCACGGGATGTACGAGCTGACCGCGTTGAGCCCCGCCGCGCGGGCGGCGCGCAGATGCGTCTCCCAGCGCGCCGGCGCCACGCGGAAGTAGTGGATCTCGCCCGAGTAGAGGAAGAAGGGCTTGCCGTCCAGCAGGAACCGACCGGTCTCGCAGGTGACCACGCGCGGATCTCTCCTTTGGTTCGATGGGGGGCCGGGGCCGCGCCGCTCAGCGCGCCGGCCGGCCGCTCAGGTGGCGCAGCAGCACCACCGTGGCCGGCAACCGGCGCACGACCAGGCCCTGGCTCGCGAGCGCCACCGGCTCCCCGTCGATGGCGGCGGCGACCCACGGGATCTGCGGCGGCACCACCGCGATGCCGCCGGGCGGGACGGCGAGCCCGTCGGCGATGCGCACGGTGAGCGAATCGTTCCGCAGGCGCATGCTGAAGTCCAGCTCGCCGTAGGGCGTGGCCAGGCCGCGCACGCGCAACCCTTCCCCGCCCTCCACCCAGGCCAGCGGCACGCCGGCCCCCAGCACCAGGCTGCTGTCGCGCTCGCGCGCGTAGGCCAGCAGGTCGAGCACCGAGCGCACGTAGTCGGAGCCCACCCAGGTGTGCGGCAGATCCCCGATGAAGTGCGGCTTGACCTCGTCGCGCCACACCACCTCGGCCCACTGCTTCCAGCCCGGCGGGCGGCGGTACGCGAGGAAGTAGCGCAGCAGCTCCTGGGCGCGCTCGCCCCAGCCCAGCTGCACGAACGCCCCGATGGTGCGCATCTCGTAGGGCGTGTACGCCTCCCAGGCTTGCGCCCCGTCGCGCCGAGCGGTGAAGTTCTCCCAGTACTTCTCGAAGGTGCGCGTCAGCGCCGCCTTGGGCAAGAAGTCGTCGGCCTGCACCGGGTCGAGCGCGATGGTCGTCGAGGTGGCGTCGAAGTCGCCGAGATCGGCGCAGCCGGGCAGGTAGTCGATCTTGTGCGCCGCCATCGCGGCGCGCAGCGACGCCGCCAGCTCGCCCTGGAACTCGGCCCGCGCCGCCGCCCAGCGGGCGCTCGCGTCCGCCCGCCCCAGGACCCCGGCCAGGTAGGCCGCGTCCTTGAAGCCGCGCAGCGCGAAGAAGTCGTCCCAGTACGAGTGCATGGGCTTGGCCGAATAGCCCTCGTGGCTGATCGACGGCGGCAAGAGCCCGAAGAACTGGATCCGGTCGGGGGCGCGGTACTCGTCGGTGCGGCGCAGCTGGCGCAGCGAGTCGAGGTAGGCGGCCGCCTTGGCCACCGCCGGCCACAGCCGCTCGGCCAGCCCGCGGTCACCGGTGTAGCGGTAGTACTCGGCCACGAGGTAGATGAACTCGCCGCTCGAATCGTGCTCGGGCACCGGGTCGGAGCCGCGCGCGTCCACGCAGCACGGCACCTTGCCGTCGGCGTACTGGTAGCCGGCGAACCACTCGGCGAAGTCGCGCACCACGTCGGCCTGGCCGAGGCGCAACAGGGCCGACGAGGTCAGCGCCCCGTCGCGGATCCACGAGCGCTCGTAGGAGCGCGAGCCCGGCTGGATGCCGGGGCCGTCGCGGTTGACGAGGATGTAGGCGAGCTGCGCCTTGAGCGTGCGCACGACCTCGGCGCCCAGCGAGTCGGGCAGTGTGATCGCCACCCGCTCGGTGCGCGCCCGCCAGGCCGCGCGGCAGGCCGCCAGTTCCGCTTCCACGTGCGCCCGGGCGGCCTTGGCGTCCATGCCGGCCGGCGGCGCCGTGGGCGCCTCGCGCAGCGGGATGAGGAGGTCCACCTCCGCGGTGGCCCCCGGCGCCAGGTCCAGCGGGTAGGCCAGCGCCCCGGAGGCGCGCTCGAGCGGATCGGTGACGCTGCGCGGCGCCGGCAGGCGGCCGGAGCGCAGGTACTCGGTGATGTCGCCCTGGTCGAAGGCCGCCGCCCCGAAGGCGGCCGGGGCGGTGAGGCAGACCACGCCGCGCTCGCCGTTGGCGCGCACCACCGCGCCGGCGGCGGCCAGCGAGCGCAGCGGAGCGGTGCCGCCCGGCGTGTTGAGGAACTGCACCGGCGGGTTCACCTGGAAGGGCCGCAGCGCCAGATAGAGGGTGGCCCGCGTGCGCCGCGGCCCGCCATTGGTGACGCGATAGCGCGCGTAGACCCGCGGCGCCGCGGTGTCGCCGGCGGCGAAGGCGGTCACGGCCATCGTCAGGGCGCCGCGCGTCCACTTCACGGTCGGGATCGGCAGGTGTCCGTCTTCCAGCCACTGCTCGGCGCGCACGTCCGCCCAGGTGATGAGCTTGCCGCGCGCGTAGAGGAACGGCTCGACCGAGAAGGCCGCCTTGCCCGACTCCAGCGCGCCGTCCTCGCTGAACAGCGCCTCCTCGCGCCCCCCGTCGAGCCCGGTGATCGTCCAGAACTGCTGCTCGCCGGTGATGCCGCGCGGATAGCTGCCGCGCGGCGCGTCGCGGGCGACGGCCTCGTAGAACTTCTCGGGCGAGGCCGCCCACTCCAGCGGCTGCACGGCGATCTCGCGCAAACCGGCGCCGACGCCCGCCGCCCGCCGCACGTGCAGGCGCACGAAGCGCGCTTCGCTCTCCGGCAGGCCGAGGTAGTCGCGCCCGCCGTTGCCCCCGCGCACCTCGCGCAGCGCGCGCCACGCCACGCCGTCGGTGGAGCCCTCCACCAGGTAGTCGGCGGCGTAGCGGTCCGGCTCCCAGTCGAGCACCAGCCCGCCGAACTCGCGGTCCATCTGGAAATCCAGCAGCATCCAGGGGCGCGGGTCGGTCGCCAGGCCGCGCCACGCGGTCTGCGGGTCGCCGTCCACGGCCCGGGCCGCCTCGTGCCCGGCCGGCGCGCCGGAGGAGCTGGCCACGATCGCGGGATAGGCCGCACCCGTCCGGGGCTGCTCCTGCAGCGTCAGCTCGTCGATCCACACCGTGCCCGTCCCGCCGCCGCCGGCGGTGACCGCGAACTCGAGCGCCGCGGCGCGCCGCAGGTCCCCCCCGCCGGCCGGCCCCCAGGCGAAGCCGATGTGCCGCTGCTTGAGCGTCACCGAGTCCCACTGGGCCGGGAAGCGGAAATCGCGCCGGTTCGCCCACCAGACGTTGGCGCCGGTCGAGTCGATGAGCTTGAACTCGAGGTTGTTGGGCAGGCACTCGCCGCGGATGGCGAAGCGGAAGCGGTAGTTCTCCGGCAGGTCGAGCGCCAGGTCCTTGTGGACCACGGCGTAGCCGCCGCCCTTGACGAAGCGGAAGTCGAGGCGCAAGGCGTTGCCGACGAGCCCCGGCTCGCTCGTCACCTTCAGCTCGACGCCGTCCGACGGCCGCGCCGACCAGCCGTCGGCGGTCTCGAAGGCGTCCACGACGACGGGCGACCGCGGCTGGGCCGCGGCCGGGACGACCAGGGAAGCGAGGGCGGCCAGGGCGCCGGCGACCGCCCGGCCCGCGAGTCTCGCCGTCATGGAGCGATCACCCCTTCACGCTGCCCATCATCACGCCGCGCATGTAGGCGCGCTGCAGCGCGATGAAGACGAGGACCACGGGCAGCACGGTGAGCACCGAGCCCGCCATCATCAGCTCGGTGTCCTGCACGTGCTCGCCCGACAGGCTGGCCAGCGCCACGGGCAGGGTGTACTTGGCGTCGTCGGAGAGCACGATGAGCGGCCACATGAACTCGTTCCACGACGACAGGAAGACGAACACCGCCAGGGTCACCAGGATGGGCCGGATCACCGGCAGCACCACCGTGCGGAAGATGCGGAACTCGCCGGCGCCGTCCACCCGCGCGGCGTCGAGCAGGTCATCGGGGATGCTGAGCGCGTACTGGCGGATCATGAAGATGCCGAAGATGCCGGCCATGAACGGGATGACCACGGCCGCCATGGTGTTGACCAGGCCCAGCGCCTTGAGCATCAGGAAGAGCGGCAGCATGCCGACCTGGGCCGGGATGACCAGCGCCCCGAGCAGGAAGCGGAAGACGCGCTCGCGGCCGCGGAAGCGCAGCTTGGCGAAGGCGTAGCCGGCCATCGAGTTGATGAGCAGCGACAGCAGGGTGGCCGAGACCGAGACGATCACGCTGTTGAGGAAGTACCGCGACAGGTTGAGGCGCGTGAACAGGCTGACGTAGTTGTCGAGCGTGAAGACGCGGGGCAGGAAAGGCGGCGGGAAGCTGTTGGCCTCGCCCGGCGACATGAAGGAGGCCGACACCATCCAGGCCAGCGGGGTCAGCGTCACCACCGCGCCGGCCACCAGGACGGCGTGCAGGGCGAGGCTGGGGAGCCAGCGGCGCCTCACCGCCGCTCCCGCGCCAGGCGCATCTGCAGCAGGGTCCCGCCCAGCATGATGACGAAGAGCACGAAGGCGATGGCCGCCGCCATGCCCATGCGCCACCAGCGGAAGCCCTCCTCGTACATGAGCAGCACCACCGTGGTGGTGGCGCGCAGCGGGCCGCCCTGGGTCATCACGTAGGGCTCGGAGAAGAGCTGGAAGTTGCCGAGCATGGTCATGACGCCGACGAACAGGAAGGTGGGCGCCAGGCCCGGCAGGGTGACGTGGACGAAGCGCTGCCAGGGGCTGGCGCCGTCGAGCGCGGCCGCCTCGTAGAGCTCCTCCGGGATGCTCTGCAGCCCGGCCACGAAGATCAGCATGTTGTAGCCGAAGTTCTTCCACACCGCCATGAGGATGATGCCGAGCATGGCGGTGTGCGGGTTGCCGAGCCAGTCCACGGGGCCGATGCCGGCCAGTCCCAGGGCCCAGTTCAAGAGCCCGTACTGCGGGTGGTAGAGGTAGCGCCACACGATGGCCACCGCCACCAGCGTGGTCACCACCGGCATGAAGAAGATGGAGCGGAACAGCCCCGGGAAGCGCGCCAGCCGGGCGCTCACCAGCATGGCGGCCACCAGCGAGGCGAGCACCGACAGCGGCCCGCCCACGATCACGAAGTAGAAGGTGTTGAAGAGCGCCTGCCAGAACAGCGGGTTGGTGAGCACCTGGGCGTAATTGCGCACGCCGACGAAGCGGGCGACGTCGGGCCGGCCGATGGCGTAGATGTCGAAGTCGGTGAAGGACAGCACCAGCCCGGCCAGCACCGGCAGGAAGAAGAAGACGCCGATCAGCGTCAGCGCCGGGGCCACGAAGGCCCAGCCGGCGCGGTGCTGGCGCCCCTCGCCCGCGCTCTTCATCGCCGCGCCCCGCCCGTGATCCTCACCGACGCGCCCCCCCCTCCCGCGCCACCAGCCACCGCCGCTTCTCCAGGATGCGGTCCACGTCGCGGTCCAGGCCGGCCAGCGTCGAGTCGGCCGGCGCGTGCCCCAGGACCATCGCTTCCACCGCGAACTGCAGCTTGATCGAGATGTTCTCCCATTCCGGCACCTTGGGCGTCGAGACCACGCGCCCCAGTTGCGTCTCGAAGGCGCGCAGATTGCGGTCGTTGGCCAGCGCCGTGTCGCGCCACGCCGCCCGCGCCGCCGGCAGGTCGCCGGTCAGCGCGTAGAAGCGCAGCTGCTGCTCGGGCCGCGACAGGAACTCGACCAGCTTCCACGCCGCCTCCGGGTGGCGCGAGGCGCGGAACAGCACCAGGCTCGAGCCGCCCGCCGTGGACACCCCGCTGGCCGGCCCCCGGGGCCCGGGCAGCGGCGCCGTGGCCCAGGCGCCCTGCATCCCGGGGGACAGCCGGCGGCGGAACTCGCCCAGGTTCCACGGCCCCGAAATGTACATGCTGAAGGTGCCGCGCTCGAACTCCTGGTACAGGTTGGCGATCGAGGATCCCGGCACCGCCGGCGCCAGATCGTGCCCGAAGATGTCGAGGAAGAAGCCGGCGGCGCGGCGGTAGGCCGGGCCCGAGAAGTCGCCGCGCGTGTCGCCGTCTCTGAGCAGCCCGGAGCCCGCCTGCAGGCCGAAGACGATCCACGGCGTGTACTCGTTGGTCGGCAGGAAGATGGCGAAGCGGCCCGGGCCCTGGGCGCGCACCACCGCCTCCATGGCGCGCCGCCATCCGTCCCAGTCGCCCGGGATCGAGTCGTAGCCGGCCTTGGCCAGCAGGTCGCGGCGGTAGAAGAGCACGCGCGTGTCCACGTACCAGGGCACGCCGTAGACCTCGCCATCGACCACGTTGGTGTCCCAGATGCCGGGGAAGTGCCCGTCCCGCGCCACCACCCGCGAGGCGGCGATGCGCTCGTCGAGCGGGGCGATGGCGCGCAGGGCGGCGAATTCGGCGACCCAGGTGTTGCCGAGCTGCGCGGCGTCGGGCGTGGAGCGGCCGACGTGGGCGGTGAGCAGCTTCTCGTGCGCCGCGCCCCAGGGGATCTGCTGCACCACGACTTCGATGTCCGGGTTCTCGCGCTCGAAGTCGCGCACCAGCTCCTGCACGACCTCGCCCTCGCGCCCCATGGCCCAGAAGCGCAGCGTGGTGCGGCCGCCGCCGCGCCCCCCCCCGCAGCCGGCCAGCAGGAGGACGCCGGCGAGGAGGACGCCGGCGAGGGCGGCGCCGGGGCGAAGCCGGGCCGCGATCCGGGCCGCGCGCGCCGTCACGCTCATTCGCCCTTGGGGGCCAGGTCGAGCCAGCCGCCGGTGAAACCCGCCGCCCGCATGCCGCGGACGACGTGGGGATTGCGCCGCATCACCCGCCACACCAGGCCGCTACGGTAGTTCTCGGTCATGCACAGGATGGGGCCCTGGTCGATGCCCAGGTAGTCGCTGTCGAACCAGCCGACGCCGGGCACCGTGCGGCCGTGGTGCGTCTGCCCCGGTACGTCGAGCGTGGGATTGAAGGCGTCCACGAAGCCGTACTGGCGGAAGAGGTTCTCCCCGTACGTCTCGCGCATGGCGATGAGCGCCGGGATGACGATCTCGGGCGCGAAGGCGATGGAACCGCCGGCCGCCGCCGGCGAGACCGTGCCGTCGTCGACGATCTCGTGGAACGAGGCGCCGCGCGCCGCGTAGGTGCGGAAGGCGCGCTGGCGCCCGTCGACGGTCAGCTGGCCGTCGAGCGGCCCGTCGCAGGCGGTCAGGCCCCACAGGCTCTCGCCGTAGCCGCGGAAGCCGCCGGGGTTGGCGACGGCGTAGGCCCGCTGCGCGTAGGTGGCGCGCCGGGAGTTCTCGAACCAGTCGATGCCGTGCGCCTGCATGAGGCTGTCGCGCACGCCGCGCAGGTCGAGCCACACCTGCGAGTACTGGTGCCCGAACAGCGGAGGGAAGCCGACGTGCTCGTAGCCCTGGAAGGTCCCCCACTGGCAGCCGCGCAGCCAGTCGGCGTAGACCGCGTGCGGCAGCGGGTGGGTGGGCGAGCCGAGCGCCAGGATGGGCAGGATCAGCGACTCGTTCATGCCCCGCCAATCGTAGGGCAGAAAGCCCTCCTTGGGGTCCCAGCCGTGCACGATCATGGGCGGCCGCACGAAGGCCCAGTTCCAGTCGGCGCGGAAGTAGAGCGAGTCGGCGAGGGCGCGGATCTCCGCCTCGCCCGCGTCCGGCCCGTCGAAGTAGCTCTGGCAGAACAGCGCTCCGGCGAGCAGCAGCGCGGTGTCCATGGTGGACAGCTCGACGTCGGCGAAGCGGGTGCCGGTGGCCGGGTCGAGGAAGTGGTAGAAGAAGCCGCGGTAGCCGATGCAGCCGGCGGGCGCGTCGCCCTGGCTGGCGGTCCAGAAGAAGCGCAGGGTGCGCTGCGCGCGCTCGGTCGCCTGCACCCGGGTGACGTAGCCCCGCTCGACGCCGATCGGATAGGCGGTCAGCGCGAAGCCCCCGGCGGCCACGCTGGCGAACGACTTCGTCGGAGCGCGGTCCGGGGTCAGCCCGGTGCGCGGGTCGGAGAGCTCCCAGAAGAAGCGGAAGGTCCGCAGCTGGAGCGTGTCGAGGAACGCCGCCTCGCGCAGCGTCAGCGGATGGCCGGGCGTCGCCTGCGCGGCGTAGCCGGGGGCCGCTCCCGGCGCGGCGCCAACCGCCGGCGAACTGCGGCCGGGCGCGGGGCGGCAACCGGGCAGCACGCAAGCCGCGGCCACCCCGGCCGCTGCCGCCAGCGACAGGATCCGGAAGCGCAACGTCATGTTCTCCTCCCTGGGCCCAGCCCGATCTCCACCCGGTGCGCCCGTCCGTCGTGGATCACGGGCACGCGCGCTTCGCCATCTTCCACCGGAACGGGCGCGCCGTCGAGCGCCGCGTCGAGGACGCGCTCGGCGCGGCCCTCCGGGTTGCGGATCCGGATGTCGTAGCGCGTCGCCTCCCCGGGCACCCGGTACCTGATCCGCACCTCCCCCCAGCGGTCCGGCAGGCACGGCCGCAGGGCAAGCGTGTCGCCGCCCAGCACGCGGAAGCCGAGCACCGACTCGAGCGCGACGCGGTACATCCACCCGGCCGAGCCGGTGTACCACGTCCAGCCGCCGCGCCCCACGTGCGGGCGCTCGCCGTAGACGTCGGCGGCCATCACGTACGGTTCCACCTTGTAGACGGCCGCGTCGGCCGCGGTGCGCGCGTGGCTCACCGGGCTGAGCATCTCGAGCAGGCGCGCGGCGCGGTCGCGGCGGCCCAGCTCGGCCACGGCGCGCACCACCCACAGCGCCCCGTGCGTGTACTGGCCGCCGTTCTCACGCACCCCGGGAACGTAGCCCTTGATGTAGCCGGGGTCGTGCGGCGTCTTCTCGAAGGCCGGGGTGAGCAGACGGATGAGCCCGTCGCGCTCGGCCACCAGCCGCCGCTCGACGGCGTCCATCGCCTGGCGGGCCCGCTCCGGCGCCGCCGCGCCCGAGATCACCGCCCAGGCCTGCGCCAGCGCGTCGATCTGGCACTCGTCGCCGGCTCTCGACCCCAGCGGCGTGCCGTCGTCGTAGTAGGCGCGCCGGTACCACTCGCCGTCCCAGCCGGCGCGCTCGAGCGCCTCGCGCAGCGCGTCGCGGAAAGCCGCGTAGCGCTGCCGCCGCCCGCCGTCGCCGCGTCGCTCGACGGCGGCGGCGAAGTCCCCGATCACGGCGTAGAGGAAGAATCCCATCCAGACGCTCTCGCCCTTGCCCTCGCGGCCGACCCGGTTCATGCCGTCGTTCCAGTCGCCGCAGCCGAACAGCGGCAGGCCGTGGGCGCCGGTCACCAGGGAGCGGTCGATGGCCCGGCAGCAGTGCTCGTAGAGGTCGGCCGACTCGCCGGAGTCGCCCGGCACCAGGTAGGCCTCGTCTTCACCGGCGGCCAGCGGCGGGGCCGCCAGGAAGCGCACCCGCTCGTCGAGCACGCCCCAGTCGCCGGTCGTCCGGACGTAGTACGCCGCCAGGTACGGCAGCCACAGCAGGTCGTCGGCGAAGCGCGTGCGGATGCCGCGGGCCAGCGGCGGGTGCCACCAGTGCAGCACGTCGCCCTCGACGAACTGGTGTGCGGCGTGCAGCAGGATCTG
>Ga0315292_10000552_pt1 | contig 17743 bp, 19 predicted proteins | sample YL17G13_0_MG_FD_204029 | JGI IMG/M metagenome (GOLD analysis project Ga0315292, IMG submission 204029) | Sediment microbial communities from Yellowstone Lake, YNP, Wyoming, USA - YL17G13_0 | ecosystem: Environmental > Aquatic > Freshwater > Lake > Sediment | place: USA: Wyoming | collected... | reverse complement strand
GAAGTTCGATGCTGCGCTGGAGAAAGAGAGCACTTACGGAAGCGACAGATGGAAAGCCGCCATCTCAAGGGGATTGATGTACGTCTACCTTCGTTTTAACACGCCGGTTCCGCGTTGGATTGCGCGGTCTGGCGGAAAGTCTGAAGTGTTGCAGCTGACCCAACTGGCCTTGCAAATCAACACGACAGAAATGCAGGCTCTCGACACCGACAGCCTAATTGTCTACGATGAGGAGGGTCGCGACACCATGCGGGTGGCTGACGTGAAAAACATGATTCGGGCGGAACCGACACGCGAGGATGACCCTCAAGACGCTGACATGCCCATCAAGCGTGGACCCAATGTCTACACGTCGGCGGATGAAGCGGAGAAAGTCATTGCGCACCTTGACATGGCGCTGGCTGAAATTGTCGAGTGGGCCAGAACATTCGATGTGAAATCCATCAAGGCGGACATGATGACGCTCGACTGAAGTCCCCCTCCCGGCGTGTTTAGCCACGCGCCCGGAAATGCCCGACCACTTGGCCAGCCTACTGCCGGTTAGCGGCGGGAGGGAGAAATCATGCGCTTCTCTGAATCACGTTCAGCATCGTTCTTTTCAGCGCGTGCTGCACGCTGCTTTCAGTGACCATGCCGAGGTCGGTGAGGACGAAGTCAGCGAAGGCACAGCCGAAGCAGCCGTTGAGGCTGCGCGGCGCATAGGCGGACACGAGGGGCACCAGCGAAAAGTACTTCTTGCCCGTGGCAAATTCAGCCGTTGGTCCCCACGCGCGGATGTCCACGCCGTGTGAGTCGGTGAATGGAATGTTTTGGTGGATGAGCGCATTGCTCAGATGCACGGCGACCAGACGCGCCACCGCGTGTCCTTTGTCCGGGTAGGCTTGGACCAGCGCGTCGTAGGACGTGGTCTTGCGGCGCGTTTCGGGGTCGGCCAGCCGACTGGCGAACATCTCGATGTGCGCCTTGGCTGGTTTTGCCAGCTTTTTCTCCCAGATGGCCTTGGCGCGGTCACCGCCTTTGTGCAGGATGTACAGCCCGAATTCAGTGAGCACCACACGCGCCGGGTCGGCGTTCTTCAGCAGGCTCGGGTAAAGGTTGATGAACGCTTCTCCGGTGCGGCTCAGCTCAGCGTCGGCCAGCAGCCGCTGTTTTGGGTGCTCAACCCACTGGATGGCGTTCCAGAAATCAGCTACGTGGGCCAGCTTGCCTGTTTCGTGCTGGCTCAGGTGTTCACCGGCTTTCTGGACAATCTGTCGGTAGGCTTGCATATCAGGTGCGGAAGGCGACTGCGCCTCCATTGAGAGAAGTGTAGTCGCCGTCGTACTGGCTGATGTAGTGTGCCCAGCCGTCGGCTGACACGGCTGCTTCAGCCGCAGCCTGAGCATCAATGCCACCGATGCGGATGGCTTCTTTCGTAGCTTCTTCTTTTCCGTAGACATCGCGCAGCCATTCTTCTGGGTCAAACTCTTCGCTCCTGCGCTCAGCCCACGCGTCGATGGCTTTGTCCAGCAGGCGGTCGCGCTTGGGCGAAATCTTGCGGCGCGTTCCTTTGGGTGTGAAAAAATCGTCTTCTTCCAGCAAATCCTGCTCGATTAGCTCGTCCACCTGTTCGTCTTCGTCTTGGTACTGTTCGGTGAATTCCCGGGCGAAATCCATGTCCATCAGCAAGTCCCTTTTCAGGCGTTCCTTGTTGATGAAAGCGTCCAGAAATCCTTCGTTGAAAAGTTCTGGAGTGTTTTCCACGTCATCGCGTACTCGGTCGATGGCAACTTTGGTCGCGCAATCGTCGTCCTTGTAAATGGTCCATTCGATGCCATCGACTGTTACGTTGAAGTTGATTTCAGCTTCCGGGTCTTCCGGCAGTTCGTCAACAGGTTCAACGTCGCTGTTTGTCTCAGCTCGCATCCCCAGCATGGCTAACATCATCCAGTTGTTCGAGATGGTCCGGTCAAGGTACACCTCCACGTCGAAGTCATCAGGGTCATCTGACTCGTGGAACATCTTGGTGGTGCTCTTGCCGGGTTTGCCACGTTGGTCGGGGTCATCCACCGTGGCAATGTAGTCTTTCAGGTCGTTGACCGATTTGATGTCGCACGACGGGCACAGCCGCTTGGCATGAGCTTCCCGCATCGTCTCGTAGCCCTCGTGGCCCGCGCCGCACTTGGGGCACTTGCAGAAGTAGCTGACCCGGTCAGGCCAGTCGGTCAGGTCAGCGTAGACGCCATGCACGCTGGCCCAGTTGGGCAGCGGCCTTTTGTCTTCGATGAGTTCTTTGGCGTTCACTTGTTCTGCTGGGCGTTAAGTTCACCGCTGCCACTGATGAAATCGCCGTCGGTGTAAGGAATTTGTTTGTTCCGGCTGCGGTAGTCACCGCTGGAATTGTACCAGAACCAATTCCAAGACGTGTGGTCCTCCCCCCTTGGTTTCTTGCCGAAAAGCCGCCACGTGCCCGGCAGGTAGAGGTTCAGGCGCTCAAGGGTGGCGGGTGTGTGCCATTGCTGTTCCTCTCCGCCGTAGTGGCCCCAGCGGTGGTTGGCACCGCGATACTTGTCAGCACCGGTGCCGTGCGTACTGGTCACAACCCGGTTGTCCGGGAATATGGTCAGGATGTCCGTATTGTGAAATCGAACGGCGAGGACACCGTCTGGTCTGCGCAGCAGGTAGGTGTTGTTGGCCAGCTTCTTTTTCAACCGGCCATTGAGCTGCGTTTGGAAGTGAAAGTAGTAGTCGCTGTACCGCTGTTGGATGTAATCTTCCGGGTCGTCAATGCGGTCAATCTCGGCAATCTCTTCTGGCGTCAGGACGCGCGGAGCGACTGGGGCGACAGGGTCGTCCTCCAGCAAGCAGATGACAAGTGCCCATCCATTGCTCATCGAGGCGCAGCAGATTGAGACGGTTGGACCTTTTGAACTTCAGTGTCGTTGTAGTCGCGGTTGGTTCTGGGCTTTTCAGTGCCGCCAAAAGTAACCCGGTAGCGGCCTCCTTGCGTGGAATCAACTTTTCCAGTGTACACTTTGCCTTCTTCGGAAACAGTCACCATGTCACCAGCAGCGGGCCTCTGCCCAACGGGACTGGTGGGCGGACGGGCGGGCGCAGGCGCGGTTGGAGCTGGCGCGGCGGCAGGTGCCACGGGCATGGCGGCGTTGGGGTCGTGCCCGGTCGCGGGTGAAAGCAGCTCGTGCAGATAGTTTGGGTGGCGCGAGGCGTGCCCGATGGCGAGGTTGCGCTCATGGCTCTCCAGCGTGGGCGCAGCGTCCGGTTTCTGCTCACCTGCGATGGCGCGCATTTCGTTCACCTTGGACATCTCGGCGGAGACTTGCAGCAGCCCGGTGTCCTGATTGGGCACGAGCCAGCGGCGTTGCAGTGCTTCTTGCACGGCGTCCGCGCCGATGCTGCCGAGCATTTCGCCGGGCATGATGACTGGATTCATCGCGTTGCGCCGCTGGAGTAGGTTCTGTGCGATTTCTTGCGTGTTCATACTTGTAACTACAGTTTGTCGAGTTCGTCTTCTGTTTCAGGTGTTTCAAGCTCAGGACCGCCTGTTGGTCCCATTGGGCCTGCTTGCTCGCCTGCGGCTCCACCCTCGGTGCCGGGTTCGGCTGGTGTTCCGTCTTCAGGGCTGCCTTCTGCGCCCGGTTCAGCCTCTCCGGGTGGAATCGTGCCGTCAGGGATTCCGCCTGCGCCGGGTCCGCCTGCGCCGGGTCCGCCTGCGCCGCCTGCGCCACCTTCCATGCCGGGCGGTGGTTCTTCTTCCGGCCCGAAAGACGGCGACATTGGCGGAGCGCCACGGCCTGCGCCGCCACCCCCCGCCATCGGTTCGTTTTGATTCATGTCCATGCCGCGCGGCAACTGTTCCTCAGAGGCGATGAGCACTTTGAGCTGGGTGGACAGGCTGTGAAAGAAGGAGGAGAGATTCCAACTGTCGACCGAGAGGATACGAGCGGCCGTTCCCAGCGCGTCAAGTGTCTCGCGGTTGATGGAGCCGGTGATTTCGTGTTCCCTCCAGACTGTCAAAAATTCCCGGACCTTGTCAGCATACGTGAAATTTCTCCCTTTTTCGGCGTCTGCCAGCAGCCCCTTCAGCTGGCTTTCAATCCTGCCGTGCCACTTGACGATTTCCGTGCCTGCGAATGACTCCAGCAGGACAGGAGCGTGCCTGTGGAAATCAAGCAGGCTGAGTTCTTCGTAACTGTGCGCTGTGTTCATAGGGGCTGGGTTGACCAGTCGGACGCGTTTGTGTTGTCGATGTAAAAGCAGTCGCGCAAACCGTATTTTACCGGGATACGAAACTTGAGTGGTTCGCGCTTCCAGTACTTCGTTGCTCCGTTGCGTCTGACTTCAATGGGTGTGTTGGACTTCGTGTACTTGGACTTCGTGTAATTCAGGGTGCGATGGTAGAAGCGGTAGGCACTACGGGCCGTCACTGCGTTGACTTCGCCCGTTTTATTGTCGGCCAGACGGTCCAAGTACCGTTGAGGCTCGAATTCGTCCGGGTCGGTTTCAAGCAGGGCAGCCGCAATGTCAGTGGCGCAAAGCATCGCTGGGCTTTCCTTTGATTTTCATGGGGCGCTTTTTGGCGCGCAGACCCGTGTGTGCCATGACAGGCGGGATGCTGCCGCCCTCGAACGCGCCCATGCTGCCAGTGCCGGTCATTTCCTGCACCGGGTCGAGCAGCAGTTTGTCGACGCGGCTTTCAGCTTTGGTGCTGCCCTTGGGCTTGCCTTCCGGGTCAGCGCCGTCTTTGGGCTTGCCAATGCCCGTGGTCTTGCCGCTGAGCTTGGCATCGGGTTTGCCAGTTTCCCGGTCAACCGGATTCATGTCGTCATCCTTGGCGACCGGCGTGGTGGCAAATTCCTGTCCCTTCTTGATGATGGCGTCTACTTTTTCATCGGGTTTGTCGGCTGCGCCGCCCTCGGCGGTGCCAATCTCAATGAATCCGATTTTGTAGCTGGGCGGTTCGTTGCTCATGGCAGCGTCGCCACAGCGGGCCATGACCCAGCCCATCTCAGCGAGCTTGTGCATGTTTTCCGGGTCAGACAGGATGCCAACGTACTTTTTGTAGTCGTCATCATCCGTACAGCGGATGTCGGCTGACTGCACCCCGGCTTCGACTGGTTCGTCGATGCCCAGTGTCTTCAAGACCGTGCTCAATGCCTTTTTGTTGGCGACCAGTTCCGTGCCTTCAACTTCATCCGCTTCTTCAAAGAGCCGGAGGACTTGTTCGCCCAGTGCCGCGCCTTCGCGCACGACGGTCTTTCCGAAAAGCAACTCAAGAAAGTTTGTTCGCATATTGCATTCTCAGTCTAATTACGCCGTGTGCCCTGATGCCCGACAGTGGCTGACTGTTTACACTGCTCCGCTGGTTTCCAGCAGAAGCTGGCGGGCGGCATTCTCAGCGTGGGCTGTTTGCGCGACAATGATGGGGCGCAGGTTGGCTGGGCTGTAGCTTGGCCCCTTTTCCCATTTGCCGTCTGCGCGGCGGTGCCCGTCGATGAACTTGCTCATATTGCTTTTGTGAACTTCTTCCCAGCCCGGTGCGACTTGCAGACCCATCGCGACGGCGGTGCCGATGACGACCACCAGCAGGTCGAGAATGGCGTCGTAGGCTTCCACTGTATTCGGCGTATGCCCACAGGGCATCAGCGCAAGGTGTGGAGCGCCGACGCCCTTGCTGTCATCTTCGTTGTAGAGGTAGTAGCCGAAAGCTTCGGCCAGTTCTGCCAGTTCCTCGCTGATGAGCTTGAGGCGCAGTTCGCGCACGGCGCGGTCTGGCATGGTGGGACGGTCAGGCGTTTCTTGTTGCGCTTTGACCATGAATTCACGGATTTGTTTTTGGGCGTTTTGCATACTTTGGTTTTGGTTATCTTTGCCACACCAGAGCTTCCTGAAACCAGTGCGGAAAAAAATCATTGTACTCCTCGAAAAGCCGCTCGAAGTCCTTGTCTAAGATATAGGTGGAGCCGTGGTCGGTGTCGCTGCGCACAATTCTGCCTGCCGCCTGAATGACGGTTGAGACTGTCTGCAAGATGTACCATTCCGGGTCGATGTCTTTGCGGGCGGCAATCTGCTGGTCGCCCAGATAGGGATAGGGCATCTTGGTAATCAGCTGAAAACGGGCAAGGTCGTCGTCGAGGCTGAAGCCTTCGCTCATGGAGGGGCTGAGCAACACGGTGGGCTGCACACTTTCTGTGTGCGTTCGCAGGCAGGTGGCGCGCTCGCTGGATTTGCGGGCGAACAGGATGCGCCGCGCGTGCTCGGTGCTTTTCAGGTGGTTGAACAGGGCGGTGCCCAGCGCGTAGCTGTGGCAGTTTCCTGTCCAAAAGCACTTGCCATTGCGTTCAACAAGAATTATACCGTTGGTCGTAACCGGGCAGAAAACAGAGCCTGTATACGTTTGCGTCTTTATTTCCGATTCATGGAACCGAGCGTCAGAGCCGGATACGCCGAGTTCAATTACAAAAATCTCGCCACTGTCGATGGAGCGCCCGTTAATCTGGCTTGGTTTCCATCGTCTGCGGTCTACTTTGCGGAAAACCGCCGAGTACCCGCTTTTTATGGCTATCTCTGTTACATCCTGACAAAGTTTCCATGAGACGGTTGTGTAGTACGGATGGGGCTGTCCACACCGGCTGCCACTGTTTTTGCTAAGGCTGCCATCACCGGCCACCATTTTTGATAAACAAGCTCTTAGCACGTTTGGAGTGGCTTGTTTCAGCTCACTAGGCATGCTTTTGTGAAACGAGTCAAAAGGTTCTCCGCAGTAGCAGTTTTCTCGGAGCCAGAGCCAGAGCGCTTTATTTTGAATTCTAATCTGGTCCGGCTGGCTGGGACTGATGTACGGATGCAGTCCCAAGGACCGGCAAAGCTTTGGAATTTCGGTTGTGCTGATAGCGGTTTGGGCTATTGCTACAACGCGCTGCACGCGTCCTTTCCAGTGCGTTTCATAGGCGCATCCTTCTGACAAAAACCAGCCTAAAAATTCTGCGGCAGGTGTGCCTTTCAGCGGGCCAGCTTCAAATGGTTTTTGGCTGCCGCGCCAGATGCCTGTGCGCGGCACCTTGAAAACATGCGCTTTTTTATTTCCGAACACGCGTCTGCCACCGATGAGAGATTTAGCCTCTAAAAGCGTGTACACTTCACCATTCCGTCCCGGTGCTGCGTAAATCAGGTGGTCGTCAGTTACAGCGAAGTCGAGCGACCTGTTTTTAACGGTTAGAAGCGTTCCTGTGTGCTCTCTGTCAAGCCAAGCATTCGGTTTTTGAAGTTCTATTGCGTGTGTTACCGGGTTGCGCGTTAAAAGAAAGTCGGATTCTCTTATTTCATGCCGGTACTTCAAACCATCTTGTGTCAGGACACGCGTTTGTGCATCTAAGCAGTGAATTATTCCCTTCTCCGTGGCGTGGAGGTTTAGCAGCTTTTCGGTCACCCTCAGCACTTTTGGCAGCGTCTGGTCTATGTTCTTGCGCCCCATTGACCCGATGGAGAGGATGTGAACCGGTCGATTGGCGGGAGGAAACGTGCTGTTCAGATTGAGCCATGCTGTTTTGTCCGGGTCGAGTCCGAGGCTGCGGCAGAAGATTTTCTTTGGTCCGGGATAGGCTGACATGTAGACGCGCAGCTTGGCGGCGCTGGTGACCAGCGGTTTGACGTAGTTGCGGACGAACAGAGGGCGGGCAATGCACTCGCGGTGGGGGCCGTTGGTTTGCTGCCAGTAAACCCAGTCCGTCGGATGTTCCAGAATGTTTACAATGGAGGATTTTACCTTGTTGACGTGGCTCTCCAGCTTGTTGAACTCATCGTGCAGCCGGGCGTCTTCGTGATTTTCGCACAGCCGCTGGCTCAGCATCTCCATGCGGTTGATGACCACGGCGAGATAGTGCTTTTTGACCCAGTCTACAAATGCCTCGACTGTGGTCAGCACGGGCACATCCAGTCCCGGTGCCCATTTTTCGAGGGCCATTTTGTCTACACTGAACTCCACGAAGCTCATCAACTGTCGCTCCAGCGTGTGGCACTCGTCCGCCACCAGCACCCGGCGCGGGGCCAGCGCGCCCAAATAGGTGCGCTCGGTGAAAAAGTACGCATAGTTGGTGGCAGCCAAGAGCGCGCGACCGAATTTTACGCGGGCTTGGATGTACCGGCAGCAGCCGCGCTCCACGAGGTCGCATGTCGCGCTTTTGGGCACTTTTCTGCCCACCATGCAGTTCGTGTACCTCGGGCACGGGTACTCGACGGCTGACTTGAGCGAGGCACACTGGTCGCCCAAGAGTGTAAAACGCGGAAAGTCTTTCTCCAGTTGGTCTTGCAACATTTTTTGCGTTGACAGATAAAACCCGCCCGGCGCAAATTTCGGGTCAAGACCCGGCTGGCTGGCCCAGAGGCAGGCGGCAGCGCCGATGGTGGTTTTGCCGATGCCTGTCGGAGCCGCGATGACGATGTCCTGTATGCCGTTCGTGGCGTGGAACATGGTGCGTTCCAAGGCCAAGACCTGCTTGGAACGAGGTTCCGCAAGTGGAAAGTAATTGAGCATCGGCTGTATCTCGTTCATCGCTCCTGAAAGAACGTGGTAGTTAGGGCGTGGCGAACCATATTTTTCCAACGGCCAAGCAGCGTTTTATGTCCGGTCAGCTGAGCTGGTTGACCGACCCGGTTGTGGCGGTTCTGGTGGGCACGCAGTACTACACGTACTCGGATGCGCACGCCTCCTTGCTCGACCTGCCCGTGACGGCGCGCATTGCCGCCAGCGGCACCCTGACTGGCCGGACAGCGGTGCTGGGGGTGGCTGACGCTGACGACACGAGCTTTGGCAGCGTTACTGGAAACGCCGCGCAGGCGGTGGTGCTGACAACGGACACAGGCACCGAGGCAACTTCCTACCTCATTGCCTATATCGACTCGGCAGGTTCGACATTGCCGGTGAATCCAGATGGCAGCATCATCAGTCTGGCGTGGAGCAACGGACAGAATAAAATTTTTTCTCTATGAACCAGTCTTGTCAACAGCGGGCTGAATCTGTGGTGCATGCGATGCTGGAAGACATTGACCCTGACAACCCGGAGCGCTACGTGGACGCCTTTGCGGAGGGGCGCGATTTCTTGAAGGGCAGCGAGTACCTGCTGCGTGACTCCAAGCAGGCTTACCTGAAGCTGCGCAGTGATGGAGTTTTTGAGATGATGCAGCGTGAGTGGAGCAAAAAGCATGAAAACGTGCTCGACGACACTGACTTCGTAGAAGGTATCATCAGTCTGGTTGCTGACGGCCGAGGCTGGCTTGGTCCTCATTGGGTGAAGAAGTGGCTCGGAAAGCACGCAAACAACTATTTTTGATATGGCAACGGAATCGACTTTACGCTACCTCAAGCTAGATTATCAAGCAAGCAAGGATGCCCTGCTCCAGCGCATCCGTGAGCGCTGGCCCATCGCGTGGAATGATTTTCTATCCAACAGCATTGGCATCGTGCTGGTGGACATCGTGGCATGGGGGCTGGCTACGACTGCCTATGTCATCAACCGGATTGGGGGCGAGAACTTCGTCACCACCATGACGCTGCGCGAATCAGCGGTGCGCCTTGGCGCGCTCACCGGCTATCAATTGCAGAGTCCGGTGCCTGCGGTCGTGTCCTGCGAGGCTTCGCTTTCGTCGGCCATCAGTTCCACGGTGACCATCCAGAGGGGGACGCTCATCCGCACGTCGGACAACGATGGACTCCCTTTTGAGGTCAGCGCGGACTACACGATTGCAGCTGGTTCGACGACGCCAGAGACGCTGATAGCCACCTTCTCGCCGTCCCTGACCGGATTGACAGTGCTCAACACGTTTGTTCTTGTCACCCAAGGGTCGCCCAATGCCGACTGCGTTGACACGACCATCAATCTGTCGGAGTTCATTCAGGCAGGTCAGACGTTCAACAAGACAGGAGACGCGACAGTCTATACCATTTCGTCGCTGGAACAGGCTCCCGGCTCCATCAGTCCGTTCTCGCGCATGGTTCTCGACCGGGCTTACGCGGCCACCACGGAGTCCACGGACGCCGAGGTCTTCGACCGGCGCATCGCTCTGGTGCAGGGACAGACCATCATCGACAGCTTTGTTGCGCCCACGGGCGGAACAGCCGGATTTTCGGTCAAGCTCAGCCGGGTTCCGGTCATGGACAATTCGGTGACGGTGTCTGTGAACGGAGTGATTTGGACCGAAGTGAAATCAACGGCGGTGCGCGCTTCGACAGACACTGTCTACGAAGTCAGGACCATGCCGTCAGGCCAGACCGTGGTCATCTTCGGAGACGGCAGCTACGGGGCGGCGGTGCCAGCGGAGTCGGCCATCGAGGTCAACTACCGGATTGGCGGTGGTGTGGTGGGCAACATCGCGCTGAACACCATCAACACGTCGATTGCTGGACTGAACACCAGCCTGAACAGCACGGTTCCGGTGCTCATCACCAACCAGACTTCCACCGGCTCGGGCGGGCAGGACGCTGAAACGCTGGAGCAGGCTCGCGTCAATATCCCATCGTATACACAGACGAACGACCGGGCGGTGACGCTGGCGGACTATCAGACCATTGCCCAGCAGTTCAGCAGCGCGCAGTTTGGCTCAGTGACCTACGCGCGCTCCACCGTGCGCACGGAAAACGCGCTGCTGGAGGGGAACATCGTTGTCATCTACGCATGGACGACGGGCAGCGGCGGCGGTCTGGTGGTGCTCACGCCGCAGCTGAAGCAGGCGTTGCAGACCTATATGCAGACCAAGGCGATGGGGACGGATTTGGTGCAGATTTTTGATGGCACCAGCCGCCCGGTGCCCATCAGCCTCCGGTTCAAGGTGCTGACCAATTTCAACATCTCGTCCACGAAGCAGCTGGTCAATGACACCATCAAGTCGTTCGTGAACGCGCTGCGCCCCGGCGACCCGATTCTCTACTCGAACCTGATGCGAGCCTTGGACTCTGTCTACGGGGTGGACACCGTGCAGATGGCCACGCCCATCACTGACCTGTTTCCATCGAACACAATGGAACTGTTTGCCGTGCCACAGGATACTTTCGTCTATGCCATTCAGCGGCAGGGCGCAGGGGTGCCCCAGACAGACGCCAACGGGGACAGCGTCGGTCCCTACACGGCGCAGCTTCCCATCTTTCCGTCGGCGGCGTGGTCGATGCACCTTTTCCTTGGGCCGGATGAGATTACCATCATGCCGGACGTGGACGCCGGGTATGCCCGTGTTCTCGGTCAAAACCTGAGCAGTGACCCGGCTGCGGCCTTCTGGTCGAGAATCAACCTCCTGACCGGTCAGGCGACGCTTTGGTTAAAGGGTGCTCCGGGCGACCTGACGATGCAGCTGGTGACTGCGCAGGGCTACTCCACGGAGCGTGTGGTCAACCTGTACATCGGTTTCACTGGCGACAACACGCAGACGAAGCGCCGGGAGATTCGGGCGGCTCTGCGCGCCTACAGCGACCAGCTCTCCATCGGGGGTTCCATTTACGCGGAGAGCGTGTCCAATGTTTCAGCCTCCACGGTCAGCGTGGCGGATGTGGTGGCCAACGTCAGCGGGGTGGACGTGGTAACTCGCGTGGCTTTGGACAGTCCGGCCAGCAGCGCGGTGCGCATCACGGCGGCTGACTACGAATTGCTCCGCGTGGGAAGTGTATACATTAACAACCAAGTTGATTAGACAGCGAAGATAGGCTTTGTGCCGTGCTTTGTGCCACGATGAAACCGTTGCCGAGCTTCCACTTGGCGTAGTTCATTTTCAATCCAAAGTGCGCGTAACTGGCGCTGCGCACGTCAAAGCCATTCCTTGTCAGCAATGAAATCCACCACGTAAGAGGCTCACGAATGCGGTGCGTCATGTCCAAGTCATAGGACGGCACCACAAATTTTCCATCTGCGCCCAGAGGCACGACGCAGAATAGCTTCTTTCCTTTGGCTGACAAGCGCTGAATCACCTGCTCGATGCTGTTGTAGTCGATGTGCTCAAAGACATCTTTGGCGATGACCCAGTCAAACGTGCCACTGGGCATCTTGTTGGACACAAATTTTCTGACCTCTGTATCCGCTGCCTGCACCGCATAGGGACTGATGTCGTAGCCCCAAGCCTGCCGGTAGAGCAGGCGAAAAGCGCGCACGACGTAGCCCTTGGCGCAGCCAAAGTCTAGGATGCGGTCTTGGCGCGTGATGCCCAGCGTCTCGTTCAGGGTCGCGCACATTGGAATGGTCAGTTCGGGCATCCAACGGTAGTTGGAGTAGCCGCTGATGCCTTTCTCTAGGCCGCGCTCGTAGTAGTCAGCATCAAACAAATTCTTCGTGCTCAATTGGACCTACCTCCTTGTAGACACCAGTTGTTTTCCACTCGTGCAAAACGCGCAGGTTCTTGACGAATACGCATCCTTGGCAATCAACCTGCGGGTTGAATTTCGCCTTAATCTTCCCATCCAGATAGTCGAGAATTTCGCCCGGCTGGCAGAGAGCGTACTTTTCCATGAACTTCATGTTGCAGTCATTTAAGACCACGCTGTCGCACGGGAACACCAAGCCGCCATTCACTTCGCTCAAATAGGGCCGGAAGTAGGACTGGTGGCAGGATGTGCAAGGTGGAACCTCGTGCATCTTGTACTGGTGAAACAGGCGTGGGTCGTTGACCTCGGTGAACAACTCGTCAATGCGCTTGTGCTCTCTGCCGAGGTCTTCGTTGTAGAGCAGACAATTCGGCAGGACGCGCAGATAGCGGGCAGTCAGCTTGTCCAGCAGCCCGATGATGCCCTCCTTGTTGTCCACCAACTGCCGACCCGTATTGATGAACGAGCAGCCTACCACGCAAGATGCCGGTAATTTCTCCAGCGGAAGCTTGATGCGTTGCGTCCAGTTCGGGATGAGATTCAGACTCACGCGCACCCATGAGAAGTGGGACCAGTCCTCCACGCGCTCCGTGACGGTGCCGTTGGTGACGAGGCCCAGTTTAAGCCCCTGCCCTGCCAGCCACGCCACAAGTTCATTGAACTGCGGATACAGAGTGGGTTCGCCACCCCCGGTCAGAATGGCTGCTTTCAAGCCACGCGTTTTGAGCTTGAGCACGTAGTCCTTGATGTCATCCAACTGCAAACGGTCAGAAGTCTTGCGCAGCGTGACCGAGCAATAGTCGCAAGTAAGGTTGCAGTGCCCCTCCGGTGAGATGTGCGTGGAGATGATGGTGTTCCCAGTGCCAGCCCGGAACTCGTTCATCTGCGCCGGGTGCCGCCAGAACTTCAGTCCGGTGGACGTGTAGACATCTATTTTTGTCATAGCACAGGCGGAAGTTGGCTCTCTGGGTAGGGAACAACGCAGGGAATCTGTGGGCCACAGCCTTCAGATATTTCGAGGTCGCGTGTATCTGTTGTCCAGTTCATCCACTTGTCCTCAAGCCATGCTTCAGAGGGCTGGGAATCGTTGATGAGTCTGGAAAAGGCGAGGGCCGTCATGTGTTTCCAGTACATGACGTGAGGGGAAACGGCAAAGCCCATGTTATGGACATGGGCGTCGAGCACCACCCGGCCCGGATAATCAGCCTGTCTTCCAGTGCGCGGCAGTCCGCTCAAAGTTGCCATGTTCCAGAAGATGACACCGGGCCGGTCCACGCGCTCAGGCACGCGATGCGTCATGCCCTTCCAGATTTCAATCTGGCGCGCCGAAGAATGCACGTGTGCCTGTGCCTGTGCGACGGCTTGAGCCAGCTGGTCTGGTCGAAAGACGTGGTCAACCTCGATGACCATGTACATGTCTGGTTTGCCAAACTGTGGCATGAGGATGTCGTTGGTGAAGTGGGTGAACTGATTTGCGTTGTCGTACTGATGGTCATAGATGAGCGTCACCTTCGGATTATTGAGCGCCTTGATGCGTTCAACCACCCGGTCGAAGGTTGCCGGTGGCTTGGGAAAGTCCACGCGCTGCCCTTTGTAGATGGCGTGGTTGCAGTCACCCCAAGCCGTGTCATCCCAGAACACAAAGATTTTCTCAACTGCTTCATCAATGGAACGGATGGAAGCCTGAATGAAGTCCTCCCCGTAGAGACATCGGTAGATGGCGTGGATTTTCATATTGAGAAGTGCAGTCCAAAACTGATGGGCTGATTTGGATTTCCTGTGCAGACATTATTGACGAGCAAGGCGTCGCCGCCCCACGTTTCGAGGATGGTCCAGTCTCCGGGCAGGGCACTTTTGATTTCTTCGAGGCTGCACGAGTCTTTGTAGAGCGTGCCTGCATTGCCTGCGTAGCGGCCCTCGAACTCGGTCCAGAGGTAGCGGGTGCTTTTCAAAATGCGCTGAGCGCCTTCGACAACCAGCAGTTCGGCTCCCTGCACGTCGGCAAACAGAAGGTCAATGTAGGGGACTTGGTGCGTTTCGCAAAAGTCGTCCAAGCGCCAGCAGTCCACGTCAACGGTGCCCATCTGCTTGCACCACGGAAAGGATGCCGTCAGGTCTTTGAATTCGCTGAGGGAGGACGAGCCGATGGCTCCGTTTACGTCGGGAGAAGCAAGATGAAACGGAGCTTTGCCGGTGACGTTGCCCACGGCTGCCGTGTGAAATTCAACTGACGCGGGTTGACGGCTGCGGCAGCGCTCTGCATTTCGAGGGTCAGGCTCAAAGGAGACGATGCGCGGTTTTCCCACGTAGCAGCACATGAACATGGCCACTGTTTCGCTGCCGTCACATGCGCCCAGCTCGACGATAACGGGATTGCGCGTCAGGTTTAGCAGGCGCTGAATGTTAAGACTGAGCATGATTGCCTCCTATCCAGACGACGTTTACTCCCGGTAATTGTGGAATGTAGCGGTGTGGGTCGATGACGGTGGAACCAGCGGGGAACAGGACCGCAGCGTTGTCAGCGAAAACTTGGTGCTTGGTGCCAATGAGAATGATGTGCGGCTTGCTTAGGTCCGGCGCTGACTGGCTTGTGTCGATGAATGGGTCATAGGTCAGGCACTGGACGCCGCGCTTGCTGAGCAGGTCCATGCAGAGCAGTGAAGGGCTGCCGGTGGTGATGTTGGTTTCAGGCTTGAAGGACAGCCCGAAGATGGCTTTTGGCAGCGAGGACTCGCACAGCAGGTCAACGAGCCAACTGGCTTGTTGCTGGCGGGCGGTCATCAGGCACTCGAAAAGGTCGTAGCTGAGGTTGAGCTTGCGGGCCAGATGTGACATGGCGATGTTATCGCGCGGGTGACACCCGCCTCCATCTCCCATGCCTGCGGTCAGATACTTTGGCGAGATGAGGCGGTCAGTGGCGGTTGCCAGTGCTCCTGTGACGCTGTCTACATTGGCTCCAACTTTGTGGCAGATTTCCATCAGGGTGTTGGCGAAGGCAATTTTCGCTGAGATAAAAGTGTTGTAGGCGACCTTGGTCAACTCTGCGCTCTCCAGCGACATGCAGTGAACGCAGGTGTCCGCGCGGTTAATGCCGTTGTAAAAATCACGGTACATCTCCTTGACGGTCAGCAAGGCTGTCTTGTCGTCGCCTCCCAGCAGAACGAACTCCGGGTTGTCGACATCGTGCATGACCGTGCCCATTGCGATGAAGAACGGGTTGTAGACGACGCGACACCTGCCTTTCAGCACCGGCAGTATTTCGCGGCGGATGGTGCCCGGAAGCACCGTGGAGATGATGACGACAATCTGGTCAGGCTGCACACACGCAGCCAGTGTTTCAGCGCATTGCTTCAGGTAGGCATAGTCGAAATCAACCCGCGCGGCTGGCAGCGTCGTGGCTCCCTCGTAGAGTGACTTGTGCGGCGTCTGAATGGCCATAAAGATGAAGTCAGCGCCATCGACTGCGTCTGGAATGGTAGCGGCGAATTGGATGGTTGACCGGCTCAGCCAATCCTGAAACATGCCGGTTTTTTTCGGACCAAGCTCCCGGTGTGGGTAATTTTCCTTCGACATCAGTGCTGGATTAACGTCGTACCCAGTCACGTAGAAACTGGGGTTTCTGGCCAGCGACACGGCAACTGGCATGCCTAGCTTTCCGAGTCCAAGGAAGGCGATGCGTGTGTTACTGAAGGAATTCATAGGTGTTTTTTGAGGATTTCGATGGCTTTGGTTCTGTTTATGACCTGTTCAACGGTGTGGTAATCACTGCTGCTGGTGGCTTGAGCGCGGTCACCTGCAAACTGAACTTCGTCATTAAGCTGGTGGTTGTGGCGGACCTGAATGCCATTCCAGTAGATATTAGCTTCGGCTCCGTTGAACACATCGTTCACCCAGAGGTCATTGTGGCAGTGCTGTGAAAAGCAGCCCAGCAGTTTGTAGCTGGCGCGGCGCATGGCTGGAAACACACCGCTTGGCTGGTCGGGGTGGTCATTGATTTCAGCCGGGTTGAAAGCCGCTACAGTTGAGTTGCCCTTGAAGGATGGAAACTGAGCGTAGTCCAGATTGGTCAGCAGCGTGTCCCAGTGCGGTGTGAGCATCCTGCAATCGTCGTTCCATACCATCAGCCAGTCGCCCGTGGCGAGGGCAGCGCAGTCATTGTAGAAGTGGTGCAGGCTGAAGTATCCGCGCAGGGGTGAGCCGACAATGAGCTTGAAGTTGGCGTCTCGACCGTGTGCGGCGGCAGGAAGGCTCAAAGACTGTTGGTCATCGCAGTCGCTGCGGGCGATGACCTCTATGCTTCTGGGGTTGTCGCAAGTGGCGTGTAGCGATTCAATGGAAGCCACGGCATGCTGAAAGCGCGTGCGCGTGGGCATTAAAAAGGACACGAGCGGTCCCCGGCCTCGGTCGAAAAGATTTGGCATGGTTATTTCAGTTTTACTGGCAGCGCTGAGAAGTTGAAACTTGTCGGAAATGGCGTGTCTTGCACCTTCTTTAGTCGCGCCCAGATGTTCCATCCGTCAGTGAAATTGCCACAGGCGAAATCACGTTTCAGTTCCAGCAACTCATAGCCGGTCAGTTTGGCGAAGGCTTCGTAGAACTCTTCGTCGCGATACCATATACCGTGTTCCGGCCAGTTGCCTGTTAGCGGATTCACATGAAAAAACTGCGTGCCTACGCGTGCGTGCCGATGCAAGTTTTCAAGGCACTGCCACAGGCTAGGTATGTGCTCGGACGTGCCAAAATCAGTGATGTAGTCAAAGGTGATGTGAGGCGTTGGGTCAAATTCGGGTGATATTCCGCCTAAAGTAAATGGTTTGGACAAATCAAGGGCGAGCGCGCCATCTTCACCATTTATGTCCACTGAGACGTGCCCGAAGCCCATGTCCTTGAAGAAACCCTTGGCGGCTACGTGTGCAGCCATCGACGGGTTCAGGTACTTGTCGTCATACCACGGAAACGGCTTTGTGTTGATGTAGAGGAACTGGTTGCCCAGTTCGAGTATGGTGGCGGGTGGTTTGGCGTACTGAAGCAGCCAAGTGAGATTTTCAGACAGTATTCCCATGATGTGATACGATTAGGATTTTTCCCAGAAAGCTACAAAATTCGCAGGGGGTGTGTTGGGTACTCGCTGTATGGTGGGTGCCAGCTTGTTTCGGATAATAAACTCTTGAACAGCCTTGCGGCAGCCGGTGAGTCCGTAGTCATCAATGATGATGATGCCGCCCGGCGCTACGAGATGGTAGAGGGCGTCAAGGCAGACCTGTGTAGACTCGTACAGGTCGCCATCCAGTCTGAGCAGCGCAATCGGTTCGGTGGGGCACTGCGCTGGCAGCGTGTCTTGAAACCAACCGGCGTGAAAGACAAAGTTAATTGAAGTCAGTCCATGATGGATGATGTAAGTCTTCA
>Ga0315292_10000549_pt1 | contig 17777 bp, 23 predicted proteins | sample YL17G13_0_MG_FD_204029 | JGI IMG/M metagenome (GOLD analysis project Ga0315292, IMG submission 204029) | Sediment microbial communities from Yellowstone Lake, YNP, Wyoming, USA - YL17G13_0 | ecosystem: Environmental > Aquatic > Freshwater > Lake > Sediment | place: USA: Wyoming | collected... | reverse complement strand
TGGGTCCGTCGTCGTCATATCAACGAGCACCGTGCCAGGTCGTGCGCCGGCCAGGATTCCAGTCTCGCCGAAATAGACGGTACGCACGTCCTGGGGAAAGCCCACCATCGTGAAGAGCATATCCGATGCAGCGGCGACCGCGCGTGGGTTCTCGGCCCATGTCGCGCCGAGGTCGAGCAGCGGCTTGGCTTTGGCCTTCGTGCGGCTCTGTAGGGTAACGCGATAGCCGGCTTGAAGCACATGGCCACACATCGAGGACCCCATCACGCCGGTGCCGATCCAGCCGATTATCGTTTTGGACGGAGTGATCATTCGTTATTCCGGGAGGGGCGTAATACGGTCGGCGACTGCCTGGATCACGCCTTCTCGTTCTCCTGCGACCTTGAGTCCTTGAAAGCTCAAATAGTAACCTCCATGGTTCGGGGCTTGTATGGTCGCGTGGAGTTCAACGCGCGCTCCCTCTTCCACGTCAGGATCCTTGACCAGCGGAACGCCGCAGGTACCGAACACTGCGACGTTGATCGAGGCCGTGTCGTCTTCCAGATAAAACAAGTAGGCCCCGTAACAGGTCGTGCCGGCCGGTAGCTTGTATGGATCAAGCGGCTGCACGGTCCTGACGGTCCCTTGGAGGACGACTTGTTTGAGATGGAACGAGCGCGGTTCATCGAAGATCTCACGGATGGTAACGGGGTCGGCGGCTATCGCAATGTTGTGCAAGTCGAGCGCCGACACAGACATGAGCGATATGAACGCGGCAAGCAGTCGTAACGATCTAACCATCATCGTGGCCCATTCTACCATTCTTATCTGAGCCGTTCGCGTTAGAAGATCTCTTTCGTTGAGAAGACACAGTCGGTATAATCCGCGGCGGCTTTTAGCAACCTGCGGAAAAACTATTGTGGCACGTCAGAGCTTCACTGGTCCGCACGTCTGAGACAAACCCGGTCTGTCTGGTTGATCTGGTTTGTTTTGTTTATCTGGTTGAATTGGTTCATCTGGTTGGTCTGGTTCAACCAAATAAACGAGACAAACCAAATAAACCAAATGAACAAGACAGGCTGGCGGACTTTTTCAGCACGCTGTTAGGAGGACCTACAATGAGCGTGAACGAACGACAACTTGGTACCTATGTGACGGAGATCCGCCGACGGTTTGAAGATCTGCTGGGCCAGATGGTGGAGATTCCTTCGATTAGCATGGACCCGGCTAAGGCGCCAGATATCCGGCGTATGGCGGACTTCGCGAGGCAGGTCCTCACGGACCTGGGGGCTGAGGCCCAGATTGTGGAGACCGGCGGCTATCCGATCGTGTCAGGCGGCTGGATGACCGGAGCCCATCATCCGACGGTCACCATCTATAACCATATGGATGTGCAACCGGCGCAGGAGCCGGAATGGGAGCAGGCACCCTTTGTGTTCAAGAACGAGATGGGGCTGTATCACGGCCGTGGCGCGACAGATGACAAGGGTCCGGCGCTGTCGGCCTTGTTCGGCGCGCGGTACGCGATCGAGCAGGGTTTCCCGATCAACGTCCGGTTTCTCTGGGAGCTGGAAGAGGAAATCGGCAGTCCGCATTTCGCCGCAGGACTGAAGAATCGTGAAGCCATCCCCTGTCCCGATTCCGTGGTTGTGTCGGACACCATCTGGATCGCGAAAGGGAAGCCCGCCATGCCCTATGGTCTGCGCGGTCTGCTGGGTGCGCGTCTCACGCTTCGCACTGGATCGAAGGATGCCCATTCCGGTGTGACCGGAGGCGCCGCGCGTAATCCGCTCGCGGAACTGATGGAAGTGGCGCAGGCCTGCGTCGATGCCAAGACAGGCAAGGTGAAGATTCCCGGGTTCTATCAGGATGTGGTCGAACCAACCAAAGCGGAGATCAAGAGCTTCCTTGCGTCAGGTTTCCAGGTCAAGAGCTTCAAGCAGGCCTATGGATTTCAGACGCTCCGCACGCACGATCCCGCTGAGATCATGCGCCGGATTTGGGCCGCGCCGACGTTTGAGGTGCATGGCCTGACCGGCGGCTATCACGGGCCCGGGGTGAAGACGGTCGTGCCGGGCCATGGCGAACTCAAAGTGAGTATGCGGTTGGTGCCGAATCAAACTCCGGAAAAGGCCTTTGCGTTGCTCAAGCGCCACGTGGCGAAGATCAACCCGAATGTGAAAGTCGAACGGGAAGGGATGCTTCAGCCGTTCAAAGGACTGTTTGATGGACCCTATGTCGAGGCGGTGAAGCGAGCGGCGAAAGCCGGGTTTGGAAAGGAACCGGCGTTCATCCGCGAAGGCGGATCAATCGGAGCCGTGGTCACCATGCAGAAAGCCTGGAAGGTGCCGATCCTATTTATGGGGCTGAGTTTGCCTGAGCATGGGTACCATGCGCCGAACGAATACTTCGATTGGGGCCAGGCTTCCGGCGGGATGAAGGCGTTTGCACATTACCTTGAGGAACTTGCCAAGATGGGAAAGAGGTGAGGGATGGAGCCTGATGATCTTCTGTGCTCGCGCAACGCGCGGCCTCAGAAGGATGGGGAGGGAGCGGCCAGGTGCCCTTCTTGCTCGCAGAACGCGCCTGGATTCGTCTGTCTGGTTGGCTGGTCTTTCTGGTCTGTCTGGTTCTTCTGGATGAATTTCCGGTCCGACCAACCAGACAAACCAGATAGACGAGATAGACCAGATGAACCAGCCTTCGTTGGACATACGCAGTGGGAGACCATCTAGCCCCCTCCGTTTGGCCCCTCTCGCTCGTCCTGCATGTCTCGCACGTCTCGCATTAAAGAAACTATGCGCGCAGTGAAGAACCGTCCAATGAAGGTGTGTAGTGCGAGGTCAAGGAACGACCCAGGCAGGGAGCAACACGGCTCGTAGCCTAAACAAAGGGCAGACGCCGAACATTGACCATGCTATACTGTGCCCATGCTGAAACGCTCGCTGGCCAAGACCAATCCCTACCTCCTCGATCCCGCAAAACGCCGTGCCATGTTTCAGATGACTGTCTACACCTCCACAGACATTGAAGGCGTAAAACTCACTCCATCTGACTTGCGTGCTGGAACGAGAACTGCTCGCCGCATTACTTCCCGTGAATCTGCAAAGTCCTCTCGATCACCGCGATAAACAGTTTCGTCATCGGTTCGTAATTGCGGGCCAGGCCAGCGCGCACCGCGGCAAAATACTCCTGCCGTTTTCGACCAGATAGTTTGTCAAAGTACAGAGCCGGCAACCCCGCTTGCAATCCCATCAGCACAGCCAGGATTCTCGCAATTCGACCATTGCCCTCTCGGAAGGGATGAATCAGCACCAACTCCACGTGAACTTCTGCCAGAACCTTAGCGAGATGCTCCATTGATGCCGAGCGACAAGGCGTATGACACTTGAGCGGACCGTCTTCGAATTCGGCCATCAGTTTAGAGATCTGTGCAGCCGCAGCAAACGAGAAGGAGTCTTTCTTCACGTTCACCTGGCGATATTTTCCCGCCCAAGGATAAATCCGCCCCAACCAGAGTCGATGCATCTGGCAAATATCTGTGGCAGTGAATCGATGATCGCTGTCATAGAGACTTGCCAGCTCTTCGAGCACGCGCAGCTGTTCGCGCCCTTCCATCCGGTCCATCTCACGCTTGCTCGTGATACCAGCAGATTCTTGAGCACGCGATGGCGAGAGCCTGGCTCAAATTGGTTCTCATCAAGATCGGCTGTATCGTAACGATCTTTGCGCTTCAAAACTCCCCCTTGCGGTTGCAAGAAATCATTGGCCGAAAAACAGCTGGCAGCAGGATACCTCGATACAGGTATTTTGGGAAGCGCCGGACTAGCACGCGTCAGCGCGAGCGGTTCAGCGGCTGGATTAGCGTCCTTCAATTCGCAGGCCGCGGCCGTAGGGATTCGTGGGACTGCTGGGGCTCAAGCCCGCATTAATCATGAACACTTCTGCTGCAATCGCCGATCCGCTACTACGACGAGCCTTCTGTCGGCGGGCTCGCCCCTCGTACCTTCAACGTACTGCACGAGTACGCCTCAGGTCCTCCTGGCTCCGCGCGCCGCTCTCGCGACGCGGCTCAGCGATTTCGCGACGAACTGTCATGAGTAATGCGGGCTAGGGACTCCCGGCGCCGTAGGGATTCTTGATCGAGTCCGGCGAGAGCGGAGAGCCGAAACTGGTCTATCTCGTGTGTCTGGTCTATTTGGTCTGTCTTGTTGGCCGGACCGAGAACGGGTTTATCTGGTTTGTTTGGTTTGTCTCGTTCATTTGGTTGGCTGATCGGAGAACCAAAGAAACCCTTGAACCAAACAAACCAAAGAAACTAAATGAACCAGAAGAACCAGAAAGACCAGACAGACCAGAGAGACCAAAGAAACCAAATGAACTGGAGGCAGACACGGGCCGTGATGCCTGTCGGAGCTTTCCTTCAGGCGGTAGGTGGATACCGCTGTAAAAGGCGCTTGCCTGTCGTAACGTGACAGGTTACAATGGGAGATGATGGAAAGTTTTCGGCGTAAAGGTTTACGGAAGCTCTATGAGGACGGGGAAACAAGGTTTCTACCGGCTGACGAGGTGGGGAAGATCAAGCGTATCCTTTCTTACCTGGAGTCGGCTGAAAAGCCACAGGCGTTAAACCTGCCGGGGTATCGGTTTCACCAATTGAAGGGTGAATATCGAGGTTTCTATTCGGTGACGGTCACCGGAAACGACAGAATTATCTTTCGGTTTGTGGACGGTAATGCTGTTGACGTTGATTATTTGGATTACCATTAAGGAGAACAAAACATGATGCACGATCCTTCACATCCGGGCGAGGTTATCAAGCACGATTGTATTGAAGCGTTACAGTTGACGGTTACGGGTGCTGCTGACGGTCTCGGCGTGAGCCGAAAGGCACTGTCCGAGCTTATTAACTGCAAGTCGGGTGTTTCGCCGGACATGGCGATCAGGCTTGAAAAAGCAGGGTGGGGAACTGCCGACACATGGTTGAGGATGCAGATGCAGTTTGACCTTTGGCAAGCGCGTAAGAAGTCGGGAAAGCTCAAGGTCAAAAGATTTGAAGAGGCAGTCCATGCGTGAGGAGCCATGAAGAAGAAAATCCCGACGTTTAAGACCGACGCGGAAGCCGAGCGGTTTGTCGATACGGCTGATCTGTCGAAATACGATCTTTCCAGCTTGAAGGCTTTGAAAATGAAGAATCCACCCCATCATGGGTTTTCGGTGCGCGTGGATTGCCTGGAACCGCATGGCTTGACCGTGACCGAAGGGGCGAAGGTCCTTGGTGTGTCGAGGTCTGCCTTGAGTCATCTGGTGAACGAGGGTGCAGACCTGTCGTGGGATATGGCTATTCGCTTGGCCAAGGCGTTTGGCAGCACGCCGGAGGGATGGATGCGGTTGCAGTTTCAGTATGATGCGGCCCAGGTGGAAGAACGGTCCAAGAAAATCAAGGTGAAGATGTTTGCTGACGTGGTTCATGCGTGAAGAGCGGCACCGATGAGGAGAAGAACCAGGATCCACATGTGGAGCCTCCGAAAAGAGTGGGACGAGGCCTGTTGATCTCCTGTGCTCGCGCAACGCGCCCGGGTTCGTCTGTCTGGTTGGCTGGTCTTTCTGGTCTGTCTGGTTCTTCTGGATGAATTTCCGGTCCGACCAACCAGACAAACCAGATAGACGAGATAGACCAGATGAACCAGCCTTCGTTGGACGCGCGCAGTGGGAGATCAATCAGCCCCCGTCCCTGAGAGGAAACGAGCAAGCTTGGAAGGACCATTAAATGGAACGAACAGCGGGCTCAGCCTATTCCCCGCCTGGAGATCAGCGCAAGCGGGTTGGAAATGGTTCCTGATACCTGTATTTCTCACGGGCATGCAGGAAATCGCGATTGCTGGATGATGCAGCGTAGAGGTCTTTGACCAGCGCCAGCAATGCCGGCTTCGACTGCGCGTTCAGACGCAGGCGAATGGCCGACCAGCCTGTGGGCTTCTTCTCGCTTGTCATAATTCTCCCTGGAATGCGCGGTGCAGCAGGGACTAAAAGAGGTCATCCAGCTGGCGGCTTGCACGGCGCGGATTTCGGACCGGCGAGCGGCGGAGAGGCTTGGGGGAGAAGAAGTCAGTCTAACGGCCGCGCTTGGCGATGAGTTCTCTGACAGCTGGAACAAGTTCGTTGGGAATCTCCATCACCGTTTGAGTCTTGTCCTCCGCAGCGGCTTCGTCTTCCGCAACCCCCTCTACCTCAGTCTGCCCTTCGTAATGCGCCAATACGCGACGGACTCTGGCTTCATCCCAACCCGGAGGGAAGTTACTCTGTGTGGTCATCGTTGTTTTCTCCGTCGTCTCCGGTAGGCCACGAGGGGCTTGCCGGTTAATTGATAGGCCGTGATGACAAAGATACTACCAGGTTTTGGGTCTGGGACATAGATCACCCGCAAGTAGCGGCCTGCCCGAGTTTGGCCGATAGCGACTCTCGATCCCTCGCGCCCTGGCCGGTCCTCTCCCGGAGCCCTCAATACCTCTTCCACTTCAGCCTCGTCTACTGCATGACCATAAATGTGCGGCGAGCCGGTCTCCGGGTCAAAATAGAATCGAATATTCATCCGTTAGACTTTCCCTTGAAAAGATTCGCTCATATTCCGTTCTCTGGGGCCTCGCCAAGATCATTCGCAATAAGCCGGAATTGTTCCAAGGCCGCTTCAAGGTCGTCGACGATTTCCTGGCGATGATATTAGGTACGATCTACGGTAAATGGCTCCTGACACCTTTATTCCTCTCCCAGCGATTTCGCGACGAACTGTCATGAATAATGCGGGCTAGGGATTCCCGGCGCCGAAGGGAGAGACCAAACTGGTTCATTTCGTTTGTTTGGTTTATTTAGTTTGTCTCGTTCATTTGGTTGGCTGATCGGAGAACCAAAGAAACCCTTGAACCAAACAAACCAAAGAAACTAAATGAACCAGAAGAACCAGAAAGACCAGACAGACCAGACAGACCAGAGAGACCAGACAGACGAGAAAGATTCGCGCTCAGTTCGCCGAGATCTTCCGCGTGGACCGAGAGCGGCAGTGGTAGCAGCAGGAGCAACAGGAAGAAGACAACCCGCATGGCAATCCTCCGAACAGAGGAACAACCAGTGAGCTCAGCCTACTCCCTGCCTGGAGATCAGCGCAAGCGGTCAGAAACGGTTCCTGACACCCTTATTTCTTCAACCACCACAGCTTGACTCGATCGTTGTAAATTCAGAAAGCCGTGCCCGCTCACGAGGGGAAAATTCCTGAGGACCACGCCCCTCCCGGCATGAAGATTTGCGCTCTTGTAGTCCTGAATTCTCCAACCTGCCTGTTCCAGCGCCTGGTCGATGTGCTCGCGCGCTAGATCTTCAGGGGTGGGCATGGGCCGCAGAATACGCTTTCCCCCGCGATAAAGCACCCCGCCCGTTTGGGGAAGTTCTGAGTTATGAGTTCTGGGTTCTGAGTTGTCTGGCCCACTATGAGATGTGGGAAATGGGCCATTGGGGGCGTTGCTTGACTTGATACTCCGCCACCAGGTGGGGTCTTGCAAAACGACATGCTCATCGGTGGACTATCCCACCATGGCCCGTCCGCTGCGAATTGAACTTTTTTCCACGCGATCTACCACATCACCAGTCGCGGCAATGCGCGTCAACGCATCGTTAAGACAGATGCGGATCTGTCTTGCCTGGCTGAGGGTGATTAATCAGGATGTTGAGCTGATTCGCTTGAGCGAGGTTTGGTAGACGCTCATGTCCTCACGTTTCCCGATCGCCACCACTTCCACAATCACGTTCTGTTCAATGATGCGGTAGACGATTCTGACCCCCTTGTTTGCCGCATAGAGCTTGTAATAGCCCGTGAGGTCGAGACCTGCCCTATTTCCCAAGTGCTCGCCGAGAAGGGGAGACGTTTCGAGCTTCTTCAGCTGCTTGGCGACCGGTTTTTTCAGGGAACCATCGAGGTGCCGAAAGTCGTCGGCAGCCTCCGCCGTAAGGGTGACTCTATACGGCAAGGCGTTGTTCCTTCAGCAAGGCATCGAGGCTAATGGTGTTGGGACGTTTCTTGCCTTTCCGTTCCTGTACGAGACGATAGATCTCAAGATGCTCCAGAATGGCAAGGGCCTCCGCCATCGTTTCGTAGTCCTCAATGGGGAGGAGAATCGCCTCCAAGTGGTTGTTCTTGACGACCACCACGCGGCGGCGGCGTTTACCGCTTAGATCAGCCAATACCTGTCCGAAGGAACGCGCTACTTTGGAAGCGCTGAGTATTTCATCTTTCTTGTATGCGACGGCCATGGCGCACCTCATTGTGATAAATTGTACGCATAATATAGCGCATAATTTTCACAGACTCAAGGGGCGTGCGCGTACAAAATTCGGGGTCAGGTCTTGCGATCATACATTCATCCGGAGATCGCAGGCTTCCCTGCTTGTTCCGTCCGAGAAGACCCAGGCCAGGCTAGTTTTCCACTCAACTATTGGGCCGAAGGATACGCTTTCCCCCACGAGAAAGCACCCCGCCTTCTGAGGGAGGGGGAGCGAAATGTTGAATGTTCAATGATGAATGGTGAATTTCTGTGGGGCAGAGAGCGACGGGAGAGTTGCTCTGGTCTCTCTGGTTTGTGTGGTTGGTCTGGTTCGTCTTGTTTGTTATGTGTATCGAACCAAATGAACCAAACAAACCAGAGAAACCAAATAAACCAAATGAACCAGATGAACAAGAGTATCGAGCGCGAATGGCGGGACGAGCGAGACGTGGGGGAGGGTCTATCTGGTCTGTCTCGTCTGTCTTGTTGGTCGGATCGGAACCCCCACCAGATCCACCAGATAAACCAAAGAAACCAGACAAACAAGAGAGACGAGAGTGAGCTCTAGGCGGCGCGAGTGCCTGCTTTTTTTTCTCTGCCCTTAATGGCGTTGGCAAGATCGGTGGAACTGGCTCCAAGGAGCAGGAGCGAGCTGACGAGGAGGTCCATCGACACTGACGGATCGCCGGCTTCCATCTTCGCCACTCGGGATTGGCTGGATTGGAGTCGTTCGGCGAGCTGGACTTGCGAGAGGCCCTGTTTATTCCGTCGCTCCCGGAGACTCCGGCTGAGCGCCAGCTTCACTTCGATAAGGACAGCATCCGCTTCTGACAGCTCGAGAAACTCCTTCACGGACCCGACAACCCATCCGGCGGCTTCCAGTGTTGCGCGTTTCGTTTTCTTCATGGTGATGCTCCTACTAGGCATTCAGTTGGTCATACTCTCGGAGTCGACGTCTGCAGGTTGCAATGATCGATTGAGGCGTCTGTTCCGTCTTCTTCTTCCACACATCGAGAATGACAACCGCATCAGTATCTGCCCGGTATATGATGCGAAACGTGCCGGCTTCATCGTTGATCCGCAACTCGTGGCACCGTGGTCCAATGGCCGGCATAGGCCGCGAGTGCGGGAGCCCCAGAGATTCTCCCTGCTGCAGCAACCTGAGCAAATACCCCGCTTCAAGTCGCGCGGTTTGTGAAAACGGCGGCGTCTTGACTTCGCCACGCAGCCAGACGAGTGGTCTGTCCCCCTTGCCCATCGTCACACGACGATCCCTTGACTAATAGGATCATATGTCATATCTGACATGGCGTCAACTTCATCATCACCTGTCCGCTCGATGACCGGTTGTGACCCGTGTCGTGGATGTTGTCATCAGGATTCCTCATTCCGCTCTGAACCGCGCCAAGAATACCCCTTTCCCCGCGAGAAAGCACCTTAACTTACGGGGGGTTACCAGGGAATGGAACCATTAATCTAATTCTCGATATTAGCGTGAAATCCTGCTGGGATTGGCATGGGGAGCACGCGTTTTTGCACAATTGTTTCCACTGTACGCGCTCGACAGCCTGAGAGACCCCCTGCTCGCCCTTCTTACGTAACATTAAGAATTTCTATCTCTGTACACCGCAGTTACATTCCTTCGGCTTTCTTCGTGACGGTTGTCCATAAGAGTCCCTAACTGTCCTAAGCAGGCCTAGGCAGGGTACTTCCCACCATCATCTCACACCGGTATGGTCAGCGCTGTGCTGAGCCGCACCGACAGAAAGGACTGGGCATGAAGAAGGATTTGCTCACGGTGAAGGAACTGGCGGCGGAACTCCGCATGAGCCCGAAGTCCATCCAGCGGGCCTAACAGGCTGCGGGAAAGCTCGGTTTATACATAAAACACCGTTGAACTATCTCAGATGGAGCTAAGGCCTCAATAAACTCAGGGTGCTCAAAAAGGCTGTCCAGCAAGGCCGCAGCGAGCGAAGAGGCGAGGCGTACGCTTTGGTACGTTGAGCCTCTGAGCGACGTGAGAACGCCGCTGGCGGACTTTTTCAGCATTCTGCTATCGCAAGGAGGAGATCCCCGTGCAGTGGCTGGGTCGCATGGCGCGGTTCGATCTCGCGAAAGTCCAACGGGCGATGACACGGAAGGTGAATTCAGTGGACCGGCGTTTTCCAGCTGATTGACAATCCATCAAATATTTGTGAAGTACTAGACTGAGCTACCGGCTCACGACTTATATCATGGAATGTTGAACTGCCAACGCCCACGCCGATCAGGAAGGGCGAGTGCCGCGGTCAGGTGACCGAGAAAGTCGCGGCGGGGAATGGCTTCGGCGCCCAGGGCCGTGACGTGTGGTGAAGATTGTTGGCAGTCCATGAGGCAAAATCCCCAGGCTTGTAGCTGGCGCACCAGCGAGACCAGCGCTACTTTTGAGGCGTCAGGCACACGGGTGAACATCGACTCTGCGAAAAAGGCGCCTCCGAGCGCCACGCCATAGAGCCCGCCCACCAATTGCCCTTTCTGCCAGGTCTCAACGGAATGGGCGTACCCGAGTTCGTGTAAGCGCCGGTAGGCTTCGAGCATCTCCGCAGTGATCCAGGTTCCGCCATCTGGATATTGCGGCCTTGGTCCTGCGCAATGCTGCATCACGTCGCGAAAGCACGTATCGAGTGTGACGTTGAATAGGCCTGGACGAAGGCTTCTCTTCAGGCTGCGCGAGACATGAAGATTTTCGGGAAAGAGAACGGTCCTGGGATCGGGCGACCACCACAAGATGGGCTGATCGTCGCTGTACCAGGGAAAGATGCCGTGTCGATAGGCTTCGAGCAACCGTTCCGGTTGCAGGTCGCCACCTACGGCGAGCAGCCCATCTGGCGATGCCGCATCGACGGGCGGAAAGCGCAGATCCGATGGGTTTGCGCTGAGCCTGAACATGGCCGAGCAAGGTACGTGAAGTGACGCGAAAAGGCTACGGTTTCTCGCAGGCTGCGGAAAGACACGGTTCATACACAAAACGCCGATGGAATCTTCCGTGAGCGCTGATGTCAAAATAGTCGCAGGATGCTCAAAAAGGCTGTTCAGCAAGGCCGCAGCGAGTGACTAAAGATGATCCTTTCCAAGCTTGCTCGTGATCTCTCTAGGGATGGGGGCTGATTGATCTTCCACTGCGCGCGGCTTTCTCACCCACCCACCCACTGGTAGATATTTTTCACCCACCCAACCCTCCGATTGCTTCGCAATCGAGTTCCCGGGACGTGCCATGAACCCGGGCGAGGGCCCTCAATTCGCTAGACCTTTATTTAGGGGAGAGGCCAAGGCTGCCCTTTACTGCGCGCATCGAACGAAGGCTGGTTCATCTGGTCTATCTCGTCTATCTGGTTTGTCTGGTTGGTCGGACCGGAAATTCATCCAGAAGAACCAGACAGACCAGAAAGACCAGCCAACCAGACAGACGAATCCAGGCGCGTTCTGCGAGCAAGAAGGGCACCTGGCCGCTCCCTCCTCATCCTTCTCAGGCCGCGCGTTGCGCGAGCAAAGAAGATCATCAGCCTCCATCCCTCACCCTTTCTTTTCCTCCGCCTGAGCCAAGATCGGCTGGAAGATGGGATCTGCTTCCAGCACCGCTTTCAACGATTCTGCTCCGATGAAGAATTGCCAGATGTCCGGAGTCTGCCCGGGAATTTCAGCAAACCATCGTTTGGCTTCCGTCAGTCGTTCCAAGACCGCCCGATTGTCCCGGTCCGGGGTGAACAGCAAGCTGTAGGCTTTAGTGTACTCGGCCATGAATTTATCGAGCGGCAGGTCGGCGAGCGTGAGCGCCTCGTCGGCATCCTGATAGGCGACCCGAATGTCTGAGTCGTCAAGGATGCGGTTCCAAGCCACTTTGTTGATGCGGGACCAGGCCAGTTGTAGCAGGGCTTCGGCTCTGCCGGCTCTTCGCTGAGCCGGGATGGCTTTGACCAAGGATTGGTGGGTCGCGATCGCAGCTTCTTGATCGTTGTTCCATCGATAGGCCACGCCTAAGCGAAATTGGTTATCGAGCTGTTCTGGCCGTACGACGGCCAAGGTTTGCATGGCTGAGAGCATGCGGTACAGGTAGTCGGCGGTCGTCGGTTTGTCGAACCCACCCATCTCCATCCCCAGCGACAGGTCCATGCGCGTCGCTTGGGCGTAGATGTTCCAAAAATGTTCGTTCACCACCAAGGCAAGCGCCGGATCCCTCACCGTGAGTTTGTGGAAGGGGATGGCCTCGCGCAGGACGATGGCATAGAGGTGTCGGCTCAGCACCATGAGGGCCTCTGTCTGATTGGGATCGATGATGAGCACACGGTTCAACATGGCCACGCGGTCCCGCAGTTCCGGAAAGGTGGCCGCACGAGCTGCCCCGGCGATTAAGAGACCCGGGAAATCCGTCGGTCCCCACCAGACCAGCGAGTCGGGGAGGGGACGGCTGGTTTCCGTGACAAACGGAATTTTCTCTTGGATGCCGCTGCCGAAGACGTCTCCGCTGGTGACGGGAAGGTTCACGACGGCCCGGTCGCCCGCGAAGCCGTGTTTCTTCAGCCCGGAGAGGACGACCCATTGGGTGGTGATTTCCTTCAGTGCGCGCCTGGTCCGCTTAATCGTACTGGTCCATTTCACCGAACCGGCTGCGTAGGTCAATGGGGCTGTGAGGGGATCCTGGTAACTGACGGACAATTTCACCAAGGTGGTCGGCACCGCCACGATCGGGCCATTCGGGCGAAGCCGAAACGAGGCCGACGGGAGTGGCGCGCTTCCGACAATGTGAATATGGAATCCGGTTCCCGGCGGCGTAAGACCCAGCGAGTCGGTCACGAAGGCCGAGGCGGGGTAGCGGTTCAGGTCTTCACTGAAAAAGACCAGTTCGCCATTACTGGGCCACAAGACCTCCATGCCTATATCGGTTCTGATGAGGGTGGAGGCATGGGCCTCTCGCAGGCGCTGCCAGCAAGAGTCGTAGACGAGGTCGGAGTCGGCAGGATAGGTCTTGATGCCATGGGGGGCTGCAGCCACGAGGGGATATTGACAGGCGAAGTCGAGCTGGCCGACGCCCACCTTGTTTCCCGCTCCCATCGCTTCAGCATAACGTTGAGCCGTCGCTTCAGCTGAGGTGACGGACTGCTTCGACTTCTTTGTAGCGGCGGCGAATGCCGATGAGGCCTCGATCAGGGTCATCGCAGTGACCATCGACAGGGTTCCAGCGAGGAACAGGCTCGTGAACCAGCCACATTGGAGGATCTGCAGGCGCATCATGTCCTACGCTCCCCTATTCGAGTGGCATAGTATCGACCATAAGCCATACGCTATATGCTCTTTTCTTCGGACGACCTGTTATTCGACCACGATCACAGCTTTCATGTTATGACCAGGCATGTCGCACAGGTACGAGAAGGTTCCGGTACGTGTCGGCGTGAACTGAATCTCGATCAGGCCCTCAGGCGGGATGATCACGCGCTTGAGTCCGTCTGGACCGAACTCCGGGGCCCCGTTGCCGCCTACGTTGAGGCCGACGCCGAAGAAAAGCTCCTTGGCCACCACGGTATGGAGTTCCGTATCGTGGTTGCGGAACCGTAGCGCTGTCTCTTGATCATGATGTAAGAGAACGCGATTCGGAATGAACATCCGCCCGCGGATCTCTATGGTGACCGATTCCATCTCGACTTCGGTTGGGAGCGCGCGAGGAGTCTGTTCAACATTGCCGTTTGTGACAGTAGAAAGACCAATGTCGGACAGGCTCCTTGTGGGAGTCGCTAGTAGCAGAGCCAGGCACATGAGCGCGAGCGTCCCTCTCACCGTGCGTTGGCCGCATCGAGGATCGCGCGGCGCATGTTCACCCGGTCGACCGACGTCAACTGTGGGGCTGGACGATGTCGGCAGAGCGTGACGGTTTGCTGGAGGGAGGCGATGAAGACTTCGCAATTCGGACAGGCTCCCAGATGTCGGCGTATCTCCCGGCAAATGTCGGACGGGAGTTCGTCGTCGATATAGGCAGACAACTGCCGGAGAAGATTCACGCAATGGCCTTGGCCATGCGTATGGTGGTGAGACGATGGCCCGGACCGTTTCTTTGGCGCCGCCGTCTTTTTCTTGGTCATGAGCGCAAGCCTCCAGACTTGTGGCCATCGTGGTGGGTGACGCCGCGGGCGCTGAGTTCCCGCCGCACAAACAAGCGTGCTCGGTGCAGCCGCGATTTTACGGCGCGCTCATTCACGCCCATGATGGTTCCCACTTCTTTGGCACTCATCCCTTCCATATCGCGGAGCACCAGGGCCATCCGATATTTTTTGGGCAGTTTCCCGATCGCCTGGTCGAGGGCCTGCCGGAGCTCCTTGTTCTGCAGTGCCTCCTCGGGACTGAGCCCGTCCATCGGGATCTGGAGGCGAAACTCCCCTTCCGATGTGGGCACAAATTCATCGAGCGACAGCTCGTGTTCCGGCTCCCCTTTACGCTTGCGCCGCATCCGTATACAGGCCCGTGAGGCGATGGTGTACAGCCAGGTGGAGACCCGCGCCTCGCCTCGAAAATCTTTGAGTCCTCGGTAGGCATTGAGAAAGGTTTCTTGAACGAGATCCTTTGCCGATTCCGCTTCGCCGCACATGCGGTGTGCGTACCGATAAATCAGATCGACATGGTCTCGGTACAGCCTATCAAATTCGTCAGGCTCTTGCATGGCTGGGCGTTGGGGAGGCGTCTTGGAAGCAGGGGCGCGCATGGCTGGCGCGAAGTCTAGGGAGTTGGCCGAGGCCTGTCAAGCAACCCACCGGGAGTGTATGGCCGCAAGCCCGGTCTGTCTCGTTTGTTTGGTTGAACAAAACTAACCAGATAGACCAGATAGACCAGACAGACCGAACAGACCAAATCAACAAGACAGGCCAGCGGACCTTTTAGAATTCTATTAGGGGATTGGTGAGGCGCTGCGTCGGGGAGTCGGTGTTTCAGTGGACGGAAACGTGACGGTCACATGCTCATGGTCAATGTGCAACGTCAACGGTTGTCCCACCTTCACACGAGGGATCCCGATCTTCGAATTGAGCATGACCAGGCCGACGGGGGTGCGGACAAAGACGAAGTTGGATTTGAGCTTGGATACGGTTCCCGAGAGGAGGAGCTGCACGTCGGCGCCGGCCGGCGGGGCTTGATTGACTTGGATGTCGAATTGTAAATCATGCACCCCGCTGATGGTATTCGTTTCATCGACTTCGACGGTCAGCGGATCTCCCTCGCGATAGTCGGCGAGGCGTTCCTCCTGTGTGCCGACATGGACAGTCTGGTCACCGTCAGGCCCCCACCAGCGTAACGTTCTAGGAGCATCGGTCCCGGACGTCATTGGCCCGCTGAGGTAGCGATGGACCAACGATCCGTCGGCCCTTTTTCGGATCTCGACGACGGAATGGCGCTCGTGCACCCAAAAGAGTACTTCCTGCGAGGCTTTGAGATCCTTCAGCGTTGTTTTGGACGTGAGGGTCAGCAGTCCGATTGGGGTCTTGAGAAAGACGATTCCGGCCTTGGTTCGCCACACCGATCCCCGTAGCTGTATGAAGGGATCAATCGTGACTGGGGCAACGGCGGCAGGGGTTGGAACAGGGGTTTCAGCGGCTGGGAGCGAGAGCATTCCGTCTGGCGCAGGTGGTTCCTCGGCGCGGACGGGACCGAGGAGGGTGACGACGACCACCCCGGCGCAGAGGGTCTCGAGCGCACGTCGCTGCAATCTGCGAAGAGAGGAATCGCGCATCTGGGGGGGCATCGGGTTAGCGCGAGCCGTAGGGGGATGAGTCTCTATATGTGCGGAATGCATCATCAGCTTGAGCGAATAACATGATGCCTACGAGGAGTCAAGGCGAAAGCCGCCACGACAGTAATTCGGAAGGCGATGCCCTTACGAAATTGCGCCACTGGCGGGAGCGTGTACGTCGGTCGGTGGGTGGAAATGCCCTGAATCAGCGGCTGCGCAAGGAGTGGACGGCAGGGGGGTGAGGGTCAGGATGACCCGGAGCTCATGGGTGATTGAGTTCGGCACGCCGAACCCTGTGAGCAAGAGGGATGGTGTGACCATGTGGCAGATGCGGCGCATTTCGAATTGTGCCCAGTCCCGCGCCCCGATTCGACGTTGGAGCTGTGCCAGCACGTCGTAACAGAACTCCGTGAGGATGGACGGCATGGATTCGGGTGCCATCTGCGGCCAGAGCTCATGGGATTTACCGAACAACACCATCAGTGCACGGGCTGGTCCATTCATGTGCAGGATGCGAGCGGATGAGGAAAACACGATCATGCCCGAGTCGGGGGAAGAGAGAAGGGGTTGTTGCATCGCAGCTGTTCCGCGTGGGGCCGACTCCTCTGCTCTGGAGACATCATTCTGCGGGGAGTGGAGCTGGTTCTGCGGAAACGATCGTGGCACGCGTATCCTTTCGGGGGAAATGCTCTCCAGGCTGTGCAAGAGTTGCACCCATGGCAGGGATGGAGAAAGTGCGACTATCCTGCGAAAACCGATCACAACGTGACGCCTAGAACCAGGCTGCGCACAAAGACGGTATCGGGGTGGCAGAAATTGAACCAGCCCGCATTATCCACGAGAGTTCGCAACGAAACCGCTGAGACGCCACGCGAGACGGGCGCGCGGAGCCGAAGGGACTGGCTCCGCCGTCTGCGGCGGTGCCTGTCCCGCTGCTCCTCAGACGGGGACAGGCGCCAAAAAGAAGGGCGCCAGTCCCCAGCAGTATGTTGACTGACTGAGCGGCGAGCCCGCCCGCCGTCAGGTGCGTCGCCACCGCGCTTGCGAGGTCGAGCGCCCTTTGTATGATCCTGGCGCGAAGAAAGAATACCGCAATGAGTTCTGATTTTCGTATCGGCGGTTGCAGTAGAAGTCTTCGTGAATAATGCGGGCTAACTATTTTTTCCGAACCAGCATGCGAATCGGGGTTCCCTCGAATCCATACTCCTCGCGGAGCTGGTTCTCGAGAAAGCGGAGGTAGGCGGGCGTGATATTGTCCGGGTGGCCGACAAACAACGCAAAGACCGGTGGTTGTATCGCGACCTGGGTCATAAAGGCAGACTTCGTGATCTTCGTCGGTTTGCCTTTCCGCACCGGCAGGGGGTGGGTGGCGAGGATCTCCTGGAGGAACTTGTTCAACGCTCCGGTCGGGATCCGTTTTGAAAAAGCCGCGAATACCCTGTCAATGGTAGGAAAGAGCTGGCCAAGTGAATCGGGGTTGGCCGCGGATGCAAAGAGGACCGGTGCCCAGGTCAGGAAGGGAAAACGCCGCCGAAGTTCCTGTTCGACCTCCTGCCGGGCCTGGCTATCACCTTCCCGGAGGTCCCATTTATTCACCAGCAGGAAGCAGGCCCGTCCTTGCTTGATGATGATCCCGGCGATCTTGGTGTCCTGCTCGGTCACGCCTTCCGTGGCATCGAGTAACAAGATCCCGAGGTCGGACCGGCCGATGGCCAAGTGCGATCGAACCACGCTATAGC
>Ga0315292_10000544_pt1 | contig 17883 bp, 17 predicted proteins | sample YL17G13_0_MG_FD_204029 | JGI IMG/M metagenome (GOLD analysis project Ga0315292, IMG submission 204029) | Sediment microbial communities from Yellowstone Lake, YNP, Wyoming, USA - YL17G13_0 | ecosystem: Environmental > Aquatic > Freshwater > Lake > Sediment | place: USA: Wyoming | collected... | reverse complement strand
TGGCCAACGTCAGCCACGAGCTGAAGACCCCGATCGGGGCGATCGCCCTCCTGGCCGAGACCCTGGCCGCCACCGACGATCCGGGCGACGCGGCGCGGCGCATCGGTCTGCTGGTCGAAGAGGCCCACCGCCTCGGGCGCATCATCGACGACCTCCTCGAGTTGGGCGAGGTCGAGGGCCGCGACCGCAACCGGGAACTCCTCGACCTGGCCGACCTCGTCGAGGAGTCGGTCCGGGGCCTGAAGCCGGTGGCCGAGCAGCTGGGGATCGGGCTCGACCTCGACCTCCCCCGGGGCCAGGCCTGCCTGGCCGATGCCCGTCAGATCGGTTCGGCCATCACCAACCTGGTCGACAACGCCCTCAAGTACGCCGACGGCCGGTCGCCGGTCTCGGTCGCCGTCCGCCCGGGCGACGGCTGGGCCGACGTCGTGGTGCAGGACCACGGCATCGGCATCCCCCAACCCGAACAGGAACGCGTCTTCGAGCGCTTCTACCGGGTGGACAAGGCCCGCAGCCGGGACACCGGCGGCACCGGCCTCGGCCTGGCCATCGTCCGCAACGTGGCCCGGGCCCACGGCGGCGAGGTCCTGGTCACGTCCCGCGAAGGGGAAGGCTCCACCTTCACCCTCCGCCTGCCGCTCGTGTCGGTGTCCACCGGTGACAAGGAGGTCCGTCATGGCTGATTCCCCGACCGTGCTCGTGGTCGAGGACGAGGAGAACTTCATCGAGGCCCTCACCATCGGGCTGAAGAAGGAGGGATTTCGCGTCCAGGTGGCCCGGGACGGGGCAGAGGCCCTGCTGGTGTTCGACGCGGTGCGGCCCGACATCGTCCTGCTCGACCTGATGCTGCCCAAGGTCTCCGGGGTGGACGTCTGTCGCGAGCTCCGGTCCCGTTCGAAGGTCCCGATCATCATGGTCACGGCCAAGGGATCGGAGGTGGACACCGTGGTCGGCCTCGAGGTCGGGGCCGACGACTATGTCACCAAGCCCTACCGGCTGCGGGAGCTGGTGGCCCGTATGCGGGCGGTCCTGCGCCGCACCGCCGAGCGGGCGCCCGACCGCCGGCCCGGGTCGGGCGACGAGGTGCTGGCGTCCGGTGACCTGGTGCTCGACCCCGAGCGCCACGAGGTCAGCCTCCGCGGTGAGGGTCTGGACCTCCCCCTGAAGGAGTTCGAGGTCCTCCAACTGTTGCTCGAGCGGGCGGGTCGGGTGGTCACCCGGGACCAGCTCATCGACGAGGTGTGGGGCCATGACTACGTCGGCGACACCAAGACCCTCGATGTCCACATCAAGCGCCTCCGCGGCCGGATCGAGGCCGACCCGGCGGCCCCCGAGCGCATCCTCACGGTGCGGGGCGTGGGCTACAAGGTGGTGGTCCCGGACCGGGCCGATCCCCGGGTACCGTCGGTGCCGTAGCCTTCCGACTCCGCGGGCGGAGTGAGGATGCCGTTGTCTTTGACCGCCGTACAGTCGCTCCCGTGAGTCCTGGCGCGGGGTGGAACGTGTTCGAGGGCCCGGGCGGACCGCCCGAGCGTTCGGCCGACCACTTCGTCGCCTCCCCCTTCACCCGCCTGGCCCGGGTCCACGCCGCGCAGGTGGCGGGCGACGCGCTCGTCGCGCTGGCCCTGGCCAACTCCCTCTTCTTCTCCATCCCCACGGGCGAGGCCCGGGGCCAGGTCGCCCTCTACCTGGTCCTGACCATGGCCCCCTTCGCCGTGATCTCCCCGTTCATCGGCCCGGCCATCGACCGGGCAGCCAACGGTCGTCGTCTCATGGTGATCCTGATCGCCTTCTCCCGGGTGCTGATCGGCCTGGTCATGATCGGGAACCTGGACGACCTGCTCCTGTTCCCGGCCGCGCTCGTGATGCTCGTTTCGGGGAAGGCCTACGGGATCGCCAAGAGCGCCATCGTGCCGACCACGGTGTCCACCGACCAGGAGCTGATCGAGGCCAACTCCAAGCTCTCGATCATCACCGGGCTCGCGGGGGTGGTGGCGGTCGTCCCTGGCTTCGTCCTGGGCTGGGTCGGCGGCCCGCAGTGGATCGTCGGCTTCGCCATCATCGTGTTCGCCGTGGGCACCGTCCTGGCCTTCTCGCTCCCGCAGGCGGCGGTGGCCGTCGAGCCGGTGGGGGAGGCCGAGGAGGCCGAGCTGCGCAGCCGCGGCATCTTCCTGGCGGCGTCGTCCATGGGCCTGATGCGGGCCATCGTGGGCTTCCTGGTCTTCCTGCTCGCCTTCGCCCTGCGCGAGCAGCCGAGGTGGCACCTGGGCTTCGCCGTCGGCGCCAGCGTGTTCGGTTCCTTCGTGGGCTCGGTGCTGGCGCCGCGGGTCCGGCGCACGACCCAGGAGGAGGACATCCTCGTCGGCTCCATGCTGCTGGCCACGTTGGCCGCGCTCCTGGCCGCCTGGTCGGGCGGCCTCGGCTCGGCGATCCTGGTCGCCTTCGCCGTCGGCTTCTGCGCCAACACGGCCAAGCTGGCCTTCGACTCGATCGTGCAGCGGGACGCCCCCGACGCCAACCGGGGCCGGTCCTTCGCCAAGTTCGAGACCCGGTTCCAGATCTTCTGGGTGGTCGGGGCCTTCCTGCCCGTCATCCTCCCGATCCCGGCCCGGTTGGGGTTCTTCACCATCGCCTTGGCCGCCGGCTTCGCCGGCGTGACCTACTGGATCGGGCGCCGTGACGCCGCCGCCGGCCGCCCCCCCCGCTCCCGCCGCCGCCCGTCCCGGGAGGACCGCGACCGCACGAGTGTCACCCCGCCGCCGGACGTCACCGTCGTCGAGGAGACCCTGGCCATCCCGAACCCCGGCGTGGTCGAGGACTTCCTCCCGCCCGGCCCCGACCGCCGGCCCCGCACCCCCGGGCGCCGTCCGGGCACCGGGGCGAACCGCCCGCCACCCGGTGCCTCCCGTCGTCGCCGCCCCAGCCAACGCCAACCCCGCCGCCGCGACATCTGACCGGCTGCGCCGGGGCCCCGGCCGAGCTCGACGGGTTGGGGACCTGCTGAGCGATCAGGCCGGGACGACAATGACGCCACTACGGGGCGATCGGGGGCGGGCTTCTCGAACTGGCGCCTGATTGCGGCCCTATGGCACCCGAATCAGGCGCCAGTTCGGCGAGATCGGCCCCGATGGTTGCGTCGGTTCGTCCATCCCGCGGGTCACTCGGGGTCGGGGAGGTCGATCCTCGCCAGCCAGAGGCCGGGGGCGTCGACCTCGGCGGGGGTGGGCAGCTCGCGCTCGCTGCGCCAGAGGCGCTCGAGGCCCCGCTTGCCCGCCCGCTCGACCACGCCGGCGACGAAGGCCTCGCCCCGGTCACACTGCTCCTGGGTCAGCTCCAAGCCGAGGAGGCGCTCGACGAAGCGGCTGGACTCGTCGGTGGTGACCCGGCGGCGGCGAAGGGCTTCGGCCAGCATCCCGTAGGACGAGATCAGGCCTTCGCCGATGCTGTCCATGATGTGGTCGGCGTAACCGATGATCACCGCGACGAGGGCGTCGAGTCGGGGGAGCAGAGCCCGCTGGGTGGGGGACTGGACGGCGCCGAGGATGGCCTCGGGGTCGTTGAACATCGACTGCAGCCCCGCCATGCCCTCGGCGTCACTGATGTCGAGCTGGCCGAAGCGCTCCTCGAGGGCGTTGGGGTCGGCCTCGAAGCCCGCGGCGTAGCGGTTCAGCAGGTCGTCGAGTCGGGCCCGGACGTGGGGGAGGCCGAGGACGGCGTGGTGGGTCAGCTCGTGCAGGCAGACCCACAGGCGCAGGTCGTCGTCGGGCAGGCTCCAGTCGGCGGCGAACTCATCCACGTTGCGGCCGACCACGATCAGCTCGTCGGTCGGCGGGCGGGGGATGGGCAGGTCGTACTGGCCGAACGAGGTCGAGGCCAGGTGGCCCACCATCGATCCCGCGGCCATGCCCACCAGCATCGGGGTCATCATCCCCATCAGGTTCCCGAGCATCGCCGCCGGGTCGCCGCTCTCGGGGCCGCTCCCCGTGTCCGGCGCGGCCAATGAATCCGCGAGGCTCTCGAAGCGGGGGCGGAAGGCGGGGAGGCTGGCCTGGACCCACTGCGTGCGGGTGACGGGGACGACGGTGACGGCCCGCCCCGTGGTCGACAGGCTGAGGCCGGTGGCCTGGGCCACCTGCAGCTCGGCCACCCGGCCCAGCTCCTCGAGGCGGATGCGCTCGAGGGGATCGACGTTGGGCTCGGACTCGCCGCCGGTGGCCACTTGGAAGGCGAGCTGGCCGGCGGCGTCCCAGCTGACGGCCCCCTGCTGGCGCAGGATCTTGGCCAGATCACCGAGGAACGGGATGCCCTGGAACGGATCCGGTTCGCCGCCGGGTGGATCCGACTCGCTCACGAGGGCATCGTACGAGGGTGAACATCGTCGTCCTCACCGGGTCCGAGGGTGCCCTGGGTCGTCGGGTCGGGGACCGACTGGCCCAGGACCCGACCGTCGATGCCGTCGTCCGCCTCGGCCCCGACGACCTCGAAGCGGCCCACGAGCACCCCGGCGGGCTGAAGGCGAAGCTGGAGGGGGCGAGCACGCTGGTCCACCTCGGGCGCAGCGACGCGGTGGCCGAGTTGGACGGCACCGGCACCGCCGGCGTCGACGTGGTCGGCACCCGCGCACTGCTCGACGCCGCCGGCTCGGTCGGGGTCGACACCGTCGTCCTGCTGTCCAGCGCCACCGTCTACGGGGCCTGGCCCAACAATCCGGTCCCCCTCACCGAGGACGCCCCGCTCCGCCCCCACCCGGCCCTGGCCTACGCCGCCCACAAGGCCGAGGTCGAGCGCCTGGCGGCCGAGTGGCGGGACCAGCATCCGGACGTCCACGTCGCCGTCCTGCGCCCGGTCATCGCCGTGGCCGAGGACACCACCGACTGGCTGGCCGCCTCGCTCTGGGCGGGTACGTCGTTCGCTCCCGGCGACGCCGACACCCCGGTCCAGTTCGTCCATCTCGACGACCTGGCCGAGGCCATCGACCTGGCCCGCCGGGGGCGGCTGGAGGGTCCGTTCAACGTGGCCCCCGACGGCTGGATGCACAGCGACGAGCTCCGCCGCCTGGGCGGCCGTGGCCCCCGCGTGCGCCTGCCCGAGCGGGTATCGCACCGGCTGGCCCAGTGGCGTTGGAAGCTGGGGATGACCTCGACCCCACCCGGCGTGGTCGCCTACCGGGTCAACCCCTGGGTGGTGGCCAACGACCGCTTGAAGGCGGCGGGCTGGGTGCCCGACCACACCAACGAGGAGGCCTACGTCCTGGGCGACCGTCCTACGGGCTGGGCCTCCCTGACCCCCCGCCGCCGCCAGGAGCTGGCCCTCGGCGCCCTCGCCCTGGGCGTGGCCAGCGCCTTCGCGGGCGGTGCCCTGATCGCCCGCCGGTTCCTGAAGAGAAGCTCCTAGCCCGGGTCGATGATGCCCGAAGACGGGTCGCTGATTCGCGCCGGTCGAGCGCGTGCCTGGGCCCGCGTCCTTCGCCCCCGTCAGGGGCCGTGTCGATAGGCGCGGAGAACCGCGGTGCACCAGTGGTGGTGACCGGCGCGGAGGTAGCCGATCCTGACCCGGTCACCGGGGTCGAGGAGGCGCAGGGCGGTGACGAGGTCGCCCATCGAGGTGACCTCGGTGTCGCCCACCTGGGTGACCACGTCGGCATCGTGGAGGCCGGCTTCGGCCGCGGGGCTGTCCTCGACCACCGCGGCCAGTTCGGCGCCACCCCGAACGCCCCATTCGGCGGCCACCGCGGCGTCCAGGTCCCGGCCCTCGACCCCGAGCCAGGGGTGAGCGGGCCCACCGGTGGCAATGATGTCCTCGGCCACGATCCGGGCCAGGTCGATGGGCACGGCCCGCACGGCGTCGGTGTCGCCGACCGTGGTGGTGACCCCGATCACGGCGCCGTCGGCATCGACCAGCGCCGCGCCCTCGACCGGGTCGGCCATCACGATGTCGGTGCCGATGAGGCCGTGCAGAGGCGCTTCCTCGCCCCGGGAGACGGTCACGGCCAGGTTGGCCACCACACCGGTGACGATCTCCGCCGCCTCCCGACCCTCGAGGGCCACCGCCCGGGCCGAGTCGCCCACCGCCAGGTCCCGGGCCACGCCGAGGACCGCACCGGCGATGTCCAGGTCGTGGACGGACAGGACGGCGATGTCGGTGGCGGGGTCGAGGCCCACCACCTCCGCCTCCAGTTCGGGGCCGTCGACCGGACGCACGGTCACCCGGTCGTGGTCGCCGACGAGATCGGCCGTGGTGAGCACGTGGCCGTCGTCGCGCAGCACCACACCGGACCCCTGAGCGGCGCCGGCGTGGATGGTCACCAGCGCCGCCGCCACCTCGTCGATGCCGCCCGGGAGGGGCGCGCCGACCAGCAGCGTGGAGGCCGGCGTGGCCAGCCGCTCGCTCACCGGCTGGGCCGCGCCACCACCTTCGCGGAACGCCCCCAGGCCCCAGGCCGCCATCAGGGCCACCGAGGCCCCGAGGCCCGCGGCCAGCCCGAGGGACACCGTGGACCGGCTCCGGCGGGGGCGGGCACCCGTCGGGTCCGTGCGGATCTCGGACGGGTGGCGCCAGAGGCGGTCCTCGGGGGGCAGGGGCGCGCCACGGAACGCGGGGTCAGGTGGGGTCCCCTCGTCCTCCGACACGGCCGCCCAGCGTAGGACGGGCCCCTCTCCCCGTGACCGCGGGTCGCGACCCTCGCCCGCCGCCGTCGGGCCCGGAGCCAGCCGACGGTGCTGTTCCACGCCGTCGCGCAGCCTCACGAGCCGCTGAGGGGCCTCTGGGCCCGTACGCTGGCAACCGTGCTGTCCGCGCCCGACGACCTCACCTGGGTGGGGCTGACCGAGGAGACGCTGCCCGTCGGCCTCGTGGCCGACTGGGCCGTTCTACCGTCCTGTGGCGCCGTGGTGACCTTCTCGGGCACCGCCCGGGACCACGCCGAGGGGCGGCCGGATGTACGGGGCCTCGAGTACGAGGCCTACGAGAGTCAGATCGAGTCCCGGTTCGGGGCCATCGCCGATGCGGCCAGGGCCCGCTGGCCCGACCTCGGGCGCCTCGCCATCCTGCACCGCACCGGGCCCGTGGCCATCGGGGAGGCGTCGGTCGTCGTGGCCGCCGGTTCACCCCATCGCACGGAGGCCTTCGAGGCGGCGCGCTGGTGCATCGATACCTTGAAGGACACCGCACCCATCTGGAAGCGCGAAACTTGGGCAGAGGGCGAGAGCTGGGGGCTCGACGCCAGAGCCCTTTCGGACATCACCCCCGATCGTTGACCGGAGACCTTCGAACGTGACGAACCTGCTGTTTCTCCTCGCTGCCGTGCTGGCTGCCGCCGTGGGCATCGCCGTGCTCTGGGGCCGTTCGCGCTCGCCCCGCTCCGTGGACTCCGGTGTGGACGGCTTCAACCGGCAGATGGACGCCTTGTCGCCCCGCGACCGGCGTCCGCCCCGCGACTAGCGACCGGCGGTAGACCCGTGGCCCGCGACCTCGCCATCGACCTGGGGACCGCCAACACCCTGGTCTACGTGCGCGGGGAGGGCATCGTCCTCAACGAGCCGTCGGTCATCGCCCTCAACAACCAGAGTCACGACGTCCTGGCCGTCGGCACCGAGGCCTGGCAGATGATCGGCCGGACCCCGGGCCACATCATCGCGGTACGCCCACTGCGTGCCGGGGCCATCACCGACTTCGACGTCACCCAGCGGATGATCCGTCTCGTCCTCGAACGGGTGGGCGTCTCCCGCTTCAATCGCCCCCGGGTCGTCATCTGCGTGCCCTCGGCCATCACCCACGTCGAGCGCCGTGCCGTCACCGAGGCCGCCCGCCGGGCCGGCGCGGCCGAGTGCCAGCTCATCGAACAGCCCATGGCCGCCGCCATCGGCGCCGAACTGCCGATCAACGAGCCCATGGGCTCGATGGTCGTGGACATCGGCGGCGGCACCTCCGAGTCGGCCATCCTCTCCCTGGGAGGCATCGTCTCCCTCAAGGCCGTGCGGGTGGGCAGCTTCGACTTCGACGCCGCCATCCAGACCCACATCCGCAAGGAGCACGGCATCGCCATCGGCGAGCAGACGGCGGAGAAGATCAAGATCACGATGGGCTCGGCCTACCCGACGTCGGAGGAGTTCCGGGCCGAGGTCCGGGGCCGCGAGCTGATGTCGGGCCTGCCCAAGACGGTGGTGCTCGAGCCCGAGGAGATCCGGGGCGCCCTGGAGGAGCCCATCACCACGATCATCGACTCGATCGTGGCCTGCCTCGGCGAGGCCCCGCCCGACCTCGCCCAGGATCTCATCGTCAACGGCATCCACATGGTCGGCGGCGGCGCCCTGCTACGGGGCCTGAAGGACCGCCTGAGCCTGGAAACCGAGGTCCAGGTGAGGCTGGTCGACCTCCCGCTGGAGGTCGTGGTCCTCGGCGCCGGACGGTGTATCGAGTCCTACGACGCCTTGCGCGTGATGTTCATGGAATGATCGGGGCGACCTCCAGCCGGGGGCCACGCGGCGGAGGTGCCAGCCGGCGCAGCACCTCCCGAGGTCGTCGCAAGCTGCCGTAGGCCGCAGGGGCCGCGCCGGCGGCGCCGGGCAAGTATGGTCCGGGCCTCGTGGGGACGCTCTTGGGGGTGGAGGACGTCAGCGTGCGCTTCGGCGGCGTCGTGGCGCTCAACGGCCTCTCCTTCAACGTGGACGAGGGCCAGATGTGTGCCCTGATCGGTCCCAACGGGGCGGGTAAGACAACCCTCTTCAACGTCATCAGCCGCCTGTATGAGCCCACCGAGGGCAAGGTCACCTTCGCCGGCGACGACCTGCTCGCCGTGCCCGCCCACCGCATCGCCCAGATCGGTATCGCCCGCACCTTCCAGAACGTGGCCCTCTTCCCCGGGTTGTCGGTGCGGGACAACGTCCTGATGGGGGCCTTCTCCGACACCAAGGCGGGCTTCCTGTCCACCGCGGTGCGTTGGCCCACCGCCATCAAGGAGGAGCGCACCAGTCGGGTCACCGCCGATGCCCTCCTCGAGGAACTGGGCCTGGGCGCCGTCGCCGACCGGCCCGCCGCCGGTCTGCCCTACGGGACGCTCAAGCGGGTGGAGCTGGCCAGGGCGTTGGCCTCTGACCCCCGGATGCTCATGCTCGACGAGCCGGCCACGGGCCTGACCCACGCCGAGGTCGACGATCTGGCCGACCTGGTCCGCCGGGTCCGGGACGAGCGCAACCTGACCGTCCTCTTGGTCGAGCACCACATGGCCATGGTCATGCGCATCTCGGAGCGGATCGTGGTCCTCGACTACGGCGCCAAGATCGCCGAGGGCGACCCCGACGCCGTCCGCAACGACCCCCAGGTGATCGAGGCCTACCTCGGCGGCGGCAACTCGTGACCCCGCTGCTGGAGGTGGCGGACCTCGAGGCGGGCTACGGGCCGGTGCAGGTCCTGCGGGGGATGTCCTTCACCGTGGACGCGGGGGAGACGGTCGTCATCCTCGGGGCCAACGGGGCGGGCAAGACGACGACGATCCGGGCCGTCAGCGGCATGATCGACACCAAGGGCTCGGTGGTCGTCGACGGGAAGTCGGTGGGCGGCAGGAGGCCGGAGGACATCGTCCGCCTCGGCGTGGCCCACGTGCCCCAGGGCCGGGGCACCTTCGTGGACCTCACCGTGGAGGAGAACCTCCGCCTCGGCGCCTTCACCCGCAAGGACGACGACGTCGCCGCCGACATGGACCACTGGTACGAGGTCTTCCCCCGACTGCACGAGCGCCGGGACCAGGTGGCCGGCGGGATGAGCGGGGGCGAGCAGCAGATGCTGGCCATCGCCCGGGCCGCCATGTCCCGCCCCCGCCTCCTCCTGCTCGACGAGCCGTCCCTGGGCCTGGCCCCGATCGTGACCCAGGAGCTCTTCCGGCGGCTGCAGACGCTCAATCAGGAGCAGGGCACCGCCCTGCTCGTCGTCGAGCAGAACGCCAACCTGGCGCTGAGCATCGCCGAGCGGGGCTATGTGCTGGAGGCGGGGCTGATCGTGGCCCAGGGCACGGCGGCGGAGTTGCAGGCCGACGAGTCGGTGCGCCAGGCGTACCTCGGGATCTGAGGGGAGGCGACCGTGGAGCTGTTCTTCAACCAGGTCATCAACGGCATCCAGCAGGGCGCCATCTACGCCGCGCTGGCCCTGGCCCTGGTGCTGATCTTCCGCTCCAACTCGCTGCTGAACTTCGCCCAGGGCGAGATGGCCATGTTCTCGACCTTCATCGCCTGGATCCTGGCCGACAACGGGTTCCCTGTGGTGTTCGCCATCCTCGCGGCCATGGCCGTCTCGGTGGTCGGGGGGGCGATCATCGAACGCACCCTCATCCGCCCGGTCGGCAGCGACAACGTCCTGGCCATCGTCATCGTCACCATCGGCATCTTCATCGCCACCAACGCGCTCGCCGGCTGGATCTACGGCACCGACGGCCGGGTGTTCCCCCGCATCTTCGCCAACGAGTCGTTGGTCACCTTCGGTGACGTCACCGTGACCCAGGAGACCACCGGCATCATCGCCATCCTCCTCGTGGTCGTCGGCCTGCTCTACCTGCTCTTCCAGCACACCAAGGTCGGCCTGGCCATGCGGGCCGTGTCCTCCAACGCCGAGTCCGCCCAACTGGTCGGCATCCGGGTGGGGCGCATCCTCATGCTGGGTTGGGGCCTGGCCGCCGCCCTCGGCGCCCTGGCCGGGTCCCTGGCCGCACCGCAGCTGAACCTGAGCCTGAACCTGATGCAGGGCCTGCTCATCTACGCCTTCGCCGCCGCCACCCTCGGGGGCTTCGACAGCCCGCTCGGGGCCGTGGTCGGGGGCCTCATCGTCGGGGTGACCCAGACCCTGGCCGGCCAGTACATCGACTTCTTCGACGGCTTCGAGCTGGGCTCGGCCTTCCTGCTCATCCTGGTCGTGCTCCTGGTCCGGCCCCAGGGCCTCTTCGGCCGAGCGGTGGTCACCCGCGTATGAGCGGAGCGGAGGCCCGAACGGCCCGCCGGCGCCGCCGGCAGGAGTGGGGGCCACGGTGACGCGGCTCGCGCTCACGCCCCGCCGGGTCGTCCTCGGCGTCCTGGCCGTGGTCCTGGCGGTCGTCGTCCTCTACATCCCGCAGTACTTCGTCGAGTTCCGGACGGCCCAGTTCACCAGCGTCATCGCCATCTCGATCGCCGTGCTCGGCCTCGCCCTGCTCACGGGCTTCAATGGCCAGATCTCGGTGGGGCACGGGGCGTTCTTCGGCGTGGGGGCCTACACCACGGCCATTCTCACCGCTGACCACGGCTGGTCGCACCTGAGCACGGTGCCCGTCGCCATGATCCTGTGCCTGGCCATCGGGGTGATGGTCGGCCTGCCGGCCTTGCGCATCAGCGGGCTCTACCTGGCCCTGGTCACCCTGGCCCTGGCCACCCTCTTCCCGCTGGTCATCCAGAAGTACTCCGACGTCACCGGCGGCAGCACGGGCATCGGGGTGCCCGATTTCGAGCCCCCGGACTGGGCGTCGGGCCTCACCGAGGACCAGTGGGCCTATTACGTCATCCTGGCCTTCGCCGTGGTGACCTTCGTCCTGGTCCGGAACCTGATCCGAAGCCGGGTGGGGCGGGCCATCATCGCCATCCGCGACGGCGAGGTCGCGGCCGAGGTACTCGGCGTCAATCTGGCCCGCTACAAGGTCGCCACCTTCGGCATCAGCGCCATGATCGCCGGCCTCGGTGGGTCGCTCTTCGTGATGAACACGGCCGTGCTGGACCGGGTCGACCCGTCGCAGTACACGATCGCCCGGTCGATCGAGTTCCTGGCCGCCCTGGTCATCGGGGGGGCGGCCACCATCATGGGTCCCGTCCTGGGCTCGCTGTTCATCGTCTTCGTGCCCGAGTTCTCCTCCGACATCAACGCCGAGCTGTCCCGGGTCATCTTCGGTGGCGTGCTCATCGTGATGATGCTGGTCCTGCCCGGCGGGGTGCTCGGGGGGTTGACGAGACTGGAGGCCGGCACGTTGCGCCGGCTGGGCCGGGACCGGCAGTGGCGCAGGCTCCGAGCGACTGCGGCCGAGGCCGATTCCCCGGACCCCGACGGGTCGCCTACGGTGGACGGTGCTGCAACTTGAGCGCTACGGGGAGCAACCGACCATGATCCGATCCAACCGTTCACGAGCGTTCGTCGCGCTGCTGGCGGTCCTGGCCCTCGTCGCCGCCGCGTGCGGCGGCGGACGCTCGGACTCGGGCGGGGACAACAACAACGACGCCGCCGCCGCGAACACCGACACGGCCGATGCCGAGTACCTCCACCTCGACTCGTGCGACGGCGACTTCACCCAGGGTGTCACCGCCGACACCATCAAGATCGGCTCGAGCTACCCACAGTCGGGGACCTTCGCCGCCTTCGCCGAGATCTCGACCGGCTACCAGGCCTACTTCGACTACGTGAACGAGGAGCTGGGCGGCGTCGACGGCCACCAGATCGAGTTCGTCTCCCTGGACGACGGCTACGAGCCCGGCCGCACCGCCACCAACGCTCAGCGCCTGGTGAACGAGGAGGGGGTCTTCGCCCTCTTCAACGTGATCGGCACGGCCAACAACCTGGCCATCTGGGACAACCTGGACGAGGAGTGCGTCCCCAACCTCTACACCGGCACGGGTTCGCCGCTCTGGGGTGACCCGAACCACCCGTGGACCATCGGCTCGTACCCCTCGTACTCCCTCGAGGGCAAGCTCTACGCCGACTACCTCATCGAGAACGACCCGACGGCCACCGTCGCCTTCCTGACCCAGAACGACGACTTCGGTCGGGCCTACGTGGACACGTTCAAGCAGTCCATCGAGGGCACCGACATCGAGGTGGTGGGCGAGGAGACCTACGAGATCGCCAACACCGACACCTCATCGCAGATCACCAGCCTGGCCGCCACCGACGCCGATGCCGTCGTCCTGGGGACCACGGCGCTGGCCTGCCCGACCACGCTGAACGCCATCAACGGGACCAACTGGGACCCGACGATCTTCATCTCGGGCACCTGCACCTCGCCCACCCTGGTCGGCCTGGCCGAGCCGGGGGCGGCGGAGGGGATCATCAGCATCACCACCCTGATGGACCCCCGGGACCCGCAGTGGGACGACAACGAGGCCATGGCGCTGTTCCAGGAGAAGGGCCGCGAGTACGGCGGACCCGACATCGACCTGGAGAACACCATCGTGGCCTACGGCTGGACGATGGGCGCCCTCCTGGTCGACACGCTGAGCAATGCGACGGAGCTGACCCGGCCGGCGGTGATGGAGCAGGCCCTCAACCTGGACAACGTGATCGCCGGCGTGACGCTGCCGACGAGCCCGTTCAACACGTCCCAGGGCGAGGACAAGTTCCTGTGGGAGAACGTGCAGCTCATGCAGTACAACGAGGATCTCGGCTACTACGAGTTCATCGGTGATCCGGTGGACTTCGAGGGCCAGACGGCCGAACTGGCGCCCGAAGACCTGCTGACGCCCTGACCCACCGGCCTGGACCGCGACGGGGCCCTACGGGGGCCCGAGCAGGTCCTCGGCGGCCTGACGGACCTGTCGATCGCGGTCCTCCAGCGCCCGCCGGAGGGCCGTGTCGACGTCTTGGCCCTCGAACGGGGCCAGCGCGATGACGGCCCGCCGGCGCACTGCGGGCTTGTCGCCGGTGGCGGCCAGGATGGCCTCGAGCCCGGCCTCGTCCCCGATGGCCCCCAGCGCGGCCACGGCGGCCTCGCGGCACAGCGGATCCTCGTGGTCGAGGGCGATCCCGCTCAGGGTGGCCACCGTCGGGGGCTCCACCGGTCGACGCTCGCCGCAGGCCCACGCCGCGGCCTCCACCACCGTGGGATCGGGATCACCGAGGAGGGCCAGCAGCGAGGAGGGGGTGGTTGCGGCCCGGCCCGCCTCCTCGGCCGCCCGGCGACGGACGGCGGCGGACGGGTCGGTCAGCGCCGCCCCCAGCTCCTCGGCCCCGAGGTGCCCGAGGCGGGCCAGGGCCCCGAGGGCCACGACCCGGACCCGGGGATCGGCGGCCCGGAGGCCGGCCCGCACGGTGGCCTCGTCGTCACGGTGCCCGGCCAGAGCCACGGCTTCGGCCTCCGGATCCGTCGTCACGCCTCAAGTCTGGCCGCCGCCGGCCGACGGGGCAGGGCAGGCATCACGAGAAGGAGAAAGCCTTGTCGCACATGGTGATCTATCGCACGGCGGATGGCCAGCCCGGGTATCACCAGGCTGACGAGCTCGACGAGGCCGTTCGGTTCGTTGAGCGGCTCCGCAACGGAGATGGCGTCGACGGAGCCCGCATCTTCAAGATGGACGAGGTCAAGTTCGACTTCCGCCCCTACTTCAAGGTCGAGATCGGCCCCGCCGAGCTCCCCGTCGCCCCTGCCTTCGCCGGCCGGGACCACGGCTTCTCTGCCGACCTGGGCAACGGCACCGATGCCGTCCCGGCCGAACCCGCCTATGAGGCCCCGGCCGCGTTCGGTGGTGAGGCCTGGACCGAGCCCGAGGCCGCGATGGAGACGGCCGCCGACCTGGGCCTCGAGCCCGAGCCGGTGCCGGCCTTCGTGGCCCCGCCCTCAGTGTCTGACCCGTCGGTCATCGACGCCCTCCCCAGCCCTGCTTCCGACGTCTCCATCGAGCCCCCGGCCCCGGCCGAGGGCGACGACCTCGACACCAACGGCGTCGGCGCCCGTCGCGGCCTCTTCGGCAGGTAGACCGTCACCCTTGCGTGGCTTCGCCGCGCCGAGCAGCGCCGGCCCCGCCGAAGCTGCGGGTCGGCGGTGCTGATCCGCCTGGCGGCGGTGCGGCGGTGCTGATCCGCCTGGCGGCGGTGCGGCCTCGCGTCCGACCCCTACTGAACCGCGGTCTCCAGCGTTCGGCTGAGCACTTCGGCGCCGGCCAGGAGGCCGAGGGCGATGGCGGCGCCGATCAGGGCCACGGCGGCCACGAGGGTGAAGCCGGCCCGGAGCCGCACGAGCAGACCCGGCCGGGCCGGGACCCCGTCGGTGACTGCGGCGCCTGAGGGCGCCGCGGCGGCGCGTCGGGCGGCCTTCGTCGTCCGACGCGAGGCGCGGTGGGCGACGTGCGCTTCCGTGGCAGGCTGGCGCTCCCCGCTGACGGCGAGTCCCGCCGCCACAGCGATCGAGCCCCCTACCACCACCAGGGTCAGTACCACCGTGGACACGACATCGGCGACCCTACCCGTGGCCCCGCCCGAACATCCCCACAGCCCCCCCGGCGCGTCCCGTCGCGTCCGTTGGCCCTGGCTGCTCGGGGCGGTCGGTGTCCTGGTGGTCGCCGCCAGCCTGCTCGCCCTGGTGGTCGAGCTGCCGTACTACACGATCGCCCCCGGCAGCGCCCGCCCGACCGAGCCGACCATCAGCGTCGAGGGGGCCGAGACCTACCCCGCCGGTGAGGACCTGCTCTTCACCACGGTCACCATCGGCCAGCGCCGGGTCAACGGGTTCGAATGGCTGGAGGCGAAGCTGTCGCCCGACATCGAGCTGGTGCCGGCCGAGCAGATCGACGGCGGCCAGTCCCCCGAGGAGAACCAGCAGCTGAACCAGCAGCTGATGGACGCCTCCGAGGACACCGCGGTGGTGGTGGCCCTCGAGCACCTGGGCTACGACGTGGTGTCCGGCACCGGGGCGACCGTGGCCGACGTCGTCCCGGGTGCCCCGGCCGACGGCGTCATCGAGCCCGGGGACACGGTGGTGCGGGCTGAGGGGCGACCGGTCGAGCGGGTCGAGGATCTGGTGGCGGAGATCGACACCCTCGCGCCGGGTGACGAGCTGACGATGGTCGTGGAGCCCGAGGACGGGCCCCGCCGACGGGTGGCCGTGGACCTGGCGGCGTTCCCCGACGCCCCCGACGAGCCCTTCCTGGGCGTCTCCGGCCTGTCGACCCGGGACGTGCGGTACGACTACCCCTTCGAGGTGACGATCGATCCCGGCGAGGTCCGTGGACCATCGGCCGGGTTGGCCTTCACCCTGGCGGTGCTCGACGTCCTGACCCCCGGCGACATCAGCAACGACGTGCCCGTGGCCGTCACCGGCACCATCGACGGCCTGGGCCGGGTGGGACCGATCGGGGGCGCCGACTTCAAGGCCCTGGCGGCCGAGCAGGCGGGAGCCGAGCTCTTCCTGGTCCCGGCCGGCGAAGAGGACCTGGCCCGGAGCCGGGTGGGTGACGACCTGCAGATCGTGCCCGTCGCGACCCTGCAGGACGCCCTCGAGGCCCTCGACGAACTGGGCGGTCACGCGACGGACCTCGAGTCCCCCCTACGATCGGCCGGGTGAGCGACCCCGGTTCCACGGACGCCGACCGCCTCCAAGACATCGAGCTCCCCCACAGCTTCCGGGGACTGGATCCCGAGGCCGTGCAGAACCTGCTGACCGAGGCCGTCGGCAGCCTGCACCAGGCCCAGGACCGGGAGGCCGAGCTGCAGGCCACCGTCGCCGCTCTGGAGGCGGCCTTGGCCGAGGCCCGGGCCGATGTCATCAACGAGCTGGACGAGGCCAAACGGCGGGGCCGGGAGATGGTCATCGAGGCCCAGACGGTCCGGCGGCGGATCCTGGAGGATCTGGTCCGCCGGCGCAAGGTGCTCCGGCGCCAGATCGAACAGCTCCGGGTCGGTCGTGAGCGGTTGCTGGAGGCCTATGAGGTCGTCGGCCAGACCGTGCAGGAGGCCACCGAGGAGCTGGGCGTGGCCGTGTCCTCGGCCCAGACCGCGGCCGAACGGGCGGGCCGTCGCCTCGGCCCGGACGACGAGGTGACGCCCGAGGACCTCCACGCCATGGAGGCCGAGATCGACGCCGCCCGGGTGGCCGGACTCCCGATCCTCCACCCGCCCACGCCGGCCGAGCGGGTGGCCGCGACGACGGCCGAGGCCGGTGAAGGGGAGGACGATCCCGACGCCGTCCCGCCCCTGGTCGAGGTCGCGCCCCCGGTGGCGGCCTTCGAGGAGATGCGCGTGCTCGGCCCCGTCGACGTCGACGCCGAGGTGGGACCCGAGCTCGAGGACACCGTCGCGGCGGACGCCGAGGAGCTCGTCGTCGAGGTCATGGACGAGGTCGTCCAGCCCGAGCCCGGCCCCGCGGACCTGCACGACGGGGACGCGCTCGACGGGGACGAGCACGACGCGTCCGGGGCCGTTGAGGACGAGGTCGAGCCCGACGAGCCCGGGGCCGAGGCCGTCGATCAGCCCGTCCTCGAGGTCGTGGTCGAGGCTCCCGGCCCGGAGCCTGCCTCGCCGGCCGAGCAGGCGGCCCGGGAGGACGAGGCCCTGGTCCTCCCGCTCTTCGATCGCCTGCGCGCCGGTGACCCCGAGGACGAGGACGAGCCCGCCGCCGCCGAGCCGGCCTTCACCGCCGCGGTGGACCCCATCGAGGCGCCGCCCTCCACTGACGAGGAACCCGACCCCGTGACCGTTCTGGCCGACGACCTGGCTCGCCGCCTGCGTCGGGGATTGGCCGACGAACAGAACCAGGTCCTGGACCGGCTGCGCCAGCACCGTCGAGGCCAGCTCGGCCTCGATGACCTCCTGGGCGACGCCGACGCCTGGGTCGTGCGCCTGGCCACGGCCATCGAGCCCCGCCTGCGGGAGGCCGCGGGCGAGAGCGGAGGCGCCACCGGGGCGGTGGGCGATCTCGCCGCCCGCCTGGCCGGCGCGGTGGCCGACGGTGTCCGCAACGACATCGAGCGCCGGGTCGGCGCCGCCGCGGCCGACGACGGCGAGGGCGTCGACCCGACCCGTCCGGTGCGGGAGGCCTTCCGGTTTTGGCGTACCGATCGCATCCTCCCCCTGGCCGCCGAGGTGGCCGCGGAATCTCTGGGCGGTTAGCTCAGTAGGCTCCCTCATCCATGCGGGCCCCCTCAGACATGCCCCCGCCGCGCCGTCGCCGGC
>Ga0315292_10000543_pt1 | contig 17894 bp, 9 predicted proteins | sample YL17G13_0_MG_FD_204029 | JGI IMG/M metagenome (GOLD analysis project Ga0315292, IMG submission 204029) | Sediment microbial communities from Yellowstone Lake, YNP, Wyoming, USA - YL17G13_0 | ecosystem: Environmental > Aquatic > Freshwater > Lake > Sediment | place: USA: Wyoming | collected... | reverse complement strand
CATCTTCTCCTTGTCGGTCAGGATCATCGCCTGCAGCACGTTGACGGTCTGCGCGATGTTGGCCATCGCCACGCGGTCGGCGTGCTTGTGGAAGATGTGGAAGTTGAGCGCCGCCGCCACCGCGTCGCGCAGCGTGTTCTGCTGGTACAGGAAGCCGGGCTCGGTGCCTGGCTCCACGTCGTACCACGTGCCATATTCATCGACGATCAGGCCGATGCGCTTCGTCGCATCGGTCTTGTCCATGATGGCGGCGTGCTTCGCGATCATCTCGTCCAGCCGCAGCGTGCGGCTGAGCGTCGAGAACCACTGGTCCTCGCCGAAGACCGTGGCCGATCCTTTCGCGCCCCAGTTCCCCGTGGGCAGCGTGTAATAGTGGAGCGACAGGCCGTTCATCCGCCGGCCGACGCCCTCCATCATCACCTCGGTCCACCTGTAGTTGGAGGCGTCGGCCCCGCTCGCGATGCGGTAGATCGGCTTCGCCCGGTCGTAGTTCTTGATGAAGGTGTTGTACTTCCGGAACTCGTCGGCGTAGTACTCGGGCCGCATGTTGCCGCCGCAGCCCCAGGGTTCGTTGCCGATGCCGAAGTACGGCACCTGCCAGGCCTTGTCGCGGCCGTTCTGCCGGCGCAGGTTGGCCATCGGCGACACGGCGTCGGACGTGAGGTACTCAACCCACTCCATCATCTCCTGGGCCGTGCCGCTGCCGACGTTCCCGGTGATGTAGGCGTCGGTGCCGAGTTGCTCCACCAGGTCCATGAACTCGTGCGTGCCGAAGCTGTTGTCCTCGACGACACCGCCCCAGTGCGTGTTGATCATGGCGGGGCGCTTCTCGCGCGGGCCGATGCCGTCGCGCCAGTGGTACTCGTCGGCGAAACATCCGCCGGGCCAGCGGAGGACCGGGATGTTCAACGCCTTGAGCGCGGCGACCACGTCGTTGCGGATGCCACGCGTGTTCGGAATCGTGGAGTTGGGGCCGACCCACATCCCTTCGTAGATGCCGCGGCCGAGGTGCTCGGCGAAGTGGCCGTAGATGTTGCGATTGACGACCGGCCCGGGCTGGTCGGCCCTGAGCGTCGCCATGACCGAGACGGGCGCCCCCGCGGCGGCGGGCGCGGGCGCCTGGGCGCGCGTCACGACGAACCACGCGGAGAGGACGATCAGGATGGCGGACAGGCGGATGAGGCGGCTGAGTGTCATGGCGCCCATTCTCGCCCTCGCGGCCGCGTTGTCAAGCCACTCGCGGGCGGAGGCTGACGATCGAGGCCACCCTGGAGGGTCTCCCGGACCCGCGGCCGGCGACGTTTACACCCGCGAAACGAGCGTCGCCGGACGTCTCCGTGTTTACGACCGCTCCGGCCCGATGCTACGATTCATCTCCGCGCGGTCGTTCGCGCGCCGGTGACACGATCCGCTCGCCCGGCGGTCATCTCGAGAACAGGAAAGGCGGCATCGTGAGACATCTTCGCGACCTCTGGCACGAACAAACACCCCCCTCGGATACCGACCAACTCGGGCTGCTGCGGTACCGTTCCAACCTGCTGGGTTCCGACCAGCGCATCACCAACTACGGCGGCGGCAACACGAGCGGCAAGTTCGACGTGACGGACCCCGTGACGGGCCAACCCGTGCGCGTCCTCGCCGTGAAGGGCAGCGGAGGCGACCTCGGCACGATCGGGAACGCGGGCTTCGCCGTGCTGGATCTCTCCCGCCTGCATCAGCTGCGCGAGAGTTACCAGGGCGAGGCGCACGAGGACGGGATGGTGGCGCACTACCCGCGCTTCAGCGTCGCCAACGTCGGCGCGCCGCCGTCGATCGACACGCCGCTGCACGCGTTCCTGCCGTTCAACCACGTCGATCACCTCCACCCCGACTGGGCCATCGCGCTGGCCGCCAGCGCCAACGGCATGGCGAAGATGGAGGAGTTCAACCGCCGGTTCAACCGCCGGCTGATCTGGGTGCCCTGGCAACGCCCGGGATTCGAGCTCGCGATGATGCTGCGCGCGGCGGTCGAGGCCAACCCGGGCGCCGAGGGGATCGTCCTTGCCAGCCATGGCCTGTTCACGTGGGGGGCGACCTCGCGCGAGTGCTACCTGAGCACCTCAGCCATCATCGACGAACTCGGCACCTTCGTGCTGGAGCACCAGGCCAAGGTACCGCTGTGTGGCGGGCCGGTGCGCGCCGCCCGCGCGGATCGTCACGATCTGGCGGCAGCCGTCCTGCCGTTCTTGCGCGGCCGCCTCGCGACGGTCAGGCCGTCGATCGGCGTCTTCGACGATTCGGCCGAGGCCCTCGATTTCGTGAATGCGCGCGACGCCGAACCGCTGGCCGAGGTCGGCACGAGCTGCCCGGACCACTTCGTCCGCACGCGCATCAAGCCGCTCTGGGTCGCGTGGGACCCGGCCACAGGCACGATGGACTCGCTGAAGGAGGCAATGACCCGCGCGGCGGCACAGTACCGCGCCGACTACACGACGTACTACCAGGCGTTCGCGACGCCCGCATCTCCGGCGCTGCGCGACCCAAACCCGTCGGTCGTCCTCGTGCCCGGCGTGGGGCTGTTCGCGTTCGGCATGAACCGCCGCGAGGCGGGCTACACCGCCGAGTTCTACCGCAACGCCATCCGCGTGATGGCCGGCGCGTGCGCGCTCGGCGGGGGAGAGACGGCGCCGGGACCGCTCTCGCAGCCGAAGAGCCCGGAGCAAGCCGCAGGCTTCACGGCGGTGAACAACTACGTCGCCCTGCCAGGGCGCGAGGCGTTCAACATCGAGTACTGGGCGCTCGAAGAGGCTAAGCTGCAGCGGATGCCGCCGCCCAAGGAGCTCAGCCGCCGCGTGTGCGTCATCGTCGGGGCGGGCAACGGCATCGGACGGGCGGCGGCGATGAAGGCTGCCGCGGTCGGCGCGCATCTGGTCGTCGCGGACCGCGACGAGGCCGCGGCGGTCGAGGCCGCCGCCGAGGCGACGACGATCGGCGGAGCCGACACCGTCATCGCGTGCGCGGTGGACATCACCAGCCGCGACAGCATTCGCGCGATGTTCGGGGAGGCCGTCCACCGCTTCGGCGGCGTGGACATCGTCATCAACACCGCGGCCGTCTTTCCGTCGCCGGATCTCGCCGGGCGCATCACCGACGAGCAGTGGCACTCGACGCTGATGCTCAACGTCACCGCGAACTACCTGCTCGCGGACGAGGCGGCGAACATCCTGGACGCGCAGGGCATGCCGGCGTCGATCGTACTGACCAGTTCCGCCAACGCCGTCGTCCCGAAGCGCGGCAGCGAAGCCTACGACGTCAGCAAGAGCGCGCTGAGCCACCTCGTGCGCGAACTGGCGATCCGGCTCGCGCCGACGATGCGCGTGAACGCCATCGCACCGGCTACGGTGGTCGCCGGCTCGACGATGTTCCCGCGCGACCGGGTGATCTCGTCGCTGACGAAGTACACGATCGCGTGGAGCGAGCAGGAGAGCACCGACAACCTGCGCACCAAGCTGGCGCGGTTCTACGCGAGCCGCACGCTGTTGCGCGAGCCGATCACGCCGGAGTTCTGCGCGGAGGCGATCCTGTGGCTGGCCGGCGACCGCAGCGGCCGGACCACGGGCCACATCATCCCCGTGGACGGCGGGCTGCCGGAAGCGTTCCTGCGCTGACAGTCAATGGGGTCAGATCCCATTCGTTCGACCTGGCGAATGGGCTCTGACCCCATTGAAGCAGGGTAAGAGTCGATCGTCATCTGCCGGGAATCGTCTCTGCCCCCCATTCTGAGGAGAGGGTGATGGCCGGTCCGGACGCCGCGCACGTCGCGATCGATCTCGGCGCGGGGAGCGGCCGCGCGTTCATCGGCGGTGCCGGGCCCGACGGGCTTCGCCTGTCCGAAGTCCACCGCTTTCACTATGCCCCGCGGCGCGTGGACGGCCACCTGCGCTGGGACGCCGCCGCTCTCACGCAGGGGATGCTCGCCGGGCTGGCGCGCGCGCGGAACGCCGCCGCGGGCCTGGGCGCGAGGATCGCGTCAGTGGGCGTGGACTCGTGGGGCGTGGACTACGCGCTCGTCGACGAGCGGGGCGCCCTGGTCGAGGAGCCGATTTGCTATCGCGATGACCGCACGGATCGCGCGATGGACGAAGTCTTCGCGATCGTGCCCCGCGACGAGATCTACGCGCGCACCGGCATCCAGTTCCACCAGTTCAACACGCTCTATCAGCTCTGGGCGCACGTGCGTGACGGGCTGCCGCCCCGGGCCGCGCACCTGCTCATGGCACCGGACTACTGCCATCACGTGCTGTGCGGGTCGCTCGCCTCCGAACGGACCAACGCGTCGACGACGCAGTTGCTCGATGCGAAGACCGGGAGGTGGGACGACGAGCTGTTCTCGCGCCTCGGCCTGCCGCGTCACCTGATGCCGGACGTCGTCGGTGCCGGCACCGTGCTCGGCACGCTGCGGCCGGCGCTGGCCGCTGAACTCGGCCTCGGCGCCATCGATGTGGTCGCGCCAGGCACGCACGACACGGCGAGCGCGGTGGCCGGGACACCGCTCGGCCGCGACTGGGCCTACATCTCGTCGGGCACCTGGTCCCTGGTCGGCGTCGAACGGGACACGCCGATCGTCTCGGGCGAGGCCGCGCGCGCGGGGCTCACCAACGAATCCGCCGTGTTCGGCCGCGTGCGCCTGCTCACCAACGTGATGGGGCTGTGGCTGCTCGAGTCCTGCCGGCGCGAGTGGGAGGCCGAGCGGCGCGGGCAGGACCTTGCGGCGCTGCTGGCCGCGGTGGCACAGGTGCCCGAATCGGCGGGCGTCATCTATCCCGACGACAGGCGGTTCTTCGCGCCCGCGAGCATGATCGGAGCCCTTCGATCGAAGCTCGCGGAAACGGGCCAGCCGGACAGGGACGATCCCGTGCTGCTGACGAAGGTCATCCTCGACTCGCTGGCGCTGCGCTACGCCGCCGTGGTGGCCACCATCGAGCGCGTCACCGGCCAACCCGTTCCGGGCATCCACATCGTCGGCGGCGGGTCGCTGAATGCCTATCTCAACCAGGCGACCGCCGATGCGTCGGGACGGGCGGTGCTCGCCGGGCCTGTCGAAGCGACCGCGATCGGCAACCTGCTGGTGCAGGGCATCACCGCCGGGACGATCGGATCGCTGGCCGACGGCCGCGGGATGGTGGCGGCCGCCGTTCCGCCCGAGCGTTTCGAGCCCCGGCGCTCCGAGCGCTGGGAGCGGCTGGCGCGCGTGTTCCGGGAGATCGCGCCGCGCTGACGTCCGGCTACGGCCGCGCGATCTTCAGCACCCACGCGTACCGGCACGGCGGGTTGTTGCGGACCGACGCCGGGATCGACACGATGGTGGAGTCCCCGGCGATCCTCCACGAGAGCGCCTGGTTCGAGGCGCCGAGTAACTGAACCGTGCTGCCAGTCCCCTGCCGTACGCCCTCGATCGTGATCTCCGCCGGGGGACCGACCTCCGTGTCGCCGGCGAGATAGAAGGCGAACACCGTGCGCCCGTCCTTGGACTGTGTGTAGCGGATCGCATTCCTCGCGTACGGCGCGACCGGCTTCGATCCGTAGATGGCCTCGCCGTTCACTTTCATCCAGGCGCCGATGTCCTTGAGGCGCTGGTAGGCGTCGTCGTGCCACTCGCCGTCGGGGCCGGGCCCGATGTTCAGCAGGAAGTTGCCGCCCTTCGAGACGATATCCACGAGGAGATGGATGAGCTTGCCTGTCGGCTTGTAGGTGTCATTCGGCACGTACGACCACGACGAGGCCATCGTCATGCAGGTTTCCCACGGGTAGTCGAGCGGCTTGTCCGGGACTTCCTGTTCCGGCGTGCGGTAGTTCTCGAACGGGCCCGGGACGGCCCGGTCGACGACGATGATCCCCGGCTGATGGCGCCTCGCCATCGCGGCGATGCGCGGCATGTCCACGTCCTGGTCGTAGGGCGACTTCGCCCACGAGGGCCGGTTGCTGCTCAACGGCCGCACCCAGCCGCCGTCGAGCCAGAGGATGTCGACGCGGTCGTAGCCCGTCATGAGCTCCTGGATTTGGTTGTAGGTGAACTCCTTGTAGCGCTGCCAGCGCTCGGGGTATTTCGCCGGGTCGTAGTTCACGTTGCGATCGGGCGTGGCGAAGCGCCGCCACCAGTAGTCGTCGCTGTGCCAGTCGGGCTTGGAGAAGTACGCGCCGATGCCGAACCCCTTCTGCCTGAACGCGTCGAAGATCGCCTTCGTGACGTCGGCCCGCGGGTTGGCGTGAAACGGGCTGCCCGGGCTCGTGATCTTGTAGTCGGTCTGGCGCGTGTCGAACATGCTGAAGCCGTCGTGGTGCTTCGTCGTGAAGACCACGTAGCGCATCCCGGCGTCGGCCGCCGCCGCCGCCCACTTCGCGGGATCGAACTTCGTCGGGTTGAACGTGGTCTTCAGCTCCTCGTACGCCGTGACGTACTCGGCGTAGTTCTCGGCGAACGGCCCGGTGCGGCGGCACCACGGCTCGTCTTCCGAGCACAGCGACCACGACTCGACGATGCCCCACTGGCTGTAGGGGCCCCAGTGCATGAGCAGGCCGAACTTGAGGTCGCCCCACCACTCGAGCTTGGCCTGCACCGCCGGGTCCGACGGCGGCACGTAGGGCGGTTCCTGCGCGAGGGGCGATCCGGCCAGGAGAAGGACGATGGCAAGCGGCAGCAGCGTGTGTCTCATGGCGTAGGTCCGTGCGTCTCACGACACTGGTTCGCGCGGGTGGCCGGCGGGCGCGAACGGGCGGCTCAACTGTCGATGACGACCTTGACCACCCCGTCGCGGTAGGCGGCATTGAGCGCGAAGGCGTCCGCGGCCTGCGCGAGCGGGAACCGGTGCGTCACCAGCGATGCCAGGTCCACGCGGCCGTCGAGCGTGAGCGACATCGCGCGCGGCCACGTGTGCTTCATGCGGCGGCTCAGGCGGATGGTCACGCCCTTGCGCCGCGCGGTCGAGTGCTTCATGGTCAGCGTGTCGTCGCCGGGGATGCCCACCAGGACGGCGCGCCCGCCCAGGCGCAGCATCTCGATGGCCTGCGTGATGGATCGATCCGCCCAGGCGGCCTCGATGGCGATGTCGACGCCGCGCCCGCGTGTCTGGCGCGAGATGGCCTGCACCGGGTCGCCGCCGTCGATGTCGATCGGAATGCCGCCCCACGCGTCGGCGCGTGCGAGGCGCCACGCAAGGCGGTCGGTCACGAAGATGGGGGAGGCTCCCGACAGGCGGGCCAGTTGCAGGATCAGCAACCCGATCGCGCCGGCGCCGACGATGGCCAGGCTGTCGCCCACGTGGATGCGGGCGAGATCCACCGCGTGGAGCGCGACGCCGAGAGGTTCGAGCAACGCGGCCCGGGTGTCGTCGATGCCGTCGGGCACGGGCACGCACGAGTGCGCCGGCATGTGCATCCACTCGCAGAGGCTCCCGCCGTCCGGGTAATTGCCGCAGAAATGGAGGCGCAGACACAGGTTCGGGTGCCCCCCGGCGCACGATTCGCAGCGGCCGCAGGGCTGGGCCGGGTCGACGGCCACGCGCGTACCGGGCTGGAGCGGCGCGTGCTGATAGTCGAGGGCCTCGGCGCCGACGGCCTCGACGATGGCGGAGAACTCGTGGCCGATGACCAGCGGGCCCTCGATCGGCGTGTCGCCGATGCGCGCGTCGTGGTACGAGTGCAGGTCGCTCCCGCAGATGCCCGTCGTGCGGACGCGCAGCAGCACGTGGCCGGGCGGGGGAGGACCCGGCGTCGGCACCTCCTCGACGCGCAGATCGCGAGGTCCGTGCAGCCGGGCCGCCATCATGACCATGGGGTCAGACTCGATCTTCCGGAGCAGGGAGGAATTCGAGTCTGACCCCATGTCTCAAGACTCCAGGATGCGGCGGCGGTGGGCCTCGTCGGGGCGCGTCGCGATGCGGGCCACGTGCTCGGGCGTCATGAAGACCGGGCCGCCGAGCGTGGAGGCTGCCACCCACACGTTCGCGGCCTTCTCGGCCATCAGCATGGCCGCCAGCGTTGCGTCGACCGATCGGCCGAGCGTGACGATGCCGTGGTTTTCGAGCAGAATCACGCGCGGCACGTGGCCGTGCGTGCGCAGGAACGTCCGGGTGTGCTGGCCGATCGCGCGGGCCAGCCACGTCCCAGGGTCCGTGTAGGGCACGAACACCGACGCCACGTCGCAGCACACGACCTCGTCGGGGTAGATGCGTTTCTCGGCGAACTCCCTGCCGCGCGGCGAGCAGAGGATCCCCGTCACCGCCGTCGCGTGCGTGTGCGCCACGAATGCCACGTCCGGCAGCGACAGCAGCCACGCGTGGAAGAGCGACTCGACCGACGGTTTCTTCGCCTGCGGGTCGACGCGCGCCGCCATCAGCGCCTCCTGTACCTGCGCGTCGGAGACCTCGTCGAGGTCGATGAGCGCGAGCAGTTCCGCGAAGCGGCACTCGACGACATCGTCCTCCCCCAGGTGCTCCAGCGTCGACCCGCTCGCCTTGACGAGAAAGGTGCTGCCATCCACGCGTGCCGACGCGTTGCCCTCGCCGAGAATCGCCATCCGCAGCGCCGGGTCGCCGATCCGGCGCGACAACCCGATCAGTTCCGCCATCCGTTCACGTCGTGCGCTCACGCGTGCCGCCTTCCCGGGCCCGAGGCCGCCGATGGTGCCTACGATACCGCACCTGACCGCGTGGTGCCGCGTTCACAACCTGTTCTCGCGACCGGGGCCGCCTCACCGAGGTTGTGAAAGCGTCCCCAGCCTGAGTCGTGATATGAAAGAACCGCCATGAAACGCCACACACCGACCAACCGCCTCATTGGCGACATGCCGACTGTCGGGATCCGCCCGACCATCGACGGGCGCCTGCAGGGCGTCCGCGAGTCGCTCGAACGCACCACGATGGCGATGGCACAGTCCGTCGCCGCGCTCGTCGAGTCCAGGCTGCGCCACGCGAACGGCCTGCGCGTGCGGTGCGTCATCGCCGATCGTTGCATCGGCGGCGTCGCCGAGGCGGCCTTGGCGGCCGAGCAGTTCCGCAAAGCCGGCGTGGGCGTATCGCTCACGGTGACGCCGTGCTGGTGCTACGGCTCCGAGACGATGGACATGGACCCGCACGTGCCGAAGGCCATCTGGGGCTTCAACGGCACCGAGCGGCCAGGCGCAGTGTACCTGGCCGCGGTCAGCGCCGCGCACACGCAGAAGGGCCTTCCGGCGTTCACGATCTACGGCCGCGACGTGCAGGACAAAGGCGACTCCGCGATTCCGGACGACGTGCGGGAGAAGATTCTCGCCTTCGTGCGCAGCGGGCTGGCGGTCGCCACGGCGCGCGGCAAGTCGTATCTGTCGGTCGGGGGCACGTCGATGGGCATCGCGGGCTCGATCGTCAGCCACGATCTGTTCGAGGACTACCTCGGCATGCGCGTCGAGTCGGTGGACATGACCGAGATCGCGCGGCGGATCGATCGCGGCATCTTCGACCCGCGGGAGTTCCGCGACGCGCAGGCCTGGGTCCGGGCGAACTGTCCCGAAGGCCGGGACCTCAACCGCCGGAAGCGGCCGCGCAGGCAGAAGGACGCCGAGTGGGCCTTCAGCGTGAAGAGCGCGCTCATTGTCCGCGACCTGATGATCGGCAACCCGCGCCTGGCCGCGCTCGGCTACGGCGAGGAGGCGCTCGGCCACAACGCCATCGCCGCCGGCTTCCAGGGCCAGCGGCAGTGGACGGATCACTATCCGAACGGCGACTTCTTCGAGGCCATCCTCAACTCGTCATTCGACTGGACCGGCATCCGCGAGCCCTTCATCGTCGCCACCGAGAACGACAGCCTGAACGGGCTGTGCATGCTGCTCGGTCATCAACTGACGGGTACCGCGCAGATCTTCGCGGACGTGCGCACCTACTGGAGCCCTGCGGCGGTGAAACGCGTGACGGGCCACGAGCTGACAGGGACGGCCGCGCCGGGCATGCTGCATCTCATCAACTCCGGCGCCGCGGCGCTGGATGGCTGCGGCAGGCAGCGGCGAGGCGGACAACCCGCGATGAAGCCGTTCTGGGAGATCACGCCGAAGGAGGCGCTCGCCTGCCTGAACGCGACGACCTGGCCGCCGGCGATCCACGAGTACTTCCGCGGCGGCGGGTTCTCCTCGTCGTACGGTACCAGGGCGAACATGCCCGTCACGATGTTCCGCCTCAATCTGGTAAAGGGACTCGGTCCCGCGTTGCAGATCGCGGAAGGGCAGTTGGTCGACGTGCCGGCCGACATCTATCGCGTGCTCGAGGCCCGCACGAACGAGACGTGGCCGTCACACTGGTTCGTGCCGGCGCTGACGGGACAGGGCGTGTTCCGGGACGTCTGGTCGGTGATGAACGCGTGGGGCGCGAACCACGGGACGATCAGCGACGGGCATATCGGCGCCGACCTGATCACGCTGGCGTCGATGCTGCGGATTCCGGTCTACATGCACAACGTCGCCGCCGCGCGCGTCTTCAGGCCGAGCGCGTGGACGCCGTTCGGGACCGCGGATCTCGAGGGCGCGGACTTCCGCGCCTGCGCGAACTTCGGGCCGACCTACGGGAAAGGAAGAAAATAGGGACAGGTACATTTTCCGCATGCTGGAAAATGTACCTGTCCCTAATTTTCGACCCTACTTCGAGGCGCGGATCGCGGCCAGCCGGGCCGCCAGCTCTTTCACCCTGTCGGGGAACTGCGCCGCCAGGTTGCGGCGCTCGCCAGGATCGGCGCCGCGGTCGTAGAGTTGCGGCTCGGGGCTGTTGCCCAGCTCGATGTTCGTACCGCGCTCGACCGCCGGCCCGTCGCGCGGCTCGATGTACTTCCAGTCCCCGACGATGAGCGACAGGGCCGCCGCCTGCTCGACGACGAATGCCCGCCCGACCTGAGAGCCGCCGAGCAGCGCCTTCAGCGAGTCATGGCTGTCGGGCGCGGCGCCGGGCGCGAGCGTCTGCCCGGTCAGTGCCGCGAGCGACGCCAGCAGATCGATCTGCGACACGAGCGCCTGTGACGTGCCCGGCTTCACGCGCGCCGGCCAGCGCACGATGAACGGCACCCGCGTGCCGGCCTCGAACGCGCTGTACTTCCCGCCGCGAAACGGCCCCCCCGGCCTGTGCCCGCCGAGCTTCTCGACCGCCTGATCCCGATACCCGTCGTCCACCACCGGGCCGTTGTCGCTGGTCACGATGAGCAGCGTGTTGTCGGACAGTTTCAGGCGGTCGAGCGCTCGCATGATCTCGCCGACCGTCCAGTCGAACTGCAGAACGACATCGCCGCGCGGGCCCATCGTGCTGCGGCCGGCGAACCTGGCGTGCGGCACCCGCGGCACGTGAATGTCGTGGGTGGCGAAGTACAGGAAGAACGGCCGGTCCTTGTGGCGCTCGATGAAGGACACGGCCTTGCCCGTGATGGTATCGGCGATGTCTTCGTCGACCCACCGGGCAGCCTTGCCCCCGCTCATGTAGCCGATGCGGCCGATGCCGTTCACGATCGTCTGATCGTGGCCGTGGCTCGGATGCATTGTCAGCAACTCGGGGTTCGCCTTGCCCGTGGGCTCGCTCCCGACCGGCGCGCTGTACCGCACCTGGATCGGGTCCGCCGGATCGAGGCCAACGACACGCCTGTTCTCGACGTACACGCACGGCACCCGGTCGCCCGTCGCCGGGATGATGAAGCTGTCGTCGAACCCGAGGTCGAGCGGGCCAGGCGCGATGTCGCCGTTCCAGTCGAGATCGCCCCTGCCGAGCCCGAGGTGCCACTTGCCGACCACGCCGGTGGCGTAGCCCGCCGTCCGCAGCATCGACGCGAGCGTCGTGCGCCCGGGCTCGATGATCAGCGCGGCATTGCCTGGCAAGATCCCGGTGCCCGTGCGCCGCCACGCGTACTCGCCGGTCAGCAGCGCGTAGCGCGACGGCGTGCAGGTGGCCGCCGGCGCGTGGGCGTCGGTGAACCGCAGCCCCTGCGCGGCGATCCGGTCGATGTTCGGCGTGGCGATCGCCGTCGCGCCGTACGCGCTGACGTCGCCGAAGCCGAGATCGTCGGCGTAGACGAGGACGATGTTCGGCGGCGCCGTCTGCGTTCCGGTCGGAGACTGACGGCGCGGCGCGGCGGCCGCAGACGCCCACGATGCCGCGAGCATCAGCGCAGTCAGGAGGACAATCGCGTGCGCAAGACTACTTGTTCGCATCACGAATCCTCGCCGCGAAGCTGTCGACGTACTGCTTGAGGCTCTGCATCACCGCGTCGGCGTGCGAGGCGGCGCCGCCGCCGGCAAGCCCGCCGTTGCGGAGCAGTTCGACCTGCACCAGGGCCGGCGCCGATCCGTAGGTGGGCGTGGCCATCATGTTCGTGTAGAGGATGGCGTCGTAGCGCGAAAAACAGAACCCGGTCGTCATCGCGGTCGTGACGATCCGGACGTAGAGGTACGTGTCCTCGTCCGTGTTCGTCACCACCCGCAGGCCGGCGGCCGTGAGGCTTTTCGTGACCGTCGACTCGACGACAGCCTGGCGCAGCCCGCACGAGGTCGCCGCCTGGCTGAGATCCTCGACGACGACGCCGAGCGAGGCGAGGCCGCGCAGCTCGGATCCCGGCCGCGTGGTCAGCGGCGTCGCCGAGAGGCGGTCGGGCGATGCCGGCATCATCCCCGGAGGCGCCGCGCCGGGAGCGCCGGCCGGGGCCGCCGGCGGGACCTGGCCTGACGGCGCCGGCGGGAACGGCTGCCCCGGCTGGTACACCCGCGGCGGGGCCGCGCCGGCGGGGGGCGCGCCCGTCGTCGCCGCGCCCGTCTGCGCCGCGCCCTGGCCCGACAGTGGCGCGGCCGTGGGTTGCGCGGAGGCGGGCTGGGCGGGCACCGGGAACGGATCGCCCGGCCTGGCCGGATCGTAGATGCGCGTGACGACATCCCGCCCGCCGCGCTCGACAAACTGCACCTGGACGACTAGCGGGCCCGTCTCCGACGCGCGCGACAGCGTGTAACGCAGTTCCCGATCGGCCTGTACCCTGTAGCGCACCACCAGGCGCGGGCCGTCCCAGCGCGTCACGGTCGCCATGGGGCCCGACTCGAGCTGCTGGAACTCGTCCCGCCCGTCGGGGTGGAACGTGCGCGTCCTGCCGCGCTCGTCGATGAGCGTGATCGCCGCGTCGGTCTGGGTGATGGCGAGGAACGCCGGCGGGTTCCTCACCTCGGTGACCAGTTGCTGTTCGTTGCGGGCCTGCTCCTCGCTCACCGGCCGCGGGTTGTTGCCGCGCATCGTGCCTGAGGCGGCTCCGGCGTCCGCGCCCGAGCGGTCGCTCGCCCCTGGGGCGACCATGTCCATCCCAAACCCGAGGTCCCGGGGGAACTGGCTCTGTGCGCGGTTGAGCGACCAGCGCCCCGCCAGCGACGGCCCCTGAAAGGCCGGGATATTCACCACCCCGCCCGTCACGGCCGCCAGAATCGCCAGGACGAACACCCTCAGCGCACGCGTATTCATACCTGAGAATGTACGGGGGTCGGGACCAATTACGCAACCTGGGACCCGCCGATCCAGAAATCTCCCCCGGATTGATTTCCTGCCCCCGAAGTCAATCCGGGGGACACTATTCAGCGTTGGGACTCATGGGGCGTCGGGACTTGCTTCGTTGCAGCGGGCGTCCGGCCGCGCTACCCTATGCCTGCCGTCCCCCGTCCACGTCGATCGTCGGCCTCCTGTCCCCGGCAGCTGTGAGTTGTGCCCGAATGGGCCAGATCTCCGGAGGATCAGATGACGAGGCGCACGTCCATCATCCGCGTCTCCGCTCCCGTGTCCATAGCGATCGTGATGCTGGCGCTCGGCGCCATTCTGCTGGCGCAGGGACAAACGCCGCCCACGCGGCCCGGTGTTCAGACTCCGGGCGCGGCCGCGCCCGCGCCCGCGACAGCCGGCGCATCCGACGCCACCGCGAAGATTACGGGCCAGGTGCTGGCGGCAGACACGAGCCTGCCGGTGAAGCGGGCCATCGTGCGCGCGCGCGGCGGAACCCCGCAGCCGCCCGCCGCTTCCGCGGCCTCTGCCCCCGGACAACCCGTTGCGCAATTGTCGATGACGTTCAGCGGCAGCAGCGGCAGCACGGTTCCGCCGGGCATGGCACAGCGTGAAGTGACCACCGACGACACCGGCCGCTTCGAGATGCTCGACCTGCCGGCCGGCCGCTACAGCGTGAACGTGCAGGCGCCGGCCACGTTCGTCTCGCCTCCGTCGCAGTCCGCGCAAGTCGCCGCGGGCGGGTCGGCCACCGTGAACTTCAGGCTCGACCGCGGCGGCGCCATCACGGGCCGCGTGCTCGATCATGAAGGCGACCCGCTCGTGCGCGCGCAGGTCTCGGCCCTCCAGCGCCGCAACCTCGGCGGAGCCGCGCGGCTGATGTCCGCCGGATCCGGCGGATTCGCAAGCACCGACGACCTCGGCCAGTACAGGCTCTTCGGCCTGCCGCCGGGCGAGTACTACGTCGCTGCCTCGTACTCGACGCCCGGGCCCATGCTCGAGCCGACGCCGTCGGACAACCAGCCGAAGTACGGCTATTCACCCACGTTCTACCCGTCGGCGATCGGCATCGACGGCGCACAGAAGGTCACGGTTCGTGCCGGCCAGGACACGAGCGGCGTCGACGTGGCGCTTGTGCGCGCGAAACTCGGCAGCGTGTCGGGCCGCGCGACCGACGCGGCCGGCAACCCCATCACCGGCTCGCGCGGCTATGTCTCGCTGGTACCGGCGGGCGAGTTGACGACGATGATGTCCAGTGGTGGGACGCGACGGCGCGAGGACGGCAGTTTCGTGATCTCGAACGTGCCGCCCGGCCGATACATGCTGATCGCCACGGCGGGAACCGGCGTCGTCCAGCCAGGCGGGACGCGCGAGGGGGCCTTCAAACCCGTGACGATTGATGGCGACGACATCGTCATGGACATCCAGACGAACACGGGCGCGACGGTCTCGGGCCGCATTGTCATCGAAGGCAGCGCGCCTGCGCCGACTCCCTCGACGTCGGGCTCGATGGCGGGGGTCCGCGCGCGCGTGTCGACGCGGCCGGCCGAACTGGGATCGACGATGAGCAGCGCTGCCAGTTATGGCACCGGCGTGAACGTAGGGGACGACCTGGCGTTCCAGTTGACGGGGCTGCGCGGCGCGCTCGCGGTCGCCGCCACGGGGCCGCGAATGACGCTCAAGTCCGTGATCTATGCCGGCGACGACATCATGCTCAAAGGCCTGGACCTGGCTGGCACCGAGAAGATCGAGGGCGTCACGATCACGCTGACGACCGACGTCGCGATCATCGACGGGATGGTGACGACGGCGGCCGGCGATCCGGGCGACGCGTGGGTGCTGGTCTTCTCCGAAGATGCGTCGAAGTGGGTGCCGGGCTCTCCGTTCGTGCGGACAACACGCACGCGTCCCTCCCCCGCGACGATGGCCTCAGGGCGGGGCGCCACCGCGCCGGGCGTGCAGCCGACCAGTGCGTATGCCAATCGCCAAGGCGGCTTCGTGATGAACGGCCTGCTGCCCGGCCGGTATCACGTGTCGGCGCTGCCATATAGTTCCGACCCGAACTCGCCGGCCGGCGTGGTACCCGCCACCGACCGCGACTCGCTGGAGAAACTCCGCGCGAACGCAAAGACCGTCAGGGCCGCCGTCGGCCAGGCGTCGTCGGTGGAGCTGCGGTTGCCCAAGTAGCCCCGTCCTGCGTATGCTTTGCGCGGCGGATCTCAGAAGAGCGCCGCGTTCGGTCTTCTTACAGAATTGTCATTCCAGAACGACCGCGCAGGTAAACCGTCCCGACCCCGTTCACACGGAGGATTCATGCGAACACGCACGTCATGGCTCGTCGCCGGCACGCTCGTGATGGCGGCGGCAATCGTCGGCTTCCAGGCCCTCGCGCAGGCACAGGCGGCAGACGACCCGATCGTCAGAAAGATCATCGAGCTCGGCACCGAAGACAACCAGGTGATGACCTGGAACGACTACGCGAGCAACCGCTTCGGCGGCCGCGAGACGGGCACCAACGCGTACACCGACGCCACGCAGTGGGCCGTGTGGCAGTTCAAGCAGTTCGGGCTCCAGGCCGAGCTCGAGGAGGTGGGCGAGATCCCGGTGGGCTTCAATCGCGGCCCGTGGTTCGGCAAGATGCTCAAGCCGACCGAGAAGGCGCTGCGCTTTGCGACGCCTAGTTTCACGGCGGGCACGAAGGGCATTCAGCGCGGGCCGGTGGTGGTGCTCAAGGCCGACCCGTTCTCGATTCCCGGACGCGCGACCGGCGGCAGCGCGGTCGCGAAGGAGAACGTCGAGAAGAAGCGCGCCGCGGTGCAGGCGGCCATCGCAGAGATCGCCGCGAACAAAGCCGGGTTCAAGGGCGCGTGGGTGCTCATCGGCGGCAACCGCACGAACGCAGGGTTCGGGCGTGACGGCCGGCGCGGCACGAAGCTCGCGGACGGCTCGCCTGAGTATCTCGACGCCGACCTGATCCCGCCGCTCACGAAGGCGCTCATCGACGCCGGCGCGCTCGGCACGATCCAGGCCTCGACGCCGCCGTCGGCGCTCCAGCCGGACAACAACTCCGAACCGCCGATCAGCGCCCTCGACGGTTACGCGGCCTCGTGGGACAAGCTGCCGGTGCTGCCCGACATCAAACTGCTCGACAAGCAGTGGGACGAGATCAAGGCCCTGGTGGACAAGAAGGAGCCGGTCGTCCTCGAGTTCGACATCCGCAACTGGTTCAAGATGGGCCCCATCAAGTATCACAACGTCGTCGCGACGCTGCGCGGGACGACCTACCCGGACGAGTACATCGTGATTGGCGGCCACTTCGACGCGTTCAGCAGCGCGACCGGAGGCGTGGACGACGGGTCCGGGTTCGCGCCGGGGATGGAAGCCATCCGCCTGATCGCGGCGTCTGGCGCGAAGCCGAAGCGTTCGATCATCTTCATCGCGTTCGCGGCGGAAGAGAACGGCCTGGTCGGCTCGCAGGCGTGGCTGAAGAAGCACCCCGAGCTGCAGGGCAAGATCGTGATGATGATCAACCGCGACGGCAGCCCGAGCGCCATCACCGGCGCCACGGTGCCGGAGACGTGGTATGCGGACTTCCAGGCGATTACAGCGCCACTCGCGAACCTGAATCCAAAGTGGCCGTTCAAGCTGGTGCGCGGCGTGCCTCGCGCACATGCGACGAGCCCCGGCGGCACCGACTCCTCGTCATTCGAGATGCTGAGCGTGCCGACGATGAACTTCGCCTCGACGACGGCGCGGCCGGGGCCCGACGGGAAGGACGTCAACTACAGCTACAACTACGCGTGGCACACGACCAACGACCTCTACAGTGAACTGGTGCCGTACACCGGGCATCAGCAGCACTCGGCGCTCGCGACGGCCGTCGTGGCGTACGGCGTGGCGAACCTCGATAAACCGCTCACGCGCGACGGAGTGTATCTGGCGGACGGCCTCTACGCGACGATCACGGTCGGCGCCGGCGACCAGGCGCGCCAGATCATGACGACGCTCGATTACCAGAACGCGCCACTCGGGACGGCCAACTTCATCCGCATCGCCGAAGGCAAGGCGCCCGCGGCCGGCGGCGGGCGGGGCGGAGGCGGGATGGGACCGGGCGGCCCCGGCGGCGGCCGCGGCGCCGAAGCGCCGCCGATCGGCAAACTCGTGACGGTCAAGGCCGGACTGGCGAACTTCATCGTCGAGTCGGACGTCCAGAAGACGGTCGCGGTGGCGAAATTGCCAAAGACGACCAACAAGGCGGTCAAGCACGACGTCGCCGGCGTCATCGGCCTGTCGGCCCCGAACGCGTTCTACCTGACGCTGCAGAAGAACAAGGGGCTCGACGGCAAGTACCCGGCGATCGGCAAGGTTATCGCGGGCCTCAGCCACCTG
>Ga0315292_10000542_pt1 | contig 17903 bp, 13 predicted proteins | sample YL17G13_0_MG_FD_204029 | JGI IMG/M metagenome (GOLD analysis project Ga0315292, IMG submission 204029) | Sediment microbial communities from Yellowstone Lake, YNP, Wyoming, USA - YL17G13_0 | ecosystem: Environmental > Aquatic > Freshwater > Lake > Sediment | place: USA: Wyoming | collected... | reverse complement strand
CTGGCGGACGGTGCGCTCGGAGTCGGCCGCTGGCCGATGGTGCTGGGACACGAGGGGGCCGGCATCGTCGAGTCGGTGGGGGAGGGCGTGACCCACGTCGCGCCTGGCGACCGCGTCGGCTTCTCGTTCGTGCCTTCGTGCCGGGACTGTCAGCCGTGCCGGGCCGGTCGCTTCAACATGTGCGTCCCTGCCGGAGCGAACGGCCTCCGCGGGACGCTGATGGACGGAACGTCCCGGCTGCGCCTGCTCGACGGCACGCCGCTCCAGCATGGGCTGATGACGGCCTGCTTCGCCGAGTACACGGTCGTCGACGGCCGAGGCGCCGTGCCGCTCCCGGCCGCGTTGCCGCTGTGGCAGGCGGCGCTGCTCGGCTGCGGCGTGATGACGGGCTTCGGCGCCGTCCGGAACGTGGCGCACGTTCAGCCGGGCGACAGCGTCGCCGTGATCGGCTGCGGCGGCGTCGGGCTGCAGGTCGTGGCCGCTTCCGCGCTCGCAGGCGCCGACCCGATCATCGCCGTCGACCGTGATCCGGCCAAGCTGGAGATCGCGCGCCACCGCGGCGCCACCGACACGGTGGACGCCTCGGCCGAGGAGCCTGCGGTACGTGTGCGCGAGCTCTCGGACGGCGGCGTCGACCACGCGTTCGAGGTGGTCGGCAGGCCGGAAACGATGCGGCTCGCCTGGGAGGTGCTGCGGCCGGCTGCAACGGCGGTCATCGTCGGCCTCGCTCCGGCCGGCGTCGAGGTGACGCTGCCCGCGATCGACTTCCTCTCGGACAAGGGAATCCGCGGCTCGTACTACGGGTCGGGCGACCCCGCCACCGACATGCCTGCCCTCGCGGAGCTCGCCGTGTCCGGCAAGCTCGACCTGGCGGAGGTGGTCACCCACGTGACCGACCTCGACGGGATCAACGATGCTCTCGACCGCCTCCGGCGCGGTGAGGGCGCACGCACGATCGTCGTGCTGGACCCAGCTCTTGCCGACGCCCCGTCGCTCTGACCCGACGGGGCGCTCCGGGCTCCCGGATCGCATGCGGGCGGTTCTGCTCACGGGCCACGGAGGCTTCGAGAAGCTCGTCGTGCGGGAGGACGTCGCACTACCGGTGGTGGGGAGCGGTGACGTGCTCATTCGCGTCGCCGCGGCAGGCGTAAACAACACCGACATCAACACCCGCCTCGGCTGGTACTCGAAGGCGGTTCGGACGGGAACGGGAGAGGCCGGCCGCTCCGCGGCCGCGTCGGCCGACGATGGTGGCTGGTCGGGCTTACCGCTCGGCTTCCCGCGTATCCAGGGCGCCGACTGCTGCGGTCGCATCGTCGACGTCGGCGACGGCGACGATGCTGCCCGGATCGGCGAGAGGGTGATCGTCCGGCCGATGATGCGACCGCCCGTCGATTCGTGGCCTCTGCCCTACTGGACGCTCGGCTCGGAGTGCGACGGAGCGTTCGCCGAGTACGTGACGGTGCCCGCGACCGAGGCGTATTGCGTCGACTGCGACTGGACCGATGTCGAGCTTGCGTCCCTTCCCTGTGCCTGCTCGACGGCCGAGAACCTGCTGCACCGGGCCGGGGTCCGTGCCGGCGAGCGCGTGCTCGTCACCGGAGCCTCCGGAGGCGTGGGCTCGGCGGCCGTTCAGCTCGCGAAGCGAAGGGGCGCTCACGTCACAGGCGTCGCTTCCAGCACGAAGGCCGGTGACGTTCTCAACCTAGGAGCCGACGCGATCGCGCCGCGCGACGGCGACCTCGTCGAGACGCTGGGCGGGGAGAGCGTGGACGTCGTCGTGGACGTCGTCGGCGGGCCGTTCTGGCCGGGCCTGCTCGAGCTGCTCCGCCACCGTGGGCGGCTGGTCACCGCAGGGGCGATCGCCGGCCCGATCGTCGAGCTCGATCTGCGGACGCTGTACCTGAAGGATCTCAGCCTGCTCGGCTGCACCTATCAGGAGGACGAGGTGTTCGAGAACCTCGTCGGCTACATCGAGCGCGGCGAGATCCGGCCCACGGTCGCACGCACCTATCCGCTTCGCGAGATCGTCCGTGCCCAGCAGGAGTTCCTGGCGAAGTCGTTCACGGGGAAGCTCGTCCTCGTCGTCGAGTAGTGGGAGCCTCTCGAGGGCGGGGGTCAGGCGACGAGGGCGATCGCGTCGGTGCCCGCCTCGTGGCAGTCGCGACAGCGTGCCTCGTAGGAGTCGAGCGCCCCGACCACGATCGTCTCGCCAGAGTACGGTGCAGGCCTCCCGTCGACGAGGCGCTGCGTCGTCGTGGCCGTGCCGCCGCAGCGGTGGCACACCGCCTGCAGCTTGTCGACGAACTCGGCGTGCGCGAGCAGCTCGGGCATCACCCCGAAGGGCAGGCGGCGAAAGTCCTGATCGAGGCCGGAGACGACGACCCGGACGCCGCCGTCGGCAAGCGAGAGTGCCGCGTCGACGACCGAGGTGTCGAAGAACTGCACCTCGTCGATCCCCACGACGTCGTGCCCGGCCGACCGCGCGACGAGCTCCGGCACGCTGGCGACGGCGACGGCGCGCATGCGGGCTCCGGCATGGGAGACGACTGCCGTCGGGTCGTAGCGGTCGTCGATCCTCGGCTTGAAGATCAGCACGCGTTGCCCGGCGATCTCGGCGCGGCGCAGCCGGCGGATCATCTCCTCACTCTTGCCCGAGAACATCGGCCCGCAGATCACCTCGAGCCAGCCGCCGTGCCGTGGGGGGATTCTGATCACGGTTCGAGATCCTAGAAGCCGGGTCGGTCGGACGACCGGTCGGGCCCGAGAACGGCAGAGCGTGACCTCGGAACGGTGTTTCGGGTACATTGCCAGGGCTCGCGAAGGCCGGCACCGGCTCTCGTCGGCCAGGCGGTTTGCGCTTCTGGGCCCTTGCTACACTGCAAGACCGCTCGGCGGCGTAGCTCAGCTGGTTAGAGCAGCGGAATCATAATCCGCGTGTCGTAGGTTCGAGTCCTACCGCCGCTACCTTGCGCGCCCTTTCCCACACGACCTAACGAGAAGACGAGATGGCCACCGGAGTCCGAGTCGCAATCACGCTCGCCTGCACGGAGTGCAAGCGACGGAACTACCAGACGGAGAAGTCGAAGCGGAACTCACCCGACCGGGTCGAGTTCAAGAAGTACTGCCGCTGGTGCGGCATGCACACGATCCACCGGGAGACCCGCTAGATGGCCGGCGAGACTCGCAGGCAGCGACGCGACGCGCGTCGCGCCGCCGACGACGGTGCCACGCGCGATCAGAAGGGCCAACCGGTCCCGGCGTCCGATGGCACAGCTGCCGTCGCGGTCGGTGCAACCGAGACCCGGCGCCGCGGCGGCTTCATTCGCGAGTCCTGGGCCGAGCTGCAAAAGGTCGATTGGCCGACCCGCGCCCAGACGATCCAGGGGACGGTCGTCGTGCTGATCGCCTGCCTCATCGTCGGTGCTTACCTCTGGGGCCTCGACCAGGTGCTGCGCCCCTTCGTTCGCGACGTCCTTCTGGGGCAGTGAGGTAGACATGTTCCACTGGTATGTGATCAATACGTATTCGGGGCACGAGAACAAGGTGAAGACCAATCTCGAGCACCGCATCGTCTCGTTGAACCAGCAGCCCCGGTTCCGGCGCGTCGTCGTGCCGACCGAGCAGGTGATCGAGACGAAGGACGGACAGAAGGTGCAGGTCGAGAAGCGCGTCCTGCCGGGCTACGTGCTCGTGAACATGGATCTGAGCGACGAGGCATGGATTGTCGTGAAGGGCACGCCCGGCGTCACCGGCTTCGTCGGTGCGGGTGCGAAGCCCGTCCCACTCGCCCAGGGCGAGGTAGATCGGATCTTGCACACCACCGGTGCGGGGGCCGCCCAGGCGGCCAAGTCACAGGCGCAGTTCTCCCTCGGCGAGTCCGTGAAGGTAACCTCCGGTCCGCTCTCCGACTTCGACGGCGAGATCGTCGACGTCAATCCCGAAGCCCAGAAGCTGAAAGTGCTCGTCGACATCTTCGAGCGCCAGGTTCCGGTCGAGTTGAGCTTCGACCAGGTCAAGAAGATCGACTGAGACAGTAAACGCTCCTGCGAACAACGGAAGACGGATGGCCAAGAAAATTCTCACACTCATCAAGCTCCAGATCCCCGGAGGCCAGGCGAACCCTGCTCCGCCGGTCGGTCCCGCGCTGGGTCAGCACGGGGTCAACATCGTGGAGTTCACCAAGGCGTTCAACGCGCAGACCGCGCACGAGAACGGCCGCATCATCCCGGTGGAGATCACTGTCTACGAGGATCGCTCCTTCACCTTCATCACGAAGACCCCGCCGGCCGCCGTGCTCATCAAGGAGGCGCTCGGGCTCGCGTCCGGCTCCGCCGAACCGAACCGGATGAAGGTCGGCAAGCTGACGCAGGAGCAGTTGCGATCGATCGCCGAGACGAAGATGCCCGATCTGAACGCGCACGACGTCGACCAGGCGATGAAAGTGATCGCCGGCACGGCTCGCTCGATGGGCGTCGAGGTGGAGGCATGAGCGCTCGCGGGAAACGGTACGCGGCTGCGCGCGCGTCGATCGACCGCGAGCGGCTATACGCGCCGCGCGAAGCACTCCAGCTGCTCAAGGAGCTGACCCCGGCGAAATTCGACGAGACCGTCGAGGTGCATTTCCGCCTCGGCCTCAACGTGCGCCATGCGGACGAGCAGTTGCGCGGCACGCTGATGCTGCCGAACGGAACGGGCCGAACGGTGCGCGTGGCCGTGTTCGCCGAGGGCGACAAGGCACGTGAAGCGGAGGAGGCAGGGGCCGACGTGATCGGGTCCGCTGACCTGGCCGCCAGGATCGAGGGCGGCTTCCTCGACTTCGACGTCGCCATCGCGACGCCCGACCAGATGGGCAACGTCGGCAGGCTCGGGCGCGTGCTCGGCCCCCGCGGGCTGATGCCGAACCCGAAGACGGGCACCGTCACGTTCGACGTCGGGAAGGCCGTCCAGGACGCGAAGGCAGGCAAGCTGGAGTACCGCACCGACCGTGACGCGAACGTACACGTCGCGATCGGCAAGAAGAGTTTCGCCGAGCAGGCGTTGCTCGAGAACTACGCCGCCCTCGTCGAGGAGATCGTTCGTGCGAAGCCGTCGGCCGCCAAGGGCCGTTACATCAAGGGCATCACGGTCACGACGACGATGGGCCCGGGCCTGCATGTCGACCCGACGCGGGTTCGCGGCCTGCTCGAGGAACTGGACGATGCAGCCGGCGTGGGATCCTCCACGGAGGCAGCTACAGTTAGCGCGTAATCGACGACTAGCCTGCCGAAGACCACTGGCAGCCCCACGGGGCGGAAGTCCAGTCGAGGCGAGGACACCCGGGAGGCTCCGTGCCTCCTGTCAGTGACCCGCCTCGTGCGGGTTGGTCATTTCCGGAGGGAATGACTTGCAGAAAGCTGACAAGGAGAGGGTCGTCCAGGAGCTGACCGAGCGCCTGCGTTCGGCTGACTCGCTGATCGTGGCCGACTACCGTGGGATGACGAACGGGCAACTGGCCTCGTTGCGGACCGAGTTGATCAAGCACGGTGCGAAGTTCACCGTCGTCAAGAACACGCTGACGCGCCGTGCGGCGCAGGACGCCGGTGCGGAGAGCTTGCTGGCGATGTTGGAGGGCCCGACCGCGATCGCGTTCGTCGAGTCGGACGGTAATCCCGTGGCCGTGGCCAAGGCGCTCAGCGACGCCGCCCGGGCGACGAAGATCCTCGTTCTCCGCGGTGGCGTTCTGTCCGGCCAGCCGATGAGCGACGCGGAGATCGAGATCCTCGCGAAGCTGCCGCCACTCGACGTGCTGAAGGCTCAGCTCGTCGGCGTTATCGTGGCGCCGCTGACCCAGCTCGCAGCGGTGCTCAACGCACCCCTGCAGAACCTGGTCGGACTGATCGACGCCCGCATCACGCAGCTTGGTGGCTCGCCCGCTGCGGCACCCGCCGCTGAGGTCAAGGCCGAGGAGCCGGCGGTCGAGCAACCTGCGGCCGAGGAGCTTGCGGCCGAAGAGCCCGCCGCCGAGGAGCCGGCGGCCGAGGAGCCTGCGGCCGAGGAGCTTGCGGCCGAAGAGCCTGCCGCCGAGGAGCCGACCGAAGCTGCCGTTGCAGAAGCACCGGCGCAGGACACGGGCGACGCTGCCGCTGCGGAAGCACCGGCCGCCGAGGATGCAGCCGGTACCGCCGACGAGCCCGAGGCGAAGCTCGAAACCACACCTGACGAAAGCAACTAGCCGAACGGGGCCCCCGTTCGACGAGGAGGAGAGACACGCATGGCAACTGACACTGCGAAGGTGCTCGAGACGCTCGGCAAGATGACGGTGCTCGAGCTCGTCGAGCTGAAGAACGCGATCGAGGAGGAGTGGGGCGTTACCGCTGCCGCTCCGGTTGCGGCCGCCGCCGCACCCGCCGGTGGCGGAGACGGTGCTGCCGCTGCCGAGGAGCAGTCCGCCTTCGACGTTGTCATTACCGCCGTCGGCGACAAGAAGATCCAGGTGATCAAGGTCGTCCGCGCGCTCACCGGCCTCGGGCTGAAGGAAGCGAAGGACGTCGTCGACAGCTCCCCGGGCGCCGTCAAGGAAGGCGTCACGAAGGACGAGGCCGACAAGATGAAGGCCGAGCTCGAAGAGGCCGGCGCCACCGTCGAGCTGAAGTAAACCTGTTCCACCGGCCTGAACAAGCCCGGACTACACAGGCGTTGGGGTGTCTCCCCTGCAGTTTCGGGAGACACCCCCGTCTTGTCGCTGGGTTCTGCACAGGCGCAGGGGAGACACCCATACGCTATACTGTCTCCTGCAACGTCCGCCGACACCGCACGAGCGGTTGCGGTGGATCATGCGCGTCTGTTAGTCTGCGTAGTTCCGCCCGAGCTTTCGCTCCTCCGACCCTGTACGCCGTTAAGGGAGGCTGTCGCATTTTGAGCAGCACCGTTGTCGCGCCACGCGCGCGCAAGAGCTTTTCACGCCTGAGGCACGTCCTTGACCTCCCCAACCTGATCGACATCCAGAAGGCTTCCTTCCGGTGGTTCCTCGAGGAAGGCCTGCGCGAGACGATCAACGACATCTCGCCGATCGAGGACTACACCGGCACGCTCGCCGTCGAATTCGGCGACTACGAGTTCGGCGAGCAGCAGTTCTCGATCCAGGAATGCCGGGAGAAGGACCTGACCTATCAGGCCCCGCTGTCGATGACCGTCCGCTTCGTGAACACGGAGACGGGCGAGATCCGCGAGCAGCGGGTCTTCATGGGCGATTTCCCCATGATGACCGAGTGGGGCACGTTCATCATCAACGGCACGGAGCGCGTCATCGTGACGCAGCTGGTTCGCAGCCCCGGCGCCTACCTGATGGAGGCCAAGGACGCGACGAAGCAGGTCTTCATCGCGAACCTGATGCCTTCCCGTGGCTCGTGGCTCGAGCTCGAGATCGACAAGAAGGGCATCGTCTACGCCCGGATCGACCGGAAGCGGAAGCTGCCGATCACGACGCTCCTGCGCGCTCTGCCGGCCGAGGACCCGACGACCGGGTTCCAGCTCGACACGAGCTCGAACGAGAAGATCCTCGAGCTCTTCGACGGCTCCGTCTACATCCGCAACACTCTCGACAAGGACACGACGACGCGTGAGGACGAGGCCCTCATCGAGGTGTTCAAGAAACAGCGCCCGGGCGAGCCGCCGACCCTCGACAACGCCCGCAACCTCCTGCGCGCCCTGTTCTTCGATCCCAAGCGCTACGACCTCACGAAGGTGGGCCGCTACAAGCTGAACCAGCGTCTCGGCGTGCACGTCCCCGAGGACACGCGGGTCCTGACCACCGAGGACATCCTGGCGCTCGTGCGGCGGCTCGTCTCGTTGCCGACGAACCTCGGCGTACCGGAGGACTCGAAGGACTATGCGGCCGACGCGATCGGACTGAACCGCGACCCGATCCGCGCCGAGCTCGACGAGTACGAGCACTTCGGCAACCGGCGGCTTCGCACCACCGGCGAGCTGATCCAGGAGGCGTTCCGGGTCGGTCTGTACCGGATGGAGCGTGTCGTCCGCGAGCGGATGACGACCGAGGACGTCGACACGATCACGCCGCAGACGATCATCAACATCCGCCCCGTGGTGGCGGCGTTGAAGGAGTTCTTCGGCTCGTCGCAGCTGTCGCAGTTCATGGATCAGACGAACACGCTCGCCGGCCTCACCCATCGCCGCCGCCTGTCGGCGCTCGGCGCCGGCGGCCTCACGCGTGAGCGCGCCCCGATCGAGGTGCGCGACGTGCACCCGACTCACTACGGGCGCATGTGCCCGATCGAGACGCCCGAAGGCCCGAACATCGGCCTGATCGGTTCGCTCGCATCGATGGCGACCGTGTCCGAGTTCGGCTTCATCCAGACGCCGTACCGGATCGTCAAGCGTGGCAAGGTGACCGACGAGATCGTGTACCTCGACGCCTCGGAGGAGGCGCAGTTCACGATCGCCCAGGCGTCCGAGACCGTCGACGAGAAGACCGGCAAGTTCAAGCATGACCAGGTGCTCTGCCGCTCCCGCGAGGGCGAGGCAGTGATGGTGTCGCCGGAGGAAGTCGAGTACATGGACGTCTCGGCCTCACAGATCGTCTCCGTGGCGACGGCGCTGATCCCGTTCCTCGAGCACAACGACGCCAACCGCGCGCTGATGGGTGCGAACATGCAGCGGCAGGCTGTGCCGTTGATGATCGCGCAGGCGCCGCTCGTCGGCACCGGCGTCGAGTACCGGGCCGCGGTCGACACGGGCGACGTCGTCCTGTCACGCACGACGGGCACCGTCATCGACCTCGACGCCGACCACATCGTCGTCGAGGGCAAGGGCACCCGCGAGGAGTACGCACTCACGAAGTTCATGCGCTCGAACCAGGGCACCCTGATCCATCAGAAGCCGATCGTCGAGCTCGGCCAGACGGTCGAGCAAGGCGCCGTCCTCGCGGACGGCTCTTCCACCGACGGTGGCGAGCTCGCACTCGGCGCGAACCTGCTGGTCGCGTTCATGCCTTTCGAGGGCTACAACTTCGAGGACGCGATCGTGCTCTCCGAGCGGCTCGTCAAGGACGACGTGCTCAGCTCGATCCACATCCACGAGTACGAGATCGACGCCCGCTCGACGAAGCTCGGTGACGAGGAAGTGACGCGGGACATCCCGAACCGCTCGGAGGAATCGCTCGCGAACCTGGACGAGCGGGGCGTCGTGCGCATCGGGGCGGAGGTCACCTCCGGCGACCTCCTCGTCGGCAAGGTGACGCCGAAGGGCGAGACCGAGCTGACCGCCGAGGAGAAGCTGATCCGTGCGATCTTCAAGGAGAAGGCGCGCGAGGTCCGTGACACGTCGCTGAAGGTTCCCCACGGCGAGGGCGGCAAGGTGATCGGCGTGAAGACGTTCTCACGTGACGCCGGCGACGACTTGCCGCCGGGTGTGAACGACCTCGTGCGCGTGTACGTCGCCAAGAAGCGGAAGATCTCGGAGGGCGACAAGCTCGCCGGCCGGCACGGCAACAAGGGCGTGATCTCCAAGATCGTGCGCGAGGAGGACATGCCGTTCCTCGAGGACGGGCGCCCCGTCGACATCGTGCTCAACCCGCTCGGCGTGCCGAGCCGGATGAACATCGGCCAGATCCTCGAGACACACCTCGGCTGGGCTGCCGCCCACGGCGTCTTCGCCGAGAGCGATGCACGTTCCGGCATCAACGCGCGCGCCTCGATCAACGCGCCCAAGCCGCACCCGGTGGCGTCGCCCGTCTTCGACGGAGCGACGGAGGCCGACGTCGACGACGCGCTCGTCCGCTGGGCCGAGACGACTGACTCCCCGATCAAGATGAACGTCGACCACTCACGCCCGGTCGGCCGCAAGGCCTCCGGCAAGGTGAGGCTCTACAGCGGCAAGACGGGCGAGCCGTTCGATCAGAAGGTCACCGTCGGCTACATGTACATCCTCAAGCTGCTCCACCTCGTGGACGACAAGATCCACGCACGGAGCACCGGCCCGTATTCGCTCGTGACGCAACAGCCCCTGGGTGGCAAGGCCCAGTTCGGCGGTCAGCGCTTCGGTGAGATGGAGGTCTGGGCGCTCGAGGCATACGGCGCCGCCTACACGCTGCAGGAGATGCTCACGATCAAGTCAGACGACACGATCGGTCGCGTCAAGGCGTACGAGGCGATCGTCAAGGGCGAGAACATCGCCGAGCCGTCGATCCCCGAATCGTTCAAGGTGCTGCTGAAGGAGATGCAGTCGCTCGCGCTCGACGTCCGCGTCGAGTCGGACGACGGCCGTCAGGTGGAGGTGCGCGAGGAGGACGACGAGCTGCTCCGCGCCGCCGAAGAGCTCGGCATCGACCTCTCGCCCGCCACCGTGCGCGCCGCCGCCGGCGAGCCCACGGTGCAGGAGGTCGAGGAGGGTGAAGCCCACGCCGACGAGGGCGGCGACGTGATCGTCGCGGCCGACGAGGATCTGGCCGACGTTCTCCCGACTGCTGCCGGTGCTGCCGACGAGCCCGAGCTCGACCTCGCAGACGTCGAGATCGACGATTAGACGATTCGCCCGCGCGACTGATCAGCAAGCACGAGTCCGCAACAAACCTAGGAGCGAAGACCGCATGCTCTATCCCACCTGTGATTTCACCGGAGGTGAGACCACTTGATCGACATCAACGAATTCGACGCAATCCGCATTGGCCTCGCGTCGAGCAAGCAGATCCGCGACTGGTCGTCCGGCGAGGTCACGAAGCCGGAGACGATCAACTACCGCACACTCAAGCCGGAGCGTGACGGTCTCTTCTGCGAGCGCATCTTCGGCCCGACGAAGGACTGGGAGTGCTACTGCGGCAAGTACAAGCGCGTCCGCTACAAGGGCATCATCTGCGAGCGCTGCGGCGTCGAGGTGACCCGTCAGAAGGTGCGTCGTGAGCGCATGGGTCACATCGACCTGGCAGCCCCTGTCTCGCACATCTGGTTCTTCAAGGGCGTCCCCAGCCGCATCGGCTACCTGCTCGACATCGCCCCGCGAGAGCTCGAGAAGGTCCTGTACTTTGCCGCCTCGATCGTCACAGCCGTCGACAACGAGAAGCGCGCGGCGGACCTGGCCGACCTGGAGGACAAGGTTCGTGCCGAGTCCGAGCAGATCTACGTCGACCGCGACGAGCAACTCGCCGCGCTCGAGGACAGGCTGTCGCGCCGGCGCGACTATTTCACGGCGGGCAAGGAGCGCAACTTCGACGAGGACGACGAGTTCTGGACCCGTGGGCTCAACAACTGGGCCGAGGACCAGGCGCTGCCGACCCTCGAGGAGGTGCGGTCACTCGCGGGCAAGATCTTCCTGCGGCTCGCGAAGGAGATCACGACGGAGGACGGCAAGAAGATCCGCGAGCTCGTCCGGCAGACGGCCACACGTGACGATCGCAAGCTGACCGCACGTGAGCTCGAGATGGTCGCGAACGCAGCACAGGAGATCCGCGAGGCGCTCGACCCGTTGCGAAGCGAGCTCGAGACGTCATCCGGGTCGAAGAAGGGTGCGATCACGAAGCACCTGCACAAGCTGGTCTCGGCCCTCACGTCCGGCGCGGAGCTGTCGGCAGACGACGCTGAGATTGCGGCCGGCGTCGACGCGAAGAACCTGGAGAAGGCGCGCGAGGTCGGGAGCGGCCTGCTCGCCGACGTGCTCGAGCACGCGCAGGGTGGCGACGGCATCGACGCGATGCGCGAGCTGGCCTCCGACCTCTGCCTGCTTCCCGGTGCCCGGAAGGACGACCTCGACGTGGTCGGCCAGTGGGCGCTGAAGGTACGCGAGATGGTCGCCGACATGGATTCGCGCCGCGAGGACGCGCGTGAGGCGGCCGTGGAGGGTGTGCGGCGGCTCGAGGAGACGTGGAAGCTGTTCCGCGAGCTCGAGCCGAAGCTCGTGGTCAACGACGAGCAGCTGTTCCGCGAGCTGAAGGATCGCTTCGGGTCGCCGTACGGCTTCGGACAGTACTTCCGCGGTGGCATGGGAGCGGAGGCGATCCGTGATCTGCTCCGCGACCTCGACCTCGTCGAGGAGGCGCGGACGCTGCGCGAGGTGATCAAGACGTCGAAGGGGCAGAAGCAGCAGCGCGCGATCAAGCGGCTCAAGGTCGCGAGCGCGTTCTTCACGTCCGAGAACAAGCCCGAGTGGATGATCCTCGAGGCCGTGCCGGTGATCCCGCCGGAGCTGCGCCCGATGGTGCAGCTCGACGGCGGCCGGTTCGCCACGTCCGATCTGAACGATCTCTACCGTCGTGTGATCAACCGGAACAACCGGCTCAAGCGGCTACTTGACCTCGGCGCGCCCGAGATCATCGTCAACAACGAGAAGCGCATGCTCCAGGAGGCCGTCGACGCGCTGTTCGACAACGGCCGCCGCGGGCGTGCCGTCACAGGCCCCGGCAACAGGCCGCTGAAGTCGCTATCGGACATGCTCAAGGGCAAGCAGGGCCGCTTCCGTCAGAACCTGCTCGGGAAGCGCGTGGACTACTCGGGTCGCTCGGTGATCGTCGCCGGGCCGAACCTGAAGCTGCACCAGTGCGGGCTGCCGAAGCTGATGGCGCTCGAGCTCTTCAAGCCGTTCATCATGAGCCGGCTCGTCGAGCGGAAGTCGGTGCAGAACATCAAGGCGGCGAAGAAGCACGTCGAGTCGATGTCGCCGGACGTGTGGGACGTGCTCGAGGAGGTCATCTCCGAACATCCCGTGCTGCTGAACCGCGCTCCGACACTGCACCGGCTGGGCATCCAGGCCTTCGAGCCGGTCCTGGTCGAGGGCAAGGCGATCCAGGTGCATCCGCTCGTCTGTCACGCGTTCAACGCGGACTTCGACGGCGACCAGATGGCCGTTCACCTGCCGCTCAGCGCCGAGGCCCAGGCCGAGGCGAGGGTGCTCATGCTGTCCTCCAACAACATCCTTTCGCCGGCACACGGGCGTCCTCTGACGACGCCGACGCAGGAGATGGTGCTCGGCTCCTACGTGCTCACCTACTGCGAGCACGACCTGCCGTCTTCGACGGCCGCCGACGTCGCGAAGAAGCTCGGCAAGAAGGGCCTGCAGCGGTTCCGCACAGAGGAAGAGGTCGAGTTCGCAGTCGAGTCGGGGCAGACGAGCCTGCAGGAGCCGGTCGAGTACCGCTGGAACGGCGAGCTGATCCTGACGACGCCCGGGCGCGTGATCTTCAACTCCGAGATCGAGCGGTCGCTGCGCGAGGCCGTGCATACGGAGATCGCCGGTGGACACACCTTCATCAACCGCGCCCTGTCGAAGCGCGAGCTCGATACGTTCATCGCGGAGCTCGTCGACACCTACGGCGCGCACACCGTCGCCACGGTGCTGGACACGATCAAGACGCTCGCGTTCCGCTATTCCACGCAGGCCGGCATCACGGTGTCCAAGAACGACGTCGTGGTCCCTCCCGAGAAGGAGTCGATCCTGGCCGGGTACGAGGAAGAGGTCAGGAAGCTCGAGCGCGAGTACGAGCGCGGGCTGATGACCGAAGAGGAGCGCCACGAGCGGATCGTCGCCGTCTGGACGGAGGCGACCGAGGCCGTCGCAGAGGCGATGAAGAACACGCTGCACGAGACGAACCCGATCTTCATGATGGCCAACTCGGGTGCCCGGGGATCGTTCAACCAGATCCGCCAGCTCGCCGGCATGCGTGGACTGATGGCGAATCCGAAGGGTGAGATCATCGAGCGCCCGATCAAGGCCAACTTCATGGAAGGCCTGTCGGTGCTCGAGTACTTCATCTCGACCCACGGTGCCCGCAAGGGCCTCGCGGACACCGCGCTCCGCACGGCGGACTCGGGGTACCTGACCCGGCGCCTCGTGGACGTCTCACAGGACGTGATCATCCGTGACCTCGACTGCGGCACGACGGACTACGTGGAGTTGCCGGCCATCCTCGACGACAAGCTGAACAGCAGCGTCGCGGGCAGGCTGCTCGCCGTCGATGTGCACAAGCCGCTCAAGGACGGGAAGCCGGGCAAGACGATGCTCGCCGAACAGGGTGAGGAGCTGACGCTGCCGCGGCTGCGCGAGCTCCTCGACGGGCTCGAGGAGCACGCCGAGGGCTATCTCGTGCCGGTGCGATCGGTGCTGAAGTGCAAGAGCGAGTTCGGCGTCTGCCGCTCGTGCTACGGGACCTTCCTGGCCACGGGTGACATCTGCGAAGTCGGTGACGCCGTCGGCATCATCGCGGCGCAGTCGATCGGTGAGCCCGGCACTCAGCTGACCATGCGCACGTTCCACACCGGCGGGGTCGCCGGTGCCGACATCACGCACGGTCTCCCGCGCGTCGTCGAGATCTTCGAGGCCCGCAATCCGAAGGGAGCCGCCACGCTCTCCGAGGTCACGGGCAAGGTCGAGATCGAGGAGGCCGACCGCACGATCAAGGTGACGGTCGTGCCGAGCTCGCTCGACGAGAACGGCGAGCCGATTCCCGCGAAGGAGATCCCGTTCCCGCGCCGCACGCGACTGCTCGTCCGTCACGGCGACTCGGTGGAGCGCGGCTCCCCGCTCAACGAGGGCTCGATCAGCCCGGCCGAGCTGCTCGATCTGAAGGGATCGACGCACACCGAGCTCTATCTCGTCGGCGAGGTGCAGAAGGTCTACAAGTCACAGGGCGTGGACATCCACGACAAGCACATCGAGCTGATCGTCCGTCAGATGCTGAAGAAGGTGCGGGTGGAGAGCGCGGGCGACACGACGTTGCTGCCCGGGCAGCTCGTCGACAAGACTGCGCTGCAACGGGCGAACGACGCGTCGAGGAAGGCCAAGAGTGAGGAGGCGACGTTCGAGCCGATCATCCTCGGGATCACGAAGGCGTCGCTCGCGACCGAGTCCTTCCTTTCGGCCGCGTCGTTCCAGGAGACGACCAAGGTGCTCACGGACGCGGCCATCGAGGGAAAGATCGACAGGCTGCTCGGCCTCAAGGAGAATGTGATCATCGGGAAGCTGATCCCGGCCGCCACGGGCCTGAAGAAGTACCGTGGCATCGCGATCGAGCCGGCGGAGCCGCTGCCGTCCTCGATGTTCGCGGCGGAGGCCCAGGAACTCCTGGCGGCGTTGGAAGAGATCGGCGGCGACGGTGAGATCGACCTGACCGCCCTCGGCCTCGGCTTCGAGGACGAGCTCCCCGCAGACGACATCCCGCCCGAGGCGAAGGACGCATCGTAGGAGAGAGCTCGCGTCGCCTGCTTGCGGGCTCACGGACTGACACGAGTGAGGGCGGCGCGAGAGCCGCCCTCACTCGTTGTACGCCCGTCGCCCGAACAGAATCAGGCGGGATGACCGGAAGCACGCGCAGTCAGCTACGCGCCGAGACAGTCCGTCTCGAGGCGGTCGCGGCCCAGCGTCTTGGCCTGGCCTTCCGCACGCGCAGCACGTGCGTCGACCTCGACGCGGTCGTCACCCCCGCGCAGGTCTGCGAGTCCGGCCGAGAACGTCAGCGTCTCGACGAACGGGAAATCGGTTCCTGCGACGACGGCGCGGAGCCGGTTGTACGCCCGGACCGCCTGTGCACAGGATGTCTCGGGCAGGATGATCGCGAACTCCTCGCCGCCCCGCCGGCAGGCGATGTCCGTCGTCCTGATGGCGGCGCGGATCGCATCCGCGAAGGCCGCGAGCACCGCGTCGCCACCCGGCAACTCGTGCGTCTCGTTGATCGTCTTGAAGTGATCGAGATCGCAGATGAGCAGCGCTAGTGGACGGTTTGCGCGCCTGGCCACCGCGATCTCGCGCTCGAGTGCCCGGTCGTACCCGCGCCGGTTGAGCAGCTTCGTGAGCTCGTCGGTGACAGCGAGCTGCTCGACTGCGCGATGTCGGACCGCGTTCGCCACGGCCGGGGCGGCGCGCCGTGCCACGGCCGTCAGCGTCTCCAGCGTCTCGTCCGTGAACGCACCTTCGAGGCGCGAGTAGACGGTCAGTGTTCCGATCTCGTGCTCGCCGCGCAGCGGCACGGCGAGTGACGAGCGGATGGCGCCGGGATCGTTGTCGTCGTAGGTGTAGGCGACTCGGGTCGATCGGTACGCACGGCCGTCAGGTGGCCCACCGACCGGCCGTGACTCCTCGGTCGCCGCAATGCCCCGCACCTCGCGTCGGAGCGCTCCGCTCTCGGTGACGACCTCGATCTCACTTCCGTCCACGCCCGGCAGGGCGCCTGTTGCCGACAGCGTGCGCCCCAGCACCTCGTCGAGGTCGATGGTGGAGCCGATCGCGTCGTCGAGCCCGGCGCCTGCCTCGCCGTGCGGGCGCGTGGAGGTCTCGATCCGGTCGGCCAGAGCGTCGAGCCGAGAGCCGAGCGCCTTCAGGTCGTCGTGCAGGCGTGCGTCGTCCCGCCGCCGGAAGAGCCCGATCAGCGTGAGCAGCGCCCCTAGCACGATCACGGCCGTAAGGCCGGCTACGACTCCTGCAGTCCCGATCCCAGCTCCCTTCCCCAGGGCGTACTCTACGCAGGTCGCCGGCAGTTGCATAGATCTTGCCGTCACTACTGTCACGGGGCCGCAGGATTCGCTACACTTCGCGACCCGGACGGCGGGCCGCGCGCCCAGCCGCCCTTTTTGTGTGACGATAGACAATCGACCGGAGCGTCAGGAGCAGCGTGCCCACCGTCAATCAGCTCGTCCGTAAGGGACGGAAGGCCCCAGTGGCCAAGACAAAGACCCCGGCGCTTCGCGGTGCGCCGCAGAAGCGCGGCGTCTGCACGCGTGTCTACACGACCACTCCGAAGAAGCCGAACTCGGCGCTGCGCAAGGTGGCGCGCGTGCGGCTGACGAACGGCATGGAGGTCGGCGCCTACATCCCGGGCGAGGGCCACAACTTGCAGGAGCACTCGGTCGTGCTGATCCGCGGCGGGCGCGTCAAGGACCTGCCGGGTTTCCGCTACAAGGTGATCCGTGGCGGACTCGACACCTCGGGTGTCCCCGACCGTCGCCAGGGCCGCTCCAAGTACGGCGCGAAGAAGGGCTCGTAGCCCGATGCCGCGTCGCGCAGAGATACAGCCGCGCCGGGTCGAGGGCGACCCGGTCTACGGCTCGGTGCTCGTCACGCAGGTGATCCATCGCGTCATGCTCGACGGTAAGAAGTCGACCGCCGAGAAGATCGTGTACGACGCACTCGCGATCGTCTCCGAGAAGACGGGCAAGCCGGCGCTCGAGGTGCTCGAGGGAGCCGTCAAGACCGTCACTCCTGTCCTCGAGGTGCGCTCGCGCCGCGTCGGTGGCGCGAACTATCAGGTGCCGATCGAGGTGCCGCAGCGCCGCGCACGGACGCTTGCGATCCGCTGGATCGTGCAGTTCGCGCGCGCCCGCCGCGAGAAGCACATGGGAGACAAGCTCGCCGGTGAGCTGATGGACGCGCTCAACCAGCAGGGCGGCGCGTTCAAGAAGAAAGACGACATCTACCGCATGGCGCAGGCGAACAAGGCCTTCGCGCACTACCGGTGGTAAGCCAGATGCTGCTACGGCACATGCACAAGCAGGGGCAACTGCAATGAGCACCACTGCAGCAGGCGTCGGGCTCGAGAGCGTCCGCAACATCGGGATCATGGCGCACATCGACGCGGGTAAGACCACGACGACCGAGCGGATCCTCTACTACACCGGTCGCACGCACAAGCTCGGTGAGGTGCACGAGGGTGCCGCCACCATGGACTGGATGGCCCAGGAGCAGGAGCGTGGCATCACGATCACGTCGGCGGCGACAACCGCCGAGTGGCGTGACCACCGGATCAACATTATCGATACGCCCGGGCACGTGGACTTTACGATGGAAGTGGAGCGCTCGCTCCGGGTGCTCGACGGCGCGATCGCCGTCTTCGATTCGGTTGCCGGCGTGCAGCCGCAGTCCGAGACCGTGTGGCGCCAGGCAGACCGCTACGGTGTTCCTCGCATCGCGTTCATCAACAAGATGGA
>Ga0315292_10000540_pt1 | contig 17907 bp, 19 predicted proteins | sample YL17G13_0_MG_FD_204029 | JGI IMG/M metagenome (GOLD analysis project Ga0315292, IMG submission 204029) | Sediment microbial communities from Yellowstone Lake, YNP, Wyoming, USA - YL17G13_0 | ecosystem: Environmental > Aquatic > Freshwater > Lake > Sediment | place: USA: Wyoming | collected... | reverse complement strand
CTCATCCTCATCTGACAATTCCTCTTCGTCTTCCTCTTCGTCTTCCTCTTCGTCCATAATTGCTTCTGGATATGCTTCCTCTTCGTCTTCTACTACTTCTGCCTCGTCTTCTGCCTCGTCTTCTGCATCTGCTTCTGCCTCTGCCTCTTCTTCTGCTTCTGCAGCTGCCTCTTCTTCTGCTTCTTCTTCTGCAGCTGCCTCTTCTTCTGCTTCTTCTTCTGCCTCTTCTGCTTCTTCTTCTGCTTCTTCAGCTGCCTCTTCTGCTTCTTCAACTGCCTCTTCAACTTCCTCTTCTGCCTCATCATCAAGATCATTTAATTCAAATTCTTCTTCATCTTCAGACAACACCGCGGGCTCTTCTTCATCTTCAGACAACACCGCAGGTACTTCTTCGCCAAATTCATCCTTTAATAAATTGTATAGAATGGGGTCATTTTGTTCATTTTGGCGTTGAATTGCTTTCCATAATTTGAGCCGATTCTCTTTGGTAAATTTCATTAGTTCAGCACGTGCCACTGCCTCCTCATTTTCATTGGCAGGCACAGCGGCAGGCACAGCGGCAGGCACGCTAGCAAGAGAACGATTCGGAGAGGAATCCTCGTCTTCATTTTCGAGTAATAAATTTTTGGAGATTCCAAACATCTTGCTATTTATAGAACTACATTTGATTTTCTTTCTAAACGCTTTAAGAATCCATCCGCACTACAGATGGTGCATCTCATTTGTGTGAACGGGATGAAAATTCTTCATAATCTTCCCTGCTTTTAGCAAGATTTCCCGTTTTTCTACATTATCCGGACGAATCTTTGAAGTGGCTTCATCTAATGAACACCAGCAAATCCCCCCAATCTCACGCGCCATGTGAAAATTATCCATATTCATTTCAACCTCCGTGGATTGATTACAAATGGCAATATAATATTTATGACAGTAATGAACTTGATTGGATCCAAAAAAGGTTTCCGAAATGCAATTTGTATTTTGAAGGATCGAAAATTCATGAGGATGCAGTCCCGTCTCCTCCTGAAATTCACGAACCGCACAGTGTAGATCCGTCTCATAGGGGTTGCGCCGCCCTTTCGGAAACCCCCATTCAGGCTCCGCCCATTTGGTGGGATGCTCTAACCGAAGCTGCTGCAATTTATCCTTAATTTGTGAAAACCGTCGTTCCGATGCCTCATACTCATTTTTATGAGATCGAACCGTGGAAGATTCACCCCACACATCATACCACAGTTCCTGAAAGGTCTTGGAACAGATTCGCTCTTGTTCACTATGTGTCATACGCCTCAGCAATGATCCAATATAAGAATCATCATATTGTGTATACTTCCCCCTTATAAATTCTACAAACGCCAGCGAGTCTTTGCGCTGAATCAATAGAAACTGAATCGAGTCATTACCATTTGAAATATTTGTCGATTTTGAATGAAGTGACGCAATATTTGCATCATTTGCATATCGAACCGCAATTACTCCATAACTAGTGACAGGCGATAAACAGTTACGAAACAAATGTCCATTAATTCCACAATTGGTGCAGTGTAGTGTCCGGTTTGCTATCATATTATGATTCTCTTATCGGATACATACTCAAAGTCTTTAGACCATCTGAAAGACCAGATGAGAGAAAAAGAATCAAAGAAATGATAGGGGATAAATAGAATGCAATTTCCACCAAGTGTATGGGGCCCTTTTTTCTGGCACACCATTCATATTGTTGCATTGGGATATCCGAAAAATCCAACATACACGGATAAGAAATGTGCTAAAGAGTTCTATGAATCCCTTGCCTTTCTACTCCCTTGCTCGATCTGCCGTGAGCACTATAAAGAGTATTTACAGGAAAAGCCCATTTCAACCTTCCTAGACTCCAGAACCGATCTCATTAAATGGACGATTCAAAATCACAATAAAGTCAACAAAATGCTGGGAAAGCCTGAATGGACGCTCGAAGAGGTACTTTCCTATTATGAGAAGGTGGGTGCCAGAAATCGATCCCCTGTATGGACCAAAGAGGACATGAAGGAAGTGGATTATTCTTCTTTTGTGAAAGGATTTCTGACAGGAAGCGTCGTATTATCGATCGTAGGTGGTGTAATTTATGCTGTAAATAAATTATAATCATGTCTCATTTCCATCTTATAAAAGAAGGATAAATAACAGAGATATGGCCAATGCAGGTATCAATATTTCCAAATATTTGGGTTGGCCTGGATCAGGAAGTCAAGGATCACGCAATTCAGGCTTATCGTCAAGAGATACCGGTTCTACCTCGTATGCATCTACTACGCCCAGTACAGGCTCGTATTATAATACAACAGGCGATTCAACCAGCTCTGTTAAGCGTATTTTAGCGCTCGTATTAGCCATTATTATTGTCATGATTATCCTATTGCTATTTGTTGATAAATACATTACACCTATTTTCCGTTTACAACCTGGTTCTCCCGGTATCGTTACCATACCATGGACGGATACGGGTGTATTGTTTTGGAAAAGGAATTCAGACACGCTTAAAAATGAAGTAACACCTATTCAAAATAAATTCTTTGACTACTCCTTTATTGTTGACATTTTTATCGAGAATCCCATCTATTTTACCAATCAACCCCGCATTTTATTCAGTCGAGGCGGAATGCCAACGGATGCGAGTGGATCCACCGCAACGGATCGCACAACCCTATTAAGCCTGCTTACATACTATAATATTGTCGTTGCATTGTTACCTGATACCACTGATATGATTGTTTCTGTATTAAATCAAAATCACATTATGGAAAATATTATCATTCCCAATATCACCATCCAGAAACCATTTCGCCTGGGAGTTGTTATCATGGATAAGGCATTTGAAGTCTATATTGATGGTCGTCTCATGAAAACACGCTCCTATGGGGCACCTCTTCTGGATGTACGAGGTGATATCGTGGCAGGATCCACAAATGTTGCCAAACTTCGTACCCTTAAAATATGGGATCGTGCCTTAATTGCGCCTGAAATTCGAGAGGCCAAACCACCGCTCACTTCCGCGGATGTCTTTGGAGCGGATCCGATTCCTGGTTCATCTACTTGCACGGATTAAATGAATAATGAGTGCTATTTCATCTATCGTTCCTGACTCTAATAAAAACAGGTATATCCACTGTTACCGCATCTAAATAGATGCGCCATATAGGGTACGGGAGAAGAGAAAATCAAATGGATCAATAGGGAATGTCGATTATCACTCAAATCGTATTTGGCATTATTATGCTGCTTCTTGTTATATATATTGTTGTTTATATGATATATCCATCGTCAGGTAACAATGATGTACTTTCAAAAATGACCCCACTCAATGTAAAGAAGGAGATTGCCCTTGCCGATGTTGTTAAAAAAACCATTTTAGGTACATCAAGTTCCACGGTGATGGGCTTTTTTAAATTAGAGAATGGTAATCGTACGATGAATTATCAAAATGAGTATATTCCGCTACTGCAAGTCGAAAATAACTGGCGTCTGGAAGTGATGCCCTCTTCGATGGGTGATCAAAATCCGGCAACAAGATTACAAGTGAGAACACAGCGCGGCGCGGTGAAACAGATGGAAATCATTGATCTCCCATCGATTCCGAGACAAAAATGGGTATTTATTGCTATTTTGCGCGATGGCCGACGATTTGATGTCATTTATGATAAACAAATTGTTGCCTCTCATCGACTAAATGATTATCCGGTTGTGATCAGTAGCCCTCTATCCATTGGATATGATACATTAAATGGTTCGGCGATTCATGTTATTCTAAATGGTACACGGCTAACCCCAGAAAATATAGAACGATTGCGATCCACCTATATTGATACCAATAATGTGATCTTGGAAGACAACCCTCTCAGTTTTTCACTACCCAATTTATCATTTTTGGCCCAGTGTCCTTCCGGTTTTCCATGTGATACTGTTACAACCCCCCCCGCCAATAATTTGGTTCAATGGAGTACACCCTATGCTTAAATTCTCTTGATAGAATATCCGTGTATTTGTCAGAATCATGAGCACCAATAACAGTTCATCTCCTGTCTCCCAAATCATTCCCATTCTCATTTTGGTTCTGGGATTGTTCGGATTGTATTACTTATACCAATACCTTTTCGGAGTGAGAACATTAAATAGTTATGAGCTCATTTCAAAAACGCAGGATGCATCTGCGGCAGGACCCATTAACATGGGATCCGATAAATTAGCGCCCCTATTTGAAGGTGGTGAATTTACCATTTCTACCTGGTTATACATAAGCGACTGGGGTGTCAGACGCAATCGCCATAAGCATATTATTAGCATTGGCGGTTCATCCTTTCAGACCATTGGTATTTCTCTGGGTGCCATGAAGCCGTCGCTCCGTGTTCGTCTTCAAACCTGTGACAGACAGTCCTCCTCCTTTTTAAATAATGACAAGAATGGTACACCATGTGATACACTTGCTACCAAAAAGTATAATAAGATGTTTACGGACATTCAAATGGACTCGGGTCTACTAGAGTCTACGCCACTATGTGATCTACCCGAAGTGGACCTGCAGCGTTGGATCTGTCTTACGGTGGCAGTGAATGGAAGAACAGTGGATGTGTATCTGGATGGCAAGTTGTCTCGTTCATGTGTATTGCCTGCACCATTTAAGGTGGATGCAAGCGGATACCGTGCAACCCTATTGGGTCATGGTGGATTTGGAGGAAAGATGTCGACCACAACCATGTATGATCGCGCGCTCAACCCCGAGGCAGTCTATACCAATTATATGGCGGGTCCTGAGCCCATTCTCTCTCTTGGCGCGTGGTTCTCTTCCTTTTTTGACCCCTCCGTATCCAGTAAGGTTTCGTCCAATTCATAAATAAATAATACAATGAATTAAAAGGAGATCCATGTTGCCATCACCATTTGGACCGAGTGGAACTAATGCATCACAGTCGGGTGAGGCACCCGGTGGCGGACAGCAAATTCTATATGCAGCACTGCTAACGGTTGTTGTTTACCTTGTTTTTATCTTCATCGAAGTGATTTATAATTACTACAATCGTATGTCAATGAATCGAACGGAGCTATTGCCCCATACCTATATCATGAATGACAAATCGAAAACGATCATACAAAACCCAAATGTCCCTGGTTCAAAGCCGATTCATTTGTCTAAAAATGAGCGAAGTGGAATTGAATTTAGTTATTCATTTTATTTAAATATAAATCCGTCCACATTCCGACAAGAATATGGTCTACAGCACATTTTCCACAAAGGATATTCCTCGCAGTTTCCTCTGTTAGGGCCCGGTGTTTATCTTCGTTCCGATACCAATACTCTTCGTGTATATATGAGTACCTACAAGACATGGAACAACTATGTGGAAGTGGAGAACATCCCCGTTGGAAAATGGGTGCATGTGGTGATTGTCTGCCGAGAAAATGCGCTCGAAATTTACATCAATGGTAATTTGGCGAAAAAATACTCATTTGACGGATACACGCCATACCAAAACTTTCAAGATATCGTGTGCTTCAGCCAGAGACGAATCACCTTACCAAAAACCCTTGAATCGGTGGATCAGAATGGTTTTGATGTATTTGGCGGCGCACAGGGTATGATTAGTCGTCTGTACTATTTCAGTTATGCACTCTGCTATGCTGAAATTCAACAATTATTAAATGAGGGCCCCTCATCGAAAATGGATTCCTCCTTGCTAAATGATCGACCACCCTATTTATCGGATACATGGTGGGCGAAATCGTATTAATTTTATAAATGTAATGATAGTCAATCTGTAGGTCTAAAGGGCAAATAGATTAACTATAATAACACTAGTGATGCCTGGAGGTGGTCTGTTCTCCTTAGTAGCATACGGAGCACAAAATGTGCTATTAAGTGGTAATCCCAGTTTTACCTATTTCTATAAAACCTATAAGAAATACGCACATTTTGCCGAGGAGTCTGTGACATTTTCGATGGATGGTCCGCAGAGTTTGTCATACGATCAGCCGATTCAGGTTCGATACAAATTTCAGCGCATTGCCGATTTGGTTCGCGACATTTATTTTACATTTGACTTACCCGACATTTACTGCAAATATATTGAAAATCTACCACAAAATGGAAGACAGTCTCAATATAATTTTGCATGGGCGGAGTATATTGGATGCCAAATCATACAAAGTGTAGGGATTTATATTGGAGGTCAACGAATCCAAGAATTTGATGGATCATACATGATTGCAAAGGCTCAATGTGACTTGGATAATCGTTCGTATCAAAAATGGCGAGTTTTGGTGGGAGATACACTAGAGCTAAATGATCCTTCGAAGGGTATTTATGGAGGTGGCTCGACAGGAATAGGATATCCACTGGTCTATAACAATAATGGCCCAGGCCTTGTGCCAACCGCTCCACCGCAGAATGTGAACCGCCCATCCATTCAGGGTCGCCGCCTTCAGGTTCCGCTGCCCTTCTGGTTTGCGGAATCGACCTTTGAATCGCTTCCCCTCGTGTCGCTTCAGTATCATGAGTGCGAAGTTCAGCTGACCCTTCGTCCCATTAACCAACTCTATACGGTTTTGGATATCAATGGATATCAAGTTGCGCCAGGATATCAGTACTATCCCTCTCCTTCCTGTCTACAGCCACAAAATGTATACTATCAGGCAGTAGCCAATATTTCAGATGTGACCATTAATAACTTTTTAACCGATATTGGAACACCCAATCCGCTATTAAATACATGGCCGCTTAATCCTGCGATTCAGCTAACCTATGTCTATGTAACAGATGATGAGCGCGCTCAGTTTTCGGCTGAACCCCTTCAATATCTGGTGCGACAGGTGACGAGCTATTCCTTTCCTGGGCTCATTGCACGACAATTTGTAGAACTGGATACACATAACCCAATTGAGCGTCTCATCATTCTTCCGCGGCGATCGGATTCACTGCTGTATCGCAATCAAGTGGCAAATTTTACCAATTGGATCAATCCTGAAAAAACGCCATTTATTCGATCAGGAACAAATATCAGTTCATGCACTTATGCAGCGGTTTGGCCGCCCAGTTATAATCTTACCTCTGCCACGGGCGTCCAGGTTCTTAGTGGTCAACGGCAGATTCTTCGAGCACTATCCGTCCTGGGCGATGGAAACTTGCTACAAGAAGAGAAGCCGATCGAATACTTTACGGAAGTCGTTCCATGGAAATATCTGATAGGTATTCCCGATCCAGGATTGATTGTCTACCCCTTTTCATTAATGTCCCCTTCACCACAACCCGATGGAAGTATCAATAGCAGTCGAATTAAATTATTTCAAGTCGACCTGAATGTCTTTCCGCTACCCTCGAATAGTTTTTACCAATATGATGTTGTCATTTATGTGGAAAGCTTAAATTGGGTAAACATTTCTTCGGGCATGGGTGGCCTAAAATATGCGCTATAAGGGCTCGTTTGTTACGATACCATTTAAATCCATCCTTGTCATAGGAATGTCGGATTCAGGTGGATTTATGGAGACTTTGAAAAGTAAAGCGAATGATGTCTTCGAGACGATAAAGGAATTGGTAGGGTCGTTCAAGGCACCAGCACCAGCACCAGCTGCTACGGAACCCACAGTGGGTAAAACGATTTTGTATTATCTAAACATTGCATCTATCGTCATCATCCCGATATTATTTGCGGTAATTGTCGCCAATGAAATGATCATTTACAGACCAGCAGTTCGTCTATTTTATTTTATTCTCATATTGATTCTTTGTGTTCTATTTTTACCATTTCGCATTATCATTTCTATCTACTATTTCATACGATGGGCCTTTAATAAATATAAAAAGAGTGAAGGAGAGGGTAGTGGATTCTTTCCAAAAATATATGCGTTTATACCATGGTCTACCGATTATAATAAAATGTGGCCTCTTCGATATCTTACACCCGATATTGGCGATACACCATTGGACCAGGCATTTGCAGACAAATCATTTCAAAAGGATTTAAAAAAAGCATATTACCTTGGAGAGAAAATGGTAGAGTATTTTGATGTATTACAGAGTGCCGATCCATTTAGTGGATATGATGCATACAAAAAGAATTTTGCAAATGTAACCAAATCATTATTTGAAATGCATATGCCAGGATTGAAAATAGATCATGAAAAGAAAGAGTATATTATTCGGGTGCATCGTGGAAAAGGAGAGTCTGAATTTATTAGAATTGCAGAACACAGCATGAAACCCGATATCAATAAAATAGTATTCCCAGCGGAAGAGGGGATACAAAGCGTACAATATGATAAGAACGCACAAGCATTTATATTAGCACCAACGGCACAAACAACGGCACAAACAACAGCACCAATGCCGCCATCACTGAACCCGCCTGGTCCAGCGCAACAAACACCAGCACTGAACCCGCCTGGTCCAGCGCCTACCGCACCATAGGCATCCACTTAAACAATTATCCCGATTACATCCCAATGATAGAAGTCTCCATTGTGACCCCTACCTACAATCGCCGCGAGTTTATCCCCACTCTCATTCAAATCTATCGCAGTCAGACCTTTCCCAAAGAGAAGATGGAATGGATCATTCTGGATGATGGGCGCGACAAGGTCGGTGATCTATTTGCAGAGGCGGCCAACACCATCCCTAACCTTCGCTATTTGACGTATGAGGAGAAGCTGCGAATCGGTGCCAAGCGTAATCTGCTAAATAAGGAGGCAAAGGGTGCCATTATCATTGCCATGGATGATGATGATTTTTACCCACCTGATCGTGTCGCCCATGTGGTAAAAGAATTCAAAAGTAATCCCAACATCAAACTGGCAGGGTCCTCCGAAATGCATTTATGGTACATGGATACACAGAAGGTTCACACATTGGGTCCTTATCATTCGAGACATGCCACCAATGGAACCATGGCATGGAGAAAGAGTTACTCCGATACCCATCTGTATAATGAATTTGTGACCCATGGAGAGGAGAGTTCTTTTTTGGATGGGTATCAGCATCCGATGATTCAATTGACTCCGAAAAAGACAATCTTGGTGATCTGCCATGATAGCAATACGTTCGATAAAATGAAAATGCGAGAAGATCAAAAAGCGCAGCAAAAAGCGCAGCAACAAGCGCAGCAAGTATCACATTCCTCCGCCATGAGAGAGTCCTCTTTTTCATTGGAGCATTGGGTGAAAGATCCCTCTCTACGAGAATTTTATTATAACCTAAAGCATAAAAAAAGAGATGAATAGATTATAGCATATGTCCGAAGACTTTCATTATGATAAACTCGTGATACTAAATCAAGTATATCACCAATCTCTTGCATCATTGAAACAAATGACACATGATTCTATTAAAAGCACACTCTATCCACATCAATCAGCCCTCGCACAGGGAATGAATCTGTATCGAGATAAAATGACGCGAGGATTCTTGGTTGGAAATCAAGCCATCAATGGTAAAATGGGAATCATTGGAGACCCACCAGGAACAGGAAAGACACTGAGTGTACTCGCCTATCTTGCTTCCCATTCTACCACTTTTCCTCGAATGACATCTGAACTCACTCCACATTCGTCTACCTACTTTTTCTCCCATCAACTCACAAGCCTATCCGATGCATCTTCCGCCAATCTTATTATCGTCCCGCATCACTTATTTTCTCAATGGCGCACCGAAATTGAGAAACATACGACCATGAAATATGTTCCCATTGAAACCAGACGAACCATGAAAGGAGATCAACTGGCACAACAGATTCTACAGAGCAAATTTGTATTAACGACCAATAAATGTTACCGATTCGTACAAGAATATGCTACAGCACATGGAATTGAATGGGATAATATTATCATGGATGAAGCCAGTTCCATTTACATTCGCTCATCCGATCCACCGCTACGCTTCCAATTTCTCTGGCTCATTACCAATAATTGGATTCCACTCTTATTTAAACATCCCACCCTGGTTAAAAGCACCCTCTTTTTTTTGAGAGATCGTGTCCATCTTCATCCTGATTTGGAGGAATGGCTATTGAATGATATTACGATCCATTATCATAGTACACTTGCATCTTCCGCTTTTTTAAAGGATTATCTCCCATTTTTCCATACCCATCGCGGCTATATTGTTCTACGAAATACAAATGCACTCCTTCAGTCAAGTATTTCACTCCCCCATATGATGTATGATGTTCTGACCTGCAGACCCACGATTACATTGCAATCGCTTTCCAGCTATTATGCCGCAAAACACACCGATCCTATTATTCGATCGCGAAGCATTCCCATTTTATTTCAAGCATTGCATGTGGAATGGACGGATGTCGCTCATTTTATTTCAAGGCATCCTTCTCATCGTCACGCCCTCATTCATCGAAAGGTAGAGGAAAATGAGTGCGTCATTTGTTTTGAATCCTGTGAATATCCCAGCATGGTTCACTGTTGTTATAATTTATACTGCGCAAAATGTTTATTGCGAAATACGATGATGACATTTAAATGCCCGACCTGTCGGGCAAATGTAAATACAAACACCATGACTTGCCTGGCTTCGCCACCATCACAAGATACTATTTTTGCCAAAAATAAAATGGAGGCGTGTCTAGAGCTCTGCAAGCAGCATCCAAATGGAAAATTTATTATCTATTCCTCATTTGATAACATTTATTATCAGCTATTGGAGGAAATGATTAAGATTGGGCGAAAAGCAGAAAGAATAGAAAATAATCTATTTTCACTGCGTAAAACAATTCGCAACTTCCAAGAAGGGCATACTACTATCCTATTTGTATCGGATGTGGAAACCATTAGAGGTCTATCCCTTCTTTCTACAACTCATTTGATTTTTTACCACGAGCTACCCGTTTCCGAGCAGAAACAGGTTTTGATCCACTCTTCTCAGCGCTTAGGACGGACACAGCCTCTGCAGATCTATCATTTAAATTCGGAGATTCCAATTTAACACCGAGTGTATCATACAATTTACCCGTTTGATGAGTCGCCCACTGGGTCACACATCGAAAGGGAATATCATATTCATTTGCGACACGATTCATCTCCTTCCATGCATTAAAGAGGGCCGACTGTTTCGTTAGTACCATGGTATACTGTAATTCAGCGGGCTCAGGGACATGAGATGGTTTTCGATAATGTTGTAGATACAAATTCGGATACTTTAGTTTCAGTCGATAGGAAAGGGGAAGCAGATTCCAACATTGATGAAAAAACGCCCAAAAATCGGCGCGATCACTCCATCGCAAATAATCCAGGATCTGTTCGTAGGCTTCAAAGGGTGCAATAGGGAGGGGAGATGTCTTCTTAACCTTACTTTCTAAAAATAGAGGCAAATTTTGATGAAATAAGAGTCCTGCCAAATTAGCATCTTTGGTCTCCAAATCCAATTCGTCTTGTTGTCCCCAATTTTCAAATAGAGTAAACCATGCGGCGCGAATGGCAACATGGATCGATTGATCGAGAGATTCCTCCTTTCCCTGTACATGCTTACCAGAAGGATCATAATAGGTTAAACTCTGTGAGACCTTGCGAATATCACCCAACATATACAGGGAATCAGGAATGTCTTTCTTGAAAAACTCAATCAGTTTTTCCTTCTTCGGCATATTCACATAATGAACACAGCAGTATTTGAGGAGTTGCTGCATGATTCGGCCCTCCAGAATATTACAAATCAAAATCAAAGGACAGTCATCTAAAAAAGGGCGTTTCGACTTCAAATAATCAAGGAGTTCCTGTAGACCACCTTTTTCACCCTGAGAGAGACCATCCATTTCATCAAGGAGCACTGCACGCCCATTGGGAGTGGTGGGATGAATCCATTTACTGACACCTGTTTCGATAAGGAGCGGCATAATGGTTTGGCGAAAACTAGAGCCGGTTCGAGTATGACTCGCATTAAATTCCTGTACCCAGAATTTGGCTTGTTTGCAGACACGATAGACCATGGTCGTTTTTCCCACGCCTGGTGGGCCGATTAATAGAAAGGCAGGATGGGATCGCGATTTGAGCCATTTAATCATCGCCTCTTCAATTTCAGGATGAAGGCAGGTGGTATCTTCTTCAGGTAAACTTGTACGAACCATACTATTCCTCCATGGATTTGATTCTTTACATTCCTACTGAGATTTCTTCCACACTTCATAGAAATTGGCATAACATGGCCCCCAGCCACCCGATTCAACATAATCTACTACAAAGTTTTTCTCTTTTAATATCTTGTCTACATATTCCTTATGGTTAATATCATGATAATCATTTTCCATAATAATTAGACAAATGCGATCTAATAGTTCAGGCATATCCTGTAGAATATAATATAGTGCACCCTCACAATCGATTACCAATGTATCAAAATCAATCTTATATTTCGCAATCAACTCATCATAGGTAACCGAGGCGACTGGTTTGTAGCCATCCAGGACAGTATCACTTACAATGGTTTCCCACCCCCGCTGAATCAATGGACGCTTGGATAAGGCAGAGGGTTCAATGAAAAAGTGAAAATAATTCACATCTCGGTTTTCAGTTAGCTGAGTAACAGTATTTGCATCACATTCTAACACAACAAAGTCATGGTTATCACCTAAGATTGATGCAATGACAAGTGAATTTCGTCCAATATTACCGCCTAATTCCAACACCTTTTCGCTACCGGTTAGATAACGAGCCGCCAGTTGTTGTTCGGGAAATTCATCTTGAAAGGATCCATGCTGAATTCGTAGCTGAGAATGAATGACTGATAGTTTCTTATTTGCTCGGTCTTGATCGGATAACATAGAATCAGTTATCGTTGTAGAAATAAGATTGGAGGATAGATTGATGTATACCGTTTGTGTATGATCGTATACTGTTGTTTGCCCCTCATGCGTAACAAAGATCGATTTAAGAACACCAAATAGAGGATCTGTAAAGCATCGAGCTCGGGCTTCATCATTTTGTGGAATGGTAATCCAATCTTTCATGCGCAATGTGTTATAACAAATAGTAGTTACATCGATTCGATGATCCTGATTGCCGTATTCAATCTTCATGTATTATCATACCCGATTAATTTTAATTGATTAGAACACAATATGGATAAACGAATATCATCGATTATCGATAAGGAAATGCATTCAACGGGAATTGAACCCGTGTCGACCCCTTGGAAGGGGGCCATTCTACCACTGAACTATGAATGCTACAGGTCCGTGCTCCGTTGAAAACGGGTCTTCCCATTGTAGCCGAAGATGTTTTTTTTAAATAATAAACGCACGTAGATCTTGCAGGGGCAAATGTAAAGTCTGGGTAAGGACTAATTGGAAGTGCACTGGCTATCGCCTGAATTGGGTGAGGAGGTGCTTCCATCAGACGAAACGCATGCCTCTCCGTTAGTAATTCCCTCCCATGTAAGTCCATATGACATGGCAAGCTTGCAGAGCTCTGTCTTTTTAGAGGGTCCATCTGAACTTTTGGTAGTTAAATCAAAAAAGCAGTCATCGTTATCGGTATCTTTTACATAGCGCTTCAAGCATTTCTGACCGCTCCCACATCGAGCAATACCAATAAGGTCAATGCAGGTGTCCTTTGCTCCACGCTTGTAATAGGTCAAGTAATCAGGACAGGTGTTAATAACAGGAGGCCAAGAAACCGGAGTGGCCGAAAAAATGGAGCTACCCTTTGAAAACCAACGAATTCCATAGATAATAAAAAGAGTAAGCGATCCAATAAAGAAAAAGAGTGCCGCGACAGTTTGTTGTTGTTGTGTGATTTTATAGGTTCCTCCGCCAATCACCAGCAGAGCAGCCACGATGTACATTACCATATAGATGTTGAACATCCTTCTAATAGAATAAAATGATTTTTACCGTATAGATATCAATTATACTTGACCGCCCGCAATGGCAAAGGCACCTGTAGAGGTTGCTCCATCTCCTACAATATTTGCAATGGAGACAGGAATATAGAATGTTAGATAACTAGAAAAATTTAATGCATCATTCGTCGATATTTGATAACTTTGAGAGGGAAATCCAGTTACACCGAAGGTAGACCCATTTGTTCCTCCGTTCCACGCATTGGCTCCTAGCGCGGTAGGAGAGATCAATTGTACCTGTCGAAAATATCCTTTTGCATTTTTATCAAATGTGGTAGGATTCACAAATGTCCAATACTGAGCATAGACCGTTTTTCCAAGATCACGAAGAACAACCATATTGGGTCCACCTGCTGCCGCAACCGCTTGATTAATGGACACAGTCAGAGTACCACCAAGGACTTCATCTACCTCGGCTGTCAACATGTAGCCTTTTGTTGTATAGATATTTGCATACGTCCCTTGTCCTGTAGTAGGTATAAAGCTATATGCATATTTTTCTGGAAAAGTAACAACGGTAGATGCATCATAATACGTAGTGGTTAATGGAATTTGTCGAGTGATCTTGTGTCGAGACATCATGTTATTTAGATGATAGAAAATTACATTTGCCCCCCTGCCAATATTCGAGCATAGGTTAATCCAGCATTTGGTAAACCTACTCCTCCAACAATAACTGGAATGTAAAAGGTCGTATAGTTTGTATAGTCGTCGGGAATAGCAACACCGCCGAAGATACCATATTTTGATCCTCCTGGTCCACCCAGTTGGTTGTTATAGATATTTAACAAGGGAATGGGTCGTGGGCATACCAGTTGTACCATACGAAAATAACCAAAACTGTCATCCGATGTCGCAGCATAAATGGTTTTTCCCATGTCGCGAAGAACAAAACAGGAAGCACCGCCTATATCTTCAGTGGAATTTACGATCTCGTCAATTGCCGTAATAAGACAAGGAGAGGCTAGTTCCATGTATCCTGGGGGATAATTACCATTACAAATACCTGACGGTATAAACTCGTAAATAAGGTTAGTGGGATCATTTAATATGCCTGCAGCATTATAATAGGTGTTGGAAACACAAATTGTTTTAAAATAGTCGTCGGCTGACATGTTCTACGAAGATGATAGAGAAAAGCTACAAATCATAAAATAGTTGAAAACTACTAAGTGATTTCAATTTACATCTGGCCGCCCGCAATCGCGTATGCGCCCGTCGAGACAACATTCGCGCGAACACCCGCAACCGCCACTGGGATGTAGAAGGTGAGGTAGTCGCAATTTGCATTGGGGGCATCCTGAGCGCCGAGAACACCAAAGGTCACGCCGCTCAGACCGCCGAGCGCACCCTGGCCGACAGTGAGAGCGGTTGGGTTAATCAGCTGCACCTGGCGAAAGAATGCAACGGTAGTCGAAGTAGTAACGGTGGGAACCACCAAAGCGGCCGCATCGGACAGCGACGCAGCGACAGCATAGGGAGCCTGGATGGTCTTGCCCATGTCACGAAGAACAACTGCGTTACCGCTGGCATCAGCCTTCGCCTTTGCCGCTGCAATCGCAGCATTGAGCGCCGGATTACCCGATAACATAAATCCAGGTGGGTAGTTGCCAACATAGTTGCCCGTGCCTGGGACAAAGGTATAGGCCAGCGTGTTCAGCAGAGGGTTTGCCAAGCTGGACTGGGCTAGAAGGCAAACAGTGCCGGCATCGTAGTACGTGGTGGAAACGGGGATCTGGCGAATAAAACGAGTGACCGAAGACATTTTATATTCAGAGCTTAGAAAAAAAACACAGAGGGGTGGTAGAATGTTCTCGGCCGGTGCTCCTCAAGCCGATTTCCAACTCCCGTATACCGCCTATGGCTATGGGGGCCAAAATGGTCGTGTCAACCTCAACGCCCAAAGCAATGCAACCGGTACCCCCGTACCGGATTCCGCTGGCTTCAGTTATCCCAAACAAACCGAAGTTAGCTTTTCAGGTGATATGCTCCGGGGAAACTGGGACCATACACCACTTTCTGATGCATTTTTTACACGCAAGAATGTCGACCGTATCCAGGCAGAGATCCGAAAGGAGGTCTACCGTATGAGTGGACCCAAAAAGTTCGTTATTGATAATCAGGATGTTGATGAAATGAAGATGATTATGCGTGCCATGTATTTACAATATGCCCGTAACGACACATTCAATGTAGAAGGCCAGATCAACGAGCTTAACAAACTTGTTATTAATTGGTCGGCGCCCCGTATTATGTCTGAGATCGAACAATACAATTACTATTTGAATGATATCAGCCACTTGCCAATTCCCCTGGCACAACCCATGAGTATGTCAAGTGCGGGTACACGATCGTTGCCGTTTCAGCCTCAAATGTAAGGTGGAGACGCAAGCGTCCCCACACCCCTCTACCGTTGTAGTTGTGTCATTTTTTGGAAAATGACTAATAGAAAACTAACCAGTGTTCTCTTTGTCATTAACTTAAACATAACGATCACATACCATATCATGTCGATTCTCCTTCGCAGACTTCCCTTTCAGCGTACCTTACAAATGCGATATCGGTCATGTGAATGCCCCGAAAATAGTAATATATTGAGTACCACCTTTAAAGTGAATGTATGTATGCTTTTCTGCACGAATGTCATATGCAGTTCAATTGCCCGCGCCGTGCATATATTGAAAGAGGATCGAATGGAATGTGAGAAACGATGTGAGAAACGATGTGAGAAACAAAATAATTTACCATATAATGGTAGATAAATGTTACACATTACAGCATATGGCTCATTATTTATACAATTTGTAACGGGTATCATTGATCTATTTGCATTATGCATCGATGTACCAGCTGATAAAATCATATTCAAAGATTTATTAACAGTCGAATTAATCGTTCAGCTGATCGAATTTATTTTTTACGCATGGATGGTTGATAATCTATCGACCATCAAAAATATTACACCCTATCGATATGTCGACTGGTTTGTGACAACCCCCACCATGTTAGTTACCTTTATGGCCTATCTTGATACAAAACAATACACGGGCTTAATCGATTTTATATCAAAGAACGGATCCATCATCAACCAGATTGTTGTCTTAAACTTATTTATGTTACTATTTGGCTTATTTGCAGAATTAAAATACATACCTTATCTGCTTGGGATTGTACTCGGATTCATTCCATTCATTTATTATTTTAAAAAGATATACGATACCTATATTCTCCCCGATACTTCAAAAGATCGGATCTATTTATTTTGGTTTTTCTTGATTAGTTGGAGCATGTATGGTATTGCTGCATTGATGCCCTATTTTGCTAAAAATACCCTATATAATCTACTGGATGTAGTTGCTAAAAATGGGTTTGGACTCTTTTTAGTATATATTATATGGAGTTATCGCTTACCAGCGGTCACAAATGTTACTCACGCTCACGAATCACAGACTTAAAATATTCTTTTATGAAAAAATAAATGTATTTTTCATCCGGATCCGCATCATAATACCAATAGTGCGGAAAGATGCGTCGTACAAGAATCGTCGCCTCCAATTCAATAATCGACTCCGATTTCCACTGGATGTGATAACACATTTTTCCATATCGTATCTGTGAGCGTATCAATCCATCTTCTGAAAAAGATAGAATGATATTAAGTATGTCATAAGGGATTATCGGAAACAATAAAGCAAGATCCCCCATCTTTATTAAACGATGAGGATTACTTTGCAACACCAGGTCGCTTCTTCTTTTGAACCTTTACCGAATCCGATTTTGCCACCGACACCGAGCTCGCCACGCGTTCTTCGGAATACTGAACCCACGCCAATCGGAACTCCTCCAGATCCGCCAGCCACATCGATGAACCCGTCTCACCCTCCAGATGTTCGATTTCCCCACCCTTTTCTGCGATCTGTCCGTCCAGTTCCGTTACTGCCGACTGCTTGACACGATCCATACGCATCCGCAGCACAAAGTCGTAGGAATCATAGGCATCGGGCACATCAAGATTAGACAGCGCAGGAATCTCGCAC
>Ga0315292_10000538_pt1 | contig 17910 bp, 18 predicted proteins | sample YL17G13_0_MG_FD_204029 | JGI IMG/M metagenome (GOLD analysis project Ga0315292, IMG submission 204029) | Sediment microbial communities from Yellowstone Lake, YNP, Wyoming, USA - YL17G13_0 | ecosystem: Environmental > Aquatic > Freshwater > Lake > Sediment | place: USA: Wyoming | collected... | reverse complement strand
CAGGATCGCCACGCCATAGACCTGCGCGAACGTAACTCCACTCGGCAGGCGAGCGATGCCGGTCTTGACCGCGACCCACGCGAACGTGAAGACACCGACCTGCTTGCCGACGAACAGTCCGAGCAGGATGCCGAGCGGTATCGGGTCGAGCAGGTTGCGCAGGCTCAGGCCTGCAAGATTCACGCCGGCATTGGCGAAAGCGAAGAGCGGCAGGATGCCGTAGGCGACCCACGGATGCAGCGAGTGCTCGAGCCGCGAAGACGGCGGATGGTCAGGATGCGCGGGATCCGTCGTCGGCACGAACAACGCCGTGACCACGCCGGCCAGCGTCGCGTGCACGCCGGACTTGAGCACGAACACCCAGAGCGCGGTGCCGACCAGGATGTAGGGCGCGATGCGCGTGACACCAGCGCGGTTCAGCGCGAACAGCATGGCGATTGCGGCGCCCGCACCCAGCAGCGCATTGACCGACAGGTCCTGGGAATAGAACGTCGCGATGATGACGATCGCGCCGAGGTCGTCGAGCACAGCGAGCGTCAGCAGGAAGACCTTGAGTCCGACCGGAACGCGGTTGCCGAACAGCGACAACACGCCGAGCGCGAAGGCGATGTCAGTGGCGGAAGGAATCGCCCAACCGCGGATGCCGATCGGATCGTGCCAGTTCAGCGCGGCATAGATCGCCGCAGGCACGATCATGCCGCCGAGCGCGGCGATGGCAGGCAACGCAACCTTGCTCGTATCCGACAGCTCGCCCGACACGACCTCACGCTTGATCTCGAGCCCGACCAGCAGGAAAAAGATCGCCATCAGCAGATCGTCGATCCAGAGCAGCACGGTCTTGTCGAACTTGAGCGCGCCCACCTGCAACGTGACCGGCGTCTGCAGGAACGCGTGGTACAGGTCGGCGAGGCCGGTGTTGGCGGCAACCATCGCGAGCACGCCTGCAATTACGAGCAGGATGCCACCGGCGGATTCGAGCTGGAGAAATTCACGCAGGGAGGCGACGGGACTGGAATCGTAGGAACGCTGGGTCATGGTGGCGCCTGGCTCGTGTGGCGCGCAGTTTAGCGGACGCGGCGGTATTCGTGCCCGGGTCGGCCCAGTGCCCAGGTCAGCCGAGCGCCCGGGCGGCGGCCCAGACTGCGACGGATGCAGCGCCCGCGGCATGCAAGGTGGAGGCAGCTTCGGTAACGGTGCTGCCGGTCGTCACGACGTCGTCGACGAGGATCACGTGCTTGCCTCTTACGTCATGCGGGTCCGCGTGGAATGCGCCGCACAGGTTGCCTGCGCGCGCCGCGCGATCGAGCCCGACCTGCGGTGCCGTTGCACGAATCCGCTGCAGCGCATGCCCGCCGAGTTCGAGGTCCAGCAGGCGCGACACGACGCGTGCAATCTCGTGCGACTGGTTGAAGCCTCGTTCGACGAGACGGGTCGGATGCAGCGGCATCGGTACGACCAGTGCCGAGCGCCACCGGGGATCTCCCGCCTCACCCGATGCCTGCATGACCATCCGCGTGCCGAAGACCCGCGCATTGGCGAGCGCACCTTCGTACTTGAGTGCCTGCACCAATTGCGTCACCGGAAACTCGTATGCCCACGTGGCGACGCACCGCGAGTAGGGCAGGTCGAGCGTGCGGCAGCGCGCGCAACTGTCTCTCGCCTGGTCGTATACCGCTTCGCGGGGCAGGCCACAGCGCCGGCACGGATCCGGCACGACGGGAATTTCGGCCTCGCAGTCGGCACACAAGTCGAACGCGGGGGGTTGCCCTGGGCGGCGGCACAGGACGCACCGCGGTGGCAGCACCCACCCCGTCCAGCGATCAATCGTCGTGTAAACCTGACTGCGGCGCATTGGTTGACAGGGTCGGCCGGGGTCCGAATACTGCCCCGACGCTGCTCGGCACAGCGTGGGCCAGGTGTCTGCCTGTTACCCGCGCTCATTCTGCTCACTTCGACGAGATTCACGCCATGACCGCCCCCGACCTCAGCCTGCTCGGCACCGTGCGCACCGACTGGACGCTCGAGGAGGCGCGCGCGATCTACACCGCGCCGTTCAGCGACCTGCTGTTCCATGCCCAACGGGTGCATCGCGACCACTTCGTGCCGAACCAGGTGCAGGTGAGCACCCTCATCTCGATCAAGACCGGCGCGTGCCCCGAGGACTGCTCGTACTGCCCGCAGAGCGTGCGCTACGACACCGGCCTCGAGCGCGAGGACCTGATGGAGGTGTGCGAAGTGGTGGAGCGGGCGCAGGCGGCGAAGGCCAACGGCGCGACGCGCTTCTGCATGGGCGCCGCCTACCGCAACCCGAAGCCGCAGCAGCTGCAGAAGATCAAGGTGATGGTCAGCGAGGTCCACGCGCTCGGCCTCGAGACCTGCGCCACGCTCGGCATGCTGACGCCGCAACAGGCGACGGAGCTGAAGGACGCCGGGCTCGACTACTACAACCACAACCTCGACACTTCGAAAGAGTTCTACGGCGAGGTCATCACGACGCGCACGTACCAGGATCGCCTCGATACGCTGCAGGCCGTGCGGGATGCCGGCCTCAACGTGTGCTGTGGCGGCATCCTCGGCATGGGTGAATCCGAGACTGATCGCGTCGCGCTGCTGCATACGCTGGCGACCCTGCCGCAGCATCCGCAGAGCGTGCCGATCAACCAGCTCGTGCAGGTACCGGGCACGCCGTTGCACGGCCTGCCGGAACTCGACCCGCTCGATCTCGTGCGTGCGATCGCGACTGCACGGCTGCTGCTGCCGAAGTCGTACGTGCGCCTGTCGGCAGGCCGCACTGACATGAGCGATTCCGTGCAGGCGCTGTGCTTCCTGGCAGGCGCCAATTCGATTTTTTACGGCGACCGCCTGCTCACCACGCCGAATCCCGGCCGCAGCCACGACGAGCAGCTGTTCGAACGACTCGGCATAGTGCGGGAGCAAGCCGCCGCCGTCGCCGGCTGAAAGGGCGACGCGCCGATGTCACGCGCCGTCGCCATGAGCGCGTCGTTGCACGTCGAAATCCGCGGGGACGGCCCCGACGTCGTGCCGCAGGGTGCAGCGGTGCTGGGGTGGTCGCTGGGCGGCATGGTGGCGCTGGCAGTGCGCCCTCACCCGCCGCAACGGGAGGGCAAGACAGCGTGACCTCGCCCGCGGCAGCAGAAGCAAGGCAAGGCAGCGAATACGCGCTCGACGTCCGGCGTGTCCGCGACTCGTTTTCGCAAGCGGCGGCAACGTACGACGCGGCGGCCGTCCTGCAGGCACAGGTACGGGACGAGCTGCTGCAGCGACTCGCAGTGTTGCGCATGGAACCGGGTGTCGTCGTGGACCTCGGCGCCGGCACCGGCCGGGCGACGATCGCGCTCAAGCGCCGGTACCCGAGTGGCCGGGTCGTGGCGATGGACATCGCGCAAGGCATGTTGCAGCAGGCGCGCAAGCGCCAGACCCTGCTGCGTCGGTTCGACCGGGTGATGGCCGATGGGGCAGCGCTACCGCTGCGGGATGCCGCGGTTGACATGGTTTTCTCGAGCCTGATGCTGCAGTGGTGCAATGACCCGGACCGGGTGCTGCGCGAATGCCGCCGGGTGCTCCGACCGGGGGGCGTACTGCACTTCACCACGCTTGGCCCGGACACCCTGGTCGAATTGCGCAAGTCGTGGCAGGCGGCCGACTCGCGGCACGCCCACGTGCACCGGTTCGTCGACATGCACGACCTGGGCGACGCGCTGATGCGAGCCGGGTTCGCGGAGCCGGTGCTGGACGTCGAGCGATACACGCTGACCTACGACGACGCGCGCGGCCTGATGCGGGACCTCAAGGCGATCGGTGCGCACAACGCCACGGCGGGCCGGGCCCGCGGGCTGACCGGCAAATCGACCCTCGCTCGCATGCTCGCCGCCTACGAAGGATTCCGCCGCGACGGCAAGTTGCCGGCAACGTACGAGGTGGTCTTCGCGCAGGCCTGGTGCCCCACCGACCCGGTCCGCGCCAAGGGCCAACCGCAGGCGGAAACGGTGGTTCCCATCAGCCAGATCCGCCGCCGAAACTCATAATTTTATTGATCAATAAGATTCTATTTGCTTTATAAATTGTTGCCATTAACACCTTTATCTGAAGATAAACTGCACTTCCGACTAACCCCTTCCTGGCCTTCCTGGCCTTCCTGGCCTTCCTCACCTTCCCCCCTTCCCCATGACACCCGGCCTCTTCATCACCGGCACCAACACCGGCGTCGGCAAGACGGCGATCTCCGCCGCAATCCTCCGGCTGCTGGCAGCGGAAGGCGTCCAGGCGGTGGGCCTGAAACCCATCGCCAGCGGCAGTGAGCGAGGGGGTCCGGGTGAACCGCTCCGCAATGCAGACGCGCTTGAACTGCAGGCCGCCGCCCCGCTGCCACTGCCCTACGAGAGCGTCAACCCGTGGTGCTTCGAGCCGGCCATTGCCCCGCACCTCGCGGCGGAGGAAGCCGGGCAAGCCACGCCGCTCAGCGCCTTAATAGAGTGGTACGAGCGGGTCACGGTGGATGCGGAGTTCGCGCTGATTGAAGGCGCGGGCGGTTGGCGCGTGCCGCTGCACCCGGAAGGTTTCCTCAGTGACCTGCCCGAAACCCTCGGCCTCGACGTGATCCTGGTGGTAGGGACCACGCTCGGCTGCCTCAACCATGCCCGGCTGACCGCCGAAGCGATCCACGTTGCGGGCCGCTGTCGCCTGGTCGGATGGATCGCGAACGAGATCGACGCTGGGTTGGAGCGCCGAGCCGCCAACCTGGCCACCCTCGAACGGCTGTTGGGCACCCCGCCGCTGGCGATTACGGGTTGGACGACCGAACGGTCCGCATTTGGCAATGCCGTGCTCGACGTCGGTGGCGCTCTGCGCCTGCGGGAATCATTGCTGGCTGCGGTGCGACGCTAGCCTGTACAGCAGAAAATCGCGCGCGGAAGCAAGAAACCGGCGTGTACAGGATGTTCGCGGCAGTGCAGCAAGGGTAAATTCGGGCTCCGCCTTGTTATTGTCGTCGCGCCGCCCATGGTCGTATCGACGTTCGAAACCCAGCCTGCCGCGGAGTCCAGCCACCGGATCGAGCTGGCGCCGAATTGCTCGCTGACCCCAGAGTCCGCGCGTGTTTTCGTGGGCGGACTCGCTGTCATAACGTTCGGTATCGCCACGTTCTTTGCCTTGCAGGGCCTCTGGCCCATCCTGCCGTTCGCCGGACTCGAAATCGGCCTGCTCTGGTGGTCAGTCCGTGCGAGCATGCGCGCCGGAAAGCGACGCGAACTGATCCTGATTACCGACGATGCGGTGGTGATCGAGCGACAAGGGGTCACGCTACCCAGCAGCACGGTATTTGCACGCCATTGGGCGACAGTTAAACTGCGCGACCCGCCAGCAGCCCAGCATCCGAGCCGGCTCGTCATCGAGTCCCACGGTCGTGCCTGCGAGGTGGGACGTTTCCTCACCGAGGAGGAGCGCCTCGGCCTGGCCAGGAAGCTCCGCGAGCTGGTGGGGAAGTCGAGCGAGTCCCCCGCGCTGGGTGTCCGGTCGCAGTGACCGGTGCCTGGTTCGGGTACGGCAGTCGCCCCGTGAAGGGCGGCGCCTGTTTCACACGGGAGTTGCGGTAGTGCCAATGAAGATGAAGCGTGCCCTCGGGGCCATTGCGGCGACGGCCCTGGCCGCGTTGTGGTCGGGACCGGCTGCGGCCGCCTGGACCCTGAACCTGCGCCAGGGCGTTACCGAAATCAGCCGCGAGATCTACGGCCTGCACATGCTGATCCTCTGGATCTGCGTGGTCATCGCCGTGGCCGTGTTCAGCGTGATGATCTATTCGATCGCCACGTTCCGTAAGTCGAAGGGCGCAGTGCCGGCCACGTTCGAGCACAACACCAAGGCCGAAATCATCTGGACCGTGATCCCGGTCGTGATCCTCGTCGCGATGGCGATCCCCGCCGCACGCACGCTGGTGAAGATCGACGACATGCGCGGCGCGGAAATGACTATCAAGGCCACGGGTTACCAGTGGAAGTGGCAGTACGACTACGTCGACGAAGGCGTCACCTACTTCTCCACCCTGGCCAAGGCCAGCAACGAAGCCCGCCAGCTCGATTCGGGCGTCGACGTGCACACGGTCGACAACTACCTGCTCGACGTGGACAACCCGCTGGTCGTCCCGGTCAACAAGAAGGTGCGCATGCTGCTGACTGCGGCCGACGTCATCCACAACTGGTGGGTGCCGGACTTCGGCATGAAGAAAGACGCGATTCCCGGTTACATCAACGAGCTGTGGTTCAGGGCCGACAAGGTCGGCACCTATCGCGGCCAGTGCGCCGAGCTCTGCGGCCGCGACCACGGCTTCATGCCGATCGTCGTCCGCGTCGTCGAGCAGGCCGAGTACGACAGCTGGCTCGCGAGCCAGAAGGCTGCGCGCCAGGCCGCTGCGGCGCCCGCGGCACAGACCGCAGCAGTGACGGCGGCTCCGGTCGCCGCCCCGACGCAGAACGCCAACGAGACGACGACCGTGCTGGTCGCGAACGCGGAGTAATCGATCAAATGAGCGCTTCCCAGACTCACGGCCACGCCGCCGCGCACGACGATCATGGCCCGGCGAAGGGCATCATGCGCTGGCTGACGACGACGAATCACAAGGACATCGGCACGATGTACCTGATCTTCAGTCTCGTCATGTTCTTCATCGGCGGCGCCATGGCGCTGGTCATCCGCGCCGAGCTGTTCATGCCGGGCATGCAGCTGGTCGACCCCGGCTTCTTCAACACCATGACCACCGTGCACGCGCTGATCATGGTGTTCGGCGCGGTCATGCCCGCTACGGTAGGCCTCGCCAACTGGATGATCCCGCTGCAGATCGGTGCGCCCGACATGGCACTGCCGCGCATGAACAACTTCAGCTTCTGGCTGCTGGTGGCGGCGTTCTCGCTGTTGATCCTGTCTCTGTTCATGCCGGGCGGCGGCCCCGCCGCGGGCTGGACGCTCTACCCGCCGCTGGTGCTGCAGACGGGTGACGCGTTCCCGTTCGCGATCTTCGCGATCCACCTCGCCGGCGCGTCCTCGATCATGGGCGCGATCAACATCATCGTCACGATCATGAACCTGCGCGCGCCGGGCATGGGCCTGCTCAAGATGCCGCTGTTCGTCTGGACCTGGCTGATCACGGCCTACCTGCTGATCGCCGTGATGCCGGTGTTCGCAGGCGCGGTGACGATGCTGCTCACCGACCACTTCTTCCACACCACGTTCTTCGCGGCGGCCGGCGGCGGCGACCCGGTGCTGTACCAGCACATCTTCTGGTTCTTCGGGCACCCCGAGGTCTACATCATGATCCTGCCCGCGTTCGGGATCGTGTCGGAGATCATCCCGACGTTCTCGCGCAAGAAGCTGTTCGGCTACGACGCGATGGTCTACGCCACCGCCTCGATCGCGTTCCTGTCCTTCATCGTCTGGGCGCACCACATGTTCGTGGTCGGCATGCCGCTCGCCGGCGAAATGTTCTTCATGCTGAGCACGTTGCTGATCGCCGTGCCGACGGGCGTGAAGGTGTTCAACTGGACGGCGACGATGTGGCGGGGCTCGCTGACGTTCGAGCCGCCGATGCTGTTCGCGCTCGCGTTCCTGTTCCTGTTCACGATCGGCGGCTTCTCGGGCCTGATGATGGGCATCGCGCCGGCCGACTTCCAGTACCACGACACTTACTTCATCGTCGCCCACTTCCACTACGTGCTGGTGCCGGGCGCCGTGTTCGCGATCATGGCGGCCGTCTACTACTGGCTGCCGAAGTGGACGGGCCACATGTACGACATCAAGCTCGCCAACTGGCATTTCTGGCTGTCGACGGTCTTCGTCAACGTCCTGTTCTTCCCGCAGCACTTCCTGGGCCTCGCCGGCATGCCGCGCCGCATCCCGGACTACTCGACGCAGTTCGCCGACTGGAACATGGTGTCCTCGATCGGCGCGTTCGGCTTCGGCCTGTCGCAGCTGCTGTTCGTGTACATCATCATCAGGTGCGTGCGTGGCGGTGCCAAGGCGTCGGATCACGTGTGGGAAGGCGCGTACAACCACGGCCTCGAGTGGACGGTGCCTTCACCGGCTCCGTACCACACGTTCGACGAAGCCCCGGTCGTCAAGTAAGGCTCGGCGCAGCAAGAAATGGCCGAGCGTGACCCGACCGCAGAGCAGCGCCGACGCATCCGCCGTTCAGCCATCGTGCTGGCGGTGGTTGCGATCGCCATCTATGTCGCCTTCATCGCGTCGGGCGTGATGAAGGCCCAGCCGTAAGGCGGAAGCGCTTGCCATGACCCTGACGCCGCTGGCCAAGGAAAACCGCTCGCTGACCCGCAGCCTCTGGGTAATGGTCGCCGGCAGCTTTGCCTTCGGCTTTGCACTCGTGCCGCTCTACAACGTGATCTGCGACGCCGCGGGTATCCGCGTCAACGCAAAGCCGTCGGCAATCCAGGCTTCGAACGCCGGCGTGGGCCGCGAGATCACGCTCGATTTCATGTCGATGATCCCGGACGGCAGCGCGTTCGAGCTCACGCCCGAGACGCGCTCGATGAAATTGCAGCCAGGCAAGCTCTACGAGGCGAAGTTCCTCATCAAGAGCCGCGCGACCGTGCCGGTGACCGGCCAGGCGATCCCGAGCGTCGCGCCGTCGACGACGGCGAAGTACCTGCAGAAGACGGAATGCTTCTGCTTCACGCCGCAGACGTTCAAGGCGGAAGAACAGCGAGAATTCACGGTGCGCTTCATCGTGGCCCCCGACCTGCCGCAGGACGTGGACCACATGACGCTCGCCTATTCGATGTACACGGTGGCCGACGCGCAGCCCGGCCGCCTCGCGGCGCTTGGGAAGTGAATAGTGACTAGTGAGTAGTGATTAGTGATTAGTGAGTGGTGAAGCCGCATCGTCCGGCTCTGCTCACTAATCACTAATCACTGTTCGAAGACCGACGTTTTTCGTTAACGCAGAAAGAAGGCACACGCCATGGCACACGCTCAAACCGCGCACGACGCGGGGAAGTACTACATCCCGCACGGCAGCAAATGGCCCATCGTCGGCGCGGTGTCGCTGTTCGTCATGATGCTCGGCGCGGCTGCGCTGCTGAACGGCGTGAACGTCGCGCCCTTTATCTTCTGGGCCGGTTTCGCCGCCTGGATGTTCATGTTCTACGGCTGGTTCGGCACCGTCATCGGCGAGAGCCAGGCGGGGATGTACAACGCCGGCGTCGACCGTTCGTTCCGCATGGGGATGATGTGGTTTATCTTCTCGGAAGTGATGTTCTTTGCCGCGTTCTTCGGCGCCCTGTACTACGCGCGCAACTTGTCCGTGCCGTGGCTCGGCGGTGAAGGCAGCAAGTACCTGACCAACCTGTTCCTGTGGCCGCACTTCGAACCGGCCTGGCCGACCAACGGCCCGGCGTCGATCGGCGGCGACTTCGAGACGATCCCGGCCTTCGGCCTGCCGGCCTGGAATACGGCGATCCTGCTCACATCGGGCGTGACGATCACGATCGCCCACCACGCGCTGCAGGCTGGTAATCGCGGCATCCTCAAGGTTTTCCTGGCCCTGACATTCCTGCTGGGTTTCGCGTTCGTCTACCTGCAGGCGACCGAGTACCACCACGCCTATACCGAGCTGAACCTGACGCTCGGCAGCGGTGTCTATGGCTCGACGTTCTTCATGCTCACCGGATTCCACGGCCTGCACGTGACGCTCGGCGCGATCATGCTGGTCGTGATCTGGCTGCGCGTCATGAAGGGCCATTTCACGCCCAAACAGCACTTCGCCTTCGAGGCGGTGGCCTGGTACTGGCACTTCGTGGACGTGGTCTGGCTCGGCTTGTTCATCTTCGTTTACTGGCTCTGACGGAAGGGCGGAAGGACAGGAAGGGCAAGAAGGCCCGGAAGGCCCGGAAGGCCCGAAAGGAAATCACCGGACTGTGCGCTGACGCCTTTTCACCTGTCCAAACGAAGAAGGCCGGCAATGCCGGCCTTCTTCACTTAGAAAACTTGAGTTTGAATGTCGGAACGGAAAGTCGAACTTTCCGAATCACCTTCCGACTAACCCCTAACCCCTAACCCCTTTCCTATCTGACGTGGTGCGGCGTGATCAGCCCCGCATACCAGGCGATGAACAGCAAGATGAATAGCGCGACGGACAGCACGATACGCACAGTCAGGGCGTTTACCAGGCGCTTGCGCTCGCCATCTTCCTTCACCAGGTGGAAGAGCCCGGAAAACAGGCTCAGGACGATGGCGACGAGTACGACGACAATGAGTATCTTGATGAGCATGGCCGGCCGGTCCAGATGCGTCGCACGCGGGAAGGGCGAAGTATAAATGAGCCTGCGGATTGCCGATCGCGAGTTCGCCCCACGCCCGTGGGCAGTGCTGCTGACCGCGGCCCTGCTCGCAGCCTTCGTTGCGCTCGGTTGGTGGCAGGTGGGGCGTGCGCGCGAAAAGCAGGCGATGATCGAGTCCTTCCAGCGGGGCACGCTGTCGAGCATCGAACTCAAAGGCGACGTCACCGTTGACGAACTGCCGCGTTACCAGCACGTGCGGGCCGCAGGCCATTACGAGCCGGAGCACCAGATCCTCATCGACAACATGCCTTCGCAGGTCGGCCTGCCCGGGTTTCGAGTGCTGACGCCCTTCCGGCGCGAAGGCAGCGAGCGTCTGCTGCTGGTCGACCGCGGTTGGTTGGCACTCGGCGCAACCCGCCAGGACCTGCCCCCCGTATTCGTGTCGCCCGAGTTCCGCGCGGTGTCGGGCCGCCTCGATACGCTGCCTGCCCCGGGCGTGCGCGTCGGTGACGCAGGCACTGCAGGCGACACGACCTGGCCGCGCGTGCTGAATTTTCCGCGACAGCAGGACCTCGAAAAGGTGCTCGGCGCCAGGGTCGAATCCCGGATCGTCCTGCTCGATCCGGCGGCCCCCAACGGTTACGAACGCGTCTGGCGCCCCGCGATGCAGTTCGGTCCGGAGCGCCACCTCGGCTACGCAATCCAGTGGTTCGCGTTCGCGATCATCGCAGTGGTCATCTTCATTGCCCTCAGCCTGCGCCGCCTCCCGAATGAGGCGCCGCCACCGACGGATTCGACTTCCGGTTCACCATGAACACACCGATCGACGACACCCAGCGCCGGCGCGGACGCCGTCAGCTCCTCTTCCTGGCATCGCTCTTTTTCGTGCCGCTGCTCGTGGCCTTCTGGCTTTACTACGGCGGTACGGGCTGGCGGCCGGCCGGCGGCACCAACAAGGGCGACCTGATCGACCCGGCCGTGCCGTTGCCGGCTGTCGTGCTGGCGAAGCCAGATGGAACGCATACGCCCGCGGATTTCCTGCAGGGAAAGTGGACGATCGCGTACCTCGGCGACGGCGCCTGTGACGAGCGCTGCCACAAGGCACTTTATCTCTCACGCCAGACCTGGATCTCGCTCAACAAGGACATGGACCGGATCCAGCGCGTGTTCCTGGCAACGGGCCCGCGTGTCGACACGCAGTTCGTGGCGGCGGAACATGTCGACCTGCTGGTCGCGATGCTGGGCGACGACGCGGACTCGAAGACGCTGCTCGCGAAAATCCCTGCCATCGGCGGCGTCGCACCCGCAGCCGCCGGCCGGCTTTACCTGATCGATCCGCTCGGCAACCTCGTGCTCAGCTATTCTGCCGCGGCCCCGGACAAAGCCCTGCTCACGGACGTGAAGAAGCTGCTGAGACTCTCGCACATCGGCTGAGAATTCCCGTGAATACGAAGCAACGACTGGCCACGTTCCGCAAGCTCTGCCTGTTCGGCACGATCCTCGCGTTCTGCGTCATCGTGCTGGGGGCCTACGTGCGCCTGAATCATGCGGGCCTCGGGTGTCCCGACTGGCCCGGTTGCTACGGCCATCTCACGGCAGGGCAAGCAGCAGAGAATCATCACGCCGTGAACGCCGCGTACCCGGACCGTCCGGTCGAGTACGAGAAGGCGCTCAAGGAGATGCTGCACCGGTACCTCGCAGCGACGCTGGGCTGCGTCATCCTGGTCATCGGCGCGCTCGCGTGGCGCAATCGGCAGGACTCTCTGCAACCGGTCGGCATGCCGCTCGCGGTGGTCGGGCTCGTCGTCTTCCAGGGCCTGCTCGGCATGTGGACGGTGACGCTGTTGCTCAAGCCCGCGATCGTCTCCGCGCACCTCGCCGGCGGTCTGACGACCATGGCGTTGCTCTGGTGGATGTCGCTGCAGACCACTCGCCGCTCGCGACCAAAAGCGGAGTACAGCCTGCGCCGCTGGGCCGTGATCGGCATGGTGGTGCTGGTCGCGCAGATCCTGCTCGGCGGCTGGGTCAGCACCAACTATGCGGCCGTGGCCTGTCCCGACTTCCCGACGTGCCAGCGCTCGTTCTGGCCCGCCATGGATTTCAAGGATGCGTTCGTGCTCTGGCGCGGGCTCGGCATCGACTACGAGGGCGGCGTGCTCGACCACCCGGCCCGCGTCGCCATCCACTTCACGCATCGCATCGGCGCCATCGTAGCCGCGCTCGTCCTCGGTTTCGTCGCATGGAAAGCCATGCGCACGGGCCAGTCCCGCGGCGTCCGGGCCGCCGGCATCGCACTGGCGACGGCGCTCGTGATGCAGCTGCTGGTCGGGCCGCTCATGGTGATCAAGACGTTCCCGCTGCCGCTCGCCACCGCGCACAACGCCGTGGCGGCGCTGCTGGTGCTCTCCATGGTGGCCCTGCTGCGGTTCCTGTTCCCGCCGCGGGGATCGGGCATCTACTGACCGCCGACGCCTCCGTTTCGCACCCTGTCTGGCGGCTGCGGGCTGTCTGCGGTCCGGGGCGGTACAATTGCCGCCCCCATGACCTCCACCCACCCCAACGTCGCCCCGCCTGCCGTCGCTTCCTGGCGAGATTACTACGAGCTCGGCAAGCCGCGCGTCGTCGCGCTGATCGTGTTCACGGCCGTGGTGGGCATGTTCCTCGCGGTGCCGGGCATGCCGCCCTGGCAGGCCATGCTGTACGGGACGCTCGGCATCGGCCTGGCGGCGTCGAGTGCCGCGGCCATCAACCACGTGGTCGACCGCAAGTTCGACGTGCAGATGGCCCGCACGATGAACCGTCCGATCCCGACGGGTCACGTGACGACGCCGCAGGCGCTGACGTATGCGACGATCATCGGCGTCGCATCGATGGCCATCCTGTGGTGGCTGGTCAATCCACTGACGGCCGTGCTGACGTTCTTTTCGCTGATCGGCTACGCGGTGCTGTACACAGTCTGGCTCAAGCACGTGACGCCGCAGAACATCGTCATCGGCGGCGCAGCCGGTGCCGCGCCTCCCGTGCTCGGCTGGACGGCGGTCACCGGTTCGGCCGATCCGCACTCGCTGCTGCTGTTCCTGATCATCTTCGCCTGGACCCCGCCGCACTTCTGGGCGCTCGCGATCGCACGCCGCAAGGATTACGCGAAGGCGGGCATCCCGATGCTACCCGTCACCTACGGCGTCGAATTCACACAGCTGCACATCCTGCTGTACACGATCATTCTGTTCATCGTGACGCTGCTGCCATACCTCACCGGCCTGAGCGGGCTCATCTACCTCGTGACGGCCGTGGTGCTCGGCGTGATGTTCATGCGCTATGCGATCGCGATGCGCAAACCCGACGCGCCGGACCAGCTGCACATGCAGGCGTTCCGCTTTTCGATCAATTACCTGATGGTGTTGTTCGCGGCGCTGCTGCTCGACCACTACGTGCAGATTCGACTCTGACGGCACGATGGCAGGTCGCTCCTCGCATTTTGCCGCACCCCTGCTGCTGGCCGTGTTCACCGGCCTGATCGTCTACGTCTCGCTGTACCCCTTTCGTTTCGTCCCCGACGGCCCCACGCTGCTCGAGGCCCTGCATTCGATCGGCTGGGCGCGTGCCGGTCGCGGCGACATGTTCAACAACCTGCTGCTGTACGTTCCGTTCGGCTTCTGCGTCGCGCTGCTGGTCGAGCCGCGCTGGGGCCGCTTCACCGGGATCGTCGTGGGCACGCTGCTCGGCGCCTCGCTGTCGCTGGGGCTCGAGCTCCTGCAGGCGTCGGTGGTGCCGCGCGTCTCGAGTCTGCGTGACCTTTCGCTGAACTCGACCGGCTCGCTGCTCGGCACCGTGCTTGGCACCGTCTTCCACGCGCTGGGCAGCCGCATTTCACCGCAGGGCACGCCGCGCAGCCGCTCGGCGTTCGTCGCGATGTCGATCCTGGTGCTGTGGCTGATCGAGCGGCTGTGGCCATTGCTGCCAGACCCAGGCCTGCGTCAGTTGAAGCGCGCCGTGCGCCCGCTGCTCACCCCGCACATCGACTGGATGTCGCTCGCCGGCTTCTTCGTCGGCTGGCTCGTCGTCACGCAGGTGGTTTTCAGCCTGGTGCGCCGGCAGCGTGCAATGGACGTGCTGCTGATCGTGATCGCGACGGCGCTGGTGGGCAGGACGTTCGTCGCGGGCAGCACGCTCGACGTCGCCGAGATCGCGGCCATCGCGCTGCTGCTGCCCCTGCTGGTGCCTTTCAGTCGGCTCGATGACGGCACGCGCTCGATGATCGTCGCGGTGCTGCTCGGCGTCTGGCTGGCGTGGGCTTCGGTGCGCCTGGCTTTCGACGGTTCGGTGGCGCCTGCAGGGGGCGTTCCTGAATTGCGCGAGATGCTGCTGCGCAACGTACCGCCGCCACCGCTGCTGGCGAACAAGTCGTTCAGCTATCTCTCGCTGGGCTGGTTGCTCACGGCAGCCGGCATCGTGCCGCACGTGGCCGCCGGCATGACGGTGCTGTTCGTGCTGCTGCTCACGATGCTGCAGCTCGGCGCGTCGGCGCCGGCGTACGGCTGGGTCGACCTGTTGATCGCCTGCCTGGCCGGTTGGGTCGTGGCGCGGTGGATGCCGCGGGCATAGGGCCCTGACCGGCCCCTTTGCGTGCTGCCGTCACTGTAGCGCCAGCTGCCCGGTAGTCACTACAGCGGCGGCGAGTCGTTCCCCAGCATCAGTTTCCTGACCAGCGGCACCGGCCCGCTGTATGACAGGAACGCATCGTGGAAGTCACGCAGTGACGCCTGCGGATGCGCAGCCATCCAGTCGGCGCGCAGCTGCAGGATCATCAGCTTGCCTAGCGTGTAGTTGAGATACGCCGGATCGTAGGTGCCGCGCAGCGCCTGCTGTCGCGCGTTGCCCGCATCGGCGAGCGCTCCCTCGCGGAAGAGCTTTTCGGATTGCGCCACCGTCATGCCCTGGGTGTGCAACCCGATGGCCGAGAGAAAGCGCGCATTGCGGCGCAGGGCCGAGAGCAGCTGGCCGATTTCCCACTCCGGGCTGCCGGCGCGCAGGCCCTCGTCCTTCATCATTTCTTCGGCGTAGTGGGCCCAGCCTTCGGTGTAGGCGTAGCTCTGGAAGAGCTGCGCCACCTTCGACGGGTTGCGGTTCACGTGCAGGAAATGCAGGAAGTGGCCGGGCCAGACTTCGTGCACCGAGGTCGAAAGCAGCGTGCCTTCGCCGCCGACGTACTGAGCCTGCTCTTCCGGCGTCCAGCGCGGATCCGGCGGCGCGATGTAGTAGACCGATGGCACGTCCTTGCTCTCGTATGGACCGGCCGTGTTGATGTAGGCGAAATTCTGCGCGTTGTACGGCGGCGCGGATTCGACCAGAGCCTGCTCCGGCCCCGGGATGGTGACGATGCCCTTCTCCGCGACGAACGCGCGCAGTTCCGGCAGCTGGCGACGGGCGCCGGCAACCGCACCGTCTTCAGGCTTCTTTGCATTCGCCTTGTCGGCGCACTCACGCAGCGTCTTGCCGGGCGCGTAGCGGTCGCACACCTTCTGCAGCGACGCGAGGTTGCGCTGCATGTCGGCCTGGCCGATCTCCTGCAGCCGCGCGAGCGGGACGTTCACCTGCTCCGTCGCGGCGACCATGCGTGCGAACAGCTGCGGACCCAGGGCGTAGTCCTGGGTCGCGTTCTTGCGCTCGGACGCGAGCCAGTCCGCGAGCGACTGCATCGCCTTCGCTGCGGCCGCGTTGGCTTCGGCGAGCTGCGCCTGCAACTCGGGATTCTTGACGCTGGCGAATACGGCCGTGACGTCCTTGCCATAGAACTGCGCGAAGCCACCGAACGCGTTCACCCCGTATTCGATCCACGGCGCCGGCATCGGCGTGCGCAGGTTCGCGCGAATCTGCGCGACCGCGCGCGGGATTTCGCGGGCATAGGCGATGTAGGCGCGCATGCGGCTCTCGAGCGGCGCATAGGGCTTGCTCAGGTAGATCTCCGGATCGAGCAGGCCGAGGTAGAACGCCGGATTGCGGCGCGGCCAGTCCGCCTCTTGCTTCCAGAACAGGTCGACGTCGAGCGCGGCGAGCAGGTATTGACGCTCGCGCTGCCGCGATTGCGACAGCTTGCCGGCGTCCACGGCCAGGATGCGCGCGCGTTCGGACTCGATCCGGGCGACGTCGCGGCGCAGCGCAGCGTCACTGAGGTCCGGCAGCTTGCCGTCGAACTCGTGGCGGCCAGCGTAGACGGCGGTGACCGGATTGGCGGCGAAATGGCCCTCGATGAAGCTCGTCACGCCCGCATCCCAGGCGACGTCGGCACTGGGAGCGTCGGTGGCGCGAGCCGGCGCAACGGCCAGGACTGCGGTCGCGATGACTGCGGCGAGGAGTGCAACGAGACGAGCGGGATAAAGCGTGGCGATATGCATGGTTGGGTTTCCGGTCCTTCCGGTATTCGGCAAGCCCGTTACTTTACGCGAGGCGCAGGCGAGTCCTGTAGAATCCCGCTCCCTCCGATGGACGTTTCCCACATTCTTGCGCCGCTGAACGACGCGCAGCGACAGGCCGTGAGTGCCCCGCTGTTGCCGACCCTCGTGCTGGCAGGCGCGGGCAGCGGCAAGACGCGCGTGCTGACCCACCGCGTCGAATGGCTGGTGCAGGTCGAAGGCGTGTCGCCGCACGGCATCCTCGCCGTCACGTTCACGAACAAGGCCGCGGCCGAGATGCGCCACCGCATCGAAACGCAACTGGGCCTGCCCTCCGCGCCGCTCTGGATCGGCACCTTCCACGGCATCTGCCACCGCCTGCTGCGCCTGCACTGGCGCGAGGCGGGGTTGCCGCAGGGTTTCCAGATCCTCGACAGCGAGGACCAGCAGCGCCTCGTCAAGAAGCTCATCCGCGGCCTGAACCTCGACGACACGCGCTGGGTCCCGCGCGAAGTGACGTGGTTCATCAATGCGCAGAAAGATGAAGGCCTGCGGCCGAAGCAGCTGAAGGATGACGGCGACCCGACGCGCCACCAGCTGATCAAGCTGTACGAAGCGTACGAGGACGCCTGCCGCCGCAACGGCGTCGTCGATTTCGCAGAGTTGCTGCTGCGCAGCTACGAGATCCTGCGCGACGTTCCGGGCCTCGGCGAGCACTACCGCGCGCGCTTCCGGCACGTGCTGGTCGACGAATTCCAGGACACCAACACCATCCAGTACAACTGGATGAAGGTGCTGGTGGGCTCGACCAGCGTCCCCTACGTGGTGGGCGACGACGACCAGTCGATCTACCGCTGGCGCGGCGCGCGGGTCGAGAACCTGCAGCAGTACCGCAGGGATTTCAATGACGTGCAGCTGTTCCGGCTCGAGCAGAACTACCGCTCGACCGGCAACATCCTCGACGCCGCCAATGCGATCATCGGCAACAACAGTGGCCGCATCGGCAAGAAGCTCTGGACCAGCGAGGGCAAGGGCGCACCGCTCCGCCTCTTCCGCGCCTACAACGAGCGCGACGAGGCCGAATTCGTCACGGCCAAGATCCGCGAGTGGGTCGCGCGCGGCGGCAAGCGTGCCGACAATGCCATCCTCTATCGCTCCAACGCGCAGTCGCGGGTGTTCGAAGAGTACCTGCTCGCCGCGCGCATTCCGTATCGCGT
>Ga0315292_10000530_pt1 | contig 18003 bp, 12 predicted proteins | sample YL17G13_0_MG_FD_204029 | JGI IMG/M metagenome (GOLD analysis project Ga0315292, IMG submission 204029) | Sediment microbial communities from Yellowstone Lake, YNP, Wyoming, USA - YL17G13_0 | ecosystem: Environmental > Aquatic > Freshwater > Lake > Sediment | place: USA: Wyoming | collected... | reverse complement strand
CGCACGGCGTCGATTGTCCCTGAAAGGCGTCGAAGGCCGCCGAACCCCGGATCCCCTGGCTCGCCGAAGCCGGCCGGCAGGCCGCTTGGCGAAGGCGGCCGGGCGTCCCGAGTCCCGAGCCCCGGATGTTATGCTGGCCCTGTGCACATCCCGGATGGGTTTCTGTCTGCCGGCGTGACGGCGGTGACCTGGGCCGCCGCAGGCGCCGGCGTGGCTGCCGCGCTGCGCGCGGAGAAGGCCGATCCCACCCCGACGCCGGCCGGCGTGCTGGGCGCCGTCGCCGCCTTCGTCTTCGCCGCGCAGATGATCAACGTGCCCGTCGCGGCGGGCACCAGCGGGCACCTGGTCGGCGCGGCCCTGTCGGCCGTGCTGCTGGGCCCCTGGCGCGCGGTCATCGTGATGACGGTGGTGCTCGCCGTGCAGGCGCTGCTGTTCCAGGACGGCGGCCTCACCGCGCTGGGCGCCAACATCACGGACATGGGCCTGGCCGCGTCGCTCTCGGGCTATGCCGTCGCCGCCCTGGCGGCACGCGGGGCCGCGTCGGCCCGCGCCCGGGTGGTGGGCGGGGTGCTCGGCGCCTTCGTCGCCACGCTGGCGGCCGCCGTGCTCACCGCGCTCTGGCTCGGCCTCTCCGGCCTCTATCCGCTGCTGCCGATCGTGCAACTCATGCTGGTCACCCATGTCGCGATCGGGTTGCTCGAGGCGGCGCTCACCGGCGCGGTGCTCGCCACGCTCATCCGCTGGCGTCCGGACATGGTGCGCGGCGTCGGGGCCGATGGCCGGATCTCGTCGTCCGGCGCATTTGCCAGCGGCGCCCTCGGGATCGCGATCGCCATCGCCGCGTTCGTGTCGCCGTTGGCGTCGGGGCTGCCCGACGGGCTCGATCACGCAGCCGAGCGCCTCGGCTTCGCGGCGCGCGCGCGTGCCTCGTTTGCGGCGCCCTTCCCCGATTACGGCCTGCCGTTCGACGCGTCGCCGGCGTTCGCCACCGCCGCGGCCGGCGTGGTCGGCACGGTGGCCGTCGCCCTGATCGCGTGGGCGGTGAGCCGAGGCGTCCAGTCAGGCGGGAGCGATGGCTCACATCGATAGACGTCACGCGCTCGTGCTCGCCGCCGGGCTGGCCTGCGTGCTCACCGCGGCGCTCACGCCGGCCGGTCTCCACGGCCGACCCGTCCCGGCATGGGCGTGGGCGGTCTGGGCCGCGGTCTTCGCGGCGGCGCTCGGGGTGTTCACGCGGGCGGGGCTCGTGCTTCGCGAGGCGCTGCGCCGCGTGGCCTGGCTGCTGCCCGCCGTCGCCGTGCTCGCGGTGCCGGCCGCGTTCGTCGCGCCCGCCGGGTCGCGGCTGATCGTGGCCGCAGCGCTTGGCGCGCGCGCGATCGCGGCGGCCTCCATGGGTGCCGCCCTCGCCTCGTGGCTCGGGCCGAGCGGGCTGGCGCGAGCCGTCCGCCAGTGGCGGGTGCCAGATCGCCTGGCCGACGTCTTCGAGGCGACGCTGGCCAGCCTCACGATTGTGCTGCGCCAGGTGCGCGCCATGCTGCGCGCCAGGGAAGCGCGCCGCCCGGCATTCGGCGCGTGGAGCGATCTGCTGGCGGCGCCCGCGGACACGGTCCGGGGATTCGGACGCCTGGTCGCCTCGCTGCTGCTGCGATCGCTCGAGCGCGCGGAGGCGATCGAGCAGGCGCGCCGGGCGCGAGGGGGCGCGCCGTGACCCCGACTCCCCAGGCCCGCCCGGTCGGCGTGGAGGTCGCCGATCTGACGTACCACTACCCGGACGGGTCGGCGGCCCTCGCAGGCATCGCGCTCACGGCCGGCGCTGGCGAGCGCATCGCGCTGCTGGGTCCCAACGGCGCGGGCAAGTCCACGCTCCTGCTGCACCTGGCGGGCCTGCTGCCGGAGCGGCGGCGCTACCTGCACGTGCACGAACCGGGCGGCCACGCGCATCGCCACGGCCTGGTCGGCCGCATCAGCGTCGACGGCGTGGCGCTCTCGGCGTCGACCATCGGCCGGGTCCGCGACCTGGTCGGCATCGTCTTCCAGGATCCCGACGACCAGTTGATCGGCCTCACCGTGGGTGAAGACGTGGGCTACGGGCCGCGCGCACGACGGTGGCCGCCGGACGGGGTCGCCACCGCCGTTGCCGACGCCCTCGGCGCCGTCGGCCTGACGGGATACGAGGAGCGCTCGCCCCATCACCTGTCCGCCGGGGAGAAGCGCCGCGTCTGCCTGGCCGGCGTGCTGGCGTGCCGGCCCGGGCTCCTGCTGCTCGACGAACCCTCGTCCGGGCTCGACCCGCGCGGGCGCCGGGCCCTGGCCGATCTGCTCGAGGCGCTGCCGGCCACGATCATCGTGGCGAGCCACGACCTCGCCTTCGTCAGCCGGGTCTGCACGCGCGCGATCATCCTCGACCGCGGCCACATCGTCTCAGACGGCCCGACGCTCGCCGTGCTCGGCGACGGGGAGCTGCTGCTGCGCCACGGGCTGGCGTAGGCACATCGGGGCTCGGGACTCCCGCCTCCGCCCTTCGGGCTACGGCGAGGCAGGCGGGATTGGGGATTGGGGGTTCGGGATTTGGGGTTCGGGGTTCGGGATTCGGGCTGCACGGCGCTCACCGGGACGCTCGGTGCCGTGGCACAATGCACGAGTTACCGCAGCATCAGCGCGCGGTCCGACTGACGATCCATGCCAGACTTTGTTACGCTTCAAGACATCCGCGAGGCGGCCGCGCGCATCCGGCCGCTGGCGCGCGTGACGCCGCTCATCGCCGTGCCCGACGCGCACGGCGACATCCTTCCCCCGCGGCCGCTCGCGCTCAAGTGCGAGAACCTGCAGCGCAGCGGCGCGTTCAAGATCCGCGGGGCCGCCAACATGCTGCTGCAGCTGCCGGAGGCGGACCTGGCGCGCGGCGTCATTACCTTCTCGTCGGGCAACCACGGCATCGCGATGGCGCTCGCCGCGCGCCTGCTCGGCGTCCCGGCCGTGGTCGTGATGCCGACCACGGCGCCCGCGGTGAAGGTGGAGGGCGTGCGCACGCTGGGCGCCGAGGTGATGTTCGAGGGCACGACGACGCTGCAGCGCAAGGCCCGCACGGACGCCGAAGCGGCCACGCGCGGGATGACCATCGTCCCGCCGTTCGATCACGAGTGGATCGTCGCGGGCCAGGGGACGATCGGCCTCGAAATCCTCGAGCAGGCGCCGGACGTCAGCGCGGTCTACGTGCCATGCAGCGGGGGCGGCCTCCTGGCCGGCGTGGCGACGGCCATCAAGCGCCTGGCGCCGCAGGTGCGGGTCATCGGCGTCGAGCCGTCTGGCGCGCCACGCATGAGCCGCTCGCTCGCCGCCGGGTCGCCGGTGACCCTCGACCATGTCAGCGGGATTGCCGACGGCCTGCTCGCCGTGCGGCCCGGCGACATCACGTTGCGCCACATCCAGGCGCATGTCGACGAGATCGTCGCCGTCGACGATGGCGCGATTGCCGACGCGGTGCGCTGGGTGTTCGAGCACGCGCGCCTGGTCGCGGAGCCGAGCGGCGCGGCGACGGTGGCCGCCGTGCTCGCCCGGGCGGAGGCGACGTGGAGCCGTGACGGCCAGACGGCCAGCCGCCTCGGCAACGGCCCCGTCGTGGCGCTCATCAGCGGCGGCAACGTGAGCGCCGCCGCATTCGGTCAGTTCATTTCACGTCCGAGGCCAACATGAGCCAGCGCGAGACGCTCCTCGATCGCTTCATCCGTTACGCGCGCATCGACACGCAGTCGTCCGACTCGTCGACGACGTACCCGTCGACCGAGACGCAGAAGAACCTGTTGCGCGTGCTGGTCGAGGACCTGAAGGCGGCCGGCCTCGAGGACGCGGCCATGGACGAATGGGGATACGTCTGCGCCACGCTGCCCTCCAACATCCCGCACCGGCACAAGGCATTCACGCAGGTGCCGACCATCGGCCTCATCGCGCACGTCGACACGTACTTCGGCACCAGCGGCACGAATGTGCACCCGCAGGTCCACCGCGACTACGACGGCCAGGACATCGTGCTGCCCGGCGATCCGACGCAGGTCATCCGCGTCGCGGAAGAGACGGAGCTGGCGGCCTGCAAGGGCCTGACCATCGTCACGAGCGACGGCACGACCCTGCTCGGCGCGGACGACAAGGCCGGCGTCGCGGTCATTCTCGAGGCGCTCTGGCAGTTGAGGGAGAACCCGGGTCGGCTGCACGGGCCGATTCGCATCGGGTTCACGCCCGACGAGGAAGTGGGCCGCGGCACGGAGCACTTCGACGTGAAGGCGTTCGCCGCCGACTTCGCGTACACGATCGACGGCTCGGGCCTCGGGTCGCTGGAGGCCGAGACCTTCTGCGCCGACACGGCGATCGTGACGGTGACGGGCATCGACGTGCACCCGGGGTATGCGAAGCACAAGATGGTGAACGCGGTGCGCGTGGCGAGCGCGCTGCTGATGGCGCTGCCGCAGCACCGCACGCCGGAAACCACCGAGGGCCGCGAGGGGTTCCTCCACCCGGTCTCGATCACGGGGACCCCCTCGGAGGCGAAGGTGCAGCTGATCGTGCGCAGCTTCACCGAGGAGGGGCTCGCCGAACTCGAGGGCATGCTGGGCGACGCGGCCGCGTTCATGGAGAAGCGCTACCCGCGCGCGAGGCTCGCCATCGAGATCAAGCCGAGCTACCGCAACATGAGATACCAGCTCGACACCGAGCCGCGCGTGGTGGAGTACGCCGACCAGGCCGTGCGCCGCGCAGGCCTCACGCCAGTCCGCCTGCCGGTGCGCGGCGGCACCGACGGCTCGCGCCTGTCCTTCATGGGCCTGCTGACGCCGAACCTGTTCAACGGGTCGATGAACTTCCACGGCAAACGCGAGTGGGTGCCGCTCGAGTGGATGGAACAGTCCGTCGAGACGGTCCTGCACCTGATGGACATCTGGATGGAACGGTCGGCGTAGACACGCGGGACTCGGGATTCTGGATTCGGGATTCTGGATTCGGGATTCGGGATTCGGGATTCGGGGTTCGGGCCAGAGAGACACGGCCTCCACATGAACCGACTCCTCATCGCCAACGGCACGGTCGTCACGGCGAACGCCACGGCCCGCGCGGACGTGCTCGTCGAGGGCGGCCGCATCGCGCGGCTGCTGGCGCCCGGAGCCTACCCTGGGCCGGTGAGCCGCCGGATCGATGCCGCAAACCGCCTGATCCTGCCCGGCGGCATCGACGTCCACACCCACCTCGACCTGCCGGTCGGCGAGTTCTCCTCGTCCGACGATTTCGAGACCGGCACGATCGCTGCCGCGTTCGGCGGCACGACCTGCGTCATCGACTACGCCACCCAGGACCGCGGCGAGCGTCTCCACGACGCCCTCGCCCGCTGGATGCAGCGCGCCGAAGACAAGGCCGTCATCGACTACGGCTTCCACATGATCGTGGTCGACCTGACCGACGCGGTCGAGCGCGAGCTCGACGACCTGGTGGTCTCGGGGGTGCCGTCCTTCAAGGTCTTCATGGCCTACCCGGGCCGGCTGCAGCTCGACGATGGCGCGATCGAGCGCGTGCTGCGGCGCGCCGGCCGCAACGGCGCGCTCACCTGCCTGCACGCGGAGAACGGGCCGGCGATCGAGACGCTGATCCGCGACGCGCGGGCGGCCGGCCACCTCGCGCCGACGTACCACGCCCTCACGCGGCCCGCCGCGCTCGAGGCCGAAGCGACCGCGCGGGGCATCGCGCTCGCGGCCAGGGCCGGCGCGCCGCTGTACGTCGTGCACGTCTCGGCCGGCGAGGCGGCGGCCGCGATCGCCGACGCGCGGGCGCGCGGGCACCAGGTCTACGGTGAAACGTGCCCGCAGTACCTCTGCCTGACCGCCGACGCGTACGACGAGCCAGGGTTCGGCGGCGCCAAGTACGTGATGAGCCCGCCGCTCCGCTCGGCGGGCGATCAGGCCCGGCTGTGGGACGCGCTCGGGGCCGGCGCGCTGCAGGTGGTGGCGACCGACCACTGCCCCTTCCTGCTGCACGGGCAGAAGGACCGCGGCCTCCATGACTTCTCGCTGATTCCCAACGGCGCGCCGGGCATCGAAACGCGGCTGATGCTGCTGCACGACGCCGGCGTGCGACAAGGGCGCCTCACCCTCAACCAGTTCGTCGACCTGACGGCGACGCAGCCGGCGAGGCTGTTCGGGCTCTACCCGCGCAAGGGAACCATCGCGCCGGGCTCGGATGCCGACCTGGTAGTGTGGGACCAGGAGCGCCACGTCACGCTGCGCGCGGACACGCTGCACATGCGGGTGGACTACTCACCGTACGAGGGGCGCACGGTGACCGGCGCGCCGGACATCGTCATCGCGGGCGGCGAAGTCATCGTCGAAGACGGCCGCTTCACGGGCCGGGCGGGCGCGGGCCGGTTCCTGCCCCGCGAACCGCGGGGATAGACCCGCCGCGCGCGCAAGGCCGCGGGTGGCCGAGGCGGCTTCCATTTGAGCCGCGCGGCTAGCTGGCAGCCCGCGATTCTGAGCCGTCGTGGGGGTCGGCTTCAGCCGGCCCCATGCCGCGTCGGGCTGAAGCCGGACGCCACGAATGCGTGGCGATGCGGAATCGTGGCCTTCTATTCAGCTCTTCAGTCCGGTCACCATCGAGCGGCGGATCTCCTCCGCCATCCGGTTCAGCTTCACGTCGGTCCTGAACCCGACGGACTGCGCGGACCCGACGATGATCGAATAGGCGACCTTGGTCGGAACATCCATCTGCCTGGCGATGTCCAGGATCAACGCGCTCTCGGCGTCCATCAGCGCCCCGTCGGCGAGCGCGACATCGGCGAGCCGCGACAGGATGAACGTTTTGTCGTCGATCTGGCCTTCGGCGCGCACGAGTTCGATCGCCTCGGGCAGTCGCTTCACGATCTCCGCACGGTCGGTCACGATCTCCGTCTCGGGCTCGTCGGTAAACCAGCGGTGGAGGATCTGGACGAGGATCTTGACCTCCTCGTCGCTGACGTCGCGGTCCGCGCTCAGCAGGAGCGCGCCGCCCAGCGCCACCGTGCGCATGATGGCCACGTGCAGCGGCTGGAACGGATAGCGGCGGGTCAGCTTCACCAGATCGTCGACGGCGTTCTCGAGTTCGTCGTCGCCAAGCGGCGTGCCCTCGACCGGATAGCCCGCGCGCTGCGCCTTGGCCGACCGCGAGAACAGCTCGACGGCTTTCAGGCGGATCGGCAGCAGCGGATGCGACGCGAAGACCTCTTCCATCAGCTCGGGCCGGCCCCGGATCTCATCCACCTGGTTCACCAGCGCCTCGACATCGAGATTCAGGTTGCGCGCGCTCAGGCCGAAGGTGGCCTTCAGCAGCGAGGTGGCCGTCGCGCGGAAGTCGCGGCTCGCCAGCACGCTCACGCGGTCGGCGCTAATCTCGGCCTTCTTCCGCCAGCGCAGGTAGAGGCTCTCGCCCAGCGCCGGCAGCACGGTGACCGAGGGATTGGCCGCGTCGGTGGAGATGAGCGCCGCGAGCCGGTTGTTGCCGAACAGGATGTGGCCGAGCTCGTGGCCGAGGATGGACCGCAGTTCCGCGTCTTCGAGCTTCTCGAGCGCCGGCGCCGTGACGCCGACCAGCGAGTAGGTCGTGTCTTTCCGGACGTCCATCATCGCGAAGGCGTTGATCTCGGTCGAGGGCAGGCAGAAGACCTCGGCTTGCGACTCCAGGCTCAGGGCCTGGCAGACCTCGCCGATCACGCGGTAGATGCGCGGCGACAGCCGCTGGCTGAGGCGGATGCCGTCCTTGAGCAGCCGCTCCCGGACGCCCTGGTCGATCTGGCGCCGGTTCTCTTCGTAGGTTTCCAGGTAATCCGCCACCCGGTAGGTGGTCATCAGCTCTTCGACGTCGGCGCCGTCCCCGCGGTACCGGACATCGGCCCAGTCAATGGCCATGGGTCTCTCCAACGCGCGCCGCTCAGGCGCTGCTCATGAGCGATGGTCGCAGGGTGTGGCTGTGGGCTCGCCATAAGGGCCCGTAGGAAAACACAACGTGCCACCTTGGTTCTCTAACGGGCCCTAATCGGCCAGGAGGCTGTTGAGATCGCGGAAGAGTTTCTCGAACCGGTCCAGCGCCTCGTCGAGACCGGGCAGCGCCACGCGCAGGGTGGCGGTGTTCTCGAACAGGTAGGACGCCGGCGAGAAACTGTCGAAGCGCGGCGCCCACGGCGGCATGGCGGCGAAGTGCTGCTCCACCTCCCGCACCAGGCGCGGGCCCTGGTCGTCGACGCCGGGCGCGGCGTCGCCCGAGAGCATCGACGACTCCTGGAGGTCGTAGGCGCCGGTCACCAGTTCCCGGTAGAGCGCCCGCCCCAGCAGGTCTTCGATCTGGGCGTCTTCCCGGTCGACGTAGAGCGCAGGCCGGAGAATCCGGCCGAACTGCAGCAGGCCCCGCTCCCACAGCCCCTCGAGCCGGCGGGGATGGCTCATCAGCCCGTCGGTCAGGACGACGATCTTCTGATCCTGCCCGGCGAACAGCGCGACGAACGGCGCAATCGCGTCGAGCCCGCCGATGGGGACCAGGCTCCAGTCCGGGTCCAGGTGCTCGCGGTTCCGCAGCTGGAGCTCGCGCGAGAACCACTTCAGGTAGAGGATGTCGCTCGGCCGATCGAGCAGCAGCGTCTGCGGCCCGGCGACGGCGCGGCTGGCCACGTCGTACGCCAGCGCGGCGCGGATCGGAAACATCGTGTCGGGGTTCGTGCTCAGGAACCGGTCGCCGACCTTGGTCCCCAGCACGATGTCGCCCGCCGACGAGTCCTCGACGGTGCGCAGGCCGTCGATGTGCTCGGCGTCGATCATGAACGGCGAGTGCGTCGTGTACACCACCTGGTACGCCGGCAGCAGCTGCTCGCGGATGAACCGCATCATGTCCATCTGGGCGCGGGCGTGGAGGCCGAGGCCGGGCTCGTCGAGCAGGATGATGTAGTCGCGGCCCTGGTCGCGGCGGATGTGCGACAGCCACACCAGGAACGAGAAGAACCAGATGAACCCGGCGCTCCGCTCGTCGAAGCTGAGCGTCATGTTGTGCCGCCGGTTGCGGATGCGCGTGCGCAGGATGTACCCGGTGTCGAACGGCGGCGGATCGTTGGGCCGCGCGGCGTCGCAGCGGAAATCCACCTCCAGCGCCTTGTCCTGGCTCCAGTACTCCAGCACCTCGCGGGTGATGCGCTGCGACACCGACTCCAACTCGGCGACGAGGTACTCGAACTGATCGATCTGCTGCAGGTCCTCAGCCGTGGTGTTCGCCAGTTCCAGCAGCGCGAGGAAGATGGTGTCGACCACGGTGAGCTGGTTCCCGGCCTTGCGGCGCATCAGTTCGTCGATCGCCACCTCGGCCGGCAGCCGGTGGTACTCGGCGAAGTAGAGGAACCGCGGCATCCGCGCCTCGAGCAGGGCGATCGCCTGCTCGTCGAACGCGCCGCGCGGGAACCGCTGCTGCAGGTCCGCGAGCAGCACCGCCTGGGCCGGCGTCGGGGACTCGATTCCCTGGAGGGTCCGCAGCAGCTCGGCAATCGTGGTCACGGCCCACAGGCCGCGCAGTTCACCCGTGTCGAGCTTCGCGGACCGGACGATGTTCGACACGACCCGCCGCTGGTCGATGTCCACCTGCCAGCGCAGCCGGTTATCGTAGCCCTTCGAGACGACGACGCGCGGGCTCGCGAACACGTCCGGGCCGAGGGCCTCGGTCACCGCCGCCAGGTCCGCATCCTCCAGCCGCCACGTCGTCGTGACGACCCGGTCCGGGGTCTTCTGGCGGCGCTGCCGGTAGGCGGTCCACCGGCGCCGGGGGTACTCGGTGTCCTGGAACTGCGACTCGGTCGGCAGGATCGGGTTGACCCGGTACAGCGCCTTGAGCAGCGCGGTCTTCCCCGATTCGTTCTTGCCCACCAGCCCCGTCAGGGACCGGATGGAGAACTCGGTGGAGTCGTCGATGCACTTGAAGTTCTCGACGCGGACGGACTCGAGGATCATGCTGGATGGCGCTCCCTGACCGGCAAGATGTAGTCCCGCGGGGACCGGATGTCAAGGCGACATCCTGCTACGGCCATGTTACCGGAAGCGGTCCGCTTGCGCCTCCGAATCCCGTCATCACCGGCGAGCGGCTGTGCGCGGTGGCGTGCGCGGTGGCGTCGGTCGGAGACCGGCAGGCTAAGATAGAATGAAGGGTTGCCACGGAGGCTTATGCACGACGCAGTGACGCGGTGGGCACGGACGGCGGCGGTCCTGGCCCTGGCGCTCGCCCCCGGCGGGTGCTCGATCAAGACGATGGCCGTCAACACCCTCGGCAACGCGCTGTCCGAGGGCACGTCGGGCTTCGCGACAGACGACGACCCCGAGCTGGTCCGTGACGCGATCCCCTTCGCGCTGAAAACGATCGAGACGCTGATCGACGCGTCGCCGACGCACAAGGGGCTGCTCACGGCCGCCTGCCGCGGGTTCACGCAGTACAGTTACGCGTTCATCCAGCAGGAGGCCGACTACATCGAGGCGCAGGATCTGGACCGGGCGACGGCCATGCGGACGCGCGCCAAGAGGATGTACCTGCGCGCGCTGGGCTACGGCCTGCGGGCCTTCGAGGTCGACGCCCCGGGCTTTGGTGAGCGCCTCCGGCGGGATCCGGGCGCGGCCCTGGCGACGACCACGAAGAGGCAGGTGCCCCTGCTCTACTGGACCGCCGACGCCTGGGGCGCGGCCTTGTCGATCGACAAGGCCGACTCGTCCCTCTCGGTGAACCAGAACGTCATCGAGCAGTTGATGCGCCGCGCCATCGCGCTGGACGAGTCGTGGGACATGGGGGCGCTGCACGACTTCTTCATCACCTGGGAGGGCGGCCGGACCTCGATCGGCGGCTCGCTGGATCAGGCGATGCGGCATTTCGAGCGCGCCAAGGCGCTGGGCCGCGGTCAGCGCGTGTCGCCGTTTGTCAGCTACGCCGAAGCCGTCTCCGTCGGCGCGCAGCACAGGCAGGAATTCCAGGCGCTGCTCAACGAGGCGCTGGCCATCGACGCGGCCGCGGCGGCCCCCGAGCAGCGGCTTGCCAACCTCATCGCCCAGAAGCGGGCCCGCTGGCTGCTCTCGCGCGTCGATGAGCTCTTCGTCGAACAGCCCCGGCCCGACGCGCCCGTCCTGTGGCCGCTCATCAGGGATCGAGACTGACCTCATGGCTTCGACACTGACCCGTGTCCGTCGCGTCCTGACCGCCGCCGCCGCGGCGGCCGCCTGCATCGTCATCGCCACCGCCACGCTGCCGGCGCAGGCGCCGGTGCTCATCAAGATGGCCACGCTGGTGCCGGACGGCTCGTCGTGGCACCTCGTGCTGAAGGAAGTCGCCGCGCAGTGGGGCAAGGTGTCCGCGGGCCGGGTGAAGGTCAACCTCTACGCGGGCGGCTCGGCCGGCGACGATCCGGGCGTGGTCCTCAAGATGAACCTCGGCACGCTGAACGCCGCCGTGCTGTCGTCGGTGGGCGTCGCGGAAATCGACAAGTCCGTGTACGCCCTCTCCCTTCCGATGGCGTACAACGACGACGAGGAGGTCTACTACGTCCTCGGCAAGATGCGCCCGCGGCTTGAAGCCAACATGCTCGCCCGGGGGTTTGTCGTCCTGAACTGGGCCGACGGCGGCTGGGTGCAGTTCTTCGCCCAGAAGCCCGTGGCGACACCCGACGACCTCCGGAAATTGAAGCTGTTCTCCTGGGCCGGCGATCCGAAGTCGACGGAGATCTGGCAATCGGCCGGCTTCAACCCGGTGGCGCTGCCGTCGACCGAGCTGGCCACGTCGCTGCAGACCGGGTTGACGCAGGCGTTCAGCGCGCCCCCGCAGGTGGCCGCGCTGACCAACTACTACGCGAACGCGAACAACATGACCGACATGCGGTGGGCGCTGATGCTGGGGGCCACGGTCATCAAGAAGGACGCCTGGGCACGGATCCCGGCCGAACTGCAGCCGCAACTCCTCAAGATTGCCCAGGACGCCGGCGCGAAGCTGCAGGACGCCATCCGCAAGAGCCGCGACGCCGACGTGGCGGCCATGAAGACGAAGGGCCTGAACGTCGTCACGGTCGACGCCGCGACCTTCGAGATGTGGCGCAAGACCGCGGAGAGCCTCTACCCGAAGATCCGCGGCGTGTTGGTGCCGGCCGACGCGTTCGACGACGCCCTGCGGTATCGCGATGAGTACCGCACGCAGCAGGCCGCTGCGAAGAAATGAAGGCGATCGCGCTCGCGCTGAGGCGGATTGAGCAGTCGGTCCTGGTGGCCGCGCTGGGGCTGGCGACACTCATCCCGATCGCCGCGCTGGCCGGGCCGACGCTGGCGGGCGTCCACATGCCCGGGGCCTGGGTCTACGTGCGTCATCTGACGCTGTGGCTGGCGTTTGTCGGGGGCCTGGCGGCGGCCACGCAGGCCACGCACCTGACGCTGTCGACGGCCGAGTTCATCGGGCACGGCGTCGTCAAGACGCTCGCGCGGTTCCTGGCGAACGCCGTGGCCGCCAGCGTCGCGGGCGTCCTGTCGTACGCGAGCGCCCAGGTGGTCCGGGCGAACGCCATCGATCCGAAACTGTTCCCGTTCGGCATCCCCGAATGGTACAGCGAGGCGATCATGCCGATCTCGCTGGCCAGCATGGCCGTCGTCTTCGCGTGGAGGGCGTCGGATCGGTGGTGGGGCCGGGCGCTGGCGCTCCTGGCCATTCCGGCCGTCTTCTCCCTCGGCCTGCTGACGCCCGAACAGGCGGTCCACGTCTGGCCGCTGGCGCTGGTCATCCTGGCGGCGGCTTTGCTAGGCGCGCCGGTCTTCGTCGCGATGGGCGGCATCGCCCTGCTGCTGTTCTTCCGCGACGGGACGCCGGTGGCCGCCGTGTCGGCCGAGGTCTACCGCCTCGTGGCCTCGGAAACGCTGCCGGCGATTCCGCTGCTGACGGCGGCCGGGTACGTGCTCGCGGAGAGCGCCGCGGCCGAGCGGCTCGTGCGGTTCTTCCGGGCGGTCTTCGGCTGGATGCCGGGCGGCATCGCGGTGATGGTGGCGGCGGTCTGCGCGCTGTTCACGACGTTCACCGGCGGATCGGGGGTGACGATCATCGCGCTGGGCGGACTGGTCTATCCGATCCTGCGCAAGGACGGCTACTCCGAGGGGTTCTCGCTCGGCCTGGTCACGGCCGCCGGCAGCCTCGGCCTGCTCTTCCCGCCCAGCCTCCCGGTCATCCTGTACAGCGTCGTCGCCGGCCAGGTGGTGCCGGCGCAGGACCTCTACATCGCGGGCCTGGTGCCCGGCCTGCTGCTGGTCGTGCTGACGGCAGGCTACGGCGTCCTGATCGGCGTCCGCTCCGAGCGCGACCACATCACGTTCTCGTGGCGCGAACTGGTTTCGGCCACCTGGGCGGCGAAGTGGGAGCTGATGCTCCCGGTCCTCATCGTGGCGATCTTCGCCTCGGGGCTGACGGCGATGATCGAAACGGCGGCCGTCGCGCTCGCCTACGCGGTCATCGTCGAGTGCGTCATCACACGCGACATCCACGTCTTCAAGGCGCTGCCCGACGTGCTGCTGAAAGCCGCGGGGCTGATGGGCGCGGTGCTCACGCTGCTGAGCATCGCGATGGGGCTCACCGGCTACCTGGTCGACGCGCAGGTCCCCGACCTGATCCTCTCGTGGGTCCAGGCGCACGTCCACTCGCAGGTGATGTTCCTGCTGGCGCTGAACGTCATCCTGCTCATCCTGGGCAGCGTGCTCGAGATCTATTCGGCGATCATCGTGCTGGCGCCGATCATCGCGCCGATCGGGCACGCGTTCGGCGTGGACCCGATTCACCTCGGCGTGATCTTCCTCGCGAACCTCGAGATGGGCTTCCTGCTCCCGCCGGTCGGGCTGAACCTGTTCCTGTCCTCGTCCCGCTTTGGGAAGCCGCTCACGGCGTTGTACCGCCACATCGTCCCGTTCCTGATCATCACCGGCGTCGGCGTGCTGCTCATTACCTACGTCGACGCGATGTCGCTCGGGGTCTTGCGGCTGCTCGGCAGGCATCCGTAGGAGCGAGGGGCGAGGCGCTAGGCGCTAGGGGCTCGGCGCTCGACGCTCGTGGGCGTTGGCTTCAGCCAGCGCCAGCGAGGAGCCGGCTGAAGCCGGCTCCCACGACTGTCACCTGGTTTGCGGGGGGAATCGGCGTCCGCCGATGTAGAATCCCCCCATGCGCCACTTCATCGCCATCGCCGTCGTCGTCGTGATCGTGATCGCTGCCGCCGTGGGGTCGGTGGCGCAACGGGGTCCCGCCGCGCCCGTCTGGCCCGGCAGCCTCGGGAAGGGCGTGACGCTGCTGCCCAACGGCTGGAAGATCCAGCCGGCGGGCCGGCACTTTCTCGTCGGCGACCTGCCGCTGGCGATGATCGAGTCGCCGGACGGCAAGTCGCTCATCATCACCAACAACGGCTACGCCAAGCCCACGCTCGCGGTCGTCGATCTGACCCGCGGCTACGTGGCGTCGAAGACCACCGTCGATCATGCCTGGCTGGGCCTCGCCTGGCATCCGGACGGACGGCGCGTGTTCTCGTCGGGCGCCGGCCAGACGACGGTCAACGAGTTCTATTTCGCCTCGAACCGGCTGACCTCGGGAGGCGTGTACGCGCTCGGGCGCGACACGCAGCGGCCGATGCCGGGGATCAACCGGCCGGAACCGGTCGAACAGAGCTTCGTGGGCGGCATCGCCATCGAGCCGTCGGGCCGCTATCTCTACGCCGTGCACGTGCTGGGCGAAGCCCTGACGATGGTCGATCTGAAGTCCGGGCTGGTGCGGCGCACCGTCGATGTCGGCGCCGAGCCGTACACGTGCGTCGTGTCGCCGGACGGGAAGACGGTCTTCGTGTCGGTCTGGGGCGGCGCGAAGGTGCTGGCGTTCGACGCGGCCACGCTGGACAAGCGCGGCGAGGTGGTGGTCGGCGAGCACCCGAACGCGATGGTGTTTTCGAAGGACGCGACGCGGCTGTTCGTGGCGTGCGCGAACACCAACGCCGTCTGGGTGATCGACACGGCCCCGCTCGCGGCCAGGGAACAGATTTCGATCGCGCTCTACCCGAACGTGCCGCCGGGAGCGACCCCGAACGGCCTCGGCCTTTCGCCCGACGGGAATCGCCTGCTCGTGGCGAGCGCCGACAACAACGCCGTCGCGGTGGTGGACGTCAGCAACCCGGATCGCAGCGCGGTGGCCGGCTTCATCCCGACGGGCTGGTATCCGACGGCGGCGCAGTTCAGCCGCGACGGCTCGCGCCTCTACGTCCTGAGCGGAAAGGGCCTGACCTCGGCCCCGAACCCGCGCGGCGCCCAGCCCGGCATTCCGGGCTCGGGCGACGGTCAGTACTCCGGCGCGATGCTCCAGGGATCGCTCTCCATCATCCCGACGCCCGACGGCGCCGCGCTGCAGGCGATGACGAAGGTCGTCTACGCGCTCACGCCGCTCTCGGCCGCCTCGGTGCTGGCCCCGGCGTCTGCGCCGGTCGCCTCGCCGATTCCCGGGAAGGTCGGCGGCGCCTCCCCCATCACGTACGTCTTCTACGTCATCCGCGAGAACCGGACCTACGACCAGATCCTGGGCGATCTCGATCGCGGCAACGGCGACCCCACGCTCTGCCTGTTCGGCGAGGAGATCACGCCCAACGCGCACGCGCTGGCGCGCGACTTCGTGGTGTTCGACAACTTCTACGTCGACGCGGAAGTCAGCTACGACGGCCACGCGTACTCGACGGGCGCGTACGCGACGGACTTCGTCGAGAAGATCTGGCCGACCAACTACGGCAGCCGCGGCGCGCGCTACCTCAGCGAGGGCGGCGGCAAGATGCGCAACGCCTACGGCAACGTCACCGCGCCGATGAACGGGTACATCTGGGACTCCTGCGTCCGCGCCGGGGTGAGCGTGCGCAGCTACGGCGAATTCGTCAGCCGGGGCGCCGAGCCGGAGGAGGATCGCGACGCGGGCAAGGGCGAGGTCATCGCTACGGTCCCCGGCCTCAAGGGGCGGGTGCACCCGCGCTACCAGCCCTACGATCTCTCCATCCCGGACAACGCGCGCGTCGACATCTGGCTCGAGGAGTTCCGCCAGTTCGAACTAAACGGCCAGCTCCCGCGCCTGAACATCCTCCGGCTCGGCAACGATCACACCGCCGGCACGCGCGCGGGCTACCCGACGCCGCGGGCCATGGTCGCCGAGAACGATGCCGCGCTGGGCCGGATCGTCGAGGCCATCAGCCGCAGCCCGTACTGGAAAGAATCCGCCATCTTCGTCCTCGAGGATGACGCCCAGAACGGCCCCGACCACGTCGACGCCCACCGGTCGCCGGCGTTCGCGATCAGCCCGTTCATCAGGCGCGGCGCGGTCGACAGCACGCTCTACACGACCGCCGGCATGCTGCGGACCATGGAACTCATCCTCGGCCTCCCGCCGATGAGCCAGCTGGATGCGGCCGCAACGCCAATGTACAACGCCTTCCAGGCGACGCCGGTGCTGACGCCGTACAGGGCGCTGCCGCCGCGCATCGACGTGGCCGAGAAGAACGCCGTGAACGCCTGGGGCGCCGCGGCCTCGGCGCGGATGTACCTGGCGGAAGCCGATCTCGCCCCCGAGTTCGAACTGAACGAGATCGTATGGAAGTCCGTGCGCGGGCCCGCCAGCGTGATGCCGCCGCCCGTGCGGGCGGCCTTCATCCGGGCGCTCCCGGCCGGCGCGGGCGACGACGGCGAGGACGACGCCCGGCCGCCGGCCGCGGCCCGCCGACGCTAGCCAGACCCAGCCCCCTAACGAGCGTGGCATGGAAAAATTCATCGCCCGGCAGCCGATCTTCGACCAGATGCAGCGGGTCATCGGGTACGAGTTGTTGTTCCGCTCGGATCTCGACAACTACTGCAAGGCGGTCGACATGACCCTCGCCAGCTCCACGGTCATCAGCGACAGCCTGTCGATCTTCGGCATCGACCAGTTGACCAACGGCAAGCGCGCCTTCATCAATTTGTGCCGGGAGAGCCTGCTGTCAGGCGTCACCGCCCTGCTGCCCCGGAACGGGGTGACGATCGAGATCATCGAGACGGTCGAGCCTGACGATGCGGTGATCGACGCGTGCCGTCGCCTCAAGGCCGAGGGATTCCGGATCGCGCTGGATGACTTCGTCGACCGGCCCGAGATGCGCCCCCTGCTCGAACTGGCCGACTACATCAAAATCGACGTGCTGGTGACCCCGGTCGACGAACTGGCCAGGGTGACCGCCCGATTGCTCCAGCAATTTCCGCAGACCTGGCTGCTGGCGGAGAAGGTCGAAACGCGTGAGGTCTTCGACCGGTGCGCGAAGCTCGGGCTCTCCCTGTTCCAGGGCTACTTCTTCGCCAGGCCGACTATCATTTCCGGGCGGGACATCTCCGGGGCGAAGCTGAACTACCTGCGCCTGCTGCGGGAAATCTGGGGGGCGCATTATGACATCGGCCGCGTCGAGCAGATCCTCAAGTCGGACGTCTCCATCGCCTATAAACTGCTCCGCTACGTGAACTCGGCCGCGTTCGGCGTGCGCAACCGGGTGACGTCGCTGCGCGAGGCCGTGGTGCTGCTCGGGCAGGACCAGGTCCGAAATCTCGCTGCCCTCTGGGCGATGGCCGGATTGGGCAAGGACTCGCCGGAAGCACTGCTCGCCCTGTCGGTCACACGCGGCAGGTTCTGCGAGGTGCTCGCCCCGCTGGCGGGCCTCGACGCGAATCAGCCGGAGCTGTTCCTGCTCGGCATGTTCTCGGTCATCGACGCCATGGTGGGCCGCCCGATGGCGGACATCGTCTCGCAGTTGCCGATTTCGGAGCCCGTGAGGGCAGGGCTCGCCGACGCCACAGGCCCGCTGCGGCCCGTGCTGGACTGCGTCATCGCCTACGAGCAGGGCGACTGGGCCCGCGTCGCAGCGTTTGCGACCGCCCACGGCGTGGATGCCGACGCCATCCCCGCGCTCTACGTGGACGCCGTCTCGGTCAC
>Ga0315292_10000529_pt1 | contig 18021 bp, 16 predicted proteins | sample YL17G13_0_MG_FD_204029 | JGI IMG/M metagenome (GOLD analysis project Ga0315292, IMG submission 204029) | Sediment microbial communities from Yellowstone Lake, YNP, Wyoming, USA - YL17G13_0 | ecosystem: Environmental > Aquatic > Freshwater > Lake > Sediment | place: USA: Wyoming | collected... | reverse complement strand
CTGGGCCAGTGGGGATGGTAGAAGACATGTGGTGCGGTCGAAAAAGGATTTTTCAGTTTATTTCATCGTTAACTGCTGGGCCAAACCGTATTACATTTATCTCATCAAAATAAGCAATGAAGAAGCCGTAGATATGGCCAAATTCGAATTGCCGGAGAGATTTGAAAAGGCGGTATGTAATTTTAAAGGTGTATATGCCCCCGATGGCGAACTAAAGGATTGGTTGAGAAAAGAATTAAACGCTACATGATATCTTAGCCAATTTTTTTTGTGCAGCAAATCACCGCCATACGAGGGCGGGGAAGAACAGATCAAACCCGGCTTATGGAGGGACCTGATGAAAAACAACTTCCGCCGTACACTGATGGGTGTCGCTAACCTGTGTCTGTTGAGTTCAGTGGCCTGGGCAGGTGAGGACGGGCTGGCTCCCGTCGTTAACGGACTGCAGCAGGTGGCGCAGTACAACTTTGCCATTCACATCCTGGCGATGCTGCTGGTGGGGTTCGGTTTTCTAATGGTGTTCGTCCGGAAATACGGATATGGCGCCACGACCGGCACCTACCTGGTAGTGGCGGTAGGTCTGCCGCTTTACATGCTGTTGCGTGCTTCCGGAATTCTCTGCGGTGAACCCATTGCTCCGAGCACGATCAAAGCCTTGCTCTATGCGGAATTCTCCGTGGCCTCTGCATTGATTGCCATGGGCGCCGTGCTTGGGCGTCTGCGGGTCTTCCAATACGCGTTGCTGGCACTTTTGTTGGTCCCGGCGTATCTGCTAAATGAATGGCTGGTGTTGGATGGCGGGTTGGGTGTGACACGCGGGTTTGTGGATACCGCCGGGTCGATTATCATCCACGCCTTTGGCGCCTATTTTGGCATAGGATTAACCATAGTTCTGACCACCGGGCAACAACGCTCTCAACCGATTGAATCGGATGCCACCTCTGATCGCTTTGCAATGCTCGGTTCAATGGTGTTGTGGCTGTTTTGGCCCAGTTTCTGCAGCGCCATCGTTCCTCTTGAGGCAATGCCGCAGACCGTAGTTAACACAGTGCTCTCGCTGTCAGGTGCCACCATCAGCACCTATTTATTTAGCACGCTGTTTCGCAAGGGCAAGACTTCGTTTGGCGATATGGCAAATGCGGCTCTGGCCGGCGGTGTGGCCATCGGAGCGACTTGTAATGTTGTGGCGCCGGCGATTGCTTTCGGAATCGGTTTGCTGGCCGGGGCTGTTTGTGTCCTCGGGTATGTGTTCGTTCAACCGGCCCTGGAAGCGCGACTCAAAGTCGTCGACACCTGTGGCGTTCATAATTTGCACGGGATGCCCGGACTGTTGGGTGGCCTGATCGTTCTATGGGTGGTACCAGGCGTGGTCGTGGCTCAACTCATTGGCATAGTCGTCACCGTTGCACTTGCCCTCGGGTGCGGTCTCATAGCCGGCGCCCTGATCAAGTTTACGGGTACAACGCGTTTGGCCTATGAGGACCGCGAGGAGTTCACCGGCCTCGAATAGCGAGACGGTCTCGCCGGGGCTCATGCGTAACGTTATCCGGAAAACCATCTAATAACATATACAACACATTGTTATGAGAGGAGGAATATTTCACGGTGATAAAGAAGCTTACACATATCGATAAGCAGGGCAGGGCGCGGATGGTGGATGTCACGGGAAAACCTGTAACAAAAAGGGTTGCCATTGCAAGGGGTTCCATCCGCATGAAGCCGGAAACCCTTCAGCTTATTACGGAGAACAAAGTCCCTAAAGGCGACGTGCTTTCTACGGCACGGATAGCCGGAATAATGGCGGCAAAAAAGACCTGCGAATTGATACCGATGTGCCATCCGCTGAACCTCACGTCCGTATCCGTAGACTTCACCCTTGACAGTCCAAATAGCAGGATAGATATAGAGGCGCAGGTAAAGATTGCAGGACCGACAGGGGTTGAGATGGAGGCATTGACTGCCGTATCCGCTGCCGCGTTGACTATTTATGATATGTGCAAGGCAGCGGACAGAGGAATGGTCATCTCTGATATCATGCTTATAGAGAAGCGCGGCGGGAAAAGCGGAGTGTTCAAAAGGAAGTAAATTGTAATAGATTACTTTTTCAAATTCTTAGGGTAGTTTGCTTTCTGTTACCTTGGTGTTCGGTTTTATCTCTGTGATGCTCTCCACATACACAAACCAAAAGTAGTTTTTTATTAATTTCAGGACATTTTAAACCAATTATTGATAAGAATATTCATGGAATAAGTCGTATTTTAATGCGTGAGGGTTAAAAAAATAATCATATCTTTTAATTTTCTTGCCCCCTCTTGTTGAAATTTGACAAATCATCCTTTTTATGATAGATATATTATCGAAAGAAGATATGGGTATGATAAAATCTGCACGTCTTTTTTTTACATTCATGATATTGCTTTCCAAGAATTTTGCATATCATTCAAATCTAACCGGAGTATGTTATTAATAAAAAATGCAAAACGATCTTATTCTATAAACTTATTTGTTTAAATATTTATGCAAAGAAGTCCTAATAATATAAATAGCAATATGAAAATACTTCGTATTTTGAAAAAAGCACTTGATAATATGTCCATTGGGATTACTATCAGTGATCGGAAGAGAAAAATCATTTATACCAATCCTACTGATGCTTCAATACATGGTTACAGTGTGAAGGAATTGTTGGGGAAAGATGCAAGAGTATTTGCACCTTCCGAACTCTGGAATCCTCTCCCTATTGAAAAAGTAACATCAACGAAACAATGGAAACGAGAAAGCCTTAATAAACGGAAGGATGGGCAACTCTTTCCTGTACTGTTGTCATCTGATATCGTAACAGATAAAAAGGGTCAACCTGCAATCATTATGACAGCCTGCGAAGACATCAGTGCTCATAAACAAACTGCAAAGGAATTACAAGAAAGTAATCAGAATCATCAAGACCTCCTTGCCCTCCACAGCTTTGTTAATCGAATAAGTACCAGTCTTAAAGTAGACGAAGTAATAATAAGAACACTTCAAGAAATCGCAAGGGTTATCACCCCTGATATATCGTTTTTCTACATGAGAGAAGATGATAAATTGCACTTAATGGATATATTGCCTAAAGGACAAGGTCCAATACTTCCAGAGACAAAAGAAGTGGGCACTTGTCTTTGCGGACTTGCTGCTCGTGAGGGGAAACCTTTTTATTCCAAAGATATCCATACCGATCCGTTATGCACCCTTGATGAATGTAAACAGGCAGGTTTACGTTCCTTTGCAGCTTTGCCTCTTTGTGGACGTGAAGGAGTTCTGGGTGTTTTGTCCCTCGCTTCATTTAAGGAGCGTGATTTCAGCAAACAAAGAGCTTTCCTTGAAATTTTAGTTAGCCATATTACCATTGCCCTGCAGAATGCCTTTTTATGCAAAAAGATACAGAACCATGCTGAAGAGCTTGAGAATGAAATAACTGAACGCAAATTAGCTGAAGAGGCATTTAAAAAAGAGAGCTTTTTCCGGGCCACTATTATCGACAATGGCGCTGAAGGTATTTGTGCCTGCCATAATATTCCCGAGTATCCATATGTTAGATTCACAGTATGGAATAATCGGATGAAAGAGATTAGCGGGTATACCATGGATGAAATAAATAGACGTGGCTGGTACCAGACAGTATATCCAGATCCTGAAGTTCAGACAAAGGCAATGGAGCGGATGTCAAAAATGCGTCATGGTGATAACCTTCTCACAGAGGAATGGGAGATTACCCGTGCTGATGAAGAAAAACGTACACTGAGCATTTCGACTACGATAATCAAGGTTGAAGATGGAGTTGTGCATGTATTGGCTTTTATGGATGACATTACCGAGCACAAGCGAGCGGATGAGGCGTTGCAGGAGAGCGAGGAACGGTTCCGTGCTCTAACGGAAAGTACCAGTGACTGGATTTGGGAGGTAGACCAGTACGGTGTTTATACTTATTCAAGTCCAAAAGTAAAGGATTTATTAGGGTACGAACCAAATGAAATCATCGGCAAGTCGCCCTTTGATCTAATGACTGATGATGAGTCACAACATGTATCAGATATATTCCATTCTATAATTGAATCACGAAAGCCTTTTTCAGCACTGGAGAATACGAATCTGCACAAAGATGGTCGACGGATAATACTTGAGACAAGCGGTGTCCCAATCTTCGATAAAGATGGTAATTTTGGGGGATATCGAGGAATAGATCGAGACATCACTGAACGTAAAATGGCAGAAGAAAAGATTATGAAAAACCTTTCTCTGCTCAATTCAACAATCGAATCAACAGCGGATGGTATTCTTGTTGTAGGTAGCGGATGGAAGATAGAGAGATTCAACCGGAAGTTTGTACAGATGTGGAACATACCGGAATCTATTTTGGAGTCGCGGGATGATGATAAGGCGCTTTCTTTTGTATTGGATCAACTGAAGGAACCTGATAGGTTCTTATCAAAAGTAAAAGAATTGTATGCCCGTCCACACGAGAAAAGTTTCGACGTTATAGAGTTTAAAGATGGCAGATACTTTGAGCGCTATTCGCAACCGCAGGAGATAGAAGGCAAAATATTAGGTAGGGTCTGGAGTTTTAGAGATGTGACGTACAGGAAGAAAGTGGAAGAAGCTTTAAAAGCCTCTAAAGAAAAATATCGTCTGCTTTTCGAGAATGCGTCAGATGCTATTTTTGTTGCTCAAGACGAAATGATAAAATTTCCTAATCCCCAATTGTCCCTGCTTTTAGGTTATTCATATGAGGAACTGACCGGCACACCTTTCAGGAATTTTATTCATCCTGAAGACAGTGACATGGTGCTGGAAAGGCATAACAAAAGATTACAGGGGCATGGAATACCGAGCACTTATTCCTTCAGGGCTATTACAAAATCAGATGAAATATTGTGGGTAGAGGTAAGTAAGGTTCTTATTACATGGGGAGGAAGACCGGCTGCGCTTAGTTTTCTTAGAGACATCACCCGGCAGAAAAAAATAGAGGCACAGCTTTTTCAGGCCCAGAAAATGGAGGCTATCGGGCAGCTCGCAGGAGGGATAGCCCATGATTTTAACAATCTCCTGACAGCTATCATAGGCTACGGGCACCTTTTGAAAAATGAAGCAAGTCAAGACGATTGCACGAGTTCTTATATAGGTCATATCTTAAGCGCAGCCGAAAGGGCCGCTATTTTAACGAATGATCTAATGACCTTCAGCAGGAAACAGATAATCAATCCTAAATCGGTGAATCTGAACAATATAATCAAGGATATGGAAAGTCTTTTATTGAGGGTAATAGGTAAGGATGTAGAGCTTTCTACTGTTCTGACAGATACTGACTTGACTATCATGGCTGATAGTCCACAGATAGATCAGATACTCATGAACCTTGCCACCAACGCACAGGATGCAATGCCCAACGGAGGGAGTTTAATCATCAGAACAGACCGTGTGGAGTTAAATGGCGAATATATCAAGGCATATGGTTATGGCAAACCGGGCTCTTATGCTCTCCTGTCCATTGAGGATAAGGGAACCGGCATAGATGAGAGTATCAGAGGGAGAATATTTGAGCCATTCTTTACAACAAAGGAAGTCGGGAAAGGCACGGGCCTTGGACTATCAATGGTCTATGGCATAGTCAAACAGCATGATGGATATATCAATGTATATAGCGAGCCCGGCGGAGGTACGACATTTAAGATTTTATTGCCATTAATTCAATCGACGGTTAAAGAATCGAAACCTGATAACTTAATAAAGGTAAAAGGGGGCGCTGAAACAATCCTCATCGGAGAGGAGGATCTACAGGTTAGAAGCCTTCTGAAAGAGGTGCTTTCAAATGCAGGGTATCACATTATAGAAGCAGTTGATGGCGATGATGCCGTAGAGGTATTTAATAAGAATAAAAACAATATCCATCTCCTTGTCCTTGATATTATCATGCCAAAGAAAAACGGAAAAGAAGTCTATGCAGAGATCAAAAAGGTAAAGCCGGATATAAAAATCCTTTTTGTTAGTGGATATAGTGCGGATATCATTAACAAAAAAGGATTTTTAGAAGCTGGAATGAACTTTATATCAAAACCTGTTTCACCGGATGAACTTTTAATAAAAGTCAGAGATGTTTTAGATAAATAAACACTATCGGCCAATAGGAATTTGTGAGTATTAGATCATCTATTCTTAAAGGTTAAGCATTGCCAAGTGTACTCAGCGCCTCTTGGGAAATATCCAAAGTGTGTCTTTGATGAAGAAGAACCTTTCAACTCACATTGTCTGACAGGTAACGTTGTGACAATCAGAAGCAAATACTATCCCTTCAGATTTTCGATGCCTTTTTTTGCTTTTATGTTCTTCCGATCAAGTTTTAAAGCCTTTCCAAAGGTTTCACGGGCCTTATTGATCAAGCCTTCTCTGCCGTAAACCAGTCCCAGGTTTGCATAATGGTCGGCATTTTCAGGTTCCAGTTTTATTGCCTGAAGCAACGCATTCTCGGCATCTGCAGCTTTGTTCGGAAGCTTTGTAAGGGCGAGGGCGAGATAGCTCCAATATTTTGCATTACCCGGTTCCAAATCGACTGTCGATCTCAAGAGGTCGGCGGCGTTACGATAATTTCCCTTTTTGAATTCCTCAATTCCCTGCCTGAAAATCTTGCCGGTATCCGGTTTGGGCGTAAGGGACTTCTTTTTCTCTGCAAACGGCACGACGGCAGGCCCAGCTTTTTTCACGGATTCGCTCAATATTGTATATGCCTGATTAATAGCGTCAAACACCGCCGTCAGTTTGTCTTTAACTGAAGGGTCGGCAACGCTGAAATATCTGTCGGGGTGAAACTCTCTTGTCAGACGGTAATAATGCTTTTTTAATGTGTCCTCATCGGCGTCTTCATCAACATCAAGAAGTTCCCGGGGGCTTAGAAAATCAATCTTTAGATACATCTCATCGACTTTTCTGATAAGCGTATCTTCATCCTCCGAGACCGGCTGAAGTATTTCTTCAAGATCAATGTCTTCCCAGGGCTCCGCTGTTTTTTCAGTTTCCGGAGCTTTTTCTTTCTCTTCGAGCACTCCTATAGAACAGAGGACATAGAGAGTTTTCATGGCTTCAAATGATCCCATCCAGGCATTATCTATTATTTCTTTTATGGTTTTTCTGCCGTCAACCAAAGACAGCATTTTTCTGTCCTGCTGGCTGAGTTCGACGTCCTGATAAATCGACGCCGGGTCGGAACTAAGCTTTAAGACTATATCCGTAGCAGGCATCTCATTCTTGATCCTTGTCCAGTTGTCTACCCTTTTTATGCCTTCATAGATAAGGTTGCCTATGCTCATCTTCAGGGTTATGACCTCGTGTGAAGGGATGTCTCCTTCTATGAATTCATATCCGGCAGTTTCAAGCAGGAAAAGGCTGTAAATAATCTCCCTGACCTGGTATTTTACACCCCAGAACAAATCCTTTGGCATGAGGAATCCGAGTTCGACAAGTATGGCGCCCTGCCTTTTCCCGGTCTTTTTCAGGAGTTCCACGGATTTGTCATACTGTTCCATGGTAATCTTGCCGGCTTTCAAAAGCATTTCGCCCAACCGGTCATCTTCGTATGTTGATGAGGCAAAAACCGCATCGCCTTTGACAATAAATACCTTTTTAGTGAACACGGGCGCTTTTATAACGAGGGTGCCGGACTTTCTGTGTCTGTTGAGATGGATGAGTATCCTTAGAAGACCGGTTTCTTCGATACTTCCTGCCAAAGGTATTTCATTCATCGGTATCTCCTGACCTCAAATCTGTAAAGCTCCACTTCTTCACCGGGAAGAATGCCTGCCTTCATTTTTGTTATGCGTATCTGCTCTTCGACGGTGTCAACCCCTTCAAGGTCCGGCAGGAGAAGGCCCTTGCTGAATCCGCTTACGACAATTATACCGTATTTCTTAGGATCAAGCTCGCCGGCATGCTTAATTTTCTCGGGGCTGCTCAGGACGTCGACCGAATAGGAAAGTTCATGAAGTTCATCTTCGCGGACCGGAGGAAAGCGCGGGTCTTTTGTCGCAGCCGAGATAGCATTGCTGATAGTTTCCATTGCTACAGATTCACGGCATGGTGAATAAGTCCCGATACAGCCTCTTAGTTCCCCGTGTTTTTTGAGAGAGACAAAAACGCCGGCCTTTCCGTGAACTTCAGGCGGCAGGTTGTCCGGCGGGTTGATTGTCCTGTTTTCCCTGATGAATGTTTCTATGCTCTTTTTTGCAAGTTCGACAATCGGATGCATCTATTTTTTTCTCAGCAAGGTATAGTCTGCTATGGTATAAAGCGCTTCTTTTGCAGGAGAATCCGGGAAAACGGCCAGTTCATTCTTTGCTTCAGAGATAAGCCGCTCCGCTTTCTTTAAAGAGAGGTCAATCGTATCATATCGTTTAAACAATTTCAGTATCTTCTTCAGACCGCTTATTTTAAAACTTCCCTTGATGATAGCCTTGATCTCTTCAAGTTCATTTTCCGAAGCGGCTTTCAAAAGGTAAATAAGAGGGACCGTTATTTTGCCTTCTTTCAGGTCTTTACCGAGACGCTTGCCGAGTTCAGCCTCGTCTGCCATATAATCGAGTATATCATCCGCCATTTGAAATGCAATGCCTGTTTTCCTGCCGAAATTTGCGAGCGCTCTCTCCCGGTCATCCGTTACGGAACCAAGGATTGCTCCAATTCTGCAGGCAGCGGAGATTAAAACGGCGGTCTTCCCTGTGATTATATTAAGGTATTCCTCTTCGGTAATATCCGGGTCCGCTGTTTTTAAAAGCTGGAGTATCTCGGCCTCTGTCATCCTTGTTGTGGCCTCGGAGAGGGATTCCATGATCTTCTGGCTTTTCTGCAGGACGGCGAGCCTCAGCGCATTGGAATAGAGGTAATCGCCTACGAGTATTACGACCTGATTTCCCCATATAGCATGGGCCGGCGTCTTGCCCCTTCTGATATCGGCGCCGTCAATCACATCGTCATGCAGCAAAGACGCCGTATGGATCGATTCGACAATAGCCGCGAGCAGATAACGCGTATCATTACGACATCCTGATAATTCGGCGCTCAGCAGCAGAATTAATGGTCTTAGCCTTTTTCCTCCGCCGTCTAAAATATGTTTGCCGATCATTGGTATGTTGAAGACAGGGCTCTTGAAAAGGTCTCTTATTCTGTCTTCGACAATTTTCAGGTCATTTTCATAAGAGGTAAAGATTTCATCGAGATGCATCATTAATGGTAGGCCGGCTTTCGATTCAAAGTCAAGGGCAGCATATTTCTTTAACCCAAACCCTTGGATGTCCGGTATAATATCAAAACAATTGTTGTTTTCAATCAAAAGGGAAATTGACGGGTTCGTAAATGCAAAAAAAAGAAAATAATCAGATAATACGGGATTTCCGGTCGCGCCTGAACCGTCAACTCCTCGCTATGGCCCTGACCATGTTTCTTATATTATTTCTTGTTTTGATCTATAAGCGCAGCGATATTTTCGGAGAATTCTCAAAGAACAGTATTTTTACATCGCAGATCATTCTCATCGCCGTATTTATAGGGTTTAGCGTTATTAACTGGAGATGCCCCTCATGTAATAAATATCTTGGCAGCGATATAAACAGACGTATTTGCAAAAAATGCGGAATTAGATTGCAATAACGGAGGTCATTTTATGGGAAGCAGACAGCGAATAAAACTCAGAAAACCTCAACTTAAAAAACCTGCCGGGGACAAAACAGTTGCCGAAATCGTCAGAGAATTAAAGGAAGGCTCCGCCGCTCCCTCCGGTTACAGAGAACAATCTCTGAAAATACACGGCCTGATCTGCGCCAAATGCGGGAGAGACTTTGATATCAAAGATCGGAATCTTCTTACCGTACACCATAAAGACGGGAACCACCGGAACAATCCGTCTGACGGATCTAACTGGGAGAATCTCTGTATCTATTGTCATGACGATGAGCATAGCAGAGGGCTTCTTGGAGATTACCTCAAAGTGAAGGCCGGGGGTTAACCTAAATGTTGCATAAACGGCATGGCAGACACGATGAAAAGTCTTATAATGCGACAAAGGACTATATTCCGAACACATAAATGCAGATTTAACCTGCAGTGTCTTTCAGAAAAAGGCCATATCGCTGCATTAAAGTACATTAAGGAGTCGCTACAAGACCTTTTCATCGTATCAGCCCTGCCGTTTGTAATAAGTTTTTGTAACTGATTAGTTAATAATCTACGGATAGCACGGTAAAGGCGGTTGTGCCGTTCGGTCTGTTCACAACAACTTCGTCACCCTTTGTTTTGCGCAGCAATGCCTTTGCCATGGGTGAATCAACGCTGATAAAATTCTTTTCAGGATCGGGTTCATCAGGACCGACAATGCGATACCTGTAGACGTTCCCATCGGCATCCTCAAGTTCAACCCATGCGCCAAAAAATACCTTTGAAGTATCATCAGGTATCCTGTCCACGACAACTAAATCCTGCAATCTCTTTGCAAGAAAGCGTATGCGGGAGTCAATCTGTCGCAACTGCTTCTTGCCATAAATGTACTCTGCGTTCTCGGAACGGTCTCCCATGGCGGCAGCTTCGGCAACAGCCTGGGTGACCTGCGGGCGCTTGATCTTCCATAGATATGAAAGCTCTTCGCTTAAATGCCTGTGCCCTTCAGGTGTGATATATGGCGAGATACCCATTTTATTGAGAGACGGCTTTGGCATATTTCTCCGCTTCATCTATCAATTGCAGCATATCATTACAAACGACTGCGTGGAACGCCCTGCTTTTCAGCTCCTTTACCGCCATCCCCCTCATATACCATGAAAAAAATTTCCGGAAGAGTATGACACCGTTCTTCTCACCGTGGAATTCGGTAATTAAAGCAAGATGCTCTTTCATTATTCGTGTTATTTCAAAAACATCAGGCCTGCATGGCGCTGTCCCACTCTGCAGATACCCGGCAGTCTCACGGAATATCCAGGGATTGCCGAGCGCTCCCCTTGCTATGGCTACGCCGTCGCACCCTGTTTCATCAAACAGTTTTCTGATGAGACCCGGCGTCAGCGCGTCCCCGCTTGCGATTACGGGTATCCGGAGGGCTTCTTTTACTTTCCGTATGACATTGTAATCAACCGTTCCCCTGTATCCCTGCATCCTCGTCCTGCCGTGAATAAACAGTCCGCTCACGCCGGCATCCTGCGCACGGAGGGCGATATCTACCGCATTAACGGATGTCTCATCCCAGCCTGAACGTATTTTGACCGTGACAGTCAAGACGGTATTTTCGACAATTACCTTCATGATGTTTTGCAGTTTCACGGGTTCCCTGAGCAGACCGGCCCCTTCCATTTTTGATACAACCTTGTTTACCGGACATGCCGCGTTGAAATCTATTATGGCGAAAGCATTTGCCGATATAATAATATCCAGCGACCTTTTGATTATCTCGGGATCGCTTCCGACGATCTGAATGCCCAAAGGTCTCTCATCCATGTTTGAAGAAAGCATTTTTAATGTATTTTTGTTTTTGCGAACCAGGGAGTTGGCGCTTATCATCTCGGTGAATGCAAGCCCGCATCCGAAAGACCTGTTGATCATACGGAAGGGCAGGTCGCTTATCCCGGACATAGGGGCAAGGACGAGCGGAGAAACAATCGTTATATTTCCGATTGAAAGCATTATGGATTATTATACCTTAGAGGTGGATCATAGGAATTTGTAAAATAATTCCTTTCAGTTACGGGTCTAAAAATCCTCCCCTTTGCAAGGGGAGGTTGGAGGGGTCAATGAAAAATAATCAAAACCACCCCAACCCCTCCTTGCAAAGGAGGGGATTAAACCCGTAACTGAGGGATTACGGAATAAAGATTCGGCGCCCTTGACGAAATATCTATATTATGTTAAAGTAAACATGAATTTTAGAAGTTTTTGCGATTGCATAGGCTACAAAGACTTTTGACTTTGTGGCCTTTTTTCTTGAGGCCTTCTGAGATTTAGTTTAAAGATAAGGAGGTAAAAGAAATGGCACAAGGAACAGTGAAATGGTTTAATGAGAGCAAAGGTTTTGGCTTTATTACCAGTGATGACGGCAGTGAAGCTTTTGTTCACCACACATCTATCCAGGGCAGCGGATTCAAGACCCTTGCCGAAGGTGACAAAGTCAGCTTCGACACTGAAAAGGGCCCAAAAGGTCCCAAGGCGATCAATGTTGTAAAACTATAATTTAGTTGTGAAAGGCTCCTTCCTGAGGGAGGGAGCCTTTTCATTTTGGGAGGGACATGAATAACAGTATAAACAGCAGAAAGAATGCGGCAAGGACTGAAAGGCTTCAGCAGAGACTTGACGCAGGCTTTGTGGCTGCGCAATTCCCCGAGGTTGCAAGCATTGTAGTCAGCATGATCTACAATCAAAAGGGAATAAAAGAATCATTACCGCGCACCGTTAATTTCTTCCCCGGCAGCTATGCTTTTTTCAGAGTAAACTGTCTGAGCAAGGAATGTGTTGATGGCGGGTTCGATCTCACTCAGGTTATCACCGGGATGGTCGGAAAACGCAAAGTGGCCGCAAAGGGTGAACTCAGTTGCGAAGGCAGCGGCTCTTCCGTCGACCACTCGGCTATTGTCTACGAAGTTTCCATAAAATATACCTAATAAAATTGCCCTCTAATTTTACGATCCATTGATATCCTGCTATCCTTTTCCGGTATTGACTACAATTTTTGATTAATAAGGGTTTAATTATTCGGGAAACAGGCAAGCAGAGAGAACTTAAGAGTTTTAATTAATAATTTGTTAAGAAAGAAGGTCACATGAGTTTTAGTTCGTTCAATCTTCATCCTCAGATTGCCGCCGGCGTTAAGGCGCTCGGCTATTATACGCCAACCCCCATCCAGATCCAGGCCATCCCGCCGGTCATGCAAGGACACGACGTTATGGGCCTTGCACAGACGGGAACAGGCAAAACAGCGGCCTTTGTACTGCCTATTCTGGAGCGCCTGTTAAATGGACCGCGAGGACTTATCCGCGCCCTCATCATTGCGCCGACACGCGAACTGGCAGAGCAGATAAATACATCTATTGCCGATCTGGGTCGCCGGACGCGACTGCGCAGTCTAACGATCTACGGCGGCGTAGCGATAAGCTCGCAGATATATAAACTCCGCGCCGGCGTAGAGATAGTAGTTGCCTGTCCGGGCCGTCTGCTTGACCATATCGGTCAGGGCACTATAAACCTGTCGAATCTGGAGGTGCTTGTGCTTGACGAGGCTGACCGGATGTTTGATATGGGCTTCCTGCCTGATATCCGGAAGATCATCAAACACCTGCCGGCAAAGCGCCAGACCCTGCTTTTTTCGGCGACCATGCCTGATGACATCCGGCGACTGGCCAACGATACCCTTAGCGCTCCTATTACAGTGCAGGTGGACCATGCCGCGCCTGCAAGCACTGTTGCGCACGCGCTTTATCCTGTCGAGCAGCACCTCAAAACCGCGCTTCTTGTCGAACTGCTGCGTCATACCGATACGGAATCGGTGCTGATCTTTACGCGCACCAAGCACCGCGCCAAGCGTGTGGGGCAGCAATTAGAAAAGGCCGGCTACCGGGCGGCTTCGCTGCAGGGCAACCTGTCGCAGAACAGACGCCAGGAGGCCCTTGACGGCTTCCGTAACGGTTCGTATCAGGTGCTTGTTGCAACCGATATTGCGGCACGAGGCATAGATGTATCGAGCATATCCCATGTCATTAACTATGACATGCCGGATACCGTCGATGCATATACTCACAGGATAGGACGAACGGGCCGGGCCGCAAAGACCGGCGACGCCTTTACCTTTATTATCCGTGAAGACGAAGATATGGTGCGAAGCATTGAACGCGTTCTCGGAGAAAAGGTGGAGCGCCGCATATTGCAGGACTTTGAGTATAAGAAGCCGAAACCGGCGCGCGATAACGAGTTTGCACGTCCGCCGCGTGAGCCGCAGCGCCGCAGGGAAGGGAAAAAGCCGGAGCCATCCATGGCTTGTACCGCCGCCGCTGTCCCTCAAAAAAGGCGTCAGGTACAGCCGGCAATTGCAGCCGCTAATCGAAACTCCGTTCCCAAACGCTCGTCCAACTCAACAACGCGCAAGTTCAGGACTTATAAACCCGGTAAAGGGCGCTGAAAACATCACTATTCTCAATTATAACTTTTTTTCCTTTTGAGCCAATTTTCAACGAAGGTAGCTATTTGCAATTCCACTGAAGACGGTATATCAAAAAACCTGACCCCGTATTCTTTGAGGCCGTTTTCTTTTTCACGGATTCTCATGATCTCTCCATCAGCTACAATTCGGATCGAGTTTGGAAGAAAAAAAGAGCATGTTAACTTATCGCCCTTGTTAAAAATAGTGTCTGTTTCGAGAAGGACTCCTGATGAACTTATGTTTTTTGAAGCGCAGAAAACGTGTGCTGCCTTGTTGTCCTCCATATTGACTACCTTGACGATGACCCTGTAGCTCGTCCTTTCCGAAACATTAAGAAGCCTTGAGACTTTCCATAAAAACGCAGCCGGAGATACAGGCTGCGTTATGTAATCGCTTGCTCCGCATCTCAGGCATCTTTCAATGTCCGAGAGTTTTTCCGAACAGACAATAAGTATTGAGACTACCTTGAGAACTTCGTCCCCTCGTATGACCGAACATAACTGTTCACAGCTAAAATCAGAGCAATCAATTGTGATTATGATAAGGTTTGCTCTTTCCTTCCTGTGAATGTCGAGCGCTTCCTGTGCCGATTTAATATAAAATACTTTATTGTCGTGTCCGGCAATCAGGCTTACATTCTGCTCGATAAAATCCTTCAGAGAATCAGCGATAATTAGTTTTTTCATCTTGACGGTCCTCATTGAGTTTGTGTTTTTGATTTTTTATTTTAAACCCGCTTAATTCAGGGACAACGGCGCCTTTATGCTGGATGAGGACTTTGTGGGTTTCACCGATTGTGCCGGGCAGGATCAGTCTTTTGATCTTTGCCAACTCAAAAAGGTAGTCCTTTGAATTCCGATAAAGTTCCGCAATTATTTCATCGATCCCGAGGGAAACAAGATATGCGCCCTGTGAACAAAATCCAAGGGTTTTGAAACCGTATTCCTCTCCCCATTTTTTTACCGAAGAGAAATTTACATGTGCGGTAATATCCTGTTCGCCTACATACTGATAAGGGTTTTCACTGAGCTGATGTTTGTGATAGCAGAGCAGGGCGCCCCTGTTTCTCTCTTCGCTGTAATATTCCCGGGCGGGGTGTCCGTAATCTATCGTCAGAATAAATCCTTCAGACAGGACCTCGCCTGCTTCACGCAGCCAGTCTTTAATCCCGAGATTGATCTCGGTCCTGAAGCCGGGCGGGAGTTGAATGGAAAACTCTTCAAGATAGCCGGCTAAAGCCTGAGTGCCGGGCGGGAGTCTTAGCTCAGTGAAAAGATCATTTTCAGCAGCCACATAAATTTCTTTCAGTTCGTCTTCCATTTCTATAAGATGGACGGGAAAAGCGTCGAAAAGTTCATTTGACAGAATACAGCCCTTAAATTCTTTAAGTTCTTTCAGAGACGAAGACCATGCAATCTTGTCGGTATATCTATCAAGGAGCTTCTTTTGTTTGCCCTTCATAAAGGGATGAGGTTCAACGATTACATAATTCAGGGCGGCGTAAATATCTTTATCATTAAGAAATTGAAGGATATCGTGGCACATATATCCCTCGCCTGCGCCGGGTTCAACGGCATAAAAAACGGATGGTCTGCCCATAATTTTCCACATCTCCTCAAGCTGTTTCCCCAGCATTGCCCCGAAAACAGGGTGGAGGTGCTGGCTTGTATAATAATCTCCGGCCTTCCCTATTTCTATTCTGTCGGAAGAGTAATAACCAAGCCCCGGTTCATACAATGCCATCTTCATAAAGGTTTCAAAGGTAATCGGACCTTCGTCTTTAATCTTATCGGCAATCTTACGTTCAATGGGGTTCATAGCTTCATTTGATTCCCATCTTGTCAAGGTCTTCATTCAAGCCTATGAGTACCAGTATGTCCTCTTTTTCTATGGTGTCTGTCGGCAAGGGGTTTACATTCCATGAATCTTTTATTATGCCTTTTTCCGTCGTAATCTTTCTTTTTATGGCAATAAGGTTTACGCCATATCTTGTCCTTAATTGGGTATCTTTCAGGGTTTTTCCGATAAGGTTATCCGGCGTTGGAAGTTCAACAATACTATACTCCTGTGAGAGTTCGAGCTGTTCAAGCACGCTTGGCCGTATGAGGCTGTGTGCGACGCGGATTGCCATGTCGCGTTCGGGGAAAATAATCCTGTTGACTCCAAGGTTTTGGAGTACCTTGCCGTGAAGAGTTGTTACGGCCTTTGCAATAATGTTTCTTATGCCGAGTTCCTTTAAAAGCATAACAACAAGTATGCTCGCTTCAATATTCTCTCCTATACTGACGATGGCGGTATCGACATTCTGGACGCCGACGGAACGCAATGCCTTCTCATCTATAGCATCAAGCTGGACCGCATATGTTACAAAGTCGGCGGCTTTTTTGACCCTTTCTTCTTCACTGTCAATAGCAATCACTTCGGCGTCATACTTCGCTAATGTCTTGGCTACCGAAAAACCAAACCGTCCCAGTCCTATTACCGCATAATGCTTTTTCATCCTATTATCACGCTCCCTTCAGGGTATCTGAAACGTTCCTCCGCTTTTCTGGTAAGTGCTATGGCGAGGGTAAGCGGGCCGAGTCTCCCTAAAAACATTGTAAAACTTATTGCAAATTTACCTAAAGGCGTAAAAAGCGCTGAAAGGCTTTTTACGCCTCCGTCTCCCACGGAAAGTCCGACGGTCCCGAAGGCGGAAGTTATCTCAAACATGGTGGAAAGATAAGGCATATGCTGCGTGGTAATAATGAAATGCGTGCTTAACGTACAGAGAATTGCCGCCAGAGTGATGATCAGAAATGACTTTGCAACGGTATCTGCCCGGACCCTTCTTTTAAAAAGCACGGTACTGCTCATCCCTCTGATAGTTGCATAAAGGCTTGCTATAACAACGGCAAAGGTGGACGTTTTAACGCCTCCTCCCGTTCCGCCCGGTGATGCGCCGATGAACATCAGTATTATTGTCAGAAACAATGTTTCCGGCCTTAACAGGGAATAATCGATTGTATTAAACCCCGCAGTCCTCGGAGTGACCGAGGCAAAATACGAGGAAAGAATTTGCTCTCTGAAGGACATGGCGACAAAGGTCTTCGGGTTTGACAGCTCAAGGAAATATATAGATAGCGTACCTCCGATTATAAGAACGGCCGTCGTGACAAGGACTATTTTGCTGTGCTGGGAAAGTCTCCTGATCTCTTTCCTGCGATAAGTGTATATCTCCCCTACTACGATAAACCCTATCCCGCCGACAATGATAAGGGTCGTTATAACAAGGTTAACAATAATATCGCCCCTGAAACGTATAAGGTTATCAGAAAAGAGACTGAAGCCGGCATTATTAAAGGCGGAAACCGAATGGAAAATCCCGAACATAAAGGCGTCCTTAAACGGATAATCATACATAAATCGCAGTGTTAATATAAAGGCGCCGGCAAGCTCGAATATCAATGTAAATACAAGGACCCTTTTTGTGAATCTGACAATCCCTTCAAGACTCTCTACATTAAGGCCTTCTTTTATGGTGAGCCTTTCGGTGATGCCTATCCTTTTACCTAAAATAAGAGATATTATTGTGGCGGACGTCATATATCCGAGCCCGCCTATCTGTATCAGGAGCATTATAATAATCCGGCCGAAAGGGGTAAAGTCATTCGGGGTGTCTTTTACGATAAGCCCTGTTACGCATACGGCCGAGGTAGATGTAAAAAAAGCGTCAATAAAAGAACATCCTCCTATATTCGAAACCGGCAGCATGAGGATAAATGCACCTGCAAGGATGACGGACAGGAAGCCGATTACGAGTATCTGCGGTGGAGATAATTTAACTTTCA
>Ga0315292_10000520_pt1 | contig 18124 bp, 26 predicted proteins | sample YL17G13_0_MG_FD_204029 | JGI IMG/M metagenome (GOLD analysis project Ga0315292, IMG submission 204029) | Sediment microbial communities from Yellowstone Lake, YNP, Wyoming, USA - YL17G13_0 | ecosystem: Environmental > Aquatic > Freshwater > Lake > Sediment | place: USA: Wyoming | collected... | reverse complement strand
GTCCCGACGTGTCCCAGCCCGATGGGACAGCGAAGGTCATCCGCATTTCGGATCGAAAGCTGACAGAATCTGGTGCCAAGCACCCGACACTCAACGGGATTCCGATCGGTGTTCCACCGGACGAAGCGGCCATCCGCCGCGACCACGAACGGGACAATTGGCGGGACAAAAACGGGACAGGTCCCAGGACATTTCTGGAAGGGGGGGTCGGGGGGGAAGGTCTGTCCCCTGTTTTCCCCCCTCCTTCGGAGGGGAAAACAGAGGGACAGACCGAGAACCTCGACGGGACACGGGACACGGAGGGGACAACTTCGTGGGACACGCGGGACACCGCCGCGGCTGGCGAAGAACAGAGAGTTGCGCCGCCGTTTCAAGCCAATGGGCACCATCACTCCTCCTCCGGTGGGGACGCCTCCGGAGGGGACAGCGGGGACAGTGGCGGACGGGACAACGGGGACGGGACGGGACACACGTGTCCCTGCGCCGCCGCGCTGTCCCGGATGGAGGCCGAGCAGCGGATGATCATCACCGCGCTGCGGGACCTCGCTGGCCTTGCACAGGGCGCGATGAAGATGGCGGTGACCTCGATGGCGCGCGCGGAGGGCCTCGCGCGGCTGGTGCTGTCCCCGGTGGAACGCGCCGACGCCGAGATCCCGAAGGGCCTTGAGAAGGAGGCGGACGCCGCCCTCGCCGCCGACAAAGGGTTTGACGAGGTGACCGAAATACGCATCGGTGAGCACGGTCAACTTGTCCCCGTGGACCCGGACGCCGTGCTCGCTGCCTCGTCGAGGGTGCAGCAGACGACGGCCGCGTTGCTGGGCGCTGCGCGCACGGTGCCCGACGAGCCGCACGTCGACGAGGCGCTCGACCACGCGTGGAGGATGATGATGTTCCTCTGCTACGTGACGAGCAACGCGGAGGCTGCGCGGCCGCTCTCGGAGGCGGAGATGTACTGCCTGCGCGAGATGCTGCGCGCCGCCGAGATGTACGTGAGCGCAGAGCGCGGCGAGACGCCCTTCGGCATGCTCGCCCGGTGGATCGATCTCTACGCCCGCGACGCGCAGCTGAAAGCCAGCCAGAAGTCCCCGGAAAACATGCTCGTGCGCCTGCAGTTCTACGCGCAAGCGAGCTACCCAAAGGAAAGCGTCTGGACCCCTTCCAAGGTCGTCCAGGCGTGGCGCCAGATCACCGGCCGCCCCACCTCCCCCGCCGCTCAAGACGAAGTGAAGCCGGGGGAGAACGACCGTGGCTGACGGCACACCGAAAAACCCAGCCTCCTACCGCGATCTGCTCCGCGCCCAAGCGGACGGTGAAGAGGTCCCCGACGACAAGCTCCGCATCTTCCGCCGCGAGGAAGACATCATCCGGAGCGCCGTCGCGTCCCCACGCGCGTTCCAGGCCTGCGGCCTCGAAGCGGCGATGTTCGAGGCGGCCGACTACCGCATCGCGTGGGAGGCCATCCAGCGCGCCGCCGATCAGATGGTCGGCGACGGCGCGCTTCCCCCCGAGAACGTCCTCTCCGAGATGCGCCGCAGCGGCGAGGGCCGCTTCGGAGGCATGGCGGGCAAGCTCTGGTGGATCACCATCGAGAGCGAGAAGCCCGTCGAGATCGGCTACGCCCTCGAAGTCCTCGTCCCCGAGGTCTCCTCGCGCTTCCAGCTCCGCCTCTGGAACCAGCGCTTCCGCGCCCTCGGCGACCGCATCGACCAAGAGCCGAGCATCCTCGGCCTCTACGAGGAGTACGTCTCCGAGAGCTACCGCGTCGGCATCGCGCCCGACGGCGGCCGCCTCGGCCGCACCATGGAGGAGATCGCAGGCTCGCCGCCGAAGCGATCCGACATCGTGCCGACCGGGATCCCGCAGATCGACGGACCCACCGGCGGAGGCCACGGCATCGGCGAGCTGATGGTTGTAGGCGGAGGGACCAACTGCATCGCCGGGGACATGCTCGTGCCGATCAACCGAGCGAAGATCGGTCACAAGATGCCGTTGAAGCGCATCGTCCACATGTTCAACGGGGGCAAGCCGCGCGGTGGCCGCAGCTGGAATCCCAAGATCCCGACCATGGTGCGCGCGCCGTTCCCTGACGGCACGGTGCGTCTCGCACGGATCCTGAGCGCGAGCGCGAGCGGCGTGCGACCTGTCTTCGAGCTGAAGACCGCTCACGCATCGGTCACGGCGACTGCGGAGCACCGCATCCTCACCCCGAGGGGCTGGCGCCGCGTCGAGGAGCTATGCCCCGGTGACGAGGTGATGCTCGACATCTGCATCACAGGACGTGGCACCAAGGCGTCCATGCCCGCAGAGCTGCGCGCTGCCGTCATGAAGAAGCCGAAGAAGCTGAAGCAGGACGCACGGCCGGAGATGTCCTGTCCCCATCACCCGTTCGCCAACCGCAGGAAGCGGACGGGACGCCGGACGATGGTCGAGACGGTGCAGACGCACCGTCTCATCGCAGAGGCACGCCTCAACAACATGTCGCTGGAGGACTTCATGGCGGCGCTTCGGTGGAGCGCAGAAGGCTTGAAGTTCCTGGACCCGAAGGAGTACGACGTCCACCACAAGGACCGGAACAAGCGGAACAACGATCCGGACAACTTGCAGGTGCTCACGCCACGGGAACACGCTCGTGTGCACGAAGAGGAGTGGACCGAGCACATCACGACGAGGCTCACGCCTTCGCCGGTGACGTCGATCACGCCCGCGGGAGAGCAGGAGACCTTCGATCTGGAGGTCGAAGGCGCCTCAGCGTTCATCGCTGGAGGCGTCGCCGTGCACAATTCGGGCAAGAGCTACATGGTGCAGCGGCTCGCCCGCAACCAGGCGAAGCTCGGCGAATCGGTCCTGTGCATTTCGGCGGAGGACCCGGAGAAGCTGCTCGCGTGCCGGATGATCTCCGACTTCACGCTCACGCAGATCCCGGCGAGCCCCATCTCGATCAGGAAGCGCCTCGAAGCCGGCATGAAGGGCCACACGCCGGGCGCCGCCGATCCGCGCATCGTGGAAGCCGCGATCCAGGACATGGGGACCGAGCTGTGCGGGCGCGTCTACTCCTACGAGGCGAAGAAGTGGACGGTCTCCAAGATCTGCGGGCTCATCCGGCGTCACCGGTACATGGCCGGGATCCGGATGGTCATCGTCGACTACCTGCAAGCGATCCAGCCGGACATGCCGGGCCACAACCGCACGCAGGAGGTCTCCGAGATCCTCATGAAGCTGAAGAAGTGCGCCACCGAATGCGGCGTCGCGCTCGTCGTCATGAGCCAGTACGCCCGCGACGAGTACCGCGACGGCCAGGAGCCGAGCATCACCGCGTGCAAGTACGCAGGCGACATCGAGAACGAGGCCGAGATCATGTGCCTCATGTGGAGAGACGAGGACGATAACCTCCATGCCAAGCTGCCGAAGATCAAATGGGTGAAGGCGCGAGACTTCCGCTTCATCATTTCCACGCACCCGGACACCGGCAACTTCCTCGACTGGAACGACGACTTCGCGCCGAGGGAGCCCGCCGAGGACAAGCCCGCGAAGCGCAGCAAGAGAGGGCAGCCGTGAGGCGATTCGAGAGGTTGCACGCGGCGCTTTCCGGCAACGGATCGCGGGTCCATCTGGCGCACGCCGATGGCACACCCGTGTGCGGCGCTGCTGTGCTCGCTCGATACCGCGTCCGTGCGCGGATCACCTGCTCGACGTGCCTTCGTAAGCGCCCGAAGAAGGCGATGCGCCTTGCCGGGCGCCCGGTCGTGGTGGGCGTCGACCATTCTCCGCGGTACGCGGCGATTGCGCGAGCGCTGCGAGCTGGAGCAACCGTCGAGCCGAGCATCAAAGTGAAGTACTGGCCTGTGCTGGAGACGGGAAAGAGCGCATGAGCGATTCACCCTTCCCGCCGCCGCTGCCGGACCCCGGGCCGCTCACCGCCGAGCTGCTCGACGAGAACGATCCCGGGAGCCCCGTCGTCCTGCGCGACGCCGCGGGCACCGAGGTCATGGTCATGTCGCAAGAGGTCTTCTGGAAGCTGCGGGACAGCCGCCCCAGGGAGGGCGCGTGAGCAGCCAGCGCTGGCGCCTCAACGGCCTCGTCTCCGACGCCCTCTACCGCGCCGAGAAGCTCGACGACGCCCAGTCCTGGCGCGAGGCCGCCGACGCGTACGCCCACGTCGCCGGGATCGAGGCCGCCATCGCGTTCTGCGAGGAGTGTCCCCCCGACGAGCGCCGCATCGGCGTGCTCGGGCATCGTGTGGCCATGCAGCTGGCCGAGGAGTGCGAGGTGCACTTCCAAGAGACGCCTTGCGAGGACGAGGAGTGTGGCTTCGCGCTTTGCGATCGGTGCAACAACGCCTGGCGGCGCGAGCACAACTGCGTCGGAGGCTGCCCCGACTGCGTCGCTGCCGGCATGCTCTTGAAGACCCGGGAGCCCAAATGCGATCCGCACTGCTCGACGCTCTGCCCTACCTGCAACCCCGACGACTGAGGAGACGATCCGTGAAGCGAGACCTGAGCCTGACCGAAGAAGAGCAGAGCGAGCGACGCCACGGCGATCTCGCGCTGCTCGCCATCCTGGAGGAGCACGGCGAGGCGCTCGACGACGAGCAGTCGGCCCGCGCCGAGAGCGTCGCGGCGTACATGCGCCGCAGCGAGCGGCACGTGCTGAGCGACGCCCAGCGCGGCATGATCCTGGCGTTCTGCAGGATTGCGAAGCCCGACTTCGAGGACGACGCCACCGACGACAAGCGCCCCCGGAAGACCGCCGCCCAGATCCCGCGCGGCGCGCCGGTCCTGCTGCCGGACGTGCTGCGCAGGTTGCCGCTGAAGCCGCCGGGCTGGAAGGGGGTAGCGTAATGGCGCGCCTCGTCAAGCCTGTGGAGTCCTGGCTCTACGCGCTCCGCACGATCCAGACGTTGCAGCTGCTGCACGGCGATCCGGTCGTCGTGCGCGAGATCGGGTATCCGGGCGAAGAGGGCTACTACAAGGACAGCAAGGGCACGATCTTCTTGCACTCGCAGGCCAAAGAGCACGAGCGCGTCTTCGTCGTCGGTGTGACCACGACCGAGGAGGATGAGTGCATCGGATCGACCTTCATCGTGGGCGACCATTGCCTCTACCACCATGCTCTCCATGTCGCGTTCTTCGCGGACGTGCCGCCGCGGCAAAACTTCACACTGCGCATCGACCCCGGCGGACAGCTGAAGAAACCAGGCGTCGCAAGATTTCATGGGTGGAGCGTCAACCCTGAGTCGTGGTCGAAGAAGGCGTCGCTATGAAGACCCGTCGCGCTCTGCCCCTCATGGCCCTCGCGATGGCGCTCGGCGCCACCGCGCTCGCGTCGTCCCAGGAACGCGTCCTCGTCGGGAAGCAGCTCGAAAACGCAGCAAAGGACATCCCCTCATGACCATCTTCGTCGACGAACTCCGCGCCTGGCCCGACCAGCCGAAGCACGGCCGGGCTGCTCTCCACTTCGGCAACGGCAAGAGGAGCTGCCACCTCACGACCGACGGCCCCATCGAGCAGCTGCACGCCTTCGCGGAGAAGATCGGCTTGAAGCGCGAGTGGTTTCAGGAGCGCAGCGTGATCCCGCACTACGATCTCACCCCCGGCAAGCGCATGGACGCGCTCGACGAGGGGGCCGAGGAGATCTCGCGCCGGGATCTCATGCGCCTGCGGATGCAGCAGAAGCCGCCGACCATGGACGACGTCCTCGACGCCGCGCTCGACTCCCTCAAGCCATGAACCTCGGCGTCCCGCAGCGACCTGTCGTCGTGGAGATGACCGTCAAGGTGGGCGCGCGCAAGCTGGAGGGCCTGCGCGCCCTTCCCGGGCGCCACATCCTCTACCAGCTGCTCGCGTGCGGCCACGTCGTGAGCGGCTTCCCGAGCCACGACCAGGGCCGCGCTCGGCGCGCGTGCGCGGCGTGCTACAAGGCGCGCGAGGGAGAGGGCCACGGCACGCCGACCATCTTCGATCTCGAAGCGTTCCGGGCGAAGTACGGTGGCGACGCGCAGTGACGGAAAAGAAAAAGAAGCAACGCAAGCCTGCGGAGGCCGCCGAAGACCTGAGCGGGCTCGTCTTCGCCGATCTCTCGACGGAGGAGTACCTCGCCAAGGTCGACGCCGACGTGCGCACGAGGCTGGGGCACCCCGCTGTGGATCCGCAGCTTGCGCCATTCGTGCCGAGGAAGCGCGCCAAGAGGACGGCGAAAATCAAAAATGCCGGTCAGAGTTGACCGACTGAGAAAGAGGGTGTAGGACTCGGGTCATGGCGAAGTTGTACGGGGACGCTCCTATCACTGTGGCGAAGCACGCTTCGTTGAAGCACGGCTGCTGCGCCGACAAGGTGTGCACGCCGGAGACGTGCATGACGCTGCCCGACGGCGCGTCGTGCTCCATGTGTGTGACCGCCACGTACTGCCGCAAGGTGTTCGGGGTGGACCCGGCCAACACGTGGTGCGACTTCTACCCGCGGAGGTACCGGCCGCAGGTGCTCCTCGCGGAGGCGCTGAAGCCCGCCGTTCGCTTCGAGGCGGACGTGGACATGGTGGGCGAGCTGGCGCACGTGCGGCTGCATCGCTGGATCGTCGATGCCGGCCACACCGGTTTCGCCAAGCTAGGGGGCCAGCGCCGTGGACCCGCCTTCGGGGTCTACGTCATGCAGAAGCACGAGGCGGAGGCGTTCGCGAAGATGGTGAAGGCCGACTTCGACCGGAAGGACACGACCGTGCGCGCGTGCAGCTGGTGCGGCAGCAACATCTGCTCCGCCGAGGGCGTGACGGGCGACAAGTGCCCGCCCTGCGAGGAGGACTTCAAAGCGGGCAAGGCGAAGCCCAAGGGGTTTGACGAATGAGCGCCCTGCAGTACGGCAACCCCAACCCGCTCTTCGAGGCGGTGTCGGCCGAGGCGGGGGTCTCGCCCGAGGAGCAGTCGATCCCGCTGCCGGATCCGAAGAAGAAAAAGCCGCGCGGCAAGCCGACGCACCCGACGGTGATCGCCGCGGTCGCGAAGCTCGTCGAAATGGCGCGCCAGCGCCGCCCTGGCGACGTGCTCCGCTGCGCCAAGGTCATGGCCGCGAGCCTGCGCCGTGACGGCGACGTCGAAGGCGCCAACGCCGTGCTCCACGCTGCCGGCACCAACGCGGAGGACGTGGTCGCCGCCACGCGCATGACGCAGTCGGTCGTCGAGTGGTACGAGCCCGAGGACATGACGGACGAGCTGGTGCTCGACGACGGCGAGGGGGACGCCCTCCGCACGCTGCGTGACTCCTTCGCGTGCATCCCGAAGATGGTGGAGCGCGGCATCGACGCCCCGTCGCGCGTGCTCTTCGTCGGGCCGTCCGGCGTCGGAAAGACGACCGCCGCTCGGTGGCTCGGCGGCGAGCTGCGCCTGCCCGTCGCCGTCGCCAAGATCCACGGCGTCGTGGGCGGCCACATCGGCGAATCTTCGGGCAACCTCGCCAAGGCCTTCGGCGAGGCGTGCACGTGCCCGTCCATCCTCATGCTCGACGAGATCGACGGCCTCGTCACCAAGCGCGCGTCCGGCGACGGCTCGGCTGCGCAGACCGAAAACAACCGCACCATCTCGTCCTTCCTGCAGCAGCTCGACATGCTACCGCCGTCGCAGATCGTCATCGCGGCGACCAACCTGCCGGAGATGCTCGATCCGGCGCTGCTCCGGCGCCTGTCGACCAAGATCGCCTTCGGCTTCCCGAGCGACGCGGCGCGCACCAAGATGGTGGCGCGCTGGCTGCGGCTCTCCTCGTACAACGAGAGCGCCCTGGAGCTGCTCGTGCGTCGAGGCCGCGGCAAGAGCGGCGCGGAGCTGCGGGACGCCACGATGCGCGCCGCGCGCGCCGCTATCCTGGACGGCGACAAGCCCATCCAGCCGACCCACGTCGATCCTGGCTACGTGCCGCCGTACGCGTGCGCGGGCTGCAAGCGGATGCTCTTCGTGGAGAGATGGGCTCTCTGTGAGCATTGTGGTCACGCGGGACCGGATCGGGTGTCCGAATGAACGGCTCTCTCAGCGCGAAGCACATCCTGACCGAGGCCGAGGCGACCTCGTTCTTTGCGAAGCTCTACCGCGGCGTGCACCACATCCCGGACGAGAAGATCCGGGACGAGGGCAACGGCTGCTGGAGCGTCGCTCACTACGGAGGCATGTCGACCTTCGACTTCGACGAGCTGACCCGGCTCGTGCTGCTCGCCCACGAGCGCTGCGTGCGCGCCTGGGTGACGGCAGGGCGCCCGCGGTACGTGCGGATCTGGATTGCCGGGCGCGTCCGGGACACGGGCGACATCGTGACGAGCCACCCGACCATCGAACAGGCCTTGGCGAAGTTTCGGGCGAGGGACGACGAGCCCTGGTGGCGGGAGCTGGAGAAGAAGGAGCCCACATGAGCGACGACGAGATCTGGGAGCGCCGCGGCGCCATCGAGGTCTGCAAGCACTGCGACACCGTGCGAGAAGGCACGGCTTCGTCGACGGTCATTCACCTCGCGCTGTGCACGGTCTACGCCGACACGAGGTTGGGCCGCGCGAAGTGGGAGGGCATGGCCCGCAACATGGCGCAGAAGCTGAATGAGGCCGAGGGCGTCATGGACGCAGTGTCTGTGTTGCTGACCCGCCTCATCGACATCGTCCCCCACGAGGCGATGCTCGCCACCAACAAAGAAGCCGAGGCGCTTGCTGTCGCGATCGAGCGCTACAACGGCAAGGGGGAGGTGGAGAGCGAGGCGGCGCCTACGGTAGAGACGTGCCGACACTGCGGGCTCGAATGGCGCTGTCCTGGGTGCGACGGTGTCCGGGAAGGCGCCAAGGCCGCGAGGGCGGAGAATTGGGGGGCGTGATGGCGGAGCAAGAGCGCGTCCCCTGCGGGATCGGTCGACGGCTGCAGTGGTGCGAGTACTCCCGCGCCTGCCTCGCCGTCGGCGACGAGCTGCCAGGCCTCCGCTGTATGGAGCGCAAGGGCCACGTGGGCGTCCACCGAGGCCAGGGCCGCACGTGGGGCGAGCCCGTCGATCCCGCCGCCGCACCCCCGAAGCGCAAGAGCGCCGACACCGCGGCGACGATCGCCATGCTGCTCGGGCTCGCCCTGCCGCTTGATCTGGAGGGGAGGCGGCGCAAATGGTGAAGGCACGCACGTCGCCGCGGTACACGCCGGTTCGTGAAGGAACAGGCGCGCGAGCCTGCTCTTCCTCGACGTCTCGGCGGCCCACCGAGGAGGGAGCCGTGAGCCACGACTACAGTGCCGACGTGGCGAAGGCCTCGGCCTTCGCCGAAGAGATGGGCTTTACGTTTTACATTGTGTGGGGACACGTCTCCACGATTGCCGGCGAACACCGCGAGGCTACCGGGTCCACATCTCTAGCTCCTCGTCGGCTCGGTGGCCCGCTGTTGAGGAACGACACGTGAGTGTCGCCTACGCCATCGATCCCAACCAGTCGAGCCGCGCGTTCGTGCTGTTGAAAAAACGCGGGTCGCTCTACATCCGCACCCACGTCTGCGTCGTGTTCGTGAAGTGCCCCTATTGCCACGCTGCCACGGGCCAGCCCTGCGTGAGCGTCGCCGGGGAGCCGAAGGCAGAGACGCATTTCTCTCGACGCGACGCGTACGCGGCGAAGGTCAAATTGGAACGAAAGCGAGGAGCATGAGATGGCGAAGCTGAGCGATATTCTGGAGAAGCACCCGGGTCCTGTCGACGCCGCCGTCCAGAAGGCCCTCGAAAAGTCGGTGGCCTCCATGCAGGAGCTGCTCGTCGCAGTGCTGCAATCCGACAAGCGCGACCGCTTCGCGCAGGCCGAACGCCTCGCCAAGCTCGCCAACACGTTGCAGCGCCAGTCGGCGACGCGCGTCGGGGACCTCGTGCCGGGGGCGATCGAGTACGACGACGACAACAACCTCGTCAACTACGGCGTCGTCCGGCCCGCGTTCAACGATCAGGGGGACGTGCTCCGGCAGATGGCGATGCAGATGGGGCCGATGCACGCGTCGAGCACGAGCAAGAATCTCGCGTCCGAGCTGCGCGAGCTGACCGACGCCAGGGTCAACTTGGAGGGCGCACAGCGCGCCGCCTTGGACGTGCGCATCGACGCGATCGTGGCTCAGCTCGGAAAGAAAGAGGAGACGAAGAATGACGACGCTCACATGGTTTCTGCCGACGTTCTACGGGGACATTCAGCTCAACGCGCGGGGGGAGGCGACGACGCTGGTCTACGAGAAGCTGAGCCCGTCGGAGAGGGAGGCGATGCTGGAGCTGCGCGTGCGTGCCACGAGCGGGACGTGGGGCCGCAAGCCCTGGGCCAGCATCTCCAGCTTCCCCATCCCGGATGAGCAGGGCTCGGGTGAGATCGAGCTGGATGCGCCCATCGAGGACGTGCAGAAGTTTCTCTCGAAGCAGTTGAAGCCTGGGCGGGTGCTCGTCTCGGCCGTGCGCTTCTCCGGCGGCGCCGTCGTGGAGAAGACCGACGCGACGCTCGCCCCCTACCGCAAGGGCGGCGACACGACGGAGCCGCCGAGTACGCCCGCTCCGAAGGTCGTCGAGCCGAAGCCTGCCGTCGCGGCGACGGTGGCAGCGCCCGTCCAGGGCTGCCCCGCGCCGGACTTCGACAACGCCGACACCCGCGCGACGCGCGTGCTCGAAGCCTTCCTGCTGGACGACCAGCTGGAGGACTTCCGCCGCTACGGGCAGTTCATGAGCCTGGGGCACGAGACGGGGCACCGGTACCTCGTCACGTCGCGCCAGGCGCGCAGAGCCCTGGAGAGGACCGGCGGCCGGTCGCTCTTCGATCTGGACGAGCCGAGCTACGGCAACGGCAACCCCATCATCGTCGACGACATGCACGGTCACCGCCGCATTGTCGGCACGGAGGAGGGCAATCGCTACGGCCGCGCCTTCTGCGTGCACGACTGGACCGTGCCCGCCGCCGAGGAGATGCTCGCGCTCCACCTCTTCCTCACGATGCCGGGCCGCGAGAGCTACCTCCGGCACATCCCAGAGGGCGCGGAGTGAGCGACATCGAAGACATCCCGCTGCCGAAGAAGTGCGAGGCGTGGGCGTGCCCGGTCTGTGCCAGGCCGCACATGTTTTCGACGGACGCATCGGCCTGCCATGGCTGCATCAAGTGCAAAGCCCTGCCGAGAGCGGGCGGCCCGTGGTGCAAGGTGTGCAAGCCGATCGAAGAGCTGAAGCGCGCCCGCGCCTACGTGCGCAAGCTGGTGAAGGAGGTCGAGGTGAGCAAGCGGCGCCTGTCGCATGCCATTGAGTACCTGAAGGTGCTGCTCGTCGAGCAAGGCGCGGAGCCGTGATGATCGTCTGGACGCCGTTTCACGTGCTCGACGCGTTTCTCGGGTGCCTCGCGCTCGGGCTCCTCACGAACATCTGGTGGCAGGAGAGGAAGAGAAAATGAACATAAGCCGACTTGGCGATTGGATTCAGGTGCACTCGGGAGGCAAATTCTGGCCGCTCGATCCGCGCGCCGACGAGGTGCGGATCGGCGACATCGCGCACGCGCTGTCGCTCATCTGCCGCTTCACCGGACACACCAAGAGCTTCTACTCGGTCGCGCAGCACTCCGTGCTCGTCGCCCAGACGGTGAAGCGCTGGCTGGAGGAGGCCACGTGCTCCGGCTGCAAGACCGTCGGCTTTATCCTCGACGGCAAGCACGTGCCGGCCACGCGCTACCGCGACGTCGACGACCACTACGAGCTGCTCTGCGACGGCTGCTTCGAGGAAACTGCAGCGGGACACTCCATCACGAGCGTGCTCGACGAGCGTGGCATCCGCATGCTCGCCCTCGCAGGGCTCCTCCATGACGGTTCCGAGGCGTACATCTGCGATCTGGCGCGGCCCATCAAGATGCTGCCCGAGATGAAGCCGTACCGCGACGCCGAGAGCAAGGTGCAGGCGTGCGTCTACCTGTCCTTCGGGATGATGCCGAAGGAGCCCAACCTCGTGAAGCGCGCCGACAACGTGCTGCTCGCGACCGAGGCGCGCGACATGCTGGCGATGCTGCACCCGGACTGGACGATCAAGCCACCGGAGTGGCCGACGATCCTGGAGCGCATCAAGCCGTGGACGCCGGAGCAGGCCGAGTCGATCTTCATGACGACCTTCGAGGAGCTGACGGCGTGAAGCGCGTCGGCGAAAACTGCGCGGCCTGCAATCGCTGGGTGCCGAGCTTCGTGCGCACATGCTCCCAGTGCGGGCTGCCGTCGACCCGGGCGCAGGTAGAAAACCTGGGGCGCTTCCTGTCCGGCGAGGGCGCGTCGACGTGCCCCAACCGTCGCAAGCAGCGCGCGGAGGTGCCGAAGAAGCCCGCGCCCGCGACGCTGGCCCTGGCCGCTCCGTGCGCGCGCGAGGCGCCGGAGCCGTCGGCGTACAAGCTCTACAACATGAAGCAGATCCGGGAGCGCCTGGCGGCGGGAGTGCGCCCGGCTCACCTTGCCCGCGAGCTGGGCGTATCGCCCGCGACGGTCGGCAGGATGCAGAAGAGGATGGCTAATGGACAAGGATAAGATCGAGGCGATCCAGAAGAGGCACGCGGTCGATGAGTGTCGGGACATGAGTCTCCTGCTCGATCTCGACGACGGCAGGCAGGCCCACACCGACCGCGGTGTGCTCCTCGTGGCAGTGAAATCCGAGAACGCGGGCCGCGGTCGTGCTCTGCTCTACGCGAAGAGAGCGCTCGACCAGCGCGACGGCGTGAGGGCGGAGCTGAAGCGCTCCCGGGAGATCGTCAAGCGCTTCATCGTGGCGATGGGGCACCACCTGGAGCCGTCGTGGCGCGAGTCGCTCATCGAGGGGTGTGGGCTCGTCGAGGACTCCATCGGCTTCGTCTCGCTGCCGAAAGAGTCCAGCGGATGCTTGGCGACCTGTGGCATCAACGGCGAGCACGCACTGAACTGTCGATCGCAAGGAGGAGGCACGTGATGGCCGCCGAGCAGCTGGAGCTGGGCACCGACCCGAAGGCGTTGCCGTTCCTGAAATGGGTTGGAGGCAAGCGCAAGCTCGTCCCGACCATCCGCGCGCTCATGCCGACGAAGTACAACCGGTACATGGAGCCGTTCGTGGGGGGAGGCGCGCTCTTCTTCGACGTCGCCCCGGACGCTGAGCGCCACGGGGCCGCCTACCTCGGCGACATCAACGAGGAGCTGCTCACGGCCTACTACGGCGTGCAGCACCACACCGACACCGTGCTGGAGCTGCTCTACGAGCACCAGCAGCGGCACATCCAGCTCGGCAAGACGTACTTCAAGGAGATGCGCGCTCATCCGTGGAGCGTCGAGGGCCCGGACTTCGTCGCTGCGCGCACGATCTACCTCAACAAGACGTGCTTTACGCCTGGTGCCATGGTGCTCACCGACGCCGAGGAGTACGTGCCGATCGAAGAGGTGCGAGGCGGCCAACGGCTATGGTCCGGCAACGTCGTCGAACAAACGCTGAAACAGTGGTATTCGGGCAAGATTGTCCGAATCCACGGAAGCGGCGTGCCGTTCACGCTGTCTGTGACCGCGGATCATCCGGTGATGGCAATTCCTGGGCGGCCCGTCGGGGCACGAAGCGACAAGCGCACCGCAGAGCAAATGTTGTCGGAGATGAAGCTCACTCCGGCAGGGGAGCTGCGCGTCAACGATTACCTGCTCACTCCACGTCAATCTGCGCACGTGGAGCCTGTCCCATGGCGAGCGATGTGGGACTCCATCACGGTCGCCACACAAGCGAAGGACATCAAGTTCAAGATCGGAAACGAGGAAGCGTTCGCTCGACTGATCGGGTACTACGCCGCGCAGGGTCACATAATCAGGCAGTACGGGACCGCAAGCGGCATCGGTCTGTGCTTCAACAGCAGCAAAACCGAGCACATCCAAGATGCTGTTGACACGTTGCGAAGCGTGTTTCCTGGAGTACACGTGCAGGTGGACGACTTCTCGCAGCGAGGAGAAGGTCAGAAGGTGCAGGTGGCGGTCACCTCGGTGAAGGTGGGACGCTTCATGGAGCTTCTCGTCCCCGGGCAAAGCTGGGCCACGAAGCCGTCGCGCAGAAGGTCGAAGCGACTCAGTGTTGCGCTTATGGTGGCGGCTCCGCGACTTCAGTTGGAAATTCTGAAGGGATGGCTGCGCGGTGACGGCCATTGTCGGGTACGTGGCAATCGCGCGGAACTGGTGGGCACGTGCTCCGTGCTTCCGCTTGCGCGGCAGCTGTACCGCATGGCGCAGCGCTGCGATCTGCGGCCCTCGTGGCGGCTCTATTGGCCCGGTGGCAACGAGATGGCCGTGGTGTCGTTTTGCAACTTGTCGGAGGTGCAGAAACTTGGTTTTGCTACCGATGTGCCCATCGCACGGGTCTCGCCACATCGAAAGGTCGTCGGGGACTACGTTGCGACACGAATCCGTGACGTCGTGGCGCTGGAATACGAGGGCTTCGTTCATAACTTGGAAGTGAGCAACGACAAGCTGCTCTGCGTCGACGGCGTCGTGTCGCACAATTGCTTCAACGGCCTCTACCGGGTCAACAAGAAGGGCGTCTTCAACACGCCCATGGGCCGGTACGATGCTCCGAGGATCTGGGATCCGGTGGGCGTGCGCGCGTGCGCGTCGGTGCTGAAGCGCGCCGCGGCGGAGTACCACGTCGGCAACTACCAGAGCATCTACAACAAGGCCGAGAAGGGCGACTTCGTCTACTTCGATCCGCCGTACGACGGCGTCTCGGCCACCGCCAACTTCACCGGCTACGACAAGGAAGGCTTCGGCGAGGAGCAGCAGACGAAGCTCGCGGAGCTGTTCCAGGAGCTGACCGACGACGGCGTCTACTGCATGCTGAGCAACTCGGACACGCCGCTCATCCGCAAGCTCTACGCCGACCACCCCATCCGCGTCGTCTCGCGCCCCGGGAGCGTCAGCTCCAACCCGAAGAAGCGCGCGCCGGTCAACGAGCTGCTCATCCGAGGCTGGGCGTGGTGAACGAGGACAACGATTTCGTGGAGCGCTGGGCGAAGAAGCGCGCGCCCATGCCCCCGTCGGAGATGCGCGAGCACCATCGTCGCTTCGCCACGCGGCAGCTCTCGAAGGGCCACTGGACGTGGGAGACTGCGCGAGCGTACCTCGGGCGCTTCAGCGCGCTCGTCGGCACCGAGGAGAAGCCCGAGTCCCCGCTGGCACGGCTCGTGTTGCGTGTGCGCTGGCCACTGGGTGCAGCGCTTGTCGCCCGCGACCAAGTCTCCATAACCGGATCGCGGTCGAGTCGGTGAAGGGCAAGTGGTTTGCGGGCGAAGAGCCGGACCGGTGACCCTCCACATCAACCACGAAAAACGCGCGTGCCCGAGGTGCGGACGCCGCGTATCGCGGCCCAATCTGCAGCGTCACTTCGACGCTTGTAGGTCAGACTTGACCAGCGAGAATGACCCTGCTACGACTCTTCCCATGGCGCACACGAGAGACATGGTGAAGCTTCTCCCCGAGCCTCCGCTCGACCCGTCCCCGCTCGTCTTCGATCTGGCCTTCATCGACGTCGAGACGTCGCACCTCGACGAGAGGGTCGGCGAGATCCTCGACCTTTGCATCGTGCGGGTCGACTCCCGCACGATGCAGGAGAAGGCCCGCTTCCAACGCTTCTTCCTGCCCACCAAGCCCATCGACCCGGGAGCGGCCGCCGTCAACGGCTACACCGAGGGGCTGTGGCGTGCCCGCGGGGCGGGGGTCATGACGGCAGGGGACCTCTACGAGATCCTGGCCATCCTCGACGGCGCGGCCATCACCGGCTGGAACGTGAAGTTTGATCGGGGCTTTTTGTGGGAGGCCTACCGGCAGCTGCACGTGCGGCTTCCGGCGGTCGACTACCACATGATCGACGTCGCGGGCTACGCATGGCCGCTCGTCGTCGCGGGCCGCGTGCGCGGGCTCTCGCTCAAGTACTCGCGGAAGTTCTTCGGGCTGGAAGGCGAGCAGAAGCACTCCGCCGAGGCCGACGTCGACGACGAGATCGCCGTCTTCAAGGGCTACATGTCCATGTACGTCGGGATCCCGCGCTGCGAAGCGTGGTGGCCCGTCGCCGCAGACGCCAACAAGGAGAAGACCCCCACCGTTCGATAGCGAGCCGTTCAAGCAGAGAAGCCCAGATTGATTGCGCGAGCCGCGATTACGAAAGGAAACCCTGCGCGTCCACGCGTGCCAACAGCCAGAAGACAACCAGTTCCTGAACGCGAGCCGATATGCAAGAGGCAACCATCAAGGCTATGCGAGCCACCAGTCATGAGTCCCCCCGTAGGTTGCGCGCGAGCCGTTGACCGTAGGAACACCCGAAACGTTCACGCGAGCCGTAGTTCTTGAGTCCCCCGTTCCACGAGTGCGAGCCATAATACTTGCGATCCCCCGGAGAACCGATGCGAGCCGTATGCACGGAGACACCCGTTCCTTTGACGCGAACCGTTGCGCCAGAGACCCCCAGCTACAAAGCGTACGCCATGTCCGTAGCGATCCCCTTACGAGCGTAGCGAGCCAGAGCTGACGAGCCTTCCAATGATCTTGCGCGAGCCGACTCCCTCACGATCCTCCGTGACCACGACGCGCGCCGCTTCCCAAGCGACCCCCATGAACGACGACGCGAGCCGTGATTCACGAGACCCCCAATGGTCGCACGCGAGCCAAGTGCAGGGCTCCACCCCGAATCCCGCTAAGCGAGCCAATGCTTCAGCGCAAACCCATCGCCAGTAGGCGAGTCACCTTCCACAGCGACACCCATGGAAAACGAACGAGCCACCTTGTAGGAGATACCCGAACCGGATGTGCGCGAGCCATGAGCCGTGATCTTCCACAGCCCAGAAGAGCGAGCCGATGCAGATGCGACCCCCAAGAGCCCAAAGCGTGCCTAGCCACCCGCACTTTCCCAGGATCGTGACGCGAGCCAACTCCGGAGCGACCCCCAAATCAAAGGCGCGAGCCGATAGTAGGGCGACCCCCAATGTGCAAACGCGCACCACTCAAGCTGCGCCCCCCGTAATCTCTGCGTGAGCCTAGCGAACCGAGCCACCCATCTTGACCGCGCGCCCTGCTAAGGCGCCGAGGAGACACACCATGGCGAAGAAGAAGACCGATCCGACCGAGACCCCGTACGTCACCGAAAACGCGAAGGCTGCAGCGGCCGTCATCCCGCCGCAGAGCGAGGTGGCGCCCGAGCGCACGCGCGAGCAGGACCACCTCGCGCTGAAGCGCAAGGTGCGCATCTTCTATGACCTTCAACGCCTGCGCCTCCAGACGGCGGGACGCGGCGCGCCGAAGTCCCACACCGACGAGGAGACGGAGGGCGACAAGCCCGCGCGGAAGCCGGACGCCCGGCCCCGCATCGAGCTGCACCCCGCCGATCTCGCCGTCCTGGAGCGCCGGGCCAAGGAGCTGGAGCTTGCCGAGAAGCACGCGCTCGCCGACATCGCGGAGCACCTGGCGACGATCGGCTTCTACCGCGACGTGCTGAGCGACAAGGCCCGGTACCGCGGGATCGGGCCCACCATGGCGGGCGTCATCCTTGCGGAGTTCGACATCTACCGGCTGGAGACGCCGAGCCAGATGTGGGCCTTCGCCGGCCTGCGCCCCATGGACGCCCAGCGCTGCACGAAGTGTCACTTTGTCCTCAAAGACGGCCAGCACACCTCGAAGAAGACTGTCTGCAAGGGCGAGCCCCCGCCCGGCGTCTACGCGAGCGGCAAGGCGCAGAAGCCGACCCGTGGCGAGAAGCTCCCCTACAACGCGTTCCTGCGGGCGAAGCTCTGCGGCGTGCTCGGCGCCGTGCTGCTCAAGCTCAACCCCTCGGCACCGCTGACGGGCGAGGTGAGCCCGTGGCGCAAATGCTACGACGACTACAAGCACCGCAAGCAGTCGGAAGGCTGGGGCACGAGCGACGCGCACCGGCACGCCGCTGCCATCCGCTACATGGTCAAGATGCTGCTCGCCGACATCTGGACGAAGTGGCGCACCTACGAGAAGCTCACGGTGCGGCCGAGCTACCACGAGGAGAAGCTCGGCCATAAGCACTCGGGAGGGTTTCAGGCGCGCGTCGTGGAGCCCGTCGACGAGGCCATGTCGCCCGAGGTCGAGGCGGAGCTGGCGGCGCAGTGAAGAAGCGCCGCCGCCACGGGGGACGTGGAAA
>Ga0315292_10000516_pt1 | contig 18171 bp, 16 predicted proteins | sample YL17G13_0_MG_FD_204029 | JGI IMG/M metagenome (GOLD analysis project Ga0315292, IMG submission 204029) | Sediment microbial communities from Yellowstone Lake, YNP, Wyoming, USA - YL17G13_0 | ecosystem: Environmental > Aquatic > Freshwater > Lake > Sediment | place: USA: Wyoming | collected... | reverse complement strand
ACGGCCTTGGCGAACACCTGCGCCTTGATGCGGCCGTTGGGTCCGACGGTGAGGGTGTGGTCGCGCAGTTCGATCTTCCCTTCGACGTGCCCCTCGATCGTGAGGTCTTCGCTGCCGTCGAGCTCACCCTTGATGACGACGGAACGCCCGATCAAGGCCGTGCCGCGTTCCACCGCCGCATTGGGATCCACCGCGATATCTGCTGCCATTGCTGGAATTCCTCGTGCCGGGTCCGGTGGCGTTCCGGACCGCCCGTCCTGAGTGTCTGGCCACATGGGAACCTCAGAGTGATTGCCCGGTCAGTATAAGAACCGCGCCAAGCGTTGTCTAGCCCTTTCGTTGCCGACGGTTAGAGCGAATGGTATCGTGGACAACACGTGCGGATCTATCTGGACTTCAACGCCTCGGCCCCCGTCCGCGACGAGGTCGCCGATGCCGTCGTCGCAGCCATGCGGACGCGGTACGGCAATGCCTCGAGTGTGCACCGCTTCGGCCAGGAGGCCAAGGCGGCCCTCGACGAGGCCCGGAGCGCTGTCGCCGCGCTCATCGGCGGGGACGCGCCGGACATCGTCTTCACCAGCGGCGGCACCGAGTCGGACAACACCGCGATTCGCGGCGTCGCCCACGCCCTCGAGGCGAAGGGCCGCCGGCACCTGATCGCGACGGCGATCGAGCACGAGGCGGTCCGCGCCACCCTCCAGGCCCTCGAGCAGCGCGGCTGGCGGACGACGCTCGTGCCGGTGGGGCGGTCGGGCGTCGTGGATCCGGCCGCCGTCGAGCGCGTGATCGATCACCAGACGTCGCTGGTGTCGGTGATGCTGGCGAATAACGAGATCGGCACGATCCAGCCGGTGGCCGCGATCGCCGCGATCGCTCGCGCGCACGGGGCCGTAATGCACACCGACGCCGTGCAGGGCGCCGGCAGGATTCCCATCCGCGTCAAGGATCTCGGCGTCGACCTGCTCTCGCTGTCGGGCCACAAGTTCGGCGGGCCCAAAGGCGTCGGCGTCCTGTGGATGCGTCGAGGCCTGGCGATCCACCCCTGGGCGACAGGCGGGCGGCAGGAGCGCGGGCGGCGCGCCGGCACCGAGAACGTGCCCGCCATCGAGGGCCTCGGGGTGGCTGCCCGGATCGCGCGCCAGGAACTGGCCGACGCGGGGCCCCGGATGGCGACACTGCGCGACCGGATCGACACCGAACTGCTCGCCCGCATCCCGGGCGCCGCCGTCAACGCCGGCGACGGCCCGCGCGTGCCCAACACCACGAACGTCAGCTTCGAGGGCGTGGAGGGAGAATCGCTCGTGATCGGCCTCGACCTGGACGGCATCGCCGTCTCGACCGGGTCCGCCTGCAGCTCCGGGACGCTCGAGCCGTCGCACGTCCTGCGCGCGATCGGGCTGGCGCCGCACCGGGTGCAGAGCGCCATCCGCTTCAGCCTTGGCCCGTCGACGACGACGGAGGAGATCGATCGGACGATCGACGCCGTCGCCCGGGTGGTCGGCCGCCTGCGGGCCGTTGGGGGCGGTCGTGGGTGATCCCGGCGGGCGCGTGGTGGTCGCCATGTCCGGGGGCGTCGACTCCTCGGTCGCGGCTGCGCTCCTGGTCGACGACGGCTACGACGTGGTCGGCGTCTCGATGCAGCTCTACGACCAGGAACGGGGCGACGCCCGATTCGGCACGTGCTGCACGATCGACGACCTCCACGACGCGCGCCGGGTGGCCGCCGCCCTCGGGATCCCCCACTACATCGTCAACCTGGAACGACGGTTCGAGGACGTCGTGGTCGATAACTTCGTGCGGGAGTACGCCGCTGGCCGGACGCCTCTCCCGTGCGCGCACTGCAACAGCGAACTGAAGTTCTCGACGCTGGCCGAGCAGGCCCTTGGATTCGAGGCCACGCACGTCGCCACCGGCCACTACGCCCGCGTGACGCGCGAGGCGGGCGGACGCTTCCGGCTCTGGCGCGGCGCCGACCCTCGCAAGGACCAGGCCTACTTCCTCTTCGGCCTGACGCAGGCCCAGCTCGCCCGCGTCCTGTTCCCGGTCGGCGATCGCACGAAGGATGCGGTGCGGCAGATCGCCCAGGCGCGAGGCCTGGCGGTGGCGGACAAGCCGGACAGCCAGGAAATCTGCTTCGTGCCCGACGGCGACTATGCGGCGGTCGTCGATCGGCTTCTGCCGGCGGATCGCTCGGGCCTGATTGTCGATGTCGCGGGCCGCGTGGTCGGCCGCCACGACGGCGTGCACCACTTCACCATCGGGCAGCGGAAGCGGCTGGGCCTTGCGTCCGCGGCGCCGCTCTACGTCGTGCGCCTCGACGCCGGCCGACAGCTCGTGACGGTCGGCCCGCGTGCGGCGGTCGACGCCACCGGCTGCACCGCGTCCGGGGTGAACTGGATCGCGGGAGAGGCCCCCGGCGGCCTCGTGCGGGCCGAGGCACAGATCCGTCACCGGCACGCCGCCTCGGCCGCGACCATCGAGCCGATCGCGGATGGCCGCGTCACAATCGCGTTCGACGCGCCGCAGACGGCCGTCACGCCCGGCCAGGCCGTGGTGTTCTATCGCGGGGATGAGGTGCTCGGGGGCGGCTGGATCGACTCGCTCCCATCCACCTGAATAGAAGACCGCGACTCGTGGTCGCGGACTGCTCTGCCACGGGTCCGAGACGTGACCGTCGTGGGAGCCGGCTTCCGCCTTCGGAAGACCTACGGCGGACCGCCGTAGCCTTGGCGAAGGCTGGTCAGCCGGCTCCTTGGTGAAGCTGGCTGAAGCCAGCTTCCACGCGGAATGGAAAGCACCTCGGCCACCCGCGGCCTCCGGGCGACGGCCCAGACTCGCGTTCTCGTATCTAAAGTCGCTCGAGGTAGCGTTCCGCGTCGAGCGCGGCCATGCAGCCCGATCCGGCGGCGGTGATCGCCTGCCGGTACGTGTGATCCTGCACGTCACCGCACGCGAAGACGCCCGGCACGTTCGTCTTCGTGCCGTCCCTCGTGACGATGTAGCCGTTCTGATCGAGGCCGACCTTCCCGGCGAACAGCCCCGTATTTGGCGTATGCCCGATCGCCACGAACACGCCGTCGACGGGCACCTCGCGCAGCGCGCCCGAATTGACGTCACGCAGCACGATGCCGGTGACCTCGCCCTTCGCCGTGTCGTTGATCTGCTCGACGACGCTCGTCCAGGCCACCTCGATCTTCGGGTTGGCCAGTGCCTTGTCCTGCATGATCTTCGACGCCCGGAACGCGTCGCGCCGGTGCACGAGCGTGACCTTCGACGCGAACTTCGTGAGGAACAGGGCTTCTTCCAGGGCCGTGTCGCCCCCGCCGACGACGGCGATCGGGCGGCCGCGGAAGAAGAACCCGTCGCAGGTCGCGCACGTGGACACGCCGTGGCCCATCAGTGACCGCTCGGCGGGCAGCCCCATCAGTTTCGCCGAGGCGCCGGTGGCGATGATCAGCGCACGCGCCGTGTAGGTGGTGCCGTCGGCCACGACGCTGAACGGCGCGCCGCCAATCATGACTTCGGTGACGTCCCCTTCGATGATGTCGGCCCCGAACCGCTCGGCCTGCGCGCGCATCTGGGCCATCAGATCCGGGCCCATGACGCCGTCCCGGAACCCCGGGAAGTTCTCCACGGCCGTGGTCATCATCAACTGGCCGCCGGCCAGGAGCCCTTCGATGATGAGCGGCTTGAGGTTCGCGCGCGCCGTGTACACGCCTGCCGTGAGCCCGGCCGGTCCCGACCCGATGATGATGACGTCCCGCTGCGTGTCCACGTGGGCCCCCTGAGCCTAGAGATGCGCCGACACCAGTTTCTTGAGCTCGTCCTTGCTCACGAGCCCGACGATCTGCTCGACGGCCTGACCGCCCTTGAAGAGGATCATCGTCGGAATGCCGCGAATGCCGAAACGGCTGCTCACGCCGGGGTGGTCGTCGACATTGAGCTTGCCGACCGCCAGCTTGCCATCAAGTTCCACCGCCACCGCGTCGATCGTCGGTGCCAGCCGTTTGCACGGCGCGCACCACTCGGCCCAGAAATCTACGAGAACCGGAACGGCCGACTCCTTCATGGTCGAGTCGAAGTTGGCCTCGGTGAGCGTCAGAACTTTTTCAGATGCCATGGAATGCCTCACGTGTGAATGTCTGCTGTTGCGGCCGGGCTCGATCACCGGCCCTGGGTCCAGAGATTCATGTTACCCGCAATGGTTTCACGCGCGCGAGACCTCAGCGGGACGACGCCGCCTGCCGGGCTCGTTCGTACACCGTCTCGTAGGCGCGGGCAGACGCCTCCCACGAATGGTCCATCGCCATCCCCGCCGCCTGGATTCCCTTCCACGCGTCCGGGCGTCTGTACCAGGCAATCGCCTGCCGGAGCGCGTCGAGCATGGCGGCCGCGGTGTACGGGCCGAACTTGAACCCCGTGCCCCGTCCCGTCGCCTCGTCGACCTGCGCCACCGTGTCGTCCAGTCCACCGGTAGCCCGCACGACCGGGACCGTCCCGTAGCGCAGGCTGTACATCTGGTTCAGCCCGCACGGCTCGAAGCGGGACGGCATCAGGAAGATATCCGCACCGCCCTCGATACAATGCGCCAGTTCCTCGCTGAACCCGACGGTGACCGCGACCTGATCGGGGTGGCGCGCCGCCAGGTCGCGCCACATCTGCTGGTACTGCGGGGCCCCGGTGCCCAGAATCACGAACGACGCCCCGAGCGCCAGCAGCTGTCCGGACCGGGCGGCGTCGGCGATCAGGTCGAGCCCCTTCTGGTCGACCATCCGCGACACCATCCCGATGAGCGGTCTCGCCTCGGCCCCGGCCCCGTCCAGCCCGACGCGCGCGAGCAACGCGCGTTTGACCGCCAGCTTTCCGCGCAGGTCTCCTCCATCGTACGACGCCGGCAGCAACGGATCGGATGCGGGATTCCAGAGGGTCGTGTCGATCCCGTTCGGAATGCCGACCAGCGCGGACGACCGGCGTTGCAGGATCCCTTCGAAGCCGAAGCCCTGCTCCGCCCTCTGAATTTCCTCCACGTACCGGCGGCTGACGGTGGTCACCACGTCGGAGAAGTTGATCCCCGATTTCAGGAAGCTGACGTGGTCCCAGAACTCGAGGCCGTCGCCCGTGAAGACGTCCCGGGGAAGGTCGAGCGACGGCAGCACCTCGCGCCCGAACACGCCCTGGTAGGCCAGATTGTGGATGGTGAACACGCTGCCCGCGCGGCCCAGCCGGGGATCACCGGCGTACAGCGAGCGCAGGTACGCAGGCGCGAGGCCGGCCTGCCAGTCGTGCGCGTGCAGCACGTCGGGCGCAAGGCCGCGGACGCGCGCGCCCTCGATCGCGGCGCGCGCCAGCAGCGCAAAGCGCCGGTGGTTGTCCGGGTAGTCACCCGCCGACGTGCCGTAGATGTCGTCCCGGTCGAAATACGCGGGACAGTCGAGCAGCCAGAACCGGACGCCGTCGTCGTGCCGGCGCTCGAGGAGGCGGCAGACCGGCGCGTCCCGCCACGCGCCGCCCGCGAAGGCAACGATCTCCTCGCCCCCGTCGACACCGCGATACCGGGGCGTCACCACGGTCACCGCGTGCCCGAGCCGCGCAAGCGCGGATGGCAGCGCCCCGCCCACATCCCCGAGCCCGCCCGTCTTCGAGTACGGGAGCGCTTCGGACACGACCATGAGGGTCTCAAGTTTCGCCACGGCCGTTTAGTCTAGCACCCCCGCCGGTCGGACGTTGACGGACCGGCCGGGTGCGGGTCACCATGGACGCGATGACCGAACCCTCACGCCCGCGCCCTGAACGCGCCGACACGCCGCAACTGGCCGCCTTCCGACGCCTCAAGGTCGTTCAGCCGGAGCTGGCAACGGCCGTCGACATGCAGGTCGAACTGGTGGTGCTCCAGCAGCGCGTGCAGTCGCGCGTGTCCACGCCCTGGCTCGACTTCGACGCCGGCTGGCTGGCCCGGCGGCTGGGAGAAGGCGTCCCCATTCTCAGGTTCCAGGAGGTCCCCTTCGATTTCGGCGAACTTCGCGTGATGTTCCGGCAGGTGACCGAGGTCCTCCGGCGGTACGACGTGCTGGAACCGGGGGACTACGAGTCGCTCCAGGCGATCATCCGGCGCGGCCGTCCGGCGTCCGCAGACGCCGCCGCCTGGTTCGACGCCGCGGCGGTGCGCCCGCGCCAGCCGCAGGAGGCGACACCGGACACGCCCGAGGCCTTTACCCAGGTGCTCACCGTCAGCGCCAGGCCCTTCCTCGGCCGCGCCGTCGAGTCCCTGCAGAGCCGCGTCGACCTGGCCCCGTGGAGCCGTCCCTATTGCCCGTACTGCGGCGGCGATCCCGAACTGGCCGTCATGACGCCCTCCGGTGACCGCCGTCTGGCGTGCGGCCGCTGCGCCGGCGTCTGGCCGTTCGACGAACGCGCGTGCCCCCACTGCGACAACCGGCATCCGACCAGCCGGACGACGATGGCCACCTCCGACCGGCGCTATCACGTGGTCGCGTGCGACGTGTGCAAACGCTACGTCAAGACGTACGACGCGCGCGGGGCCGACCGTCCGTTCATGCTCGACGTGGACACCATCGCGACGCTGCCGCTGGACGCCGCCGCGATACAGCGCGGGTACCAGGGATAGGGCATCCGCCGGGCGCGCGACCGCAGCCCGAGACCTGCTCGTGTTGTTGGTCGGAACTCAGCGGCGGTCGGCGGGCGGGACGTGCGCCGACGGCGCGCACGCGGGCTCTTCGTCGCGGCTGACCAGCAGCGGGGCCTGGCTGGCGATCCACTTGACGAGGTGGCGGGTCTCCCAGAAGCGGCTCGCGTTCGACTTGGCGCCGAGCACGACCACCGCCACCGTCTGATTCAACTCGGGCAGGCGCAGCAGCGTCACCAGGCAGTAACCCGCCTGGGAGATGAAGCCCGTCTTGCCGCCGCGAACATCCAGGGTGGTCGACCGCAGCAACTGGTTCGTGCTGTAGATCCTCACGGGGCGGCGGCTGGTGCGGAACGCGTACTCCGGCGTCCGCATGATGCTCGAGATCAACTCGTCGTCGCCGGCGTACGTAATCAGCCGCGCCATGTCGTACGCCGAGGACACGTTCTCGGACAGCAGCCCGGAGGGATCCGCGTAGTGCGTGCTGGTCAACCCCAGTTCGGCGGCCTTTTCGTTCATCCGCTCGATGAACCCGTGCGAGCCGAACGACGACACGCGCGCCAGCGTGCGCGCGGCCGCGTTGTCCGAGGCAATCAGGAGCAGGTGCAGCAGGTTCTGGAGCGACACCTTCTCGTACGCCCGAAGGTAGGTCGTGTTCGCTGCGCGGACGTCCGCGAGGTCGATGAAGACCTCCTGCGCGAGATCCGGGTTGGTCTCGAGGAAGCAGACCGCGGTCATCACCTTCGTAATGCTGGCGATCGAGCGCTGATCGTACGCCTTCTCCTCCCAGAGCACCTGGCCCGTGGAGGGGTTGTAGATGATGGCGGCCTCGGCCCGGACGTCGGGGACGACGCTGCCCTGCTCGTCGACCTTGTAGCGCGGCACGGCCATCTGGGCTATGGCCCGGGCGTTGGCGAGCCGCACGCGGCGTGCATTGGACGAGGCGGCCGAGTACGTCGCCTTGCTCCTGGTGGCCGCGGCCGACGCCGCCTTCGTGCGGTCGGCACTCGTCGCTTTGGTCGAACTACTCTGTGCAGAAGCGGGCAGAACGGCGACACACAGCACCGCCACGGCGCACGACGCACCGACACGGGCCATCCGCAGGACGTTGTGGAACGGTGCTGCCATCATCCGTATCGATCAGAGCCGAAAGAACTTGGTGGCCGATTGTATCAGATGGTCACGGCGGAGCAAACACATTTGCCCCCCACACTGTCTATCGGCTTCAGTCGACGCCGTCGTAGGGGTCAGGTCCCAGATTCGGCGGGAAGGCCATCGGGTCACACCGCTGCACCTCGGCAGACTCGGCGAGTAGTTCGTCCCACGACTCCGGGTTGAACCCGACGACGGCACGATAGCCGGCAACGATGGTCGGGACCTGGGTGCGGCCCGTCATGCTCAGCATCAGGCGCAGCGCCTCGACGTCGGTCGACACGTCGAATTCGATGAAGTCCACGCCCTTGGCCACCAGATAGGCCCGGGCCCCCGGACAGTGCGGGCATGAGGGGATCGTGTAGAGCTTGTTGCGCACCGGTCTCTCCTGCCGTGCGGCGTGTCCGGGCACTGACGCTGCTGCCCGAGCGCGGCCCGTTCGTGGTGTCGAGGTGCACTATCGCGGGCCACGGCGCCGGTGTCAAGCGTGGAGTTCAGCGTGGAGTCCAGCGTGGAGTCCAGCTGACGTGGAGCGATCCAAAGCGATCCAAACGCTGGGATATCGAATCCAAACGTCCAGACGAACGGACGCTCGACACCAAACCCTGACGGCGGACCGACCTCCCCATGGCTCATGATTCGCAGGAGACGGCCGATAATCTCAGTAGATCGGCGTCTTGTCTCAACGGCGTGACGCCATTTTCCCAGGCATGGAGTTTGCATTGGCTCGATTTCAGGAGCAGACTATGAGCCTCGTCAGGCTTCTCGGCTTCACCACTCTTTCCTGCGGATGCGTGGTCGGGCGCTATCGCGAGCTCGCCACCAACCGGGAAGTGGCGTATGTCGAGGAAAAAGGACAGACCTGTGATGCCCACGGGCATCGCCGGAACCACACGATTCAGACGACCCGCATGACGGCCTCCGCCGAGCAGATGGCGACCGCCAAGGCCTCCTGACGGTTTCGTTTCCAACCCGCCGGAAGTGCGGGCCGACGGCACGCCTGTCGCCGTCGGCTGAGCCATTTGCATCCACCGACTCCATCCTCGACTCCAGCTTCCTGAGGCCGACTCCGTCCGAGGACTGAGCCTGCGGCGTGCCCGTTCACCCTGGCAACGGGTCCGCGCATCACGAAAAAAGGCCGGGGCGATCGCTCGCCCCGGCCTTGATGTCCCGCCTCGGTGTCGGTCTAAGCGTCTGTCAATGAATAACGTTTACGTCTTAGGTGGTCGGACCGGCCATAAGCGCCTGTAGGAAAACAAACAGTGACAACTCTGTTTTCTGACAGGCTCTAATTGAACGTGTAGCGGAAGCTCAGCATCATCACATAGACGTCAGACGAGCCAGCCGGTCTCAGGAACGTCTTGCTGAGCAACTCCGGTCCGGAGGCGGTGCTGACCGTCGCCAGCCGGTACGACAGGGCCCCGGTGGCATCGGCCGCGGGGTTGGTCAGCGGGCGGCTCTGATACATCGACCAGCCGACGCCCCAGTTGTGGTTCAGCATGTTGCCGAAATTGGTGATGTCGAGGCGAATCTGCCCGGAGTGCTTCATGCTGCCGAAGTCGTGGAACAGATCCTGCGTCAGGCTGAGGTCGATGCGCTTGACGAACGGGAAGAATACGGCGCCGCGTTGCGAATACTCGCCGCGGTGCCCGCTCAGGTACGTATCCTGAGTGATGTAGGCCTCAAACGCCGCCGCCTGCTCGGCGGGCGTGAACGTCCGGCTCACGCCGCTCGCCGTGGCGGTGAACTGCACGAAGTTCATCTCGGCCGTGTTACGGGGGACGTAGATGAGGTCATTGGTCGCGCTGTCCCCGTTGGCGTCTCCCGAGAAGATGTAGCTGGTGTTGCCGCTCGTGCGGGCATCGAAGAACGCCGAGACCGTCGTCGCACCGAAGCCGAAGTACTTCTTCGAGTACGTCGCCGTGACGAAGACCCGGTGCCCCGCGTTGTTGCTCGAATAGCCGAGGGCGGGGTTATTGGGGTCGTTCGACTGGGCGTTGCCCGTCCACGAACCGGAGGCGATTGAACCCGGGTCGACCGTGTTCCTCGACCGGCCGTAGGTGTAGGCGCCCTTGACCTGCAGGCCATGCGACATCGGCTTCGACACGCTGGCCGCGATGTTCCACGATCGGCCGACGTTCTGATTCCCCAGCACGATGTTTTCGGTAATCTGACTGCCCGGGAGGTTGTTGAGCCGTGTCACGCAGGGCACGGGGTTGCCGGCCGCCGTCGTCACGCACGCCGGCACCGTGGCGGTCGCCATCCAACGCATCCGGGTGTCCGCGCCGGTGAACGCCGACTGAGCCGCAGGCAGGTTGGCGTTCGTGTACTTCGCGCCGTTGACATCGCGGTTGTAGATGTACTCGAAGGTGCCGATGAGCCCCCACGGCAGCTTCCGGTCGACCGCGACATTGTTCCGCCATGTCTGCGGGAACTTGAAGTTGGAATCCGTCACGGCGAGGTTGGTGCTGATCGGGGGCGCGCCGGTGACGCTGGTCGGCTTGTAGGCGTCGGGATTCGGATTGAACGGGAACGAGGTCGTGGACGTGATCGAATCGACGAACCCGGTCAGCATGCCGGTGTTGCCGATCTGGTTGGAAATCCAGACAAACGCGGGCTTGCCGGTGAAGACGCCCGTCCCGCCGCGGACCTGTGTCGTCAGGTCGCCCGTGACGTCCCAGTTGAACCCGACGCGCGGCGACCAGAGCGGCGAGGCCTTCGGCAGCGCACCCGTGTTGTACTTGACCGCGTTGCCGCCCGCATCGCGGAACGTCATGGCGTCAGCCACCGGGTTGTCGAACGCGGTATCGCCGAACTTGGCGATGTCCATGCGCAGGCCGCCGGTGACGGTCAGGTTCGATCGGGGCCGCCATTCGTCCTGCGCGTAGAGGCTGGTGTAGTACACGTCCAGCGGCTGGACCGGCTTCTCCACACCAGGAATGTTCATGTAGCGCACCTGGAACCGCTTGAGTGTGACCGGCGCCACCGTCCGGCTCGAGTTCGCCAGGTACCCGTTGAGGTCGGTATAGAAGTCCGCCAGCGTGTTGTACACGTAGGCGCTCTGTTTCCCGGGGAAGAAGACGTTCTCGGAATAGTACTTCTCGAATGCGCCGCCGAAGGTCAGCGAGTGTCGCTCGCCGAATTTCGTGAAGCTGTCCTGCACCTGGTAGGTGTGGTAGCGCAACTCGTTGTTGGGTGTGAACGGCTCGCTGCCGATCGAGGTGTAGGCCGTGTTGCTGCCGTCCAGGATGTCCACGAACGGAAACAGCTTGCCGATATCGCCACGGCTCTCGTCATTGGTCGTGTAGCCGGCGAGGAGGCTGTTGGACATCCGGGAACCGATGACCGTGTTCCATTCGCCGATGCCCGAGCGGATGTTCTCGAGAATCGAGTAGTTCGAGTTCTTGAAGTTCAGGAAGCTGGTGCTGAACGTCGGCCGCCCGTTGGCCAGAGACGACGAACTCGACAGGTTGACCGGCGTCTCCGAGTTCAACTGGGTGTACCGGAACGTGACCTTGCTCGAACTGTTGATGTTGTAGTCGCCCTTGACCAGGAACGGCTTGGCCGGCGTTGTCTTGCTGATGTTGTCGAACGGCCCCGTCTCGTACTTGAAATTTGAAGACAGGTACGAGCTGAGAAAGTTCAGATCGGACGCCAGCACCCGCGTGATGTTTCCCGCCGGCGTCACGCCGCCCGGGTTCGACATGTACGTGGTCAGCGGTCGGGTATCTTCCTGCTTTTCGAAACTCTGGAAGAAGAACAGCTTGTTCTTCACGATGGGGCCGCCGACCCACTGGCCGATATTGGTCGTGTCGAATGTCCCCGGGTTGAACGGCAGCCCGGCGGCCTCCTTGCCGACGAACGACTCGTTGCGCATCCGGTAGTACAGCGAGCCGGTAAAACGGTTCGTCCCGCTGCGGGTGACGGTATTGACGCCGGCGCCGACGAAGTTGCCCTGGCGCACGTCGAACGGGGCGACGCTGACCTGCACCTGTTCGACCGCTTCGAGCGAGATCGGCGCCACGCCGGTTCTGTCACCCGGCTGGCCGCCGAGCCCGAAGGAGTTGTTGAAGTAGGCGCCGTCCACGGTGATGTTGTTCAGCCGGTTGTCCTGGCCCGCGAACGTGCCGCCTCCCCCGTACTGGGGCGACATGCGCGTCATGTCATTGATGCGCCCTGACACGGTCGGCAGCGCCGACAGCTCTTCGCGCAGAACCGCGGTCGCCGCGCCGGTGCGCGTCGAACTGAACACCGCGTCGGACGTTGCGGTGACGGTGACGCTCTCGCTCATCGCCACCGTCGCCAGTTTCAGATTCAGATCGGTGCCCACGCCCAGCGTCACGAAGACTTCCTTGTGCACCGCCGACTGAAATCCAGAGAGCGCAGCCGTCACGGTGTACGGACCGCCGACCCGGACGGCGGGCATCGTAAATCTCCCGTCGGCGCGCGCGACGGATTCATAGCTGGTGCCGGACGGTTCGTGCAGTGCCGTCACCGTTGCCCCCGGGACCGCCAGTCCCTGGGCGTCGCGCACGACGCCGGCGATGGACCCTGTGGTGACGCCCTGCGCGAACGCGGCGCCGGCCGCCACGAGCACGACACACGCGACGACGAGTCCCGTGATGATCCGAATGAAGGTTTGCATGCTGACTCTCCGGAAGAAAGGGTCCTCGGACTCCCGACACACGATGTCACCCCAACACGTCGCACGCGCGTCCGTTGGGTCGGACTCGTCGTGCGGCATGTCGGGGGGAATCGAGTATACCTCAGAGCCCGGACAACGGCATCTCGCGTGCGAAAAAAATTCACCCACTAGGGCTAGTGGGTCGCCCACCCCTGGGCGGCAGCACTTGAACGAGCGAATCAGTCGGAAAGGCTCTCCTACTTGCGAGGCGTCGACCGCAGCGAATAGGACTTGCGCGACCACACGTCGACGTCCTTCCGCTTGATCTTGACCTCGATCTGGCGGTTCCGCTTCAGCGGATCCGGATTGGTCGAGTAGTAGCCGATCATGTAGTAGTCGCTGGTCTCGGCGTCGATGCGCTTCAGGGCCTTGTCGAAGTCGTTCTGGTTGACCACCGCCACGCCACCGGTCTGCTCGGCCAGCACGCGCAGGCTGTTGATGGAATTGGAAATGTACTCCTGGAACTCGATCGGGTCGACGTTGTCGTCCAGATCCGGCATGCCGACCAGTCCGCGCGGGTCGATCGTGTAGATCGTGGCGTTCGCCCGGTTCGCCGCGCGCGTCAATTCCGCCAGCTCCCTCACGAGGTCCGCGTTGGCGAACTTCTGGCCGGACCTGTCCATCGACGTGTTCGCCGACGTCCCTGTCGACGCGTCGGGATTGTTCGGGTCCTGCGCCGCGTTGGCGCTGCCGCTCGAGTTGCTGCCCGTGCCGAACTTGTTCTCGAAGAACTCCTGCTCGCCGTTGCGCGACTTCGCGAACGGGTTGAAGTCGTAGCCGTTGCTCACGTAGATCAGCGCCTTGCGCCGGTTGTGGACTTTGGACAGGTTGTCGAGCAGGTCCGCGACCGTCGAAAACGCCACGTGCGCGCGGTATCGGACCTCGCTTGGACCATCCTGCCCTTCCGGCCCCTGGATGACGTCGGTCGGCTTCAGCGCGCCGCCCATGACCTTCTTCAACGCCTCATCGATACGCTTGGTGTCGTACGTGAGGTCGATCGCGATAGACGAGGGGCCCGACGACACGATCCCGAACATGTCGCCCGGGTGAATCAGGTTCGCCTTGATCTTCTTGAGCAGGTCCCGGACCCGCGCCGTATTCTTGAAATCGAGATGCAGGTCGTCGACAAACAGGATGAAGATGCGGCCGGACGCGTCGTTGGTGGGACGCTGCGGCGGCAGGATGATCCCCTCGGGCGGCAGCGGTGGCGGCGGCAGCGCGACATTGTTCACGCGCCCGCCGACCACCACCACGAGTGACGCCACGCTTTGGAGCACGCCGTCCTCGTAGACCTCGAACTCCTCTTTGGCGAGATCGGCCACGAACTGCCCGCGCGCGTCACGCACGATGACGTCGTTGGTGACCAGATCGATCGACGTGCGGAACGTCGGCTTCTGGGTGGACGATCCGGCGGGCGCCGCCGTTTGCGCCGCCAGCACGGCGCCGGCGAGCAGGACTACGGCCGTGATTGGCCAGCGAGCCTTCCTGCGATTCATGGACACGGGTGTCACCTTCCCACTCGCCATTCTAGCGCACTCGGCGGGATCCCGCCCGGACAGACTGCGGCCGGATTTCCCACCTGGGAGTTTGGACGGAAATACAGGGCGCCTGGCCTTGCAGGCACTCAGCGCGATCAGCGGGACGTGCGGACGACCTTCCGGGCCGCCGGCGGCTTCTTCGCCGGCGCGGGCGTCGGCGTCGCCGGCGCCAGCTTTTCGGCGGGCGGCTTCGCCGCCGCGGCCGCCCGCGCGGGCCTGGCACCCGACTTCCCTGCCGGCCGCCGCGCCGGCGGGTTCGCCGCGCGGCGAGCGTCGGCCGCCGCCGAGCGCGCGGCCGCCAGCTTGGCTTCGAGCGGTGATCGGAAGATCTGCGTGAAGCGGATCTGATCCCCCACCATGTGGAAGGTCCAGATTTCGGTCACGCCGACGCGGTGGTTGGCGCACAGGCGCTTGCTGGTCTCCACGGCGCTGGCCGGCACGTAGAGAGAGAATTCAATCGGCAGGCGTCCGAAGAGCACCCACTGCGCGAGGGCCTCGAGGGTGTTCACCGACTCGCCGGTTTCCACCTCGACGATGCCCGAGATCTTCTTGCCCCGGCCAGTCGGCGTCAGTACCAGATCCGGGTACAGCGCATCGGGCGCGGTCCCCACCGGGGCCGTCTGCTCCCCACCGGGGTTGATCCCGACCAGAAAACGGCGGCGGTATCGCGCCTGCAGCAGCCGGATGACCCGGTCGTGCTCGAGCTGTTCACGGACGGGCCGGACAAGAATGGGACTCACGGCGCCCTCCTGAGGGTGCGCGACGCGCGAATAGACGGAAAGTCACGGGAGTGTAACACGGAATCCGGCTCTGTCGACCATGCCGTCCAGCGCCGATACACGGGGCGGAACATTATGGCCCACCCATCCGCTCCCCCCGCCGCAGTCCCCCAGATCCCGCTCCCCCATGTGCTGCTGGTCGAAGATCAGGAACGCGCCGCCCGGGGACTCCAGGAACTGCTTCGCCTCGAAGGCTTTGAGGTCACCTGCGCCCCGGACGGGCCCACGGGGATTGCGACCGCGCAACGCGAGCACGTCGATGCCGTGGTGCTCGATGTCATGCTGCCCGGGATGGACGGCTTCGCGGTCTGCAGCGCCCTGCGGCGCATCGAAGGCACCAGCCGCGTGCCGGTGGTGATGCTCACCGGGCTGGCCGACACGCCGTCCAAGCTGCAGGGATTCGACCTCGGGGCCGACGATTTCCTCGTGAAGCCGGTGCCGGCGCGAGAACTCGCGGCGCGGCTGCGCAAGCTCATCGCGGCCCGGGTCGATGCCTCGAACCAGGTGGACCGCCAGCGCCTGCAGGCCATCGGTGAAATCGCCGCGGCCGTGGGCCACGAGGTCAACAACCCGCTGGCAGCGGCCCTGGGCACCCTCGACCTGGTGCTGCTGCACGAAGGACTCCCGCTCGCCGTCCGCCGGGACCTCGCCCAGTGCCGGACCCACCTCTGGCGCATCGCCTCGACCGTGTCCCAACTCGCCCGCGTCCGCGATCGCACCGTCGAGTACGTCGGGCCTGATAGAATGATCGATCTGACGCCCGAGGGACACGCGTAGCACGCTCAGCGGAACGCGCCGGGATTCGGGATTCGGGATTGGGGATTCGGAGACGGGTGCCCCGCCCCGTGGTCCTGTGTACTGGCGCTCCATGCGGTGCGCATGCGTCCACCCGCTCGTCCCGTATACCGGAGAGTGTCCGCCCATGACGTCACGCGCTGCCACCGTCTGCCTGCTCGTCTGCTGCCTCTGCGTTCTCGCCGCGCCGGTCTCGGCGGACCCGCCCGTCGCGAAGGAGGTCCAGGCGGTGCTGTCGCGCATCAAGGCCGCCGACAGCAACCTGCTCGCCGTCTCCGAAGAGGACGGCCGGTTCCTGCGCCTGCTCGTCGCCGCCCGCGGCGCGAAGCGGGTGCTCGAGATCGGCGGCGCCAACGGCTACTCCGCGATCTGGATCGGCCTCGGCCTGCGCGAGACCGGCGGGCGGCTGGTCACCATCGAATACGACCCGCAGCGGGCGCGCGACGCGGACGCCAACATCCGCGCGGCCGGCCTCGCAGATATCGTCCAGGTCATCTCCGGCGATGCCTTCGCCGCCATTCCGAAACTGGCGGGCACGTTCGACGCCGTGTTCTGCGACGCGTGGAAGAAGGACTACCAGCGGTTCTTCGACCTGGTCTACCCGCGGCTCGACAAGGGCGGCATGTTCATCGCGCACAACGTGGTGAACAAGAAGAGCGAGATGGGCGACTTCCTCACCACCATCCGCACCCACCCGGGCATCCTCTCGGCCGTCGTCTCGCCCTCTGGCGAGGGCGTGTCGGTGTCGGTCAAGCGCTGAGGCCGCCATGCAGCCGCGGACCGTCCACATCATCGGCGTGCCGCTCGACCTGGGTCAGCGCCGGCGCGGCGTGGACATGGGGCCCTCGGCGCTGCGCATCGCGGGCATCGACGCCCAGGTTGCCGCGCTGGGCCACACCGTGGTCGACAAGGGCGACCTGCCCGTGCCGATCCCCGAGACCTGCGATCCCGGCGAGTCCCGCCGGAAGTACGTGCGCGAGATCGCCGCGGTCTGCGCCGCGCTCCACACAACATCGCTGGCGAGCCTGACGCAGGGCGCGTTTCCCCTCGTCCTGGGCGGCGACCACAGCCTCGGGGCCGGATCGGTGGCCGCCACCGCAGACTGGGCCGCGGCTCGCGGCGAGTCCATCGGCCTTGTCTGGGTGGACGCGCACGGGGACATGAACACGCCGGAGTCCTCGTTGAGCGGCAACGTGCACGGCATGCCGCTGGCCGCCCTGCTCGGCCCGGAGCCCTCCGAACTGGCGCGCCTGGGCTCACGCCGGCCCAGCGTGTCGCCGGACCGGACGGTACTGGTCGGCATCCGCCATCTCGACGACCTTGAAAAGCGCATCGTGCGGGCGTCGGGCGTCCACGTCTTCACGATGAAGGACATCGATCGCCTTGGGATGGCCGCCGTCGCCCAGCAGGCGATCGCGATCGCCAGCCGGGGCACCGCGGGCATTCATGTCTCCTTCGACATGGACGCGTGCGACCCGTCCATCGCGCCGGGCGTCGGCACGGCCGTCAAAGGCGGGATCGACTACCGCGAGGCGCACCTGCTGATGGAGATGCTTGCGGACTCGGGGCTGGTCGCGGCGCTCGACATCGTCGAGATCAACCCGATCCTCGATGCGCGGAATAGCACGGCAGAACTGGGCACCGAACTGGCGCTGTCGGTGCTCGGGCAGAAGATCTTGTAAGCGCGCGGGATCCCGCGCGCTGGCGCGCGCGTCTCACGTCAGGTCGTTTCTTGTTTTCAGAGGAGGTGTCCGTGATGCTCACCCGTTCGTTCGTGATCGCCGGTCTGGCCGCCGTGGCGCTGGCCGTCACTCCCCAGACCTCGCAGTCCCAGACCGCTCCGGCGGCTCCCCAGGCGAAGCCCGCGCCCGCCAGCCCTCCGGGCCAGGCCAGCGCGAAGATTGGCGCGGCGACCATCTCCATCGATTACGCGCGTCCCTCGATGAAGGGGCGCAAGATCATGGGCGGGCTCGTGCCGTACGACAAGGTCTGGCGCACCGGCGCCAACGCCGCGACGACGCTGAAGACGGACGCCGCGATCACCATCGGCGGCGCCCAGGTGCCGCCCGGCACCTACACGATCTACTCCCTGCCCGGTGAAAAGGCCTGGAAGCTGATCATCAACAAGCAGACCGGTCAGTGGGGCACGCAGTACGACCAGGCGCAGGATCTCGCGCGGGTCGACCTCAAGATCGAAACCCTGCCGCAGCCGCTCGAACTGTTCACCATCACGCTGGTCGCCACCGGCGCGAATGCCGGGCAGATGGTGCTCGAGTGGGAGAACACCCGTCTGATCGCGCCGATCACGGTCAAGTAGCCCCACATCCGGCGTGCGGTTGTCGGACGCTTCGGCGGGCGAGGACTGGCAGGGGCCGCTTCCCCGCCGAACGTCTGTACGGGCGAGGACGCGTCGGAAGGCATGCGCCCTCTGAGGTAGAATACTCGCGGCGGGCCGGTAGCTCAGTGGTAGAGCATCGCACTTTTAATGCGGTGGTCGTGGGTTCGATCCCCACCCGGCTCATTCCCCCCTTCAAGTGGTCATACCACTTGTGCTATTGTTCCCGAAGGAGATTCCCCATG
>Ga0315292_10000514_pt1 | contig 18182 bp, 14 predicted proteins | sample YL17G13_0_MG_FD_204029 | JGI IMG/M metagenome (GOLD analysis project Ga0315292, IMG submission 204029) | Sediment microbial communities from Yellowstone Lake, YNP, Wyoming, USA - YL17G13_0 | ecosystem: Environmental > Aquatic > Freshwater > Lake > Sediment | place: USA: Wyoming | collected... | reverse complement strand
GTAGGTCCTTTCCGGTAGATCAAGAAAGACGACCACGGGAAGATCTTCGAAGTCACCGACTCGAGCGGGCGGGTCCATTCCGTCCAGGAAGTCCTGAAAGAAGAAACGAACAAATTGACCGTTCAAGCCAGATATTCGACGTCCGGAGGGGTTTCCATCCCTCTTTCGGAAGTCAAGCTCGTCCGGTTCAAAACGACGAATGGCGTGATGACCGCGTTAGCTGTCCTGGGTGGTATTGCTGGAGTGTGGCTAGGGTTGGCGGCCTATTACATTGGCCGGGATTGATGAGGCACTCAGCCGCCGGATCAGTGGACAGCGGAACTGTTAGCGGGAGGCGAGGGCCATCGCCAGGGCGATGTCAAGGCGGGTTTGGGCGGCTTTGCGGTCCGGGTCGCCGAGGACGAGGGCGGCGAACCGGCCTTTGTGCCCGAATAGAAACCACCGGCCTGCTTCGTTCTTGCCCTCGAGCGTTTCGCCTTCGCGCCGGATGTCCTTGAGGCATTCTTTGAATACGGCTAGAACGTTTTCCTCGAGGGTCCCGGCCTCGGGCGTTTTCCCGAATTTGACGATGACCAGCTTGGAAACGGCGGGAGCGACGCCGTACTTGGCTGAATAAGCCTCGGCCGCGCCCGTCCCATCTCCGGCGCCGAATCTCCAGTAACTCCCCTCGAGAAAGGGCGACTCGTTCTGGGCCGCGAGCGGTCCCTTGATGTATCGCCCGCTTCCGGCGACCATGCTGTTTCGCGGCAGCCACGCCATGCCCTTGGGACGGGCCGTCCCGCTTCCGGGGATCTTGGGTTCGAGGGCCGCCGCGAACTCCCCGATCTCCCGGTCCGTGCACTCCGGGGCCAGGATGTTGACCATGTACTCGCCCTTGGCGAGCCCGCCCTGTCCGGGGCTGACCCAGTGGTCCGACTTGATGCCCGGCCAGCTCTCTTCATCGCCCTCGAGCTTGGTCGAATAAATGCCGAAGGCCGCCTCGCCCGAATCCATCCGATAGATCTCGAGAACGAGTTCTTTTTGCGCGGGCAGGGCCGCCGCCGGCTTGAACTTGAAGACCGCGAGCTCGCGGAAGCCGTATTGGAAGACGATCTCGGCCCCGCCGTCGATGTAGCCGTAAAGGCCGTCCTTCGTGTAGGTCTCGACGTCGCCGTCCCTGATCCAGCCGGGGATCCCGTCGACGGCCCGCATGATGGCGGGCTTATCTTGAGCGGCGGGGGAGAGGGCGCTGTCGTCCGGCCGGGCGGCGTCTCCTCCCGAACAGGCCGCGCCGATTATGATCGAGGCCACGACGACCAATTTCTGTATTCTCATCCGTTCCCTGCGATATTGAGTATATTTCGGCGCCACGGCTGTTGACAAGCGTATTCGACCCGGATACCTAGGAGAAAATTCTGGCCACGATTTTTCGTTTCTTGACAAACCATTGACGGTTTCTTAACTTAATGTTGACACCTTCCTATCTTCGGGAGCCTATATTGATATCGACAGGACGGATGAGGAAAGCAACGTGATGAAAGCCGATGACGGAAAGGAGATGACGGTGAAAAAGCGTGCCCCGGCCATCGCCTGGCTGACGTTGGCCGTTCTCTCCACGTCCTGTGTCGCGTACAAGATCAAGGAGATGGGCCCCGAGGCCGTGGCCGCCAAAGGCAAGAAGGAGGAGATCGTCGGCGTTCAGACGAAAACAGGGCAATTCGAGTTTCGCGCAGAGGAACCGGCCCGGGTCATCGACGGCGCGGTCGTCGGCAAGATCCACGCCGGCGTCGAGATCGACCCTTACGGGATCGCCGAGGCCACCCGGGCCAAGAAGCGGGCCAACATCGTCATGAAGGATGGGGCTCGATACGAAGTCCTGTCGAGCCAGCCCTCCGGGGACTTTCTCCATTGCGACGTTCTCATCCCAGCCTGTATCCCGCTCGACGAGGTCCTCCGGGTTTCCGTCAGGAAGGCGGATTCCTTAATAACGGCCCTGGCCACGGTTGTGGGCGTCGGGATCTTCGCGCTCACCGTATCCCAGAGTCTTTCCGATGAAGATGAGATCGATCCTTTTATTTTAGAACCTGAGGACGATCCTCTTTTCCTCTTCTTCGCGGCCCTGTTGGCGCCGAGCGGCGAGCCGAAACCCCGGAAGGCGATCAAAGGCCTTCTCGATTCTGTCAAACCCCCGGACGCAGCGGGCCTGGCCGAGGAGACCGAGCTCTGGGTCATGGAATGGACGCCGGTCGACGCCGCGCCCGATGAGAACGGGAAGCACCGGGTCCGGCTCGACAACGGATCGGGTGTGCCCCGGGGTATCGACGAGGCCAAGCTTGTCGTTGTCGACCACCCGCCCGATGTCGGTGTCGCGCCGGATGTTCGGGGGATCGTGCGCACGTTTTCCAGCCCCGTGGTCCCGGCCAGGGCCGTCGACCGAACGGGGCGGGACATCATGCCGCTTGTCGGCGCGAAGGACGGCGTTTTTTGGCGGAGCCCCGGCGGAGACTCCGCTCCGGACGTGCCGGCGGACCCACGCGACGAGCTCAGGTTCGAATTCCCCAGGCCCGCCGGCGCACGCAAGGCCAAGCTCATCGTTAACGCCGCAAACACCATGTGGCGCGCCCAGTTCGCCCAGGAAGTCCTGGGGCGGTCGGGCGGCACGGCTCAGCGCTCCGGCGCGAAACCGCTTTATCGGAAAGGGGAGCTCACCGGGCTTGGTGTCCGGCTGGAAACCGTCTTCGGGTGGCAGACCGGCCAGGTGATATTCACCGGAGGGCCGCTCCCGGCCGAAGACGCGATTTATTGGCTGGACCTCGGCGACGTCAAGGGAACAACGGTCAGGATCAAGCTCGAGCCCCCGGCCGGCTACTGGCTGATCGACCGTCTGGCGTTGGACTTCGGGGAGGACACCCCCGTGGGCGAAATCCTGGTCGACGCGGAAGGCGTGGACAGCCCGGACGCCGCCGAAGTCCTCCGCGCCCTGACGGTCGAGGACGAGTCTTCCCTCTTTCTCGTAAACCCCGGCTCGCAGTCCGTGCTGACCTTTACGGCTCCGCCGCCCAAAGAAGGGATGGAGCGGACCCTCTTCCTGAGGACGGTCAGTTGTTACGAAATGCCGCCCAGGCTGAAGTGATAGGGCTGAACGTCGAAGGAAGCCTGGCGCTCGCCGACGGAGATTTCATCTACGTCACCGAGAAAGACAAAGAAGAGAACATCCTGATCAGGAAATATAAGGTCCTGAACGGGCTGGGTTCATAATCAGCGTCCCTGATCCAGCCGGGGATCCCGTCCATGGCCCGCATGATGACAGGCTTATCCTGAGCGGCGGGGGAGCCGGCGCTGTCGCCGGGCCGGGCGTCGTTCCCTCCCGAACAGGCCGCGGCCACGCTGATGGCCCCCGCAATTCCCAGTGCCGGCCAACGGCGCGCTATTTTTCTTGCATGGATCGCTAGCCTTTCTTGAGCATAATTTGGGACCCCGCAAAAGGCAAACGCGGGCGTTTCGATACGTTCGCCGGCGCCAACCACGATTTGCAATTCTTAGCAAAACGGCGTAAAAAGCGCTGCTCAGTATTAACCCTGAGCATGCCCCGGGCTTCAGACCGGGGAGCCGAATGGGTTGATTGGACTTGACAAAACGGTAAACTATAATTACAATGTAATTATGAACGGGTTGTCGTTCGAATGGGACGAATTGAAGAGCAGCTCGAATAAGAAGAAACATGGCGTATCATTTGAAGAAGCCAAAACGGCCTTCTTTGACGAAAACGCCCTGTTGATCCAGGACCCGGAACACACCGAAGAGGAAGATCGGTTCATTCTTTTGGGCTTTAGCGCGAAGCTCAGAATACTGGTAGTTTGCCATGCGTATCGAAAAAGCGCTCAAATCATCCGGATCTTCTCCGCGAGAAAGGCCTTGCGCCCGGAACAGAAACAATATTGGCAAAGGTAGCGAAAATGAAGAGAGAATATGATTTTTCGAGGGCAAAAAGAAACCCCTATTCCCGCCTGCTCAAGCGGCAAGTGACGATCCGGCTCGATGAGGAAACCGTGAAGTATTTCAAGGAGACCGCCAAAGAGGCCGGGATTCCCTATCAAACTCTCATCAATCTCTACTTGCGAGACTGCGCCGCGTCAAACCGGAAACTGCGGTTACGATGGGAAACAACGCCAGCTCATGATTCGCGGACCTCTTTCTCGACCGCCCGCTGAACGAGCTGGTTGAGCGATATCCCGAGCAGGGCGGATTTTCTGGCCGCCTTTTGATGAAGCTCCGCCGTCATTCGCACGTTGAAGCTCCCCTTGCAGGACTTGTATAAGGGCTTTCCCGCCTTCCGGCACAAGCCGATGTAATCCTCGACCGCCTCATGGAAGGCCTTCTTGAGCTCGACGACGTCCCGGCCTTCGAAGGTCACCAGGTCGTCGATGCCCTCGATCTTGCCGAAAAAGCACTCGTCTTCGGCGCCGAAATGGACCGAGCCGATGAAATCATTGTACCGCAGGACATCCTTCATTCGATCATTCCTTTTGACCGCAACGCCTCTGCGACAAGATCCATCTGGTATTTCTTCATGATGTTTCCGGGATGCGGCTTGTGCAGTCGGATGATGTGACGGCTTGTTTTGTTGATAAAAGCCATCCGTGACCCGGCGGTCTTCCCGGTCTTCGTCTCCTCGTAACCGAAGCCCTTCAGAAATCCGCTCATTTCGTCATATGTGAAATCCGCCGGTCTTGTCAGGAAGCGTCGCTTGAGCTTGTCTCGGCGGCTCATTCTCAGGATATTCCCATTTCTATGAAAATGCAACTAAATAATAGGTGCAACTATGCCAACTCCTGAGATTCCTTGGCCAGCGGGCTTGTATTTTGGCCGCGCTAATGAATAAGACGCTCGGACCGGGACGGCCTTCTCACCCGACAACTCAGCCCGAATGAGACAAAAAAACAGCGCGTTTCGTCTTCCTTAAGAGGAATATCCGGCGCTTATAACGGCTTGCAAGAATAGGACTGATTTGTAGTATAATGCAAATAAGTCTTGACTATATTGTAATATAATGCATAATAGTCATATGCGCAGATACTTGGAAGAACCCATCAAGCGGGATCTCGAAAAAAAAATCGTTCTCGTTTCGGGCCCGCGACAGGTGGGGAAAACGACGCTCTCCCGCCAACTCTTCGAATCGTGCGTTTATCTCAACTTCGATTCCGGTCCCGACCGGGAGATGATCCGCAAGCTCGAATGGGACCGAAAAGCCCGGCTCGTCATCTTCGACGAGCTCCACAAAATGAAGAACTGGAAGTCCTGGCTCAAGGGTGTTTATGACACGGAGGGCATTCCGCCGGCCATCCTCGTCACCGGATCGGCGCGCCTGGACCTTTGCCGCAAGGGGGGCGACTCCATGGCCGGCCGTTTTTTCTCTTACCGGCTCCATCCCCTGTCCGTCCGCGAGATCCGCGATCATCTCCAGGAAAAGCCGGAGGACGCGGTTCTTCAGTTACTGCGCCTCGGGGGATTCCCGGAACCGTATCTCGGCAAAGACGAAGACTCGGCTCGAAGATGGAGAAGGACGCACATCGATACGATCATCCGCCAGGACCTTCTGGACCTCGAGAAGATCAGGGACCTAAGGTCGGTCGAGACACTGATCGACCTCCTTAGGATGCGCGTCGGCTCTCCGACGTCTCTGAACTCTCTGGCTGAGGACCTCCAAGTGTCCCCCCACACGGTCGGGCATTGGCTCCAGGTTCTGGAACAGCTCTGCGTCGTGTTCCCGGTCCGGCCCTACCATCGGAATATCGCGCGGAGCCTTCTGAAGGAGCCCAAGTATTACTTTTATGATGTGGGCGACGTCAAGGATGACGTCGGAGCCCGCCTCGAAAATCTTGTCGCCGGGGCCCTGCTCCGCGAATTGCATCTCATGGAAGACACCACCGGGAGGAAAACAGCGCTCCACTACTTGAGGGACAAGGAAAAGCGCGAAGTGGATTTTCTGGCCGTGGTCGATGGCAGCCCCGTCCTCATGGTCGAGGTCAAAGCGGGAGACGACAGCTTCGACCGATCCCTGTTCCGCTTCCGCCGCTATTTGCCCGGCGTCCGGGCGGTTCAGGTCGTCCTCGGCCTCAAAAGAGCAAAGAATTCCGAGGGAGTGGAAATGACCGCCGCGCACGAATTCCTGGAGGAACTCGCCATTTCTTCCCCGCCGGCCCCTTTGGCTTGAGTTCCCTGCCGATCTGCCCTCCTTTCTTGACAAACTATTGACGGATTCTTAACTTAACGTTGACACCTTCCCATCTCCGGGGGCTTATCTTGATACCGACGGGACGAATGAGGAAACAAACCGGACGAAAGCTGCCGACGCGAAGGAGACGAAGGTGAGAAAACGAGCTGCGGCCATCGCCTGGCTGACGTTGGCCGTTCTTTCGACATCCTGTGTCGCGTACAAGATCAAGGAGATGGGCCCCAGGGCCGTGGCCGCCAAAGGCAAGAATGCGGAGATCGTCGGAGTTCAGACGAAAACCGAGTATCTCGAGTTCCGCTTAGAGGAGCCGGCCAGGGTCATCGACGGCGCCGTCGTCGGCAAGATCCATGCCGGTGTCGAGATCGATCCCTACGGGATCGCCGAGGCCACCCGGGTCAAGAAGCGGGCCAACGTCGTCATGAAGGACGGAACCCGCTACGAGGTCCTGTCGAGCCGGCTCACTCGGGACCGCCTCGATTGCGAGGTCCTCATCCCGGCCTGTATCCCGCTCGACGAGGTCCGCCTGGCCAAGGTCAGGGTGGTGAACGGAGCCATGACGGCCCTGAATACCATCGCCGGAGTCGTTCTCTTGCCCCTCCTTCTCGTAGAGGCCTTTGACGACGACGAGGGCCTCGGCCACGATCTCGCGGAAGATATCGCCTACTCCGTGATCGATTCTGCGATCGATGCCGCGCTCGAGCCGAGCGGCGAGCCGGCTCCCCCCAGGTCGGTCAATGCCCTCCTCGCCCTGAAGGAGTCGCCGAATGTCGCCGAGGAACAGGAGTTTTGGATCATGGAATGGACGCCGGTCGATGCCGCGCCCGATGAGAACGGGAAGTACCGAGTCCGGCTCGACAACTTGTCGGGAGTACCCCGGGGCGTCGACGAAGCCAAGCTTGTCGCTGTCGACCATCCCGCCGGTGTCGGCGTCGCGCCGGATGCCCAGGGGATCATGCGCACGTTTTCCGGCCCCGTCGCCCCGGCCACGGCCGTCGACCGGACAGGGAGGGACATCGCGCCGCTTGTCGGCAAAAAGGACGACATTTTCTGGCGGAGCCCCGGCGGAGACTCCGCGCCGGTCGCTGCGGGGAATCTGCGTGACGAGCTCTCCCTTGAGTTCCGGAGGCCCGCCGGCGCACGCAAGGCCAAGCTCATCGTCAACGCCGCGAACACCATGTGGCGCGCCCAGTTCGCCCGGGAAGTCCTCTGGCGGTCGGGCGGCCCGGCTCCGCGCTCCGGCGCGAAACCGCTTTATCGGGAAGGGGAGCTCACCGGGCTCGCTGTCCGGCTGGAAACCGTCTTCGGGTGGCAGACCGGCCAGGTGATATTCACCGGAGGGCCGCTCCCGGCCGAAGACGCGATTTATTGGCTGGACCTCGGCGACGTCAAGGGAACGACGGTCGGGCTCAAGCTCGAGCCCCCTGTCGGCTACTGGATGATCGACCGTTTGGCGCTGGACTTCGGGGAGGATATGCCTGTGGACGAGATTCTGGTCGACGCGGAGGGCGTGGACAGCCCGGACGCCGCCGAAGTCCTCCGGGCGCTGACCGTTGAGGACGGGTCAACCCTCTTTCTTGAGAGCCCCGGCTCGCGGTCCGTGCTGACCTTCACGGCTCCGCCGCCCCGAGAAGGGATGGTGCGGACGCTTTTCCTGCGGACGGTCAGCTGTTACGAAATGCCGCCCCGCGGCGGCGCTCCGCCCGTTTCCCTCCGGCACTGAGGTCCCCGTCTCATCGCTTTTCTGCCGCGCCGGCACTAACCGCTTGAGCTCTTCGAACCAGTTCTGGATGACGAATTCATTATTCAGCGCCACATAGCTCTTGACAAGAGCAATAAAAAGCATTAATTATAATGCACACTGATTCTAGCGAGGAGGCCATGAGACAAAAAAGCATCACGCTTCGTCTTCCTGAAATGGAATACGTGGCGTTTACGGCGGTGTGTAACGAAAAAGGCTACAGCAAAACCGGCAAGATCAGGGAGTTCATCAGGAATATGGTCAAAGCGGAGATCGAAGAGGTCGAACTAAGCGCCGGTGAATGGGAAAAGGTCCGCGAGGGGATTCGCGAGATCGAACGAGGCCGCTACGCCACGCTTGAGGAGATGAAGCGTGACCTCGTCCGGAGAAAGCTGGCACATAAGCAAGATCGCTAACGAGGCTCGTCGAGCCATCGAATCACTCGATCTGGATACCCAGGAAAGGATCCTGACCGAACTCGAGGGTCTTCAAGCGAACCCATTCTTGGGAGACGTAAAGAGGATAAAGGGGAAAAAGGATATTTATCGGCTGAGGTCCGGCAGGTTCAGGGTTTATTTCCGGATAATAGCTGTGTCACGCTCGATCGAGATCCTGCTATTCGATCAAAGGGGCGCGATCAAGAACAAACACCTCCAAAGGCTCTGAGTGACGGCTTTACATCGGCGGGGCGAAGGGCTATAGTCCGATCGAAGATCAGTTGTCGTCGGAGGGGCGCGTGAAAAAAATAGCATTCATTTTTTTGGCTCTCATTATAGCCGTTGCCGGATTTTCCCAAGAACTTATCCGTAACTCCAATAAGCCGTTGAATCCGCAAGCCGGAAGGATCCTGAAGCTCGAGCCCGTGTTCAAGATATCGGACGCGTCGGGGGAGTTCTTTTTCAAACATCCCAATAAATTCGACATGGATGACCGGGGAAATCTCTACATCCGGGACGAAGACCAATTGTTGAAGTTTTCGCCGGAGGGCAAATTCGTCAGGAACTTCTTTAAGAAAGGCCAGGGACCGGGCGAGCTCGCGTCGTCGTTCCAGATGGTCAGCTTTTTTTGTGTCCGGAACAGCGTATTTGTTTACGACGGCGTCGGCAAGATCATTCAGTTCGACGGAGAGGGAAAACTCGTCAACGAGGTCAAACAGACGGCGGGGAGGTTTTTCACATTGTTCGGAATGGGGGAGAACGGCTATCTCATGCAGGGGCAGACGAACGCCCCTGGGGGAGGGCCCGCCGGATTCAAAGAGATCGAAACCACGGCCAATCTTGTGTCCTTGGACGGGAAATCCGCCGAAAAGATCATCGGATTCACCAGCCGGACCTACCAAGGCCCCAATTTCTGGATGGGGTGGGATAATTACCTTCAAATATTCAATCCGGCCGACGGCGCGCTCTATGTCTCGCAGACTTGCGAATACAAAGTGATCAGGGCCGACCTCCTCAAACGGAAAATCGTCGGCAGCTTCACGCGGGATTACTCTCGGATCAAGTTCTCTATTCCCCAGGGTGCGAAAGATTTCTACGAGAAATATAGCCCCCCAAAAAAAGACTTCGAGAACGACATCTCGGCGTTGTTTATGTGCGACAACAACGTGTGGGTGAAAACATCCACTACGGTGAAGGACAAGGGGATGCTTTTCGACGTCTTCGACCCCCAGGGCCGGTTCCTCGACAGCTTTTACTTGAACGTCGAAGGAAGCCTGGCGCTCGCCGACGGCGGTTTCATCTATGTTACCGAGAAAGACAAAGACGAGAACATCCTGATCAGGAAATACAAGGTCCTGAACGGGCCGAAATCAAACACAAAATAGTCATTGCTATTTCTTCCCCGCAAGCTCCAGCTGCATGAGCTCCTTGAAATATCTGTTGACGCGACCGAATATTCAAGGTAACATGAGGCCATGATAGACCGTCCTCGAGACAAAAAGATCCTCCGGGGGCTTCTGGAGAGGAACCCGATCGCCGGCATTGTCGGAGCACGCCAGGTGGGCAAGACCACGCTCGCAAGGTCCTTGATGGCCGGGGCAAAAGAGCCGACAACCTATTTCGACTTGGAAAACCCCGAAGATATGGCCCGGCTGAGCGATCCCATGCTTGCGCTTAAACAACTCCGGGGGATGGTCGTCATTGACGAAATCCAGCGGCTTCCGGCTCTATTCCCGGTCCTGCGTGTTCTCGCGGACAGGCCGCGGTCCTTGGCCCGCTTCTTGATCCTCGGCAGCGCGTCCCCGGAATTGCTCAGGCAAGGGTCGGAAACATTGGCGGGCCGCATTATCTACCACGAGTTGAAAGGCTTTGCCCTCGACGAAGTGGGCATCAAGAATCACCTGCGCCTCTGGGCGAGGGGAGGATTTCCCAGGGCTTATCTAGCCCGCACGCAAAGGGAAAGCGAAGAATGGCGCCGCGGATTCGTCCAGACGTTCTTGGAGAGGGATTTGCCGCAGCTTGGGATCAACATCCGTTCGACGACCATGCGCCGCTTTTGGACGATGCTGGCCCATTATCACGGACAGATCTGGAATTCCTCGGAATTCGGGCGGTCGTTCGGGGTCGCCGACACCACAGTGAGGAACTATCTCGACCTTCTGACATCGGCCCTGGTCGTCCGGCAGCTTCTGCCTTGGCACGAAAACATATCCAAACGGCAGGTCAAATCCCCCAAGTTCTATATCGCGGACAGCGGAATTCTCCATACACTCCTGAATCTCACCCGGCCCAGAGATCTTGAAGGACATCCTAAAGTCGGGGCGTCATGGGAGGGTTTCGTCATCGGCCAGCTTGTCCGCCGGCTCGAGGTCAGGCCCGAGGAATGCTACTTCTGGGCAACCCATGCGGGAAGCGAACTCGATTTCCTGGCCGTCGTTGGACGGCAACGGTTCGGCTTCGAAGTCAAGCGGACCAGCTCGCCGCGCCTGACTCCCTCCATGCGGAACGCCATGAAGGACCTGAACTTGCGAAGCCTGGACGTCGTCCATGCCGGCGACCGGACATTCCCTCTAGGCCAAGGGATCCGTGCTGTCGCCTTCTCGAGGCTTCTGGAAGATATCAAGCCGATTCGGCGATAAAAAAGGGGAAGCTTCCCGCTATTTCTTCCCCGTCGGCGCCAGCCGCTTGAGCTCCTTGAACCAGTTCTGGACGAGGTTCAACTGGGTGACATTGGTGAGAACGAATTCCGGCAATCCCCGAATCAGAAATCGCCGGCCGTCTGGCGAGATATCGTAAGCGCGTATCGGACTCGACCAGCCCGCCACGAAGTCGAAGAGCTTCTTCGGGGTTCCGGGAGGCAAATCCGGGCCTGCGGAGATATCGACCTTCATTAACGAGGTGTATGAATTATTCCAGTAAAACAGCTCCCGCCCATCAGGCGCCCACAAGGGAGCGTGCCCACCTTGGTTGGAAATCGTCACCTTTCTGTTGCCGCCTGGAAAGGAACGAAGGTAAATCTCGTCGCTCCCCGTTTCGTCGGAAGCATAGGCCAACCAGCGGCCGTCCGGGGAAAACTCGGGCCATGATTCATGCGAAATGCCGGCCGCAAAACGGATCACCCGTTTGTCTTCCATCCTAAGCACGAGGATATCATTGCCGGTGGATGGATTCGCCTCAACTAGAGCGAGGTACTTGCCGTCGCGTGTCCAAGAGCTAGGATATTGGCTAAATGCGCTCTTAGTCAGTTGTTCCATCTCTCCGCTGCCATCCCAAGGCATCCACCATATGTTAGACAAGCCTGATTTCGTCCACGAAAAGGCCACTCGTTTCCCGTCCGGAGTCCAGGTAACATACTCGGCGGCACCATACGAAGTTAGTTTGGTCGGCGCGTTCCTCTGGATATCATAAGCCCATAAGTTGCGATTGGACCCGATAGTAGTGAACGCCGCACTTCGGCCATCGGGCGACAGGCGGACCTCGACGGCCGGCCTATTTCCGAATTCAGCCCATGGTTCGGCTTGGCCGCTGCGATCGAACCAGAAGTGGTGAAATTCAACATCCTTAAAGATACCCCCAGAAGCGTAGACCAATGTCCCGGATTCGGAAAAGCTGTACTGGCCGGCGGCAGAGTTTTCGCTGGCAGAGGCAGGATTCAACGCCTGCATGAGCCCGGAAATAACGCTCACGGCAGAACCCGTAATTTTTAGCTGATCCAGATCAAATGGGGCTGCCATTAGCGTGCCCCTCCTCACAAAAACCAGATGGCCCGTCGGCAGGTACCGCGCATCGGCTCCGTCTGAAATAATCACTTTACGCTTACCTGTTCTGAACGACAGCAACTCCACCCGAGCCCCAACACTACCCGAAAAAGGCAGGCTGGTAAAAAGCAATGCTTTTCCCCCCGGAAGAAGGCATGGCTGGCGAAGCGGTACTTCTTTCGTGGCATCGAACATGGCCAGCGTCACGGGCATGCCGTACGCTTCCGAAATGCATTGCAGGCCCCATCGGCTTGTTCCGAAAACGATCCTCCCGTCCGATCCCCAACATATTCCGAAGGGAAGTTCATCGATATCGCAAAGTGGATTCGGGATTCCTCCCGTCACTGCCATTATGAAAAGTTTTCCTCTTGCCCAGAAGCCGATCCGACGGCCGTCTGGAGAAAAGTACGGGATCCTCGCACCTTCGGTGCCCGGGATGGGAGTGGCCTCTGTGCTGTCGAGGGGACGTCTGAAGAGCATGGCCTTCGATCCAGATCCATCCGGCCCCGCGCTGAAGACAAGGGAGCTGCCGTCGGGAGAGAGCGCAACCTCAGTCCGGATCGGGCCCTGCGTTCTAGTCAATGCCGTGCCGGTCGGAAGAGAAACTGTTGCGCGGATCACCTGAGCCGCTTCGGACCTCCTCATACTCCGCTCGGCCAGAACGCCGATCAGAGTACCGGCTGCTAATACGACCGCGGCAAGGAACAGCCGTCTGCCTAACGGGAATGGCCGGATGCCGGCATCTTCTTCAGCAGGCTGGGAGCCGGCTTCTTCGATCTCGATCCTGACGTCTCCGATATCATGCCAACGGTTCTTCGGGTTTTTCTGCAGGCAACGGCGAATGAGGGCCCTTAGGGCGGTAGGCATATTCGCGGGGAGCACACCCCAGTCCGGCTCGCCCTTCAGTATTTGCGCCAACGTGTCCGATACCGTTTCTCCCTGAAATGCCCTCTTTCCCGTCAGGCATTCGTAGAGAACGCAACCGAAAGCCCAGATGTCGGCCCGCTTGTCCACGGACCGTCCGCGCGCCTGCTCCGGGCTCATGTAGGCCGCAGTCCCTAGGATGACGCCGGGCTCGGTCATCTGGGCCGTGATCGTCGGCGAGTTGGCGATATCGACGCCTGTCGTCTCGCCCGCATACGCCTTGGCCAGCCCAAAGTCCAGGATCTTGACCTTGCCCTCAGGCGTGATCATGATGTTTCCGGGCTTCAGGTCCCGGTGGACGATGCCCTTCTCGTGGGCCGCTTCGAGTCCCTCGGCGACCTGGCGGCAGGTCTCCAGCGCCTCGTCGACGGCCATGGCCCCTCTGTCCAAACGCGCCTGGAGCGTTTCGCCCTCGACCATTTCCAGAACGAGAAACCGCAGTCCTCCGGATTGCTCCAGCTCGTGGACGGCGGCGATATTGGGATGATTCAAGGCCGCTAGGAGCTTGGCCTCGCGTTCGAACCTGGCCAACCGCTCCAGGTCCGACGAAAACTCTTCCGGCATGACTTTGATAGCCACCTGACGGCCGAGGTTCCGGTCGAGGGCCCGATAAACCTCGCCCATGCCGCCCCGGCCGAGCTTTTCGATGATCTCGTACTCACTACCGATGAGCGTTCCCTGGGCCAAATCATCGATGGGGGTTCCCAGGGTTTTTGTCAGGGAGGGTCCTGGATCATGGGCGCCGCCTAACGACGTCGCGCAATTACTGCAGAACCGGGCCGTGTCGGTGTTTTCAGAATGACATTTTGAGCACTTGATGGCCACGCTCGGTTCCCCTAGCCTTGCTGGCCCCAAGGTTATCAGAGGGGCAGGCGGGAAGTCAACCGGGCTTTTGCCCAAAGGATTCTTTGCGGCCCCGAACCGCCGCGAACCTACCTTTCGATCGCGCCGATGTCGCCCATCGTGCCGTTCGGCCGGGCGTTGCCGAGCTGGTCGGTCGTTTCCATCCTGAAGGGCTTCGTGTTGTGGCTGACCGTAATGCTGACGTGACTGCCGAGCGGTCCGGTCGTGAACGTGCCCCAGAATTCGTCCCCGAGGATGGCCATGCCGAGCCTGTTCCCGATGGCGGTGTCCAGGTTGTGCCAGAACGCGATCCAGGCGGCGTTCTGCGCGTTCGACGGCCAGGTCACGGCCGGGCCGTACCAGGTCGTCCCGGTCATGTCCCCGAACTCATCCCCGAAATCGGCCCCCAGGATCGCGCCGTATTGGGCCCTCAGCTGGAGGATGACATAGTTCAGGAAATCGTCCGTGGGCTGGCCGAATCCCGTGTACCCGGCGTTGACGTAGGTGACGCTGTATTCCTGGTTGGGGATCTTGTCGGCCGCCAGGTCTGCCGGGGGATACCAGAGGATGGCCGGCTGGCCCGCGTCCGTCCCCGCCGATAGGACGGAGCCATGATAGTGGGCGCCGTTCACGTTCAGGGCGTCGAGGAGGGCGACCCCGTCATGGTCGCCGACCTTCGGCCAGCGCTTGCGGCTGGACATCATCCAGTCGGGGACGGGTACGAGGATCCAGCTGAAGTCGACACGCCCGACGAGGTTGTAGCCCTGGCTGAAGAGATCGAGGATGGCGCCCGGGAACCAGTCCTCGGCGGCGCCGTTCAGCGTGTTGCCGACGACGATCGAATTCTGGAGCCAGACGGTCTCCACGGTGTGGGCATTGCCGGTGGTGGCACATCCGCCGCCGCCGGCCGAGCTCGGCTTGCCGCTGAAATAGGCAAGCTGGCCCGTGACCGCGTTTTCGGCGATGGTGCAAGCGGTCACCCAGAGCGACCCGCCGCCCATGTAAATGCCGCCGCCGCGGTTGAACCACTGTCCCACATTGGCGTAGTCTGGGTGGTCCTGGACGAGGTTCCGGGCGATCGTGCAGTTGGTCAGGAACATCGTCGCCAGGTTATTCGGTCCGCCGGACAGGGTAAAGATGCCGCCGCCGTAGGCGTGCTGGGCGGTGACCCGGTTGCCGCTGACCGTGCACCGAGTCAGCGACGTGTCGTTCCCGTGGCTGTTCGAGTTGTCGCCGCCGCCGACCGAATAGATGCCGCCGCCTCCCGCGCCGTAGGCGCTGACCGAATTGCCGCTGATGACGCAGTCGTTGAGGTCGAGACCGTTGGCGTAGATGCCGCCGCCGTAGGTGCCGCGGTCCCGGGCCGACGCGGACTCGCCGAGGCAGATGTTGCCGGCGATCGTACAGTCGTAAAGCTGAGCCGTCCCCCAGACCGCCAGACCGCCTCCCCTGGCCAGGGTGTAGAGCTGGGTCCCGCCCACGATCGCCACAGCCTCCGAATAACCGGAGGAGATGGTCACGTTCCTCATAGTCAGGTCGCCGTAGACGGCCAGCACCCGGGCGTGGCTCGCGCCGCCCCCGTTCCATTGGAGGGTGATCCCGTTCGGCAGGTCCGAAGCGTCGATGGTCAGGCCGTGGTTCGCGTAGAGGGCCGATTTGCCGTAATCCCGTTCCTGATAGCCCGAGAACGCATTGTTGACGTAGACTTCGCCCTTGAGCGTCGAGTGCTCCGCGCCGACGATGCTCAGCAGGATCGTCTCGCCGTCGAGCGACTCGTCGAAGGTGATCGTGTCGCCCGCGCCGGCCGACTCGATGGCCGACCGGAGGGTCACCGTGCCTGCCGGCGGTGCGGCGTTGTCTTCCAGGGAATTGACGATGAGATCCGGGTTCGGCGGATTATCGCCCGTGGCGCAGCCGCCGGCCACAAGAACCAAGGCCAGCGGAAGGATCCAAAGCGTCAAGGAAGAGCGTTTCATGGCGAAGCCTCCTTATTAAACTACGGCTCTAGTATAGGCCGCCCCCCCAATCTTTTCAAATTGACCGGCCCCCCTGACCGGTGATATCCTTCCTCCAAGAGCCAGGAGGGCGACGAGTGGCCGAAAAGTTCCCTTTGTTCACCGAGACGCTGGAAACCCCGCCCGAAGAGCTCTCCCCGGGTTCCACCTTCGCCGGCCGCTACCACATCGTCGAGGAGCTCGGCAAAGGGGGGATGGGCCGGGTCTACCGGGCCATAGATAAAAAGCTCAACGAGGAAGTCGCCCTCAAGCTCATCCGGCCCGAGATCGCCCTCGACGCGCATACCCTTGAGCGCTTCCAGAACGAGCTCAAGATCGCCCGCAAGATCAGCCACCGGCACGTCGGCCGGATGTACGAGCTCATGGTGGAGAAGGGCGTCCACTTCATCACCATGGAATACGTGGCCGGCCAGGACCTGCGCGGCCTCGTCCGGCAGACCGGCCAGCTGACCTCCCGCAAGGCCGTCTCCATCGCGACACAGATCCTCGGCGGCCTCGCCGAAGCCCACCGTCTCGGCGTCGTCCACCGCGACCTCAAGCCTTCGAACATCATCGTCGACCGGGAGGGGAGCGCCCGGATCATCGACTTCGGCATTGCCCGGACTGCCGCGACCAAGGGCAAGACGGGGGAGGGGGCGATCATCGGCACGCCCGAATACATGGCCCCTGAACAGGTCGAAGGGAAACCGGCGGACCAGAGGGCGGACCTCTATGCCCTGGGCGTCATCCTCTTCGAGATGGTCACGGGCCGCCCGCCTTTCGAAGGCGAGACGCCGCTCTCGGTCGCCGTCAAGCACAAAACGGACCCGCCGCCCGACCCGCGCGCGCTCGCGCCCCAGATCCCGGCCGAGCTCGGCCGCGTCATCCTCCGCTCGCTCGAAAAGGACCGGGACAAGCGCTACCAGACGAGCGAGGAGTTTCTGGCCGCGCTTGCCGCAATTGACGAAGCCCTGCCGACGACCGAACGTACCGCCCCCGCCCGCAAACCGGCGACCTCGAAGAAGATCACGGTCGAGTTCACACCGAAAAAGCTTGTCATCCCGGCGATCGCGCTTGCGGTCCTCCTCGTCGCCGTCATCTTCCTCTGGCACCCGTGGACCTCCAAGAGACCCGGTGTTGCGGCTCCCCTGGTCGAGCACTCCATCGCCGTCATCTCGTTCGAGAACCTGACCGGGGACCCCGAGCACAACGGCCTGATCCGGGCCGTCCCCAACCTGATGATCACCAAGTTCGAGGGCATGGGCATCCCTTATGTTGTTTCCTGGGAGCGCCTCCGGGACCTCCTCAAGCAGATGGGCAAGGACGCGGAAGTCCCCATCGACCAGGAAACCGGTTTCGAGATCTGCCGCCGCGAGGGGATCGCCGTCCTTGTCACCGGCGAGGTGTCCAAGGCGGGCAACGTCTTCGTCACCAACATCAAGGCGCTCGACGCCGACACGAAACGCTCGCTGGCCAGCGCCTCGTCCCAGGGCCAGGGCGAGGAGAGCATCCTGCTTACCCAGATCGACGACCTAACCAGCCGGGTCTGCCAGAAGCTCGACTGGTCCCTCTCCGGGGGAGTGGCCTCGACACCGATATCGGATTATACGACGGCGTCCATGGAGGCCTACAACGAATTTCTCAAAGGTCTCGACTTCCTAGGTAAAAACTATTTTGAGGACGCACGCCAGGCACTCCAAAAGGCGGTCGACCTGGATCCGAAGTTCGCCATCGCCCACCTCTATCTGGGATTTGCTTATGCCAGCTTGAGAGACCTGGCGCGCCGAGCGGAGCACTTTGAGAAGGCGAAGTCTCTTTCCGATAAAGCCACCGAGAAGGAGAGGCTTTACATCGAAGCCGCCTACGCCCTGAATATCGAGAAAGATCCGGATAAAAGATTCCGGATTTACCTGGAGTTGGTGGAAAAGTACCCCAAGGAAAAGCGGGCCCATTTCAATCTCGCTATCTGCTACCTGGCTGAAAAGAAGTTTCCGGAGGCGATCCAAGAGGTCGACAAAGCTCTTCAACTCGACCCCAATCTCAGTAACGCCTTCGAACTCTTTGCTGAAATTTACATGGGCATGGGGGACATGGTCAGGGCGGCCGAATATCTGAAGAAGTATGCGGAAGCCTCCCCGGGAGTCGCGGAACCCCAATCCGCGATAGGAGACCTTTTGTTCCAAATGGGCAGGCTCGACGAAGCCATTGCAAGCTATCGGGAAGCGCTAAAGATCAAACCCAATTTCGGAGCGGGTGAGTGGATCGCTTATATCC
>Ga0315292_10000512_pt1 | contig 18236 bp, 14 predicted proteins | sample YL17G13_0_MG_FD_204029 | JGI IMG/M metagenome (GOLD analysis project Ga0315292, IMG submission 204029) | Sediment microbial communities from Yellowstone Lake, YNP, Wyoming, USA - YL17G13_0 | ecosystem: Environmental > Aquatic > Freshwater > Lake > Sediment | place: USA: Wyoming | collected... | reverse complement strand
CAATGCCGGTGTCGCAGCCGGAATCGTGATGCGCGGAATCAACGTGGACAACGGCTCCAATGGCGACGTTCCGCTCGCCGCCGCCCCGACGGTCGCGACCTACGTCAACGATACCGCCGTCTACGGTTCCTTCATTCTCAAGGACATCGAGCGCGTGGAAGTGCTGCGCGGTCCCCAGGGCACGCTGTACGGTTCCGGCTCGCTGGCGGGCAACGTCCGTTACATCATGAAGAGACCGGACACCGAGAAGTTCGGTGGCGAGGCAAGGGTGAACTTCGGCGTGACCGACGGCTCGGGCGGCTACAACTTCAACCCGGACCTCGTCCTGAACATCCCGGCGGGCGACACGCTGGCCTTCCGCCTCTATGCGGGCATGATCGACAACGACGGCATCGTCGATTACCCGAACGTCTACAAGACGGACTCGAACGGCGACCCGATCGTCGGCAACACCTTGGGCACGCCCGTGATCGACCCCGTGAACTGCACGACCCCCACCTCCGACCCCGTGCTCTGCAACGGGCCCGTGTACCGGAAGGTGAAGGACGTCGATTCCGTCGACATCAAGTACGCGCGCGCGTCGGCCTTGTTCGAGCCGAACGATCGCTTCAACGCCCTGTTGTCCTACCAGTGGCAGGACGACGAGGTGGGCGGGCGGCGCCAGGTCACGCGCGGCGACAACCTGGCCACGGGCGGGAAGTACGGCGACTACGAGTTCGGCGGCGTGCAACTCGAGCCCTCGGAGCGCACGGTGCAGCTCGGCGCGCTCGAGATGGAGTTCGGGCTCGGTTTCGCGACGCTGACCTCCAGCACGTCCTACTACTCGCATGACGGCACCGGCATCAGCGACAATTCGGGCGTCTACGCACGCAACGGCTGGTTCCGCTTCTACGGCAGTTCCCCCCGCCCGATCGCCCAGGCCGAGCGCTTCTACGACGATTCCGCCTTCACCCAGGAGTTCCGCCTGGTTTCGAAGGGAGGACAGTTCGTCGACTGGACCGTCGGCGCCTACTACGTGAACCAGGACTACGATCTCGGCCAGAACAGTTACCTCGTCGGCTACCTTCCTTACCTGAACCACCCCGAGGTCGCGACGTGCGGCACGCCGTGCACCACGAACCAGGATTTCCTGTTCCGGCGCAAGCAGTCGTACGACGAAGTGGCCCTGTTCGGCGAGGCCACGATCAATTTCACGGATGCCCTGCATCTCACGCTCGGCGGACGCTACTTCGACAACAACCTCGACGTGGACGCCTTTCTCGACGTCCCCATCTACTCGTCCCCGACGAACCCGCCGGGCACGGCTTCCGAATCCATCGACGACAACGGTTTCCTGTTCAAGGCGAACTTCGCCTGGGACGTGACCGATTCCTCGATGCTGTATGCGACGTACTCGCAGGGCTACCGTCACGCGGGCGCCAATGCGGTGCCCACGTCCGGCACCTACGGGGAGAACCCGGCCTACCTGACGTTCAACTCCGACTCCGTCGACAACTACGAAGTCGGCTTCAAGGGCAGGACCAGCTGGTTCAACTATTCCGCTTCGCTGTACTACTCAGACTGGAAGGACCCTCAGCTCAACACGTCGACGCCCAACTGGGGTTTCTTCGCGGTCGTGAACGGCGAATCGGCCAGGACGCAGGGCATCGAGCTCGAGCTGTCCGGGCACTTCACCGACGAGTTCAGCTACAGCCTCGGCTACACGTACACCGACGCCGAGCTCACGTCGGACCTGTTCGTCCCGGCCGGAAACTCCTATGGCGGGCCGACCTTCACGGACAAGATCGCGAGGGACGGCGATCGCCTGCCCAGCACCCCGGAGCACATGCTGAGCGTGTCGCTGGGCTACGACACCAAACTCGGCAGCGGAATGGGCCTCAGCGCCGTCCTGAACGGCTACTACCAGTCGGACGCGGTCAACACCCTCGGTGACGCCGACTGCCTCAGCAACACATTCCGGCCCTGGGGCCTGTGCCGCGACAGCGCGAACCCTGCGTCCGCGTTCTACCAGCCGGACTCCGTGTACAACCGGAACTTTGCCGAAATCGACGCTTTCCAGATCTGGAACTTCAGCACCACGTTGTCCTGGAACCAGTGGAGCACGTCGCTGTACGTCAAGAACCTGTTCAACGCGGACGGTACGACCGGTACCTTCACGTATCTTGCGGCTGGTTCGAGCCCCGAGTCGACCCAGCGGTACTTCGGCAACAACTCGCGGGACTTCATCGCATTGCCGAGAACCATCGGCGTCGTGCTCAGCTACAAGTTCTGAATGTCCGTCCAGTCGAGGCCGGGCCCGCGCCGGCCTTCTTGCGACCGCCGGCCCGGCATGCGTGAATGCGCGGTATCCGAAACCGGCGTCCGTGCAGCCATGACCATGCCGACCGTGGGCGATCGCGAGCGACTCTCCAAGCAGGTGGCCGTCTGCATCGAGACCGGTGACATTCGCCGCGCATTCGACACGTGCCGGGAACTCAACCGCCGATACCCGGATCACCCCTACGGGTGGTACCTGGCGAGTTTCCTGATGAAGAAAGCTCGTCGCACCCGTGACGCGCTTCACGCGATCGACAGGGCGCTGCGGCTGGACCCCCTGCCAAGGTACCGTCTGCACCGGGCGCAATGCCTGCTGCAGCTGGGCGATCATGCCGCCGTCGCGGCCGAGGCGGCCACCCTGAAGGAGAGCCGGTTCGGTGACGCCGCGATGCACGCCGATGCCGGCACGCTGCTGTACGAGGTCGGCGACCACGCCGGAGCGCTGGCGCACTACACGCGGGCCATCGAGCTCGACGGGCGGGACGCGCAGTATTATTACAACCGGGCGTCGGTGCATCGCTATCTCGGTGACGCCGATGCCGCAGAACGTGACTTCGACGCGGCCATTGCGATCCGCCCGGAGGACTGCGAGGCCTATCACGGTCGTGCGCACCTGCGGACCCAGAGCCCGGAGCGCAACCACATCCAGCAACTCGAACAGGCGCTGTCCCGTACCGAGTCGGTGACGGGGCAGGTGCAGCTCTGCTATGCACTCGCCAAGGAGTGCGAGGACATCGGTGACTTCGAGCGTTCGTTTGCGTCTCTGAAGCAGGGCGCCGACCTGAAGCGCCGCCACATGCAGTACACGGTCGATTCCGATCTCGGCATCATCGAGCGCATCCGGGAGGTCTATGGGCCACGGATGTTCGACGGTCACGTCGATGGCAGCGAGGACGAGGCTGCAATCTTCGTCATCGGCATGCCGCGCACCGGCACAACGCTCGTCGAGCGTATCCTCGACAGCCATCCGCTGGTCCGTTCGGCGGGCGAACTCAACGACTTCGGCGTCGAGCTGGTCCGGCTTGCCGGCCGGCTCCCGGGCGGGCCGACAGCATCGCGACTCGATTTTGTCGATCGCACGACGGCCCTGGATTTCCGTTCCCTGGGCGAGGCCTACCTGCGCGCGACCCGGCCGATGCGGGACGAGCGGCCGCACTTCATCGACAAGCTGCCGTTCAACTTCCTGTACGCCGGCCTGATCCACCTGGCGCTGCCGCGGGCGCGCATCGTCAACCTGCGGCGCCACCCGATGGATACCTGTTACGCCGTCTACAAGCAGCTGTTCAAGGACGCCTATCCTTTTTCCTACGACCTCGACGAACTCGGCCGCTATTACGTCGCCTACGACGCACTGATGCGTCACTGGAACGCGGTGATGCCTGGCGTCATCCATGCCGTGGCCTACGAGGACGTGGTAGCCGACCTGGAAGGGGAGGCCCGGCGATTGCTTGCGTACTGCGGATTGCCGTGGCAGGACGAGTGCCTGCAGTTCCACCGCAACCAGCGCGCGTCGACGACTGCCAGCGCATTGCAGGTGCGCCAGCCGATCTACGACACCTCCGTCGGGAAGTGGCGTCATTACGCGCGCCAGCTCGAGCCGCTCCGTGCGTCGCTCGAGCGGGCCGGAATCGATACCCGCTGATCTCGCTCATCGAACGGCCGACGGCGGCACGAGGAACGGACCCACATGACGACCCCGATCCCAGGAGGACTTCCGCGCGCAGCACCCGAAGGGCTCGTGGCCTGCGTGCTGCTGGCATTCCTGGCCACGGCCGGCCTGTTCTACGTCAACATCATGCCAGCGCTCGTCGCCGGCCTCATCGACGGCCTCGGCTTCACCAAGCGCCAGGCCGGGTTCGTCGGTTCGGCCAACGTCTACGGAGCCGCCTGCGGTGCGTTGGTGGCCGTCTTTCTGGTGAGCCGCTTCCCTTGGCGACGGATCGAGGTCGTCGCACTGAGCCTGCTGCTGCTGCTCGACCTCGTGTCGACGCAGGTGACGGCCGCTGGGCCATTGGTCGCCCTGCGGTTCGTGCACGGCTTCGTGGGCGGCATCTCGGTGGGTATCGGCCTCGCGGTGATGGCGCGCACCAAGGTGCCGGACCGCGCCTTCGGCATGTTGCTGACCGTTCAGTACGGCGCCGGCGGGCTCGGCGTGATGTTCCTGCCGCGGCTCGCGCACCAGTTCGGCCCGCAGGTGCTGTTTCTCGCGCTGGCCGCGTTCACGCTGATCACGCTGCTGATGCTGCCGTTCCTCGCCGAGTATCCGCCGCGGGATCGGGGCCCGGTGCTGGCCGGCAAGCCCGAGGCGGTCCGACGCATCCCGCTCTTCAAGACCCTCGTCGCCGTGTTCCTGTTCCAGGCGTCGAACATGGGCATGAGCGCGTTCATCATTCCGCTCGGGCGGTACTACGGGCTCGAGGACACCTTCATCAGCAACACGCTCGGGTTCGCGAGCTGGATCGGGGTGCTGGGTTCTGTCGCCGTCATCTGGATGGCCGGCCGACAGGGTCGGGCAGTCCCGATTGCGGTCGCTCTCGTGGCGACGCTCGTCGGTATCGCGGCGTTCCTGCGCAGCGACGCCGCCTGGGTGTTCATCGCCGCCAACGCGGTGACCGCGATCACGTGGTCGTTCCTGATCCCGTATTTCTTCGGCATGTGCGCGGATTTCGACCCGGCCGGCCGCTCGGCGACGATGGCGGGGTTCTTTTCGAAGATGGGCCTGGCCTCGGGGCCAGCCGTCGCCGCACTGCTGCTGGGGCAGGATAACTACGGCTTGCTGATCACGGTCTCGCTGGTCGGGCTCGCGCTCTGCGGTATTGCAGTGCTAGGCCCGGCGCGACTGCTGGACCTCGGGAGGCGCGCACCCTCACCAGTGGGTGATTAGCGGGAAGCCGGGCCCGCTGGACTCGAGATCGCGCGCCCGGCGCTCCCGCATGCGTTCGAACAGCGCGCTGCGCTTGGATTCGAGCCAGTCCTCCCGCGACACCGTCCGGTGCGATCGTTCCTCGAGTTCTTCCCGGCGGAAGGCATCGAATTCCTCGTAGCCGTCCAGCTCGTGGCGCAGTTCCCGAAGCACGAGTTCGAGCATGATCGCGTCGTCGACGAGGCCGAGGACAGGAACGTCGTCGGGCACCATGTCGTTGGCATCCGCGACGTAAGCGAGCCCCTCGAGCACGCGCTTGCGGTCCGGCTCGGGCAACTGCCACTCGGCATCCTCGAGCATGTGGACGAGCGCCTTGACCTTGCCGATCCTTGCCAGGACGAAAGGCGAGTGCGTGCCCGAGGCCAGCTTCGACACGGCCGCACTGGCCGCCGCCGCGATCTCGTGCGCAGACCGCTGCCTGGCCACCGATCGCGCGCGGTGCATGACCTCGCGAAAGTATTCGAGCTCGACGTCCGAGATCTCGAGCGTCACCGTCATCGGCATGCGGGGACTCCTTCGGTCAGGGCTTCGACCGATCCTTCAGCGGGTCCGTGGCGAGGCCGACCTTCACGAGCCCCGCGTTCTGCGCGTCCGCCATGATGCCGGCCAGCACCTGGAACTGCGTCGTGCGGTCCACGTGCAGGTGCAGTTCCGGCTGGGGCTTGCGCTGCGCTTCGCTGGCAAACCGCTCGACCAGGGTCTTGCGCTCGATGGGCACGTCGTTCAGGTACATCGTGCCGTCCGCCAGCAGCGAAACCACGATCGTGTCCGGTTTCTCCTCGAGCAGCACCGTCGAGGCCTGGGGCAGGTCGATCTTGATCTTGTGCGCGAGCAGCGGCGCCGTGATCATGAAGATGATCAGCAGCACCAGCATGACGTCCACCAGCGGGGTGGTGTTGATCTCGGCCATCGGGGTGGTGTGGGGCAGGCCGCTGCCGCCGAGTCCGCTGAATGCCATGGCTGTCTCCGCTCGTGATCAGGCTGCCTTCTTGGCGTGTGCGCGGTGGTGGTCCATCGACGACGGCACCCTGGCTCCCGTGGTCAGGTACGCGAGCATGTCCTCGGCGAAGGCATGGAAGCTGGCGATGATGACGCGGTTGTTGCGTACCAGCAGGTTGTAGCCGAGCACTGCGGGTACGGCCACCGCGAGTCCCAGCGCGGTCATGATGAGCGCCTCGCCCACCGGGCCGGCCACCTGGTCGAGCGACGTCTCGCCGGTTGCGCCGATCCGCACCAGCGCGTGGAAGATTCCCCAGACGGTGCCGAACAGACCGACGAACGGCGCCGTGCTGCCGACCGTCGCGAGAAAGGTGAGCCCCGTCTCGAGTCGCTCCATCTCGCGGTTGATCGAGGCGCGCAGCGCACGATCGAGGAACTCGGCGCGATGCAGGGTGCCTGCGAGCCGATCCTCGGTGAGCTGGTCGTGGTGGTGCATCGCGAACTCCGCATCGAGCGCGATCTTCGAGAACGGCTCCCAGTCGGGCTGTTGCTCGAGGAACGGGATGGCCTGGTCCGTCGGGGTCTTCCAGAACGAAGACACCACGTGGTTCGAGCGCGTCCGGATCCGCGCGACCCGCACGAACTTGATGACCATGAAGTACCAGGAGACGATCGACATGAACACCAGCAACCCGAACACGAACAGCCCGATGGCGTCCGTCTCCCTCAGGAAGTTGGCGAAACTCATGGTCGTCAGGGCTTCGGTGGGATGCATATCGGGCTCCCTTCAATCGATCAACTTGAATTCGATCGGCACCACCGTCCAGGCGCGGACCGGCAGGCCGTTGCGCACCGCGGGCTCGAAGATCCATCCCTTGATGGCCGTCATTGCGGCTTCGTCGAGGGCCGAGTCGCCGCTCGATTTCGCCAGCGTGATTTCCTGGGGCGAGCCATCCTCGCCCACGAGCACTCGCACCTTGACGACGCCCTCGGTGCCCAGCCGCAGGCAACGCGGCGGATAGATGGGAGGCTTCATGCGACGCAGCGCCACCTTCGACACGGTGACCGGCGCGGGTGCGACTTCACCGGCACCGGTGCCCTCTGCGGTCGCGCCGGGCGGGCTCGGCGGGCCCGGCTCTCCCGGCAGCAACTCGTCGCCCATCTCGTATTTCTTCACCTCGGTGTCCGGCGGGACTGGGCGTTCCGTCGGCGTGTCGACCAGGATCGGGACAGGACGCGTCAGGCGCGGCGCGGTCTTGACCTGCTCCGCGGCGCCGACCGCGGGTTCCGGTTCATCCATGCGCGGCAACGGCGGCGGCGGCAGCCGCTCGAGGCTCACCTGAAACAGCGGTGAGGCTTCCGCGGAAGTGTCCGGTGGCGGGGCGGTCAGCAGTCCCGCGATTCCGGCCAGGTGCAGCGCCGTGACGCCCAACAGGACGAACGCCGCACTCCAGGTGAGGCGTTCGTCGTGGACGTAGCGATCAATCCTCATGGGTTGTCGGAACGACGGACCCGTGCGATGTGCGGGGGCCGAGAAGTCAAATCTAGCCGCTTGCCCGCCCATCGTCCCCGCTGGCACGGGGCCGGAAATACCTAAGGGAGCAGGGACATTCCACCCAAGGGCCGATCATGGGGGCGAAAACCGGCCACCGGCACCCCTCGCCCGCTCAGGGTTGCCACTCGCACGCTTGCACGCCTTCGGCAGGCGCAGGCCACGTGCGGCTGCCTTTCTTGAGATCGGTCGGTTGGTCGGCGAGCGCCCAGGCCAGCGTTGCGTATGCCGCTACGTTGAAGGCGAGGTCCTTCGCGTCGACGCGATCGATCCGGTCCGCATCCGTGTGGTGGATCTCGAAGTACTTCGATGCGTCGTGCTGCAGTTCGAACACCGGCACGCCGCGTTCGCGCAGCGGACTGATGTCGGCACCGCCGCCGGTCTCGTTGCTCGCGAAGGTCACGCCGAGCGACGCCAGCCAGTCCGCGAGTCGGATGACGCCCGGCAGGTCCGCGGATTCGACCTTGCTTTCGAGACGAAACACCCGGCCCGAGCCGAGGTCGGCCTCGAGGGCTGCCGCGTGCTGCGCGAGTTCGTTCTCGTGGTCGAGCGCATACCGCTTGGCGCCCGAGAGCCCGAATTCCTCGTTGGCGAAGAGGATGACGCGCAGGCTGCGACGCGGCTTGCGCTTCATATCGCCGATGCGACGGGCCGCTTCCATCACCGTCACGACGCCCGCGCCGTCGTCCTGCGCACCGGCGCCGACGTCCCAGGAATCGAGGTGCGCGCCCAGGATCACGAACTTCTCGGCGGCAGTGCCCGCGTCGCGTCCCGGGATCTCGCCGATGACGTTCGCGCTCCGCGCCGTGCCCTCGCACGCCGCCGTGCTCGACACGCGCATGCGCACCGGGCCGCTGGCGTAACGCGCCATCAGGCGATCGGCGCTTACGTTGCCGATGGCAAACGCGGGGATGCGCGGAACGCCGTTCGCGTAGCGCATGCTGCCCGTGTGCGGTCGGTCGGCGTCTTCGCTGCCCACGGCGCGAATGACCACGGCCACGGCGCCCTTCTTGGCCGCCTCGATCGCCCCCTGAACGCGATTGCGCACGGTGGGGCCATAATCCATGCCGTCGCGAGTCTCGAGCATGCGGTCATACAGGAAGACGATCCTGCCGGCGACCTCGCTCGACGGGAGGTCCTTCAACTCATCCACCGACGTGGCGGCGATGACGTCCGCTTCGATCGGCTTGCCGTCGGTGCCGACCGAGCCGCCGAGCGCCAGCGCTGCGAAGTCCAGGGGCTGCTCGCCGACCAGCTGCACGCTCGCGGTGCCGCGGACCCAGCGCGGCACGGTCACCGGCTCGGCGCGGACGTTGCGGAACCCCTGCGCCTTCATCGTCTCGAGCGCCCACGCCACGGCCTTGGCATCGCCGGCGCTGCCAGCGAAACGATTGCCAACCTTTTCCGTCAGGTCCTGCAACGTCGCATAGGCCCGGTGATCCTCGAGTGCGTTGCGCTGCAGTTCGCGAACTTCCTCGGGAACCGCGTCCGCGGCATTGACCAGCACGGGCAGCGGTGCGCCAACGGCAAAGGCTGCGGCGGCCAGTAGACGTCGTAACATGCGGGTCTCCAGGTTCGGAGGCGGAAGCCGAGGCATCGAGACGTTGCAGGCTACAGCTGGGAGGCGATGCCGGGCACCACGCGCGCGATCCAGGCCTGGAACTTGCGTCCGCCGGATGCCTCCGGCGCGCTGTCGTAGGTGGCCGTGCCGTCGCTCCAGCGGATTTCGCCATCCTGCAGCGTGACGCTCCACGCGCGCTCGGGCGACGACTCCGTCGCGAAGATCTTTTCTAGCTGCGACGCGATCACCGGCTCGTCGACGAAGATACCTTGCTCGCAGTTGAGCGTCGTCGAACGCGGATCGAGGTTGTAGCTGCCGACGAAGGTCCGCATGCCGTCCACCGTCAGCGCCTTGGTGTGCAGGCTCGCGCCCGAGGATCCGAACATGCTCGACTTCACCGTGCTGCCGCGCGTGGGCTTCAACTCCCAGAGCTTGACGCCGCCCTCGAGCAGAGGCGGGCGCCACTTGGAGTAGCCGCCGTACACCATCGCCACGTCGTTCGCCGCCAGCGAGTTCGTCAGGATGCGGACGTCGGCGCCTTTCCGTGCAACTTTCACGAATCCATCGGTGCCGGCCTGTCCCGGCACGAAGTACGGCGAAATGACGGTGAGATTCTGCTCCGTGGCCGCAACGACCGGGCCGAGGAGAGCGAGCACCTCGGAGCCGGCGATGCCTTCACCCTGGCCCTGCGCCTTGGCGGGTTCGTCCGAGACGAACCGGTATTTTGCGGTCCATTGCATGGGCCAGTCGCCGGCGACCAGCCGCTGCACCTCGTCGTTTTCCTTCAGTTCCTGCGCGAACCTGGAAGTCGATTGTTCGGCGAGGCGCGGCGCAGCCTTCTTGCGCAGGGCGTCGAGCGCTTCGGTCGAGACGTTCTCCGGCGACAGCAGCGACATCGGGTAGGCGAGCGGCGAGTTCCAGTACTTGTCGAACGACGCCGATGCATCGCGCACGATCGGGCCGACCATCGCGAAATCGAGGTCCGAGAAATTGACCTCTTCGCTCGCGCCGAAGTACTCATCGCCGAGGTTGCGGCCGCCGACGATCGCGATGCGGTTGTCGGCGATCCAGGTCTTGTTGTGCATCCGGTGGTTGATGCGGCCGAAGCTGCCGAGCGCTTCGAACGCGAAGCTGAGCGTGCCGGAGCGCGACTCGAACGGATTGAACATCCGAACTTCGATGTTCGGATGCGCGTCGAGCGCGGCGAATGCGTAGTTGCTGTTGCGGGCGTCCATGTCGTCGACAAGCAGCCGCACCTTCACGCCGCGGTCGGCGGCCTCGAGCACCCGGTAGGCGAGGTACGCGCCGGTGCCGTCGTCGTGCCAGATGTAGGTCTGCACGTCGAGGCTGCGCCCGGCTGCCAGCGCGGTTCGGGAGCGGATGGCGAACGCCTCGGGTCCCTCGTTGACCAGGCGGAACCCCGACTCGCCCGGATGCTTCTCTTCGGCGGGCCCGATGGTCCAGTCGAGCGGCGTCCCGGTGGCCAGCGGCACGGCGGTCTCGATGGGCAGCGCCGGTCGCGGTTCGAGGCTGGCGCAGCCGGCGAGCGCCATTGCGGCCAGGCAGGCCAGCACTCGTGGGAAAGTTCGCATCTTCATGCTCAGGGGAGGTCCGTGGTCGAGTCCGGGGAATTAGACTGGTCCGGACGGTATCTGTCGAGTGCGACCGGTCGAGGTCTCCGTTGCGGTGGATTGGGTCCCGGTGGCTGCGGGAAAGGGGGCGGAAATCCTGCGCATGACAATGGCGGCGCCGATTCGAACGCGGCTTTACGGGCCGGCAGGGGTGCTGGCGCTGGGCCTCCTTGCTTCCGGCTGCACGACGATGGGCCTTGAGGTCGATGCGCCCCCCAGCGTGCCCGCGTTCCGCACGGCAGCGCAGTTCGACGACTCAGCCCTTCCCGGGGTGGACGACTTCCTCGCCGTCGACGACGCCATGCGTGCCTACGCGCGCGACGAGCTGGCTCCGATCGCCGGTCCCCGCGAGCGGGTGCGCCGCCTCGCGGCCGACCTCATCGCGCCCGACGGCCCGCGCGCCATCCGTTATGCCGAGGGACGGACCGACACCTCGAGCGAGGTCTTCCGTCTGCGCGAAGGCAATTGCCTGTCGTTCACGGCACTGGTGGTACAGCTGGCGCGCCTGTCCGGCCTCGAGGCGCACTTCCAGGACGTGCCGGTGCTGCCGCAATGGCATGTGGAAGGCGGCACGTTCGTCGTGGAGCGGCACGTCGATGCGGTGATTCCGCTCGGCGCAATGGACGGCATCATCGACTTTCGTCCGCCCGCGGCGGCGACGTACACGAAGGCCCGCGTCATCACGGATGCGAATGCGACGGCGCAGTACTTCGGCAACCTCGGCGTCGAGCGCTTCACTCACGGCGATCTGCAGGGAGCGTACCACCTGTATCGCCGCGGTCTGGAGATCGATCCGCGCGCCCCGACGCTGTGGCTGAACCTCGGCGTGGTGTTCGCTCGCAACGGACAGTGGGAGGATGCGGAGCACGCCTACCGCACCGCATTGTCGATTGCACCCGGCGATCTTTCGGCGCTCAACAACCTCGCCCTGGCCCTTGAGAAGCTCGGTGACGCGCAGGGCGCGGCGCGACTCCACAAGCGCGTGGAACGCTATCGCCTGCGCAACCCGTACTACCTGTACTGGCAGGGTGAGCGCGCGCTCGTGGCGGGCGATGCGGCCGGCGCGGTGGAGAGGTTCGGCGAGGCCGTGCGGCGAATGCCTGAGGAAGCGGACTTCCATTTCGCGTTGGCCCGGAGCTACCTGGCGGCCGGCCGGGCTCCAGAGGCCGAGAAAAGCCTCGCGAAGGCGCTGCGCTTTGCACAGACCGACACGATCCGGGTGCGCTATCGGGAGCAGTTCGAGTCGTTGCGAGGCTCCGCCCCGATTTAGGCCGGCTGCGCGCACCTGGTCGGGCCCGGACTTGCACATCATCCGCGTTCGCGATCCGGTTGATCAGTCTGGAAAGCCACATTGAGCCTGCACTCGATTCGCGCCTACATAGGTTCGGGTCGGCCGGAGTGCCGATCGTGACCGACGAGGACCGTCATGAAGACGCATGCACGCATGATTCGCGGCCTGCTGGCGTTCGGCGCCGCAGCTCTTCTCTTTGCACCGGACGCTCGCGCGCAGGACCCGTCGGCGCCCGCACCTGCACCTGCACCGGCGACTGCGCCGGCCGCTGTGCCGGTCCCTGCAGTCTGGACAGGCTTCTACTTCGGAGGTGGCGGGACGTATTCGAACGTGAGCGTGCAAGTTGGCCGCGGCGACTGTTACTACGACTGCTACTGGGGCGACTACTACGACTACGACCAGGGCGACGGCGACTACGGCTACTCGCTGCATGCCGGCTGGCGCTTCCACAAGTATGGTGCGCTCGAAGTGAGTTACCTGGACGCAGGCCCGATCGGCTGGGACCAGAACCTCGTCTACATGCCCGAGTTCAACGACTTCTACAACAACCGCGTCGAGTATTCGGCCAAGGTCACGGAAGTGACGCTGATGGGCGTGCTGCCGATCGGCGAAATGTTCGAGGCCTACTTGAAGTTCGGCGCCGCATTCACCGAGGCCGAAAGCCTGCAGCGCCTCGACCAGTCGTTCGGCGACGAGGTCATCACGCGCAGCGTCAGCGACAACGGCACGGACGTCGTGTGGGGTCTCGGCTTCGGCGTGACGCTCGCCAAGGTGTTCCACGTACGGCTGGGGTTCGAGTCCGTCGGCATCGACGAGGACGTGCTGAACACGCGGAACAACACGACGCTCGACTCGATCGTCCTGGAGGGCCAGTTCCGCTTCGGTCGGTAATGAGGCAGGCGGCACGGCTGCCATTGTCCGGATGGGTCGTTCCCGTCCATGATGCGGGCTCCCGGCCCTGACGCGGCCGTCCGGAGTCCGCACCCGACTCATGAGCGAAGTCGTTCCTCCCTCGCGCCGTCGCGGCACCGGGCGTGCCGCACGCACCTCGGGGCCCGTGCTCGCGCCGTTGCCGCGGCTCGAGGTCCCGTGGTCGCCGCTCGAGGTGCTGAGCACCGAGCAGGTCGAGCGCATACTGGTCGCGGCGTATCGTGTGCTGGAAGAAGCGGGTCTCGAGATTCGCAGCGCCTCGGCGCGGGAGGCCTACCGGCAGGCCGGCGCGATCGTGGACGACGATTCGCTGCGGGTACGCATGGGTCGAGATCTGGTGGCCGCGCAACTGGACCTCGCGCCCGAGCGCTTCGTGCTGCATGCCCGCAATCCGGCGCGCGACCTGCACGTGGGCGGGCGCGTGGTGAATTTCGGCCCGGTGAACGGGGCGCCTAACGCGAGCGACCTCGAGCGCGGTCGCCGTTACGGGGATATCGCCGCGTTCCGCGACATCCTCAAGCTGACCCACACACTCGGGGTGCTGCACTGGCAGGGCGGCATCGTCGTCGAGCCCGTCGACGTGCCCGTGCCGGTGCGACACCTGGCGGCGTACCGCGCGCACATCGAATGCGCGGAGACGGTGTGGGCCGCGCGTGGCGTCGGTGGCGTGCAGGCCGAGGACGCGATCGCGCTGTCGGCCATCGAGCACGGTTGTTCGATCGAGGACCTCGCAGCCCGGCCGACCCTGATGACGGTGACGAACGTGAATTCGCCGCGTCGCGTCGACGAGGAAATCCTCGACAACATCATGATCATGGCCCGCCACGGGCAGTGCGTCGTGATCACGCCGTTCACGCTGATGGGCGCGATGGCGCCGATCACGCTGGCCGGCGCGCTGGTGCAGCAGACCGCCGAGGCGATGGCGATCATCGCGCTGTGCCAGCTGGTGCGGCCGGGCGCGCCGTGCGTGATGGGCGGGTTTACGTCGAACGTCGACATGCGTACGGGATCCCCGGCCTTCGGCACGCCCGAATACGTGCACGCGGCGCTTGCTACCGCGCAGATCGGCCGGCGGCTGAAGATTCCGGTGCGGACCAGCGCGGTGAACGCGTCGCCGGCCGTGGACGCGCAATCGACCTACGAGACGGCGTTTTCACTGCAGGCTGCGATCCTGAGCCACAGCCACCTCATCAATCACGCCGCGGGCTGGCTCGAGGGCGGGCTCGTCGCGTCGCTCGAGAAAATCGTGGTCGATGCGGAGATGCTGCGAGGCTGGGCCGAGATCCTGAAGCCGATCTCGTTCGACGACGACGATCTTGCGGTCGAGGCCATCAAGGGCGTGGAGCCGGGCGGGCACTTCTTCGGCACGGCGCACACGCTCGCGCGGTACGAAAAAGCGTTCTACCGGCCGCTGCTCTCCGATTGGTCGAACTTCGAGAACTGGACGGAGGCGGGTGGCAAGGACGCGACGCGACGTGCCACGGACGTGTGGAAGCGGCTGCTGGTCGAATACTCGCCGCCGCCGCTCGATGCGCCGGTGCGTGAGGCCGTCGATGCCTACATCGTGCGACGCTCCGCCGAACTCGGATGCGACGTGCCGACGTGAGCGATGCCATGACCGGCGCGATCATGAATGCCCGCATGTACTCGGTGACGCCCGCCGTCGAGGCGCTGTGGCGCGAGCTTCTGCAGCACGTGACGGCCGAGGCGCGGGTGCCGTTGACTTACATCCCGTATCCGGCGCCGCTGCCGCTCGAAGATCTGTGGTCGCGTCCGGACCTCGGCTGCGTGTTCATGTGCGGCTATCCCGTGGCACTGAAGCTCGCGCCCGTCGTGCCGGTGGCCGCGCCGGTGCCGCGCGCGCCGTGGGCCGCTGGGCGTCCCGTGTATCGCTCGAACCTGATCGTGCGAGAGGAAGCGCCGTTCCGGACGCTCGAGGACACGTTCGGCGGACGGGCAGGGTGGACGGTCGAGCACTCGCATTCGGGGTTCAACGCCTTCCGCCACCACCTGCTCCGGTATCGCACGCCGAACCGGCCGAAGCTGTACGGCCAGATGCTCGGCCAGCTCGTCACCGCGCGGGCGATTCTCGATGCGGTGCGCGATGGACGCATCGATGTGGGCCCGCTCGACGCGTACTGGCACATGCTGATCGCGAAGCACCATCCGTCGTTGACTCGAGGCATCCGTGTGCTGGAGACGACCGACGTGGCGACGATGCCCGCGTTCGTGACGGCTGAGTCGACTCCGCCTGCGACCGTCGAAGCCTTGAGGGACGCGTTTGCAGATGCGTCACGCCGCCCGTGGTTCGCAGAGTTCGCGGACGGGTTGCTGATCGACGGCTTTGCGCCGGTCGCTGCGGCCGATTACGAGCGCACGCTCGACTGGGATCGCGAGGCGAAGGCGGCGGGGTATCCGTTCCCCGCCTGATTGCCACACCGGCAGGGCCCCATGACGGTTCGGACCTTCGCGACTCCCTCACTCCCGCTACACTCCCCACCCAAGGGAGGACACATTGACCGACGCGCCGAAAGAGCGTGACGACGAGCGGGCCTGGGCCAAGCTGAGCCGCCGCAAGGTGGTGCAGTGGGGCATCGCATACGCAGCCGGCGCCTGGGCCCTGCTGCAGGTCATCGGCTTTGCCGCCGACGCATTTCATTGGCCGGACGTCGCGAAGCAGCTCTCGATGCTGACGCTGGCAATCGGCCTGCCCGTCGCCATGACGCTGGCCTGGTACCACGGCGACCGTGGCGAGCAGAGCGTGACGCGCGCCGAGCTCGCCGTCCTGACGCTGCTCCTGCTCCTCGGCGGGGGTGTGCTCTGGCTTTTCGGGAATCGCAGCGTTCTCACGACAGCCAGCGTCAAGTCAGTTCCTGCCGCGCCGGGACCGGCTCCGTCTGTCGCGACTTCGAACTTGCGTCCCTCCATCGCCGTGCTGCCATTCGTGAACATGAGTCCGGACAAGGACCAGGAGTATTTCTCGGACGGCTTGTCCGAGCAGATGCTCGACCTGCTGGCGAAGGTGCCGCAACTGCGCGTCATCTCGCGGACCTCGTCCTTCTCGTTCAAGGGCAAGGAGGTCGACGCCGCAACCATCGCGCGCACCCTGGGCGTCTCGCATCTGCTGGAGGGCAGCGTGCGGAAGTCCGGGAATCGCCTGCGCATCAGCGCCAAGCTCGTGCGGGCCTCGGACAGCTCGCAGATCTGGTCCGGGACGTATGACCGGAATCTCGAGGACGTCTTCAAGATCCAGGACGAGATTGCCCAAGCCGTCGTCGCGCAGCTCAGGGTCACGATGCTCGGAACGTCGATGCCGGAGAGCCAGGCCACCAATCCTGCGGCCTTCGCTGATTACATGCGGGCCCGGCAGCTGTATCGGTCAAGTAGCAAGGACAGCCTCGAACAGGCGAGCGCGCTGCTCGAGCGCGTCGTTGCCACCGATGACAAGTACAGCCCCGCTTGGCGACTGCTGGCAAAAGTCTATGCGGCGCAGGCGTGGGTTGGCTTCCTGCCTCTGCACGAGGGTTTCGCCAAGGCTCGTGCGGCAATTCAGCGGGCGATCGATATCGACCCGTCCGATGCAGCGGCGATCGCCGGACTGGCCAACCTGACACGGTCCTACGATATGGACCTGCCGGAGACCGCGCGCCTGCTGAAGCGCGCCTTGTCACTCTCGGCGCAGGACGAGGCCGTCCTGGGTGCGGCAGGCGCCCTGACGCAGGCGATCGGAGACGGACCGCGCACGATCGCCATCTTCGAGGATCTGGTGCGCCGCGACCCGGTAAACGGTCAGACCTGGGATAATCTCGGCTTCGCGTACATGGCGTTCGGCAGGTACGCCGAGGCGATCGCGGCGTTGCGGAAGGCGCTCGAACTGGAGCCCGATGCGGTCTTCACGCACGAGGTCCTGGGCGAGGCGCTGCTGCTCTCGGGCGACCTCGACGCTGCGCTTGCCGAGATGCAGCGCGAGCCCCACGACACCATGCGACGGCTGGGGCTCGCCTTCGTCTACGCCGCCATGGGGCGGCGCGAGGAAGCACAGCGACTGCTCGAACAAGTCGGGCGCGAGCATCCGGACTTTTCGAGCCCGGTGGCTGCCGGCTACGCGCGGCTCGGCATGGCCGACGAGGCGTTCGAGTGGCTGGACCGGGCCCTGCAGGAACGCGATGGGGGCGTCCTCGAGGTGAGGACCGGACCAATGTTCCGGCCGCTGCGGAAGGATCCTCGCTATGTGCCGCTGCTGCGACGGATCGGCCTGTCGGACGAGCAGGTCGCGGCGCTGGATTTCAGCATCGAGGTTCCAGCGGTGGGAGGGTCTGTCCAAGGCCGTACCGGCGAGGCGCATTGACGGGCTTTGATTCGACGGATTCCCGCCCCGGGTATATAAGCGGTTCAGGCAGCGGCCGGATAAGGCAGCGCCGAATTGGCGGCGAAAATCGACAACATAAGGGAATGTTTATGAACAGGACATGGCTCTGGGGTCTCGTCAGCGTGCTTTCGCTCGGGGGGACTTCGATTGCGCAAGCTGAGCAGGCGAGCGGCGGAATCGAGAAGGCGATCGCGGCGCTGGAAGCCCAGTGGATGCAGTCGCAGAAGACGAACAATCCCGACCTCGTTGCCCCGTTGCTGGCGGACAAGATCGTGCTCACGAACCCCGACGGAAAGGTCGCCAATCGGGCCGAAGCTCTGGCGATGGCGAAAGCGACCAAGTACCGGACCGTCGAGTATCAGGATGTGAAGGTCACGGTATTTGGTGACACGGCCATCGCGACGGGTGGCTTCAAGGGCACGGGCACCGATGAGTCTGGAAAGCCTTTCGATACGCACGAGCGCTGGACGGACACGTGGGTGAAGATGCCAGACGGCAAGTGGCAGTGCGTCGCGAGCCACAGCTCGAGCGTAAAGAAGTAACGGCGCTTTCCGTCCGCTTCGGGGAAGCCCGAAGCGTCAGGGGGTGCGCCGAGTCGGCACCCGCCCCGTCGGATGCTGCGGCTGGTCGTGCGGCGTGAACAGGAACCGCCGCGCGACGTCGAAATACGTCGAGTACAGCAGCCCGCCGTTCTCCGCGATCAGGCGATCGCGCTGAAGCCGGT
>Ga0315292_10000508_pt1 | contig 18270 bp, 13 predicted proteins | sample YL17G13_0_MG_FD_204029 | JGI IMG/M metagenome (GOLD analysis project Ga0315292, IMG submission 204029) | Sediment microbial communities from Yellowstone Lake, YNP, Wyoming, USA - YL17G13_0 | ecosystem: Environmental > Aquatic > Freshwater > Lake > Sediment | place: USA: Wyoming | collected... | reverse complement strand
AGCCGCTTTATCGGGCACGTCTACTACCTGCCGATCGACGAAGCCGTGGACAAGTTCGGGGCGAAGAAGTTCGTGGGCGCTCCGCAGAAGGACTACTTCACCGACTACGAGCGCAACACCGACCGCTCGTACCGCAGCTACGGCGACAACGCAGACCTGCCGAACGAGTACCTGTACATCGAGGTCGTCGAGATGTACGACTTCGTGAACAACGAGCTGACCTTCTGGTCCTCTCACTACAAGTCCGGGCAGGAGCTCCTCGAGAAGGCGGCCATCCCGGTCCTGACTTTCGACGGGCGGCCGCTGTCCAACCTCGTGCCCTTCTACTTCTCCCGTCGCCCCGACCGCCCGATGGAGGGCTACTCCGCGATGGCCCGCATCTACGATCAGGTCTTCGAGAAGAACATCCTCCGCACGTTCTGGGCGAACGCGGTCCGGCGCGACAGCCGCCAGTTCATCTACCGTGAGGGGGCCTTCGACGAAGAGGCCCTGTCCAAGATCACGTCCGGCATCGACGGCGCGATGATCCCCACGGACAGCGACACGCTCGAAGGACTCATCCGCGTGGTTGAGGTCCCGGCCCTGAGCAGCAACCACGGCGTGTACCTCAACTACATCGAGCAGGACCTGCAGAAGAGCAGCCTCACGGCAGGCTTCACCCGCGGGGAAGCGAGCAAGGCGACCGCGACCGAGGTCACCGCGCTCATGCAGTACACGTCGAACGAGCTCGGCAAGATGGCCCGCGACCGCGACATGGTCATCGAGCAGGCGACCAACCTCTACGTCCGCATGCTGATCCCCCTCATCGACGACGGCGAGACCGCGGTCGTCGCGACCGAGGACGGCGCGCGGATGGCCAGCGTGCAGAAGCTCGACGCGGACTGGACCTTCTACGCGACGGACGGCGGCGGCACCCCGATGACCGACGTGCTGAAGAAGCAGCAGATCATGCAGCTGCTCCCGATGCTCCCGTCGCTCGGAGTGTCGGTCGACAAGATCCGCGAAGAGGTCGTGCGCCTGTTCGGGTTGCCCGAGACCTTCAACGAGGTTGAGCCTCCGCCGGCAGCGGCAGCCCCGATGGCAGAGGCAGCGGCACCCACCCCCGAAGCCGCGGTCTCCACTGTCATCGGGGGTGCGTAATGCCTCTGTACGATGCGACCTGCAGGGAGCACGGGACCTTCGAGGTCCTGGCCAAGGCGGGGGCCCCCATCCTCTGCGTGTGCGGGGCCGAAGCCCAGCGTGAGTTGAGCGCCCCCGCAAAGATGGCTACTCTGTGGAGCGGGGGCTGGCGCCAGGGTCTGGGCGGCGACGGGTTCTTCTCGCACTCGGCGGGCCAGCGCGTGTCCGACAAGCGGGAGGAGGAGCGCATCATGCACTCCCGCGGGAAGATCAACGTGAAGGACCTGGGAGGCGAAGCCTTCGAGGACACGTTCACCGCGGGCAAGCAGCGCGAGAAGCGCGAGCACGACGCGCTCGTCGCCACCTACACGAGCAATCTCAAGGCCTTCGGCGGGGACAAGACCCGCGCAGTTACCGAAACCTTCCCAGCTAAGGCCATGCTCGAGCAGGCCGCTACTCACGACGCTAAGGAGTCCGCATGACCCCCGACGAAAAGATGAACATCGAAGAGATGCGGGCCGCGGCCATGACCCGGCAGGGTGACGTGGCCGAGAAGGAGGACGAGCTCTACGAGACTGCGGCCCCCAAGGGGCGGTTCAGCGGCAAGGCGCTCAACTCCCTGGTCGACGCGACCAACCGCCTGTTGCCCATCTTCGGCATTACCGAGGCGTACCCGAAGTTCGGCGGCGAGACGCAGACCTCTCTCCCCGTCGCCTTCATGCGACTGCTGACCATGTTCAGCAAGGCCATCGGGGACGCCGTCACCGAGGGCGTACTGCCCGAGGACGCGAACATCGACATGACCATCATCACGGACGACGCCGGGCTGCAGGGTCTGGCGGGTCGCATCGGCATGGCGGCCAAGTCCCCCGGCCTGAAGCGCTTCCTGAAGCGCAAGGTGTCCGGCCAGGGCGAGGAAGAGATGGGCGCGGAAGAGGCCCCCAAGTCCGAGATGCCCGAAGAAGAGGACGACATGTCCGAGTCCAAGATGAACACCCTGTTCGCCGAGAGGATGTGAACCCATGAGTACCCTCGCCGCTACGCAGCCGGTCGCCACGACCGTCGCACCGGCCTCCGAGACTGTCGTCGCGACCCCCGCCAACGGGGCCGTCGAACAGGAGCTCGAGGACATTGACCTGTCCGAGCTCGTCGGGGCCGGGTACGACGATCACCCTGAACTGAAGGGGGGCCACAAGGGACTCCCCGACTACAAGAAGATCCTGGAGCACCTGCCCGAGAACGGCCGCAAGCTCGTCGGCAACCTGCGCGCCTCGTACACGCAGAAGACCCAGGAGCTCGCGCAGCTCAAGGAGCAGCTGGACCAGGAGCGCGTGTCCCTGGCCCGGGACCGCGAGCTGATGACCAAGTCCGAGTTCGCCCAGAAGGTGCAGGAGCAGGCCGCCGCGCCGTTGCAGCACGACCCCTGGTCGGAGGAGGGGATGCAGGAGCGCATCCAGAAGCAGGCTGCGCAGATGATGCAGCAGATGCTCGCCCCTCTGCAGCAGGACCTCGAAGTCCAGAAGCGGCAGGTCTCGCTCGACTCGTTCAAGAGCCAGCACCCCGACCTCACCTCGGACGACGTGCGGATGCCGGTGGCCCGTCTCCTCATGGAGCGGCCGGAGCTCAAGCTCGAGGACGCGTACTACATCGTCAAGGGCCAGCTCACGCGGCAGCAGTCTGTCGCGGCCGTGGCCACGCAGCGCGAGACCCTGATGAAGACCTCGACGGGCAACGCGGTGCGCAACGCCGCCCCTCCGAAGTTCAAGGATGCGTGGACCGCGTACCAGTGGCACAAGACGAACGGAGCGAAGTAGCCCATGAAGAAGGCGAGCAAGAAGGTCGTGAAGAACCCGGAGACCGGGCGCACCAAGACGGTGCGCTACGGTCAGGTCGGCGCGACTGTTTCGCCTGGAACCTCGAAGGGCGACAGCTACTGCGCGCGGTCCGCCGGCATCAAGAAGGGGCTGAGCCCCGAGAAGCGCAACGATCCCAACACCCCGAACAACCTGTCTCGCAAGAAGTGGGGCTGCGTGGGAAAGAAGAGTCGCCGCTAAGACCGCCGAAATCGTGCTATCCTGCATGCAGTGCAACTCCTCCCGACTGTTGCGGCGGACCCCTGACGGGACACCCTGCCGCGAAACTGGGAGAGCGGAGCCGGTAGGCCACCCGAAGACGTTCACCTCCACTTCTTCAAGGAGCACCCACCGTGCCCATCAGCAACGAACTCCTGAGCTCCACGCTCTTCTCCATCCGAGATGGCGAAGTCGACGAGCTCTTCCAGCGTGTCCCCTTCCTGGACTTCGCGAAGCGCCTCGGCGGCATCGAGTACGAGGACGGCGGCATCAAGATCCAGCGTCCCCTCGCTGTGTCCAACCACTCCACCATCACCCAGCTCGCGACCGGCTACGAGCCCGTGTCCCTCGCGGTGCAGGACGTGATGCAGCCCGCTCTCTACGAGTGGTCTGACTTCGTGGCGCCCATCGTCATCACGAAGAAGGAAGAGCTCGAGAACGCCGGCGAGAAGGCGATCGTCAAGATCGTCGAAGCCCGCATGCGCAACGTCATGGGCATGCTCCGCCGCGAGATCAACAAGCAGCTCGTCGCCGCGAACAGCGCCGTGCTCACCAGCCTCGGCAGCCTCTGCGGTGACGCCCTCTCCGGCGCCACCACGGGCTTCCTCCAGCAGGGTGCGCCGACTGCCGCGGGCCAGACCAACACGGTCGGCGGCCTCGCCCGCTCGCTCGTGCCGGACGGCAACGGTCTCTTCAACCGCAGCTTCAGCGCCGCCGCGGGCTTCGGTACCGATGGTATCCGCGGCATGCAGCAGATCGCGGCCGAGACTTCGGCTCGCGCGCCGATGGGTGAGATCAAGCTCATCCTCGCGACCGAGGCCGGGTACGCGAACTACCGCCGCGCGCTCTTCAACCAGGAGCGCTACATCGACGAGAAGCAGCTGAACGCCGGCTACATGTCCCTCGCCTTCGGCAACGCCGCGGTCGTCCAGGACGTGTTCATGCCCATCGGTACCGCTACCGACACCGGCCTCGCGAACACGATGTACTTCATCAACTTCGACGGCATCAAGCTGGTCATGCACTCCGACGGCGACCTCGCGGTCTCCCCGTTCGAGTACATCCCCGGCACCACCGCTCGGTCCGCCCAGATCTACTGGAAGGGCCAGCTCATCGCCGACAACCTGGCGTCCTGCGCCGTGCTCTTCGCCGGGGAGACGTTCTAAAATGGCTACCTCTACTCTGGTTCAGTACCTCGAGACCACCGGCAAGTCGGTCACCACCGGCGCCGATGTTCAGCTCGGCGGCGGCATCAGCAACCGCAGTCAGGTCGAGACGTTCCTCACTGCAGGGGCCATCGTGGCGGGCGACTGGGTCATGTTCGACACGACCCAGACCGGCGCGGCCCGGGTCGCATTCGTGGCGCAGACCGGCGTCGTCGCTACGGGTAACCCCCTGTGCGCCGGTGTGGCGCTGAAGAGCGTGACGGGCACGGCGACCTCGCCGCAGCCCGTTGAGGTCGTCGTCAGCGGTTACGCCGAGACGGCCAACGTCGACGGTGCGGTCGTCGCAGGGTCGCCCCTGTCGGCCGGGGCCGCTGTGGCCGGTCGTGCGGGCGTGGCCACCGGTGCATCCATCGTGGTGTGCGGCACGGCCCTCGCCGTGGATGCACCGGTCAACGTCGGCCCCGTCTGGGTCTACAAGCAGTTCTGATCTGCTGAAGTAGCCGTCGGTCAATCGGGCGGCGCAGGGGGTTTCTTCCTGCGCCGCCTGCTCTGCATCTGGAGGGGGTAGCCGTGAACCTGACCGAGATCCGCAACAAGATCAAGTCCATCACGGACTACTCCCCTGAGCTGGCCGTGTACGACGAGCAGGTCGACCTGCTCATCAACGACGCGTACAACGCCATCTGGACCGAGAAGCGCTGGAAGTGGGCGCAGAAGGTCATCTTCCTCGACATCTGGCCGGACCTCGTACCCGCCCAGCCCGACGGGACCACGATCACCGCGAACGTTACTAACAACCGCCGTAATGTCGCGTTCAGCAATCCGATCCGCGCGCTGCAATCCTTCCCCTACCAGTGGGAGGGGCAGATCATCGAGATCCAGGGCCGGGACTACACCATCGACGCGATCACCGCGACCGTGGGCCTCATCCTCCGCGAGCCGTTCCGCGGAACGACGGTCGCGCTGGACTCCACGTGGATCATCAAGCACCGCTTCTACGATCTGCCCGCCGACGCCATCGAGATCCTCGGGCTGGTTCACAAGGACACCCCCGCGGTCGGGAAGCTCCCGCCGTACGGTGCGGTCCGCGCGATCACGGCCCGTCGCGAGGAGGACATGAACCTCCGCGAGGACTTCACCAACTTCTACAGCCAGTGCTACATCCCCTACGGGACGAGCAACGTGCCGCCGGCGGAGACGTGCTCCCTTAGTACGGTCGGCATCGCCGGTACCATCCCCGTCGGGACGTACCTTGAGCTCTGCTGGGCCTTCCTCGCGGACGGCGGCAAGAAGGTCGGGGCCCTGTCGGAGAGCAAGATCATCGCGATCACCGGGCTCGTCACGACGGGCATCGTCGTGAACTTCCTGACGTGGGATGGGGTCGCCGCCGCCGCCCCCGCCTTCGTGAACACGATCCACCAGGAGATGAACCAGTTCGAGGGGCTGAAGAAGCGCGTCTACTTCAACCAGAACTTCAACCGCACGACGGGGGTCCGCAACGCGGGCCTGCCGGTGTGGCGCGAAGTGACGAGGGGAAGCACGACGATCTACCCTGCGACCCCCGGGTTGAACTCCGCGCCCGACGCGGTGATTGCCGCAGACACCGCGTCGAACTTCGTCATCAACGACCTGTCGCAGATGAACCCCGGCAGCAAACGGTACATCGACTACGACGGTCTGCACCTCCGCTTCCGTCCGTACCCCCGGCCCATCGGCGCGGACTTCACGTACCTGTGGGCCGCGGGCACTGCGGACCCGACGGTGAACAACGCTGTGGAACGGCAGTTCCGCCAGTGGGAATGTCGCTACTACCGCAAGCCGTTCCGCATGGGACTGCAGACCGACACGCCCGAGTTCCCCATCGAGTTCCACCAGCTCGTGGTCTACAAGGTCCTGCACGACATCTACTCGAAGCACGACAACCTGGCGCAGGCGAACAACTACCAGCGCAAGTACGACACCGAGATCAAGCGCCTTCAGAAGCGGTACGTCGACAGCGTCGACATCGACCTCGTTCGCGGGCAGTTCGGCGGCATGACCCGGACGTTCTCCCCGTTTGACCCGGCCTCGCTGCGGAGACTGAACTGAATGGAGACCGTAGCCCTTCCTGATGTCGTCGCCGGCGGTATCGACCAGCGCTACTTCGGCGTGGACAACGCCGGGGTCAACGTCCAGAACTACCGGTACGATCCCGATGGCGGGTGGCGGTGCGACCGCGGGTGGGAGCCGCTCATCAAGTACCCGTCCACCGGGACCCCGCTGACGTTCGGCCTGACCGCGGCGGAGCTGGCCTCGGCCCGGGCGCCGTGCCGCTTCCTCGCCGTGTGGTCCCGGCACTCGGGCTCCGAGGAGTACTACGTCCAGGAGCGCAACGGCGAGCTCTTCTACGAGTACGGCAACATCGGGACCGCAACCTCGCGGAAGGTCGTCCTGGCGACGGGGCGCCACGACCCCCGAGTCGACGAGCCGGGGACGCAGTTCGTCCCGTACGGGCGCTTCGCCCTGCTGCTGAACGGGCACGACCAGATGCTGAAATGGTGGGGCCGCGGCAAGGTAGAGCCCTTCGGCTTCACCCTGCGCACCCCGACGCCGTACTGCGCCGCTGTGCAGGTCGACTACAACCAGCAGGTGGGGCCCGGGACGGGCGACAGCACCAACAACGACCTCCTCGGGATGGCTGTGCAGTTCGCTGCCTCGGACTACCTCGGGCTCGGGGACCCGGCGAAGGGGTCTGTCAACTATTACTCCTACCGTAGAACCTACGTAACTGACACGGGAAGCGAATCCCCGGTCAGCGATCCGGCCAACGTCGCCTGGACGTTGTTGACGAACGCCGACGAGCCGATCTCGGGCATGGCAACCGCGAACGCGCGGAAGTACGGGGTCATGGTGCAGGGTCTTGAGCCGGGCCCTGACGGGACCGTGGCCCAGCGCCTGTACCGCACGAAGAACAAGAAGGACGGGCTCACCGGCGCCGGGGACATCTACTACTTCCTGACGCAGATCAACGACAACACCACGCGCCAGTACCTGGACTGCATCCCCGACAACGAGCTCGTCCTCCCCGCCCCGACGGCGGAAGACTCGACGGCCATCTCCTCGGGGTACAAGTACGGGACGGCGTGGAACGGGAACATGTGGCTGGCGGGCGGGGATACGAACCCGACCCAGGTCATCTACTCTGCGCAGGGTCTGCCCGAGCAGTTCCCCGCCTCGAGCTACTTCGACGTCGGGGTGCGCGACGGCGGCCACATCACGGCCCTGTTCCCGTACTACGACGTGCTCCTCGTCTTCCGCGAGAAGGCCATCGACGCCATCTTCACGAACTCGACCGGCGATGGGTACACCTGCACGAACATCAACCAGACGATCGGCACCACGGCGACGAATACCATCCGCCTCGTCCCCGGGGTTGGCGTGGTGTTCATGAACCAGGACGGGATGCAGCTCGTCAGCGGTGGCCTCCGAGGGGGCGCCTCCATCGAGGTCCAGGACATCTCCTTCCGGTTCAACAAGGAGCTGTCGCGCATCTCGAAGAACGCGCTGTGCCGCGCCACGGCTGCGTACTCGGACCGCGAGAAGGAGTACTGGGTTCACTACCCCGTGGACGGCAACACCGAGAACACGCACGGGGCCGCGTACTCCCCGCTCGTGAACGAGTGGGCGCTGCGCTACTCGACCGCCACGGAGGGGTCGGTGTTCGACTGGCGGTTCACGCAGATCGCCGCGGACAAGAACGGCAACTTCATCCTCGGGACGTTCCCGAGCCGCATCAGCCAGAACTTGTACCCGGGCTACGGGCTTCAGGTCTGGTCCGCACGGAATGCCGCAGGAGACGCGCTCCCGTACGTCACGACCCCGCAGGCGACAGTGGTGACGCCTTCACCCTCCGCGCCCCCTCAGGGTATCTGGCAGTCCATCTGGATGGACTTCGGGGACGACAGCATCAAGAAGCGCGTGCTCTCCGTCGAGATCGAGACCATCACCCAGGGCAACAACGAGGTCGAGCTGCAGTGGGCCGCGGACTACAGCTCCGAGTTCTCCCCGGCGGGCACGGTCGCGCCGAAGATCGGTGACTACCTCAACGCCGTCGGGGCCGAGGACGACCCCACCCTGACGAGCGGCGTGAACACGGCGGTCTGGAACACCTCGAAGTGGCAGGACCACAAGGTCACGCGCCTGCGGTGGGACGTGCGGACGGGGTTGGTCTCGCACTTCGCGTTCCGGATCCTCTCGACGAACATCCACTCGGTCATCAAGTACAAGATCCGCTACATCGGCGGGACGGTGAAGACTCCCAACACCAAGGCCCCGGGGGCGAAGAGCTGATGGCACGCATCTACACTGTCGCCCCGCAGCTGGCCGGTGACATCATCTTCACCGACAACCAGAACGCCGAGTTGACCCAGTCCATCAGTGCCTTGAATGGCACGTTGGACCAGAACAACATGCCGCTCAGCACGGTCACGCGTGCGAAGCTCGCCGCCCCCACCACCGTCGCGACGGTAGGCCCCCCTGCCTGGGACTCGTACTACTTCCAGTCGCAGTCGTACCACATCGCTGAGGGGTGTGCCGGTATCGTAGAGTATGCGCCGAACACCTGGACGATGGGGTGGATTGCCTTTGAGGCCACGCCCAGCGCGGCTGACCGCACCGGCTTCGTCCTGGAGTTCGAGGCGCAGGAGGGGATGCTGAAGGGCGAGGCCACGATCGACCTCGAGCACCGACAGTCCTACTACCTGTACGGCTACTCCACACCGGCCGAACCGCCGGAAACGGAGCCATCCATCGGCTCTGGGTTCATCGTAAGAGACCGGCACACGGGGGAGCTTGGCGTCTTCGTCAACGACGTCCTGGTCGCACGCACTGGGCCTATATGGATCGCGTGCGGACGCCACACCTACACCCTGCCATGGGCTTCTCCTGTGAAGTCTGGCCCGGTCAAGGTCGATGTCCGCTGGCTCATCGACTACGTGAACAGTCGTTCACTCGTTTCGACCGGGACATTCTACTTCGTCGGTATCATCCAGGTCTATCCCGTCTGCGCCCACGACCGGCTCCTCTGGTGCCGAAACGAGTATCGGTGAACCATGAGTACCATCTCCATCACGGTTGTTGAAGCAGGCGACGTCACCTCTGCCGCGGGGACAAACACCAACTACACCGCGGTTGCGACGGGCACAGGCACCATCGACGATACGAACACCCAGACCGAATGGGTGTCCGCTAAGCACGTCGACACGGGGACGAACGAATCTGTGTGGAACACGGACGTCCGTGACTTCTGCAACTCCGCCCTGACGTACACCCTGACGTCGGAGTCCTACGTCACCATCAACCTCGGCGGTACGACGCCGGTCCGCATCGCCTTCTCGCCGAACCTGGTGTGGGACCGCAACTACGAAGTGCTGCGGGTACACGCCGACATCAACGTAGACGCCGTCGGAACCATCAACCTGCCCTCCATCATGAGCAACGATGAGGACTGCTTCTTCCTCCGCCTGTACTACCAGAACTCCGCGGGGACCTGGATCCCTTTCTCGACCTGCGAGTGGGGGTACTCCGTCACGAACTACACTGAGTACAACGTGACGGAGATCGACATCTCTCCGGTCGACAACGACAAGGATTTCAGCGGCGTCCTGCAGACCTACGCGATGACGCACCCGAGGCGACGCTTCCGGTGCAGCATCTCAGGGTTTCTGTTCCCAGTGGCCGCGGGCATTCAGGGCATCGAACTGCGCGCTAAGCTGGCCGACAACGCGACCGTGGCCTCCGTCCAGTTCAAGGAAGCTACGATGGCCTGCGTCATGGTGAGGAACTGATGGCGTACACCCCTCCGAACGTCTTCGTCTCCAACACCCCGATGACCGGCGCCACGCTGTCGGGCAACAACACCGCGCTGCGGGAGTACATCAACGTCGGCATCATCGACGCCGACCTCCCCGCAGTATCGGTCACGACCATCGACATCACGCGGGGCGAGTTCGTCGGTGTCGTGCCGGACCACCAGTTCACGACCGGCGACATGTACTCCCAGTTCATCGACCTGCTGCGCACGACCGAGAAGTACTTCACAGCGCACATCAAGCCGTACGACCTGCTGGGCGACAGCCCGTACCAGATCATCGCGGACAGCGGGAAGCGCATCGTCCTGGAGCAGGACGCCGACGTCATCTACAGCGTGGCGTACCTGGGCGTTGGCAACCCCAACGCCGAGCTGGCCGGGCAGCGGAACCGGAATCCGGGGTTCGTCGGGCACACTGCCGGCGATGTACTGCGCACCTCCGACATCGACCTCTGCACGAAGGGGCACTGCTTCACGGAAGATGCACTCCCGGCCCCCCTCGGTTCTCCGTTTTTGATTGACGCAGACGACAGCGGAAACGTAACGGCAAACGCTGGGTCCTTTGGCTTGTACTGCCGAAGGTGGTACTGTCAGCGCATGGCGTACTCCGCGTTGCCCGCAGGTGTTCACCACTTCTACGTGGCGATCAACCCGCGGTGCGACAAGGGACACATCAAGGTCCTGTCATCGCAGATCGAAGTCTTCTACCGTCACGTCGACGAGCAACAGCCCGGTTAGGAGGCAGCATGGCAGGCATCGGTTCCATCATCGGCAGCGCGCTCGGCAGTGCCGGCGGCGGCATTTTCGCGGGCCCTGTCGGGTCGGCTGTGGGCGTGGGTCTTGGCGGTCTCGCGGGGGGTCTCATCGACGCCATCCCTGCGCTCATCAAGACCGACGCGGAGAAGGAAAACGAACTCCGGTTGAAGGAGCTCCGCCGGATGCGGGAGCTGGGCATCCTCGGCCTGTCCGAGGCGGAGAAGCAGCAGCTCTACACGTCTCAGCAGGGCGGCGCCGCGGCCACGCTCAAGGCTACCCAGCAGATGGCGAAGTCGGCCGGCGCTGCGGGGATGGCGACGGGTGCCGGGGTCGGTCAGCTGCAGCAGACGCAGCTCGCCCAGGCCCAGGCTGAGACCGCGGCCACCGCATCGCGCAACGTCGAGGCGCAGAATCTTGTTCGCAAGCGCGAGCTCGAAGCCGAGCTGGCTGCGACCCAGGCAGCTGTCACCCAGTCGAATCAGGAAGCGCTGCAGGCGGTCACCGGCACTGTCTCCGGGTCCCTGGCGGGGGCCATCGAGGAGTACAAACTCCAGAAGGAGAAGCAGGGGAACAAGCCCAGCGCCGGCGAGGTGCAGGCGTTCGCGACTATGATGGGCGTATCGACGGACGACGCGCAGGGGCTCCTTGATTTCCAGGCTAGCTCTGGCATGTCCGGTGATGCGTTCGCGTCGATGTTCAAGGGGAAGAACTGATGGCCATCTCCCAGATCGCACAGGGCGTCTTCCTCGTGTCCCCCGACAAGGTGGACTACCGCGACTCGCAGGCGTACCGCTACACCCAGATCTTCACCAAGGCCACGCAGCGCCAGCTGGATCTGGCCCGCGAGCAGGCGAAGTTCGAAGCAACGGCAGGCATGTCGGCCTTCGAAGCCGAGATGGACGCGTACCGCGCCCAGTACTCTGCGCTGTCGAAGCGCGTCGGAGATCTGGACAAGGCCATCGAACGCTCCGCGGGGGATCGCCTCAAGGCTGCGACGGCTCTCCGGGAAGAGGCGGTCAAACAGGGGTCCGCCGAAGAGAAGGAGCTCGCGCGCCGCCAGGAGAAGAGGGCTGAGTCCGTGGCGGTCGCGAAGGGCGGGCGGTCCGAAGCCGAGTCCCGCTCGGTTGGGGTCAGCGGAGGCGGGGCCGGGGGCGGTGCCGGTGGTGCTGCCGCGGCGAAGGCCGGGCAGGACGCGATCAACGCCGCGAAGACCGCTGTCGGGACCGGCAGCGCGGCCGCGCTCGCGGCCGACGTCGAGGTCAGGGCGAATCTCGGGCAGATCGGCCAGTCGAATCCCGCCGTCGCCGATGCGACCCGGGCCGCCACGGTTACCGAGGTCGTCCAGGCCAAGCAGGTGCAGTACCAGCGCGAAGGTTTGACCCCCGCGGAGGCGGTTGAACGTGCGGAGCTCGAGGCCGAAGACGAGTTGTCGACCGCGAACCCAGCTTTCTGGAATGCCTACTCGGCGCAGAAGGCAGGGACTCTCGAAACCCCCGGTGGTGGGGGCGGTGTCCGCACGTCTGAGTCGCGCCGGACCTCGGTGCAGTACGGATCTGAACTCCAGGCGAAGTATCCGGGCTTGAGCGAACTGCTTCCGCAGCTTCCTCCGGCGGACCAGGCACAGATCCTCGCGCAGCTCACGCCGACCGAACTGGAGGGCCTCGGCGCGAACCTGGCGACGCAGCGTGGAGCTGTCGCCGGCCAACTGGGGGCTCTCGTAAAGCCCACGCTGACGATCCCCGACCTCATCACTCGGTCCCGCGAGATCGCGGCGGGGCGCTTCGGCCCGACGCGGGTCGCCCCGGCTTTCGCCCAGCGCAACGCCCTCGATGAGATGCTGCGGATGACGCCCGAACAGCGCCAGTCCGTTCTCAGCGCCTACCAGGCGTCGCGCCCCGTGGCCGCCCCGGCTGCTGCCCCGGCGGCCCCGGCTGCTGCTCCGACTGCCGCTCCGACTGCCGCGCCCGCGGAAACCACCGCTGTTCCGGTCAGCGCGGCCGGGATCTTCTCTGCCCCGACCACCGAACTGGACGCGCTCGCCGGGGCCCCGCTCCCTGGTACGGAGGGGATGCGCGCGCCGGTGCGGACCTCGAGTCTGGCAGAGAGCTTCCTGCAGTCGCGTGCCCCCCAGGTGTACGCGGAGGAGGCCGAGCTTCCCCCTCTGCGGGTGGGCCGTCCGGTAGAACCTGGGGCTGCCCCCAGCATCGGTGAGAAGGGCGAAGGCCCGGTCCCCGGAAGCATGCGCCCCGCGTTGGAGTTCCTGCCCCGCCGCACCCAGGAGTACGGGCTCCTCGGGATGGACGAGGAGACTGCACGTGCACTTGCGCAACGCGACTCAATGGCGCTTGAGGCTGCCCGCGACGCGGAGTTCCGCCGCCCGGCTGCCGCCCCGGCGGTGACTGCACCCGAGCGCGTCTCTGCGCCGGCGGCTGCGGCCGACGTCCCGACCCCTATGGCCCGCGGCGCTGCCCCGCCTGAGGGTCTTGGTGCGCGGGTGGAAGGGGCTCTCCTGCCTCGCGTACAGGGGCCTCCTGGCGTGCCGTCTGGTACCCCGACGCAGGCTGCCCTGCTCGAGGCACGGGGCCGCGGACCGCTGCAGGGGCAGACGCCGGGGATGATCACGGCTGGGACGAACATCCTGGAACGGAAGTCCGAGCGCACCGGCGACATCGGGAAGGCGGCCAAGGACCTCGAGGCTGCGGCCGGCGCGGCTGGGAAGACCGGGGTCACGGCCCCGGCAGACGCATGGATCAAGCAGCGCCTCGACGCGGCCAAGATCCTGGCTGACCAGCCGGACAAGCTCAAGCGGCTGCGGGCTTCCGAAGCCGGCCGCCTCGCCGAGCAGTACTTTCAAGCGGATCGGTCGAAGGGGTTCAGCCCGTTCTATACTGCGCGTACGACGATCCCCGCGCAGATGGCGGACAAGCCCGACCTGCGCGACCGCGCCGCCGAAGTTGCCCTGGCCCTCGCCATCCAGGACGCCGCGTCCAAGAACCCGAAGTAGCTCGAGGCCCCATGCCGCTGACCCCGGACCAAGAGGCTCGACTCCGAGAACTGCGGGAGAAGGCAGCTGCCCCTGCTCCTCCCCCTGTCCCTCCCCCGCCCGCTCCCCTGGGCGAGGGCCTGTCCGAGGAGAAGAAGCGTCGCCTTGCGGAGTTGCAGGCAAAGCAGAAGCCTGCGGTAAGTGTGCCCGTAGAAGTAGCAAAGACCGCGGCCGCGGAGCGTCGGCCCGTTGCGACTACCGCGCGCGAAGAGTTCAAGTTCGAAGACGTCGCGGAGAAGGGCGTAAAGGCCGAGGATGCGCTCCGTCGCGGAGTCGCGTACGAGGTCGCGAAGGAACTCCCCGGGATGTCCCCCGAGGTGCGCCGTTCCGAAGTCGAGCGCCGCATGGGGGAGATCCAGGCGGAGAAGCTCCCGCCGCTCTACATGGGCGTGTTCGGTCCGCCTGTGACGTTTGAAGGGGTTGCCCCCAGTCCCGCGCCCCCCAGGAACGTACCGCCGGCGGAGCCCGCGGGGATGGGGACTGCGCTCCGCCCGCAGACGCGCGTCGCCGAAACCACCGCGGATCGGATCAAGCGCGAGCGGGCCGTCGGTCAGTTCGATGACCTGGCCATGGACGCCAAGATCGCAGCGCTCCCCGCGGAAGAGCAGCAGCCGCAGCGCGACTTCTACGAGGCGTACAAGGCCGCCTTCGCGAAGGTGCAAACGCTCAACCCGGACGAGTCCCCCGAAGCAATCCAGAAGGATCTCCAGCGTCAGATCAAGGCGCTGCAGTCGGGGGAGTTCAAGAAGTTCACCGACGATCCCGCGAACCGCATGGGGTACACGGGCGACCCCCTCGCCCGGGCACTGCAGCGCCAGGTCACGACGGGCGTGGTTCCCATCCTCGAGCCCGGCCAGCTCGAGCTCGTGAACACGCTGGATCGGATCGGCCGGGCGCGGACCCTGGGCAAGACCGGGGCCGACGTAGAGCAGGCGCTTCGCACCAAGGGCGTCGAAATCACCGAACGTAAGCGCCAGCCGACGGGCGAGACCGGAGCGGGCGGCCGTCCGCTCACGGAAGAAGTGGAGGTAGGAACTGGGAAGTTCCGTCCCGCTACCGAGGCCGAGATCACGGCGGCGAAGTCAAAGGCCGTCGGCCTTGCGGAGACGCGGGAGGGACCTGTCCCGTTCTACCTGACGCCCGAGCGGGACAAGGTCCTCGCGAACATCGAAGGGAGCTCGAAGGGCGGTACCTTCTTCGCGAAGGAGTACCCGACGGGGGCGACCGTGGAGTCTCCTGTTTCGTTCGGTGTGCGCGTCATCATGTCGCCGCTGAACGCGGGGGTCGGGCTTGTCTCCGAAGCCTTCACGCCGGCGGAGATTACGGCGGAGGAGCGCAAGGCCCGCCCCGCCCTGTACCGGGACTCGAGCGCCGCGACGTACAACGTGGCCGAAGGCCGCGGGTTCATGGGCGAGATTCAGGATCTGTACAAGTACAACCCCGACCCCACCATGCGTCAGTACGCTTGGGCGGGAGCGGCGGCGGGCTTCGCGGCCGACCTCCTCAGCTTCGACATCGGCGCAGTGCGGGGCGCGGCCACGGGCGTGCGCGAAGGACTGGCCTTGTCCCGCGCGAAGCGCGTCGCCGGCGCTGCTGGGACCGCTGAGTCTGCCCTCGGGCGCGGCTTCAAGGCGGGCTCGAAAGAGTTCCTCGACGAGATCGGCCTCGTGTCTCTGGCCAAGAAGATCCCGCTCGGCGATGTGCGCCTCAGCGTCGGGGCCATCGTCGGGGACTCGTACCGCGCCGGTGACGCCTACCTGCTGAAGTCCGAAGATGCGCAGATGGCGGGCAAGACCGCGGACCAGGCGCACGCAGACGGCCTCGCTGCGGCGGAGGCAGCAGCCCCGAGGTCGAAGGCCGTCGACGACATCCGGAATGCAGGCCCCGCCATCGAAGCGGACCTGGAGTCCGGCAAGTACTTCGACAACGCCGACGAGTTCGCGGAGTACCGTCGCGTCTCGGAAGCTGCGGACTGGGCACAGGAGCTGAAGATCGGCGGTCCTCTCTTGTTTCCGGGTCCGTCCGAAGCGGCTGGGCGCGTCGGCCAGATCCTGCGGCCTCACCTCGCCGCGGCTGTGCGCTCGACCCCGGAGCTCCGGCCTGGGCTCGATGCGCTTGTCGTCCAGATGGGACAAACGCAGTCAAAGCTGCGACTGATCGACGTGTTCGCGGAAGTCTCCAAGCTCCCCGTCGACGTGCAGGCACGGTTCTACGACACCGTCCGTCAGTCCGCCGCGCTGCAGACCGGGTTCAAGACCATCGACCGCGCGACCGCCGGGGTAGACCCGGGGCGGTTCGTGGTCCGCGTAACGCCGAACACCTTCGCTCCTGCCGACGCGGTCGACAACATCCTGGCCAAGGCGCGGGCTTCGGAGGAAGGGCAGCTCGTTCAGGAAATCCTGCGGATGGGCAAGGAGCCCGACAAGCTGTACTACGTGGGGCCGCTGGACGATGCGCTGAAGCAGGCCACGGTTCGGCTGGCGACGGCGGGTACGCTCGATACCCCGACCACCGAACGGATCCTGCGCGCCATTGCGAAGGGCAAGACCGAGGGCCAGGCTGCCAAGGTGAGCGGCGAAGACCTGCGGGCGGTGATGTACGCAACGACCGACGCGGTAGCAGAGGAACTGCGGATGGGGTTCCGCGAAGGCTTCCTCGCCCCGGGCGGGAAGAAGGCCATCCCCGGGCGCGGCACGGTTCTGCGCCCCAGCCCTCGCGCGATCACCTTCGGGGCGAACGTCGGCTTCGTCAACAGCGCGCTGCAGCGCATCGTGTCCTCAGTGACCGAAGCGTTCGGGCGCACGGACAAGATCAGCAGGCTCCTCACGTCCGGCCAGAAGCTGGCCGTGGAAGACGCGAAGCGCGCCGTCGGGGCGTTGCCGCAGTTGCTTGAAGCGGAACTCGCACTCGCGGAGGGGGCCACGCTGACGGAGAAGATCTCGAACCTCCTCCTCGGGAAGCTCACGGACGTCGGTAGCGAGACCGCGTTCTGGCAGAACGTCGCGCGGTCGTCTGTGTTCAGCCGGACGCAGGGCGGTATTGGGGATTTCCTGTTGGGTAACTTCTCCTTCCGCGACCCGTACCAGATGGTCAACGGGAAGGGACGCAAGGCCCTGTACGAAGTGAGCCAGCGGTACGGCGCGAAGCTGAACGCCAGCCGGGACGCGGCCACGCTCGAGGCCCTGCTGCCCGACTACATCGACGAGGTGCGGGCCATCGTCGAGGCGAACCTGAAGAAGGATGTCGCGCGCTCCATGGAAGGGGTGGTCGACTTGAAGGCGCGTCCGCAGGAGGTGGTGCTCGGCGCCTACTTCCGCGGAGAGGGCGACCGCATCTACGCTGAGTCCCTGGCCAAGATCGTCGACTTCGAACCGGAGACTGTCGGCGCGTACAACTCCGCCGTCCGCAGCGGGCTAAAGAACGCGGAGGACGCAAACGGACGGAGCCTGGCCGGGCGCCCGTTGGCCATCGCCGTCGCGGAGCAGATGCTGCGGGGCACCACCTTCGCGACGCCCGAGGACCTGCTCAGCCTCCCCCAGATCCAGAAGTGGATGAAGGCCTTCGACGCAGCCAAGCTCCACCGCTTGACGGGGGAGGAGATCATCCGCACGTTCGGACCCGCGCTGCTCGCCGACGTCCCCCCGACTGTCGGAGCTCTGTCGGCCAAGTTCTCATCCGTTCCCGCGGAGGCCATCGCAACGGACCTTGAGCGCATGCTGCAGGGGAAGGCCGGACTCTCCGAAGTGTCCAGCCCGCTGGGGACGGAGCTCGGCCGCGCGCTCAAGGAGGTACTCGGCAAGGAGCTCCGCTTCGACGAGTTCAACACCGAGCTCGGCATCCTCGCCGAGGGCGCCGCGAAGGGAAACATCACGATGCTCGGGGCGCGGAAGGCCGTGAGCAACCTGATCGGCGCCGCGAACTCCGCCTTCTACAACCTGCTCCTGTACCTGAACCCGCGGTTCCACGGCGGCAACTTCATCACCGGCCCGGCGATCTCGTACGCCACGACCGGAACCCTCGGCCGCCTGCAGAACCCGCTCTCGAAGACCCTGGGTCCGGTGCGCGATCCGTTCGGAATCGAGTACGACATGGCGGACATCGTCGCCCGGGCTGAGACGGAGGGCGTGTTCAAGAGCCAGAGCAGTGCGACCCTGGATCCGCGCTGGCTGGACCTGGCCAACACGATGGCCCGGAAAGCAGGACTCCTCGGTGGTGTGAACGCCCGCATCTCGAAGGCCGCCGCTGTACCTGTGGCCCTCGCGGACG
>Ga0315292_10000507_pt1 | contig 18308 bp, 12 predicted proteins | sample YL17G13_0_MG_FD_204029 | JGI IMG/M metagenome (GOLD analysis project Ga0315292, IMG submission 204029) | Sediment microbial communities from Yellowstone Lake, YNP, Wyoming, USA - YL17G13_0 | ecosystem: Environmental > Aquatic > Freshwater > Lake > Sediment | place: USA: Wyoming | collected... | reverse complement strand
AACAAATAAGCCTTTTCCAATCTTAAGGGTGGTTCTGTTTTTAAATACTTCATCCAATGGTAGGAGATGATTATTTCACCATCTTCTGATTGTACATCCTTCAAATGGATTTCATTTTGCCTGGCACGGGCAGAGCCACTCCCTTTGATGAAGAAGGTTGAATCCCTTTCCACCCGGCTGATATGAAATTTATCGATACGAGTCAAATGAGTGTACCCTTTGTGACCTGAATCAAAGACTTTCTTTGATGCTTCCGACCAATAGACTATCCACTTAATGTTGTAAAGGTCTAAATATGCCTGAAGTTCCTCTGGAGAATAATTCCCAATAGGTTTCCTGAATAAGAACCCCGTATTATAGGTGGTGAAGGAATCTTTACTAGCGGCATAGTAGGAATAAATGCCGATATACTCACGATCAGTCCATAGGGGGAGTAAAAATGGCAGATGTGTTCCGTAATACTGATGTTCGCTTTCAAAGTCTGAATTTTCTATTAAGATTCTTCCTTCATTGGTTGTGTTGTTTTTAATCCATGAAATCAATTGATTAAACTGCGCTGGTACCTGATACACTAAACGAAAATCTCTCTTATAGAAAAGATGATAGTAAGGAACAGCTAACAAGGTGATAAGTAGATACCCTACTACTGCTGAAGATGCTACTTTGACTTTAAAGGATTTATCGCTGAGGAAAAATTTGTAAAGATACTCTAAGCCCACCGCACTAGGGAAAACCAGAAAAATGTTGAGAGGTATCAAAAATCGCATAGGTGTTATATCGATGATTTCAAAAAATGAACCATAGTAGCTCAAAATGAAGAGGAAACCTATAGAACCAAGAAATAGTGCTGCTTTTAACCGTTGCCTATCTTTGTTCCAAAGATACAAGCCCAAGAGAGTTGTTAAAAGTAATAAGATGTCTACCCATTCCTCTTTATGAAAAACCATGTTCATATAGGTATTAAAAAGATTATGGCGAAAGAGGTAGGTGTTCAACGGTTCTATAAGAGACGCTGTTTTATAAAAAAGAGTAGTTGTATCCTTTTCGATATGGTCTAGAAAAGTGAGAAAAGGATATACCCAGGGTATAGTAGCTAGTACAGTAAATAGAGATGCGGCAGCGATGCCTGCGTGACGGACCCAACTCATTCGAACAAAAAAGAGAGCATAGCAGAGTAGTAGAGGCACAGAGAGGATAACCCCGGCAAAAGCGTGTATCCAGAGTGCTACTGTCAAGAGAAGAGTAGCATAGGTAAAATCTCTTAACGTCCCTCTCAAACAAAAGCGGTAAAAGTATGAAACAGTTAAGATGGAGATATAGGCGGAAAAGATAAAGGAGATGGTTCCCCAATAGATAAAATTAACCATGACAGAAACATGCATTAGAATTGTACCTAATATGGAGGAGAGGAGAGCATTTCCTTGAGTAAGATCAAAATTGCGGGCAGTCTTATAACAGAGGATGGGAACAAGTGCTATTCCTAAGATAAAATAGAGTTTGAAAGAAACCTCAATAGGGAGGAAAAAGAGAAGAAAACAAAAAAGAACACAGCCATTGTTATCAATGGTTGTATTGGCATTGGCTATGCTCCCTGCCCTGATCAAGGGGTTGTATCCCCACATCTTTCCGAATTCTTTAAGGTAGGTTATTTTCTCCAGGACGTGCCCGTAGTGAAAACTAAAATCATCTGTATAAATGGCGTTGCGAGAAAACCACTCTCCTATGGGTAGGTAGGCATGAACAAAGGCAAGTTGAAGGAAAAATAGTAATGAAAGAAAGAGATATTTATTTTTTTTATGGGTTAAAGTGTGCTTCATTGTAAGAGCGTGCCTTGAGGGATTAGCACTTCACCAGACTATTCAATATCCATAAGTTATAGAATTGCGAATCGAGTACCTTTGTAGACTGAAGAGCAATAGATTCATCCTGCTTTCTTCTTATAACATAAAAAGACAGCTACACCAAGTAAAGTCAGCAGGCTTATCCCTACGCCTGCTTTTAAGGGCAGGGGAGTATAGACAAATCTTATCTGATGCGTTCCTTTCCTCAGGTATAGTGACCGGAGCAGGTAGTTTGTAAGATAGATTTCTACTTGCTTTCCATTTACATACGCCTTCCAACCGGGGTAATAGGTATCACTGAGAACCAAAAAACCATCATTTTCCATAGTGGCTTCAAGTTCAACACGATTTGGTCCATAGTTGACTATCGTAACAGATGAACGATCAACACTCGGTGAATGGTTACAGGATAACATTTGGGGTGAAAGTTCTTTTTCAATAATGATACTCTTCCTAAAATCAAAGTGCGGGTCCTTTAATCTTTCAATGATCTTCTCTCGCTGTGATATATATTCCGCTCGGTGAACAATATATGAACGCGGCATCACTGTGTTATTACGATAAATTTTAACCTCTTCATTATAGACAAGGGTTAATTTTTGATTGTTATCGCCGCGGGGTACTATTTCGATGTCAGCAAAACCGCATTGATCATATCGATTATCATCATGAGGCCCAGCTTTGACCTTGAAGATAATTGTTATTTCCTTTCCTCCATAGGGGGTGAGGTCTGTTTCCTGGGAATACCAATACCGCGCCGCTTGGTTACTCTTAGGGTTACTATATTTTTGAAAAAGTTCATCTACGTGAGCAGCATCCTCTACCTGCACTAAAAATTCTACTCCATCCCCCTCCTGTAACCACTGTGAAGGGTCCACCCCTATGGTGAAAGAGAGCAGTGCACCTTCTGGAGGTAGTGTACAGGTATAATATGCGGTATCTACATAATGGGTGCTCCCCTTGGTGTTGGGATAGAGAGATAAAAACTGCTTTTGGACATTACCCCCAAAATAGCGTTTCCGGGAAACTGCATTTCCCCTGGCGTCAATGATCCCTTTCTCAATTGGGTTCAGGGAATTACTGCTAATAAAATATTTAACGTTGAGGAGGTCAAGGAGTCTATTTTTTGCTGCTTCAATCTCTATAGGGCAGAGGGAAAGTACACCGTAATGCCAGGGTGTGCCGAGAATCAACTCAACCATAAAAGAGTAGTATCGTTCTATGTAAAGTGCATCTATGTTATTGACATCTTCCAGCTGAAAAACGGAGCTTATCTGGGGTATCATCACACCTCCGACTCCACAAATCCTGAAGGGGTTCTCCTTGTTTTTTTCCTTGAGAAGATAATCAACATAAGGTGCTTTGGTATAGGGGTGGTGTCTAATCGCATAGTGCGGTTGGTGATAAAAATAGAGTTCCACAAACAGCATGACCACAAGCAATGAGTAGAGGTATGTTCCCTTGGAGTTATATACTACAATTAACGCTATACAAAGCATAGCTATGAAGAGGGCTCGTAGCGATAGTGCATATTTTACGGGCAGGAGCAATGCGGTCCACATGCCGGCGGGTGGTACTTTAACCTCAAAGGTAGTGCTATAGGCATTGGGGTTAACAAAGTAACAAACGATAACAAACAAAAAGATACAGGATATGAAGATACTGTTCCAACGAGGGAGCAGCCTTTTGTTTCTCAGGTTTTCTAAACCTAAGCCAGCTAAAATAGCCATAGAAAGATAAAGCGTCCCTAAATATTTCGCCCAAAATAATCTCGTCAGAGGAAAGAGAAAATCACCGAGCAGATGAGAGAGCCAGATTCCTCCTCCCAAAATATTCAGTATCAGCAGGCAAGGATAGCTTATGAAAACAACACTCAGCCTGTTTAGCTTCCAGTCTTTTCCTAACGACATCGTTGCCAAAATGATGGTAATTACCCCAATATATGGAAAGGGGAACACATGAGCGAACCGGTTCAGGTTGAGTGTATTGTCCCAGAGGGGGGTTCCCAGAAATTGCAAGGGTGAAAATAAAAAAGATACTAGGGATAAAGGAGAATACGCGTTGAGTTCCCCCCAATCAGATACAGAAATGCTGATTTGATGAATACTCAATTTATAGAGTTGATAAAAATCCATCAGCATAAAGGCAGAGAGGCCAAAGCCTATGCTCAGAATGATGAGGAGGTTAACAGACTTGTGCAGAGAAATGCTATTGAAACTCATACCGTAAAGAGAAGCTGTTCTATAAAAATAATAGAGGGAAGGCAATGCTAAGCACAATAGAGCAGATTGTGGGCTTCCGGCTGATACTACTAAGGCGACTCCAACACCTGCAAAGATGGTATGCATTCTCTTGCTGCCTTGGACACTACACTCAAAGAGAAAGAGCAGAAAGGGTGTGAGCATATCGACACTGACATGCCACAGTGTCAGGTAGCACATGAGGTGTCCGGAAAACATATACGCAATTGAGGAAAAAAGAGCTGCCATCTGAGAAATACGAATTTTTCTTAAGAAGGTGAAGGTAAAGAAACCTGCTAGAAATATCCTCAGTAGTAAGTAAAAATCGAAGACATACGGTTGGGGGAAGAGGAGCAGGAAAAACCTTAAGGGGTTATAAATTCCCGACATGGGGTTGGCTGCCAATGGAGTTCCACATCCGACATAGGGATTCCACAGCGGGAACGTACCGGATTTGATCATTGTAGAAGCAGCTATGGTGGCTGGAAGCTCGATCCATAGATAGGAAGTAGGATCGACGACGGTAAAGGCCCCTTCCCCATGATACCCATAAGGACCATCCGGCGTCACGCCGGGGAGAATGGGGAAAAGGGTATGATTGCCGAAAATGACAGGTTTAAAAAAAATACAGATCAGTAGTATCAAAATACCGGAGGTGAGAATATACTCATTTCCCACTATTCTTTTTATCTTATTGTTCATGGTTGTTCTGCCTTAAAGAAGAATCTCATCAGGTTCATCCACCCAATCGACCAGACCTCTCTTAAGGTGAGATTTTCACTTCTCATATAGGACCAGGCATAACCTATTAGAAAAAGGATCTCAAACAGTACGTTAGGCCTCCGTTTGATTATTCTTTTTATCACAGGCATGAGCCTGGGAAATCTGACTCCCCAAAAGAATAGTTTCTGTAAATTTATTAATTCATTTTTATGTATGGATTTTATCCTGCTCGTTTTAAAAAAAGAGGGTAGGCTATTATCTATAGGGGATTCTAACAGGTGGTGTTCCTCCGCATATTTGCCCAACTCAGTACCCGGGAAAGGATGGAATAAGGCACACCAAGGATAATCGGTTTTAATTTTCATATTGAGCTCAATTGTTTTATACGCTTCCTCCATCGTTTCGCCAGGGAGGCCAAGCATATTGTAGGTGCGGAATTTGATGCCGTATTTTTTCAAGAGCTGTGCGGTATAACATATCTGTTCATCTGTAACACCTTTTTTGAGTAAAGTGTTTCGCAAATACTCTGATCCTGTTTCGATTCCAAAGAAGACATTCTTGCAACATGCTTCGCTCAGCTTCTGTATAGTAGATTCATCGGTCAAATCTGCTCTGATGAGGCAGATAAAAGGAAGATGTATTTCTCTCGCATAGCGATCTGCGAATTCCTGCACCCACTCTTTGTCGAGGATGAGGGTATCATCCTGCATATACACTGTTCGCATTTCTTTTTCTCTGTCACTCACCTCTTGTATTTCCTGAATAAGATTTTCTACGCTTCGATATCGTACAAAGGTACCTTTACCTTTATAGAGCTTTTTGTATTGATGATTAAAACAAAAGGTGCAGTTAAATGGACATCCTCTACTTGCAATAAATACCTTTTGGGATTTTCTAAGAGAGGGGTATTTTGTGGTGTACAGTTCCCTGTCTGGAAAGGGTAAGTGGTTTAAATCTTCTATCAAAGGCCTTTGATCATTCCTGACGATCTTTCCATTTTTTTTAAACCAGCAGCTTAGGGTGCTGGTTATATCCTCATCTCGATCAATCTTATCAGCCAGATCCAATAAGGGATATTCTCCTTCTCCCCTACAAATAATATCCACCGCCGGCTCATTGATAATCTCAGGAAAGTATGTAGGGTGAGGACCTCCCAAGATTGTTTTGGTAGGGAGTATATGCTTTATACCTTCTGCACATTTTAAAGCCCATTGATGCGTGCCTGTGGTACAGGAAAAACCCACCAGGTCTGGTTTAAAAGCTGATAGCTCTTTTACAATATGATCAATCTTTTGAGTTCTTGCAGGAAGAAACATCTCCACCTGGTGCCCCTTTTTCTTTAGAAGAGATGATATATGCATGACGCCTAGATATTCAAAATGTATATGTTGTGCAAATGCTATTTTTGCCATTGTGTTTTATTGCTTGGGATTTTATTTATTTCGTCTTTCAGAAGTGCAAGATTATCCAATGCAATTTTGTAAACGGAAGTTTTATTGTTAGTGAAAACCTTTAAAAAGTGCTGAGGATGACTTTCAACAAAAGTGTGAAGCAGGATATAGATTTCGTACTCTATGTTGCTCAAGACGATGTACTCAACACGATTTGTAATGAGTGAATCAATAATGTATGAAAGAGGTTCAAAAAGTGGAAAGGTGAGGGTTCTTCTGTCAGTAAGCATAAAAAACCATGGTGCCTCACTCGCCATAGCAACAGTGTCTTGTGTGGTGTATTCGTTTATCCATTTAATCGCGCTTAAGAATTCGCTAAGGAGCGCTGGCGGATAAAAGTTCTTCCTGCGTTCTTCTTTGATGACACTCGGGTTAAACGAGAAGTTGTTGATGGCAAGAATGAATACGACAAGTATGAAAGCCGGTCTTCTCACCATCTCAAAAGTGTTCTTTGCTCCTTTGTGTGCTTGATAAGATAACAGTTCCAATCCTCTCTTTATACCAGTGAGAAGATAGTAGAACACAAAAGGTATTACTGGTGTGATGAATCTTACTGAATGTAAGTTAAACCACCAGATGATGCATACCGTGAGGTAAAGACTGCAATAATATTCAACAACCGTTCTCCTCTTAAAAAAACACCAGAGGAAACCGTAGAGAAAAAGCAACATAGTAATAAATCTGAATATTTTAAAGGGTACGTTATTAACCATAACATCTGATGTGATTCCAATGTATATTCTAACATTATCCTGTATCCTTGTAACGAAGTCTGCAAGTGTTATTGATGGAGTGTGGATGTTGTCAGGCACCTTAACGAAAAACTCTCTCTGATAGTTTAACACACCCCTGTATTCAGGTTGAAAGGGGAACTGCTGGTTGATGAGATAGCTCCTGTAAAACCAAGATGATAGAGGTATTGAGATGATCACGCCAATCAATACCATCTTTTTTATATTATGGGTGAAGTATCCCTTTGCACCTCTACTCAACAGAAGATGAAGCAAGATGGCAATACCCAGGGTTAACCCAATCATTCTGGTGAAGATTGTGAAGAGAAGGAAGATTGATGAGAGGAAACCCGCTTTGGTGAGCCATCTGCTTTCTTTATCATAATCGATAAAAAAGTAGAGCGTGCAAAGGGAAAAGAACATGTAGGGTACTTCTGATAGAATCCAGGTGGAGAGGTGTAATAGTGAAGAAGAAAAACCCGTTAAGAGCATTATGGCGAGCGCCATTCCTTCATCAGTACATTTTTTGAAAAGGATGTAGATAAGATAGAAAGAACTAATGGTAAGCACTATTATTAAAAGTCGCATTATAAAAAAATTTAGACCGCATACTTTAATGATGGGTGCAAGCATGAGAGGGAAGATAAAGGGATATTTCGCATGGGGTAATCCCATGTAATAGTATCCATTACCCGCAGCGAGTGATTTGGCTAAACTGATATATATTGCACTGTCCCAAAAAGGTTTCCAGTAATTGTCTAAAGTATAGAGATAGATTATTGACAAAACTATGATGGAAATTAAAACCTTATATCTGAGCAGCAGTAGTTTTAAAATAAATTTACCCTATCCGGAGACTTATGCCGTTTCCTTTAGTTACTGATTGGGATCTCATAATTAAGATACATGCAACAAGTAACATAGCTAACGTAGCAAAACTTATCAAAGCACCTATCTTAAAAGAAAGAGGTGAATATACAAACCTTACGATGTGGGTACCAGGATCTACAACCCCCCCCCTCACAATCCCGTTAGTCTTGTAAATGGGTGCTTCCTGTTCATCAATAAAGGCTTTCCAGCCGGGATAATAGGTATCACTTAAGATAAGAAAACTTTGACCGGTTGCTTCTTTGTATAATAACTTCTATTATTCTGTAACCCAAAGGGTTTTGAATATCTTGCATGATAAAACCAGATGTGGTGAATATCCCGGAACCGACCATATTGGCTACGATGATAAAAAATAAGGGGAGGAGTGTTAGTTGAGGTATAAGAGGATCTTTGCAGGTAGGAGAACTATTATCAATGTGTTTTGCATGATTCATAATATAGCGTCAGGGAAAGATTAATCAATGACATAAAAAAGCCTCAAGGATACACATGATAGAAAACGTTCATTACTAATTTTTTTTATTGGCTAGTTGTTCCCACTTTATGCAGTGTGTTACTACTTCAAAAACCTCATTAAATGAAATATCTTTGAGGTAGTAATTTGGTTATGAACCATTTTTATGGCTTGAGATATTTGACTACAAGCATTATTTTTCGTGATATCCAACCTTATCGGTTAGGCATCGCTATAATTTTCCGCTGCCCGTTCTGGCTATGATTAATATTTCACCCATAAGCAGTGGGAAGGAAATGGTGCTAAGATAGTGAGGTAGAAGTTTATAAAAAGTGGTTATTAATGGTGTAACGATATGGTGTGGATATTGCGTAAACTGGTGGTATAAATATTCCAGGTTCATTACCTTGCTGGTAGGTGTAATTTTTACAACTTCATAGGATTCCTGCTTTAATAGTGCTGAAATGGTTCGTTTGGAGAAATAGTATAGGTGTTCATCTTTGTAGTGTGTCCAGTTGCTTCCCATCAATTTTGCAGTAATACTTGAGACATCAGGAAGCACTGCGACGATAATTCCTTTTGGTTTCAGGATCTCTTTACAGCGACGCAAAGTTGCCACAGGGTCTTTTACGTGTTCCAATAGATCAAACATGGTGATTACATCGAAAAAATCATTTTCGAAAGGACCATCCTCAATGGTTCCGTGAAAAATGGTGTCGCCGAACTTTTTGTGTGCATGGACAAAAGAAAATTCTGATAGCTCTATCCCATAAGGCTCAAACCCTCTGCTTTGGGCCATTTCCAGGAAAAAACCGGTCGCACAGCCCAGATCAAGAATCTTGCCGCCGGATACATAGATTTGTATCTCACGGAGCCTTTTTTCAAAGGTATCCATTTTGATTTTTTTTACGCCTTCCTCTTTTTCTAAATGCCAGGGATTGTAATATGCAGTGGTATACAATTGCCTGACCTCTTCAAACGTAGGCTGTGGTGTTCTAAACAGCACACCGCATGAGTGACATTGGGCAATAGAGAAATCCTTTTTACTGTAGCGGAGAGAAACGTCCTGGTGTGAGCAAATACCGCAGGCTGTTAAGTCATTTTTCCCCATCGCTCGTTTCCGCCCACCCTTTAAAGTAGTTTGTCAGCACATCGAACACCTCATCAACTGAGATATCTTGCAGGCAGACATTATTCTCACAGGTGCTGTTTTTCTCGTTATAGACATGGAGGCAGGGACTGCAGTAGTAGCCTTTATAGAGTGTAGTGTGGTTACCCCCTTGTGGTCCATATTGCAGTGGGCTTTCAGGTCCAAAAAAAGAGATGGTGGGGGTCCCCATCATAACTGCAAGATGGAGAGGCCCGCTGTCATTGGTGATTACCAGATTAACCTGTTCCATAAGGGCCAGGAGTTGTGTAATACTTGTTTTTCCCGCAAGATTAACGACTTTCTGATTATTTCTAAGTGAAGCAACGATTTCTTCTACCCGGCGGATATCCCTTTTGCCTCCAATGAGGATGATGTGTGCTCCATATGCGTTAGTCATCTTCTCAATCAAAGTAGAAAAGTTGGAGAGGGACCAGGACCGGTTGAGGGATAAGCTGCTGGTGTTAATGTTCACTACGACCTTCCAATGGTGGTTGTTGATGCTATGTTCCTCAAATAAATGGTAAATATACTTTTTCTCTTCAGGGGGGATAATAGGTTTTTCGAGTGATAAATCTTTGGAACCAGCTTCAATTGCATTTCCCAATGCCATAAAAATTTCAGCAATGTGTTTATAGTGGTTATAGTACACTTTGTGAGAAATGAGGTGGGTCCGCCATGGTTCTTTAAGATAGTAGCCGACAGTTAACCGCGCTCCGCTTAAGAAGCTCATAATCGCTCCGAATTTTGAAAAGAATTCCAAATTCAACACACAATCTATCTTTTCTTTCCTAAGGTGATGGAGCGAGCCAAGGACATCCAATAAGAAAACTAAAAGATTATCGGTTCTGATACACAACACTTCATCAATAAGACCTACAGACGCTATTAATTCTTTGTTGTCATAAAAGGTGAGAAAAATCAATCTTGCTTCTGGATAAGTATTTTTAACGGACCTTATGAGCGGTGTGGCATGTACGATGCTTCCCATTCCCAGGTATTTAGCAAAAAGGATCGTTTTGAGATACTTTTCCTTTTTGGGGAATAGATGCGTTAGCCGAGCATAAAACGTCAAAAGGTAACAGATAGGTTTCCCCACAACATTATCAATCCATCTCATCTGTTCGGTAGTGATTGACATGGGTTCTTAACCTGTGGTGAAGCGTTTCTTAAAGGGTGCTCTTTTAGATATATCCAAGTGCCTCTAGTTTTTCCTTAATCGCATCATCTACCTGTAGCAAGTCATTTCCTGCTCTTGATGATTCAAATTGAGCTAGTCTTTTTTTTATTTCTTCATCCATAGTGGTTACAATGGCTGGCAGCTCATGGATGAGATTATGGGCTTCCTGAGGATCGCCGTTCACATTGTAGAGTTCATGTTTCCCATGGGAGGCCCATATATATTTAAAATCCCCGGAATACACAGCGATCAGATCTCTATCAAATCTTTCGCCAAATTTTTCAATCCACAGTTTATCACGATAGTGTTCTGCGAATACCTTGCGATCAGCAAGCGCCTCGGTAACCACTTTCCCTTGAATAGTATGAGGGGTAGGGATATCGAGCGTTGATAACACAGTGGGCATTATGTCGATGAGTGAAACAGGAGCGCTGCAGGTGCCCTTGATTGTATGGGAAAGGGGATACTTAATAATCAAAGGGATGTGGAGAAGTTCTTCATAGAGGGCTCTGCCATGGTCCATCAGATTATGTTCTCCGAAACTTTCTCCGTGATCTGCAGTTATAATAATCATGCTCTCATCATATATATTCAAGGACTTAAGCCTTTCTACAAGTTTACCAATCTGATAGTCCAGATATGCTATCTCTCCATCATACTGAGAGAGCAAATGGCACTTTTCTTCATCGGTGAGACTATGATGATTATTGATTACCTTCGCAAAGAGGTTCCAATCGTTGCCATGATTATTGATGATTAAACGCTCATTTTTGCCTTTAAATAAGAGATCATAGGGGGAAGGCGGTGAATAGGGCCAATGGGGATCAAAATAGTTTATGAACAGGAAGAAGGGATATCTATAATTTTTTTCAAGCCAGGAGAATGCTATCTCATTTAATTCTGAGGCTATTCTAATGCCATGGTAACCATGGCGGATAAAAAAGTTACTTAAAGAGAAAAGTTTATTGGCAATTTGGAAAATAGCATAGTGATTTAAATCATGATTTACCGTTCGAAAATCATCATTATAGTAATCAAAACCTTGGGCAATGCCAAAGTATCTATGGCAAAAGGTAGCCCCCACTACACCAGCGGTCCTGTAGCGGTACTGTGATAAAATTTCCGCAAGGGTAATAAAATCTTGTCGCAATAGATTAACTGCAGGTTTTGAAGAAGTGTTCACATTATAGTCAGCGCCATGAGTGGAGGGATATAAGCCAGTCATAAGAGAGGCATGGGAAGGGAGCGTCCATGGGGAGGGTGAGTAGGCATTGGTAAAGAGGAGACTTTCCCTGGCGAGCCCATCCAGTTCTGGCGTGGTGTTTCTGGTATATCCATAGCAGGGGAGGTGATCTCGTCGGGTGGTATCCATAACAATGAGGATGATATTGCTCTTGTCATCTATCATTATGCCTGCATGATTGGATGCTATCCAGTTGATTGCAGTGAGAGAAATGCCTATTATTACGATGATAGTCAAAAAAATAGCTGCCACCTTCAAAGTCTTGATCCAATCGTTTCTGGTAAAATAGCTGGTGATTACTACGAGCAGGAAGCGAGCCACAAGATAGAGCGTAATGGAGACAGTGAGAAGGATAGCGTAATCTGTAATTGTAGTAATACGAATGATCCCGGGGATGAGGGATTGGTTGCCATACAGTCCAACCCCCATAAAAATGTTGAGTGAAGAAACCAACGCAACGTAACTAATTATCATTCTTGATTTATGCTGGATGAGTGAAAAGATTCTATAGGTAGTAAGAACGACTATGAGACAAAGCAAGAGCACGCCACTGTGAATAAGTAGTGTAGTATAGTTTACACCCGCAGTGATCAACTTAGTATCTATGAAGAGGATACTGCGAAGAAGAATCATAACCCCTATAGAAGCGGAGATATGGAAGCAATCACGTCTCGTGTTGCTTAATTGAGGGAACCCTCTGTCAGATAACAATCTGATAATGCTGTGTAATATACAAGCAATGAGTATACCAAGGAGAATATAAGCGAAGAAACTAGAAAGCGCCATGAACGCAAACGTTGAGTTGTCAGCCATTGCTAAGGGGCCGGTTAGTACCCTCATCAGTATCTCAATAAGGCTGAAGATTGACCACCCCATAACCCATAGAGATAGTGCACTAAAGAGATTGTCTTGCTTATGGTGAGACGTCATCATAATTACCTACAGATGATGTATGCACAATCCCGGTTTCATGCTATTTGTGAAAAGAGAATGATGGATGTATAAATGTTCAATACCCATTATAGACCAAGATAGAGGAGGGAGGATTAAGAATTTTGATAAAGCCAATGGGATCATCCATAATCATTACCTTTTCTATCGGTCTGGGGGGATCGGTGCGGAGCTGTTGCAACCAGTGATATTTGATAATGATCTCACCGTCTGACGCTATGTCCGTCAGCTGAAGCTTATTATAATCAGCGCTGATCTGACCAGTTCCTTTGTAAAAGTAGGAAGGTGTTCGCTGAACCGTATAGATATCGAATTTGTCAACTCGTTCATTGGGATGAAGATAGTCAGGAAAACGACTGAAAAATGCCTTCGCCGCTTCGGACCAACAGATAATCCACTTAATATTATAAAGGTCAAAGTAGGATTGTAATGCTGGCAGTGTGAGAGTATCGATTGGCCTCTTAAATAATATCCCATCGTGAAATTCGGCAAAGTGGTGCTTGATGATAGAATAAGGGTGTGGTCCGCCGATAAACTCTCGTCCAGTGTAATAGGGGAGGAGAGCAGGCAAATGTGTTAAATAAAATTGATGTCCCCATGGATTCCTGCCTTTTCCTTGTGTATCAAGAAAGCAGGAGTCCTCTACAAGAATTCTTCCTGCCTTTGTTGTTTTTTCGGTGATCCATTGTATCAAAGCCTTGTTAGCTGGATGAAGTGAGGTACTAAAAGGCCTCTCATAGGGTTTTGCCCGAAAAGCAAAGGCAATGGTATTCCTTTTACCTGCGATGAGGGGTATCAGCGTTATTGAGCAAAGAAAAATCGCCTTGAGCCATTTCTTTTTTGTTCGGTTATCGCTTATGCTGTTCATTAACCAGGCAATACCACAGGTTGCCGGAACAATAAGGAATACATTGAAAGGAATAACGAAGCGCTGTGGTTGAAGATCAGCTATAAAAGTGAACACGCTCCCACCATAAGAGATAAACAGTAAAAATATAACCCCACCGGCTACAGGAAGGTATTTAAGAGGATCTTTCCGATAGTTCCAAAGGTATAACCCCAATAATCCAAAGACTAATAGTAAAAGTTCTATGCCTTGATTGGCTGTAAAATAGTCGCCAATAAAACCTGCTAACCCCGATGATTGAAGAAACTGAGAGGAAGTAGTTTTATAGTGATAAAATCTCACAAAAGGAGTCAACCAAAAACTGTTTATTCCCAGTGTCAGTATAAAAATCAGAAACAGGGCACATTGAATCGTTTTGTGTAACTTTTTCCATGACCAGATATAGAGCACCAGCAAAGGTGGTATTAAGATTACCGGTGTCGTGGGGTGTAGGAGAACAGTTAAAGGCACGATGATGGTTAGTAACAAGCCAACCTTAAACTCTCTCTTCTGGAAAAATCTATAAAAAGTAGTAGTGATGAAGAGACATACATAAGAAGCAAAGATGAAAGCAAACAATCCACACAAAATCTTTTGATAAGGCATTCCCGACCACCAGTACGCGGTACCCAGGAGTGCACCTAGTATACATTGCCCTCTCGAAAGTTCCATATTGTTACAGGCATGGTAAACAATAATAGGCACCAGCACTATAGTGAGCAGAATGGTTATTTTAAAAATCACCGCAGGAGCAATAAAAGGGAGAAGTGCAAAAAGCACTTCTAGTATATTATTACTGGGATCTGCCATAATGGTTTTGGGATATCCAGCCATGAAGTAAGGATCGTACCCCCAGGAAGTATGGTGATGGGTGAGAAATCTACTTCCGAGAAGACTGTAGTAAAAGTGATAAGAGTAATCATCATTAAATATAGGATTATGATCGAAGAGTGTGCCAGGAGTGGAGAATAAGAGTATGCTTCTGAGGGTGTGTAACCCAACGATCACCAAAAACATGCACCTCATCCCTTTTGTGGATGAAAGAAAGTGAAGTAGTGTTTGACGCAATGGTGACTGTGAGTATTTCATCGTGTGTTCATCGTTAAACTATTCCAGGTGATTATTTCGCCAATTAGCTCCTCTAATCTTCCCTGAGGACTGTAGCGAAGCAGTGCGTGTGCCTTGGAGATATCCGCTATGGAATTTTTTATTTCTCCTGAATGTTCTTTCGTATACGAAGGTACGAGGGAAGGGTTAATGTTTGAACATAAGAGTAAGGAGAGTTCTTTGACAGATGTACCAACGCCAGTGCCAATATTGAAGATTTCGCTCGGACCACTGTAGTCCATGGCGCGAAGTGTAGCATCAACTACATCTGCGACGCAAACAAAATCCCTGCGCTGCTCGCCTGTACCAAAAATGAGAGGGGTTTTTCCTGCGAGTAGCTGACGGATAAAAATAGTGATAACGCCTACATAGGGGGTGAAGCGCTGTCCCCTACCATAAATGTTAAAGTAGCGCAGTATCACACACTCAATCCCTAACTCCTTGGTTATGGTAAGACAATACTTCTCGCTTGCGAGCTTGGCAATGCCGTAGGGTGAGAGAGGTTCAGTAGTATAAGTTTCCTTTATAGGCTTAGGTTCTAATGAGTCTGCATACACTGCCATGGAAGAGGCATACACAAATTTTTTAACCTTACTTTTTGTGCAGGCACGAAGCAGATTCAACGTTCCCATAATGTTGTTTTGAGCGTCCTGGTAGAAATTGTTTATTGAAGATCTGACACTCACACACGCGGCTTCGTGGAATACGATATCTATTTCAAGGATGAGCCTTTCTATAAGATTAGAATCGAGTATATCCCCTTGGATAAATCGAGCGCCAGCAGGCACATTTTCCAGTTTCCCCGTAGATAGGTTATCTACAATAACTACCTCTATTCCCCTTTGGAGTAATGCCTGGGATAGGTGCGAACCAACAAATCCTGCACCACCTGTTACCAACGCCTTCTTAAACTCCACTGCTCGCCTCTTTTATGATGATTCTTTTATCCATCTCAATGCTATCTCTAGCACGACAAGCATGTACCACCCTTCGAGCCAGATACGGGCAGATTGGGCTGTAAGTGCGGTAATAGCCGGGGTAGTCGTTGTGCTCATCGATAGTTTATTCCTCCTCACGGCATTCTCTTAAGATTCCATGTGCAGAATTGATTTTTTTCCCACGAGATATCAGAATAGGTGCGAGTGCTTTTTACGCCAGGAGTGGCACGCTCAGGTGGGTGTCTAGTTAAAGGGTTTTTACCACTCCTGTTTTAAAGAGGTAGAGTTTCAATTTCAAATAGAGAAGAAACACTATCATCTGCCAGCTCACCTTGAGCGCTTTGAGCTTCGATTCATCTCGTAGCCGTTGACGGTGGGTAATCCTTACTTCACCAATTCGATACCCCAATGCCTTTGCCTTGATTAGAAGCTCTGTGGGTATGGAATATCCTTTTGAGTCAACCTGAATCTTCTCTAAGACCCCCCTTTTAAAAATTTTTAAGGCACAATTTGTATCCTTTAAAGAGATGTCAAATGAAATTTTTACTATGAGATGCAATATTCTATCCAGAAGAGTTCGGAGAATGCTATCTATTTTCTTATGTCTGAATCCTGTTACAATATCATAGCCTTCCTCTAGTTTTTTAAGCAGTAAGGAATACTCTGAGAGATCAAACTGTCCATCTGCATCTATGGTTACCACGTAGTGGCCTTGAGACTGCACTATAGCCTGATGCAGTGCGTATCCACACCCTTTATTGGTGTCCAAGGATACAATCTTTAAATGATTATTCTCTTGGGCAAGGGTGCGTAATATGCTGCCGGTGTTATCTGTGCTCCCGTCATTAGTGATAATAATTTCCCATGTGTTTTTTTCCTGTGCCAGTATGTTAAGCCACTCCCTCACCACTTTCACAATAGAGTGTTCCTCATTATATGCAGGGGCAACTACTGATAAATAGATGTTATTATTCTCTGACATCTTCAAAGCCTAAAGGATATTGTAATACCATAGTCGTGAGAGTGTCTATGCTTAACAAAATGATGCTGGAAGTAGTTGCATGATGATTAAGATTACCAATACCAGTCATTGGGTAGTCAGCAGGTATCGTCTTAACTGCCAAAAGGTGCTTACGTATTCTTTATGCTTCCTTCTCCGAAATAGTTACTATGCTTCTTTTTTTAAAGGGTTTCTTAGTTTAAATAATCTTTTATCGAGGAGAATATAGAATGTGATCAATTGAAGTAGATACATTTTATTAGGTGACAGCTTAAATATATTCCATAGACGTTTCACACTGCCGTAAAAATCCCAGTATGCTTTCTTTATCAGCCTTGCAATTTCATAATCTTCGGTAGAACTCAAGTTAATATCGAGAACCTTAAAACTGTGGCTAGTGCTACTATTCAGGAATACGTCCGTACCCTGGGTACTGACCTTTTGGTAAAGTGGTGTCCCCTCAAATGGAATTAGGGAATGGAAACTTGCTGTATGCAACTGAGACTCTCTTGCAAAGGTAATGGTTTGTAGTATATCTTCTCTCGTCTCCTCAGGAAATCCTACCATAAAGTAACCATGGGTCGCGATCCCTTTCTTGTGAAGATATGCTATAGAACTTTTCAATTTTTGCAAATTGACATTTTTTTTGATACTCCTTTGAATTTTTTCTGAACCCGATTCAATCCCCAAAGCTAATGAATACATACCAGCCTCAGCAAGAACATCTATAATTTCTTTATCTAATATGTCTCCCCTAAGACCATTGGGGAATGAGAATTTAATACGGAATCCGCTTTCTTTCAAGTAGTTACATAGCTTTACAACCCTTTCTCTGTTTATATTAAAGGTGTCATCTAAAAAGTGAATTTCATGGAGGTTGTAGTTTTCATAGAGTGTCTTTATTTCTGAAAATACATTTTCAGCACTTCGATAGCGGAAACGCCTACCGAAAATATTGTGACAATATATACATCCATAAGGACACCCTCGAGAGGTAAAAATAGACATGTATCTCTTGTGGTAGTGAGTTTTTGATTCAGAAACAATACCAAGAGAGTAATATTTTTCTAGAGGTATCATTTCCCATGCGGGAAAGGGTAGTCCATCCAAATCTTTTATGTACTCCCTTGGCTCCGTCTGAATATAATGACCATCTTGCCGATATGAGATTCCCTTAACCTCCCTATAGCTATAGGAGGGTTGCTCAGGTTGGGTTATCCTTTCCACCAGCTCCACCATGGTATGTTCACCCTCACCGATAACCACAAAGTCAACAGAGGGATTGTTGAGCACTCTCTGGGGAGCTGAGGTTCCATAGGGTCCCCCTACTACCACCTTACAGGTACTAAAATCTTTTTTAATCCTTTCTGCGAAAAGGTGAGCTGCGTCTGCCTCTGGCGTTAATGCACTGATCCCTACAATGTCAGGTTGGAATTTTTTTATATCACTTCGTATATCGTCATATTTCTTCCTCTCAACCACCATATCTATAATTTTTACCTCGTGGCTTTTATTTGCTTGCTTC